>Ga0247727_10001288_pt1 | contig 60278 bp, 51 predicted proteins | sample WisWelCaveWW1625_FD_202498 | JGI IMG/M metagenome (GOLD analysis project Ga0247727, IMG submission 202498) | Biofilm microbial communities from Wishing Well Cave, Virginia, United States - WW16-25 | ecosystem: Environmental > Aquatic > Deep subsurface > Groundwater > Cave microbial mat | place...
TCGAGGTCTTCCCGGACTGCGACGGTGTGGAATGCACGAAGAAGCGGCTCGACGAGATCGCGGCCAGGGAAGCCACGGGCAGGATCTACGAGCGTCTGTTCTTCCGGCACTGGGACACCTGGAAAGACGGACGACGCTCGCATCTGTTCGTGATGCCGGCCTCGGGAGGGGCGATGGTGGACCTCACGAAAGGGATGGACGCGGACGTCCCTTCCAAGCCGTTCGGCGGGTCCGAGGAGATCACCTTCACGCCCGACGGGAAATCCGTGCTGTTCACCGCGCGCGATGTCGGTCGCGAGGAGGCGTGGTCGACCGACCTCGACCTCTATGTGGCTCCCGCCGACGGATCGGCCCGGCCGCGCTGTCTGACCGAGGGGAACAGGGCCACGGACACACAGCCCGTGTTCTCCCGCGACGGGTCGACCCTGGCGTACCTCGCCATGTCCCGCCCAGGCTACGAGGCCGATCGGAACAGGATCGTGCTCCGCGCGTGGCCCGGAGGGGCCGAGCGCGTCCTGACGGAGGGATGGGATCGCTCGCCGCAGTCGATCGTATGGTCCGCCGACTCTCGAGAGATCTACGCCACCGCGGACGACGTCGGCTCGACGGCGCTGTTCTCGGTGGACGTCACGACAGGAAAGCCGCGCGCTCTCGTGCGAGGAGGGACCGTCCGCTCTCCCGCGATCGCCGGCGAGCGGATCGTCTACGGGCTCGACCACCTCCGCTCGCCCGTGGAGCTGTACTCGGTGAAGGCGGACGGGACCGACGCGCGTCCTCTCACAGGGATCAACGCGGCCAGGGTGGCCGCGGCGCGCATGGGAGCACCGGAGCAGTTCACCTTCGAGGGCGCGGGCGGCGACAAGGTCCACGGGTGGGTCGTCGCGCCCGCGGATCTCGATCCTTCGAAGAAGTACCCGGTCGCGTTCCTGATTCATGGCGGCCCGCAGGGGTCGTTCGGAAACGACTTCCACTACCGGTGGAACCCGCAGGCCTACGCGGGAGCGGGCTACGCCGCGGTCATGGTGGACTTCCACGGATCCACCGGATACGGCCAGGGATTCACCGATTCGATCCGGGGCGACTGGGGAGGGAAGCCCCTGGAGGACCTGAAGAAAGGCCTCGCGGCGGCGCTCGCGCGCTACCCCTACATGGACGGCGACCGCGTGTGCGCGCTCGGCGCCTCCTACGGCGCGTTCATGATCAACTGGATCGCCGGGAACTGGCCCGACCGTTTCCGCTGCCTCGTGAGCCACGACGGGAACCTGGACGAGCGGATGGCCTACTACGACACGGAGGAGCTGTGGTTTCCCGAGTGGGACCACGGCGGCACCCCCTGGGACAACCCCGAGGGCTACGCCAGGCACAACCCGATCGACCACGTGGCGAAGTGGAAGACGCCGATGCTCGTGGTTCACGGGGCCCTGGACTTCCGGGTCGTGGAGACCCAGGGACTCTCGGTGTTCACGGCGCTAGAGCGTCGCGGGATCCCGTCCAAGCTCCTCTACTTCCCCGACGAGAACCACTGGGTCCAGAAGCCCCACAACAGCATGCTGTGGCACGAGACGGTCCTCGGCTGGCTGGACCGGTGGACGAAGCGGAGAGAATAAGGGTGACCGGGGGCCGTCCTTCCCTCCGCATCGCCGCCGCGGAGCTCGTCGCCGCGTCCTTCGTCGTTCTCTTCCAGGAGCTCGCGATCATCCGCTGGGCCGCTGTCCAGGTGCGCGCGCTCGCGTATTTCCCCAACCTGATCCTGCTGAGCGCGTTTCTGGGCCTCGGCCTCGGCAGCCTGAGGGCGAAACGTCGCTCCCTTCTCTGGGCCTGGCCCGTGGGCCTCGTGGCGCTGGTGGCGGCGGTCGCGGCCCTCTCCCGGGTGGTCTTCACCCAGAGCTCGGGCGCCGAGCATCTCTGGCTCCTCTACTACGACCTGGATCGCAGCGCTCCGGTCGTGAACGACGTGCGCATTCCCATCGTGGCCGTCTTCGTCCTGAGCGCGGCGTGCTTCGTTCCCTTGGGTCAGTTCGTGGCGGCGCGGCTCGACCTCTTCCGGGAGCGATCGGGCGCGGTCTGGGGCTACGCGTGGGACGTGGTGGGATCGATCCTCGGCGTGGTCGCGTTCGCCGTCCTTTCTTTCTCGGGGGCCTTTCCCGCGATCTGGTTCGCGATCCTGATGGCCGCGGGCGTGGCTCTCGTTTTTCCCGCGCGCCGCGTCAGGATCGTCTACGTGGCGTGCGCCGTCCTGATCCTCGTGGCGGTCGCGCGTGGAGAGCGCGCGGACACCTACAGCCCGTACTACTCTCTCCGCACCGAGGGAGCCCCGGAAGGCTCGGGGTTGACCGGAGGAGGCTTCATGCTCCTCGCCAATGGCTCCCTGCATCAGGTCGCGTTCGGGGTTCGGGACCAGGACCCCGAGACGATTCCGGGAGAACCCTTGATTCGCTCGGGATACAGGATTCCCTATCGCGCGCTCGCACGACCGCGGGGCGCCGTCCTCGTCCTGGGGGCCGGCACCGGGAACGACGTTGCCGTGGCGCTCGACCTGGGCGCCGAGCGCGTGGACGCGGTCGAGATCGACCCGCGGATCCTCGAGATGGGGAAGGAGAAGCACCCCAACCGTCCCTACGCGTCCCCACGGGTGCGTGTCTTCAACACCGACGCCCGCTCGTACCTGAACGGCACGGCCGACCGGTACGACCTGATCGTGTTCGCCACGCTGGACTCGATGACCCGGCTGTCGGCGCTGTCGAGCGTGCGCCTCGACAACTTCGTGTACACGCGGGAGTCGCTGGCCGCGGCCCGCGAGCGCCTCAACCCCGGCGGGGGGGTGGCGATGTACTTCGCGGTGAACACCCCCTACATTGACGCGAGGCTCCACGCCCTGCACGAAAGCGTCTTCGGGCGACCTCCCGTCGTCGTCCGCGACCATCACAAGCTCTTCAACCGGATCCTCCTCTCCGGCCCTGCGTTCGATCACCTGGACCGGACCGGAACCGCGCGGGCCGGCGTCGAGATCCCCACCGACGACTGGCCCTACCTGTACCTGGCCCGGCGCGCGGTCAGCGGCTTCTACTGGAGCCTCATCGGGATCTTCGCGGCGCTCGCCGTGGCGGGAGTGGCCATCGCGTCCTTGGGCCTCGGGCGCGGGATTTTCGAGGTCGGGAGCTTCGATGCGCCGATGTTCCTCTTCGGCCTCGCGTTCCTCCTCCTGGAGACCCGGGCCGTGACCGACATGAACCTGGTCTGGGGGGCCACGTGGCTCACCAGCGGGGTCGTGTTCGGCTCGATCCTCGTGACGATTCTCCTCGCGACCCTCGTCACGGGATTCCGGCCCCTGCCTCTCCGGGTCGCCGCCACGTGCCTCTTCGCAACGCTCGTTCTCTCCTGGCTCCTGCCGGTCCGCCACTTGCTGACGTTGGATGTGCCCGTGCGTCTGGTCCTTTCCGTGCTCTTTGTGGGGGGCCCCGTGTTCTTCGCCGCGTCGTGCTTCGCCGTCCTGTTCGGCAAGCGTCCACGCGCCGCCGACGCGTTCGCCTGGAACGTGCTCGGCGCGGTGGCCGGAGGCCTCCTGGAGTTTCTGGGGATGGTCATCGGGCTCCGCGCGCTCGGCCTCGTGGCGCTCGGAGCCTACGCGTGCGCGTTTCTGTTTCAGAGCGCGGCCGACCCCCCGCCCGGCAGAAAGCGGCGTGGTTTTCGTTGACACCTCGGTCTGGATCGAGGTTTTTCGGAGAAACTCGCTTCCGACTCGCGTCCGTCGTCGACAGACGACGTCGTGACGTGCCTTGCCGTCGTCCAGGACGTGCTTCACACGGCGCTCCTGACAGACTGATGTCGGTAGCTGCCTGCGCCGATGAGGCTGTACAGGACGTCGCCCTGACGCCTTTTTGTGCGGGCCCGCACAACAAGTTGCGACTTTTTGTGCGGACGCGCAGAAAACGTCCATGCAGAAACCCCTCTACCTGGAAACGCCGGTCCGGGAGGATCTCACCCGGAAGATGGTCTTCGTCGCGGGGCCGCGGCAGGTCGGGAAGACGACCCTGGCCCGTGGCATCCTGGCTGAGTCGGGTGCAGGGGTTTATCTCGACTGGGACAATCGCGAGGACCGGCGCGAGATCCGCGCCGCGCGCTGGCCGGGCGGCGAGGCGCTCGTGGTCCTGGACGAGCTTCACAAGTGGCGAGGGTGAAGGGCTGGATCAAAAGGGGAGTTCGACAAGAATCGCGACAGGCTCCAGTTCCTCGTCACCGGCAGCGCCCGCCTCGACGTGTACCGCAAGAGCGGGGACTCGCTCCAGGGGAGATACCACCACTACCGCCTGCATCCCTTCTCCTTCGCCGAGATCGCTGGCTCGAAGGACCGACCGGTCCCTCCACCGGGAACCGAGATCGCGATCCCGTCCCGGGCGTCGAAGGACACGCTCGAGAGCCTCATGACGTTCGGCGGCTTCCCCGAGCCGTTCCTGGCGCAGTCAGCGCGGGCGCTCCGGCGCTGGCAGAAGGAACGCCTGGACCGGTTCTTCCGCGAGGACGTTCGCGACCTGGAGTCGATTCGCGACCTCTCGTCCCTCCAGATCCTCGCGGACCTGTTGCCGGAGCGGGTCGCAGCTCCCCTCTCCCTCAACGCGCTGCGCGAGGACCTCGAGGTCAGCCACCGCGCGCTCACCCTCTGGATGGAGGTCCTCGAACGCCTGTACCACCTCTTCCGAGTTCGGCCGTTCGCCACAAGAAAGGTCCGCGGCCTGCGGAAGATGCCCAAGGCATACCTGTGGGACGGGAGCCTGGTTCCTGCCCCCGGTGCCCGCTTCGAGAACCTCGTAGCGCTGCACCTGCTCAAGCTCTGCCATTACCTGCGGGATCGCGAGGGGTTCGAGGTCGACCTGACCTACCTGCGCGACCGGACGGGACGGGAAGTCGATTTCCTGGTCACCTTCGGCGGCAAACCGTGGTTCGCGGTGGAGACGAAGCTGCGCGAGACCGATATCGACCCCGCCCTCGCCTACTTCCGTGACCGGCTCAAGATCCCCTGGACCTACCAGGTGGTCCTCGAGGCGACCCGCGATTTCGTGCAGGACCGAATCCGGTGCGTGCCGGCCGCGCGTTTCCTCGCGGCGCTGATCTGAGGAATGACGAAGCCGCCCGACGTGCGCGGAGGCGGCAAGGACAGACCCGTCCTTGCTTTTTAGGGCCGCTCCGTCACCACACGGATCATCTCGGGAGCGGGATGCGGGTTGGACTGCGCCGCGCATCTCTGGATCCGACCCTTCTGGCGTCCGGTGAGAACACCCTGCTCCTTGAGGTCGTTCGCGAGGTCGGACACGCAGCTCACGAATTGGCCGTGGTTCTCAGCGCCCACGCCGCAGGCGTTGATGCGGTCCTGCAGAGTGCAGCCATCGGGGAACGACGTGTTGGGAACACCGGTGTCGCAGCCCGCGACGCCCACGTGGAGACCGACGTTGGAGTTCGGGCAATCGTCGCAGAGATCGTAGATCCCGTCTCCGTCGGCATCCTCTCCGGATGCCTGGCACTCGCCGGAGAGGCAGGTCTCCGCCACAGTGCAGGCGTTGCCGTCGTCGCACGATGTTCCGTCGGAAGCCGAGGAGAGCGCGCAACCGAGGAGAGGGTCGCACGCGGCGACCCGGCACTCCGGCAACTCCGGCACGATGAGACTGATATCGTTGCTCGTCTCGCTGCCGAGGACGTTCGAGACCACGACGCTGTACGCGCCCTCGTCGGCCGGGGACACGCCCGTGAGGGTCAGCGTGTCGCTCGCCGCCCCGCTCACGCTGCCGCCGTCGAGGAGGTCCACGCCGTTCTTGCGCCAGCGGTAGTCTCGGGGTGTCCCCGTGGCTGTGACGCGGAACATTGCGCAGCAGCCGGCGTACGAGGTCTGGTTCGAGGGCTGGATCGTGATGTCGGGTCGGACCGGGGCGTCGCCGTACAACCGCGCGATGAAGGGGGACAGCACACTGTTTACGCTCAGGAAGCCGCCCCCGACCAGCACCCGTCCGTCTGGCTGCAACGCCACAGAGACGACCCCGTTGCGGTCGGCCCCGGTCATCCCGTTCAGGAAGGTCGTGTCGAGGCTGCCGTCGTCGTTCAGGCGGGCGATGCGGTTGCGGCTTACCCCGTTGACCTCCGTGAAGTAGCCCCCGATCAGCACCTTCCCGTCGGGCTGCAACGCCACGGAAACGACAGCGGCATTGGCCCCGCTCATCCCGCTCAGGAAGCTCGTGTCGAGGCTGCCGTCGGAATTCAGGCGTGCGATGCGGGTGCGGCTCACCCCGTTGACCATGGTGAAGCCACCCGCGATCAGCACCTTCCCGTCGGGTTGCAACGTCACGGAAGCGACCGAGCCATCAGGGCCGCTCATCCCGTTCAGGAAGCTCGTGTCGAGGTGCCGTCGGAGTTCAGGCGGGCGATGCCTACAAGCGGAAGGGAGCTTAGGGTACCCGCGATCAGCACCTTGCCGTCGGCCTGCACCGCTAGGGAATAGATGGTGTTGTACCCGTAAGGGACGAAGCTCGTGTCCAGGCTGCCGTCGGCGTTCAGGCGTGCGAGGCCCCAACGGCTCGCCCCGCCGACGGTAACAAAGTAGCCCCCGATCAGCACCTTCCCGTCGGATTGCAGCGCTACCGAATAAACCTCCAGCGCGTTGTGCCTGTCTACCGCGGGGTCCTGGAAGCTCGTGTCGAGGCTGCCGTCGGCGTTGAGGCGGGCGACGCACCGACGGCGCACCCCGTTGACCGCTGTGACGTGCCCCCCGATCAGCACATTCCCGTCGGGCTGCAACACCACGGAATACACTATCGTCGGGTTCGCACCAGCCTGGCCGGAGGCCCCGGTCATCCCGTTCAGGAAACTCGTATCGAGGCTGCCGTCGGCGTTCAAGCGGGCGATGCGGTTGCGGCTCACTCCGTTGACGGTGGTGAAATATCCCCCGATCAGCACCTGCCCGCCGGGCTGCAACGCCACGGACGTAGGGCTGGCCCCCCCGTTTGTGCCGTTGAGGAAGCTCGTGTCGAGGCTGCCGTCGGCGTTCAGGCGCGCGATGCGGCTGCGGCTCACCCCGTTGACCATGGTGAAGCCACCCGCGATCAGCACCTTCCCGTCGGGCTGCAACGTCACGGAAGCGACCGAGCCATCAGGGCCGTCCATGCCGTTCAGGAAGGTCGTGTCGAGGCTGCCGTCGTCGTTCAGGCGGGCGATGGCTACAAGGGGAAAGGAGCTTAGGGTACCCGCGATCAGCACCTTGCCGTCGGCCTGCACCGCTACGGAATAGATGGTGGTGTACCCAATCGGGACGAAGCTCGTGTCGAGGCTGCCGTCGGCGTTCAGGCGGGCGACGCGGTTCCGGGTCACCCCGTTGACCATGGTGAAGAATCCCCCGATCAACACCTTCCCATCGGGTTGCAAGTCCAGGGAATAGACTGGGTTGTTGGCCCCGCTCATCGCGTCCTGGAAGCTCGTGTCGAGGCCGCCGTCGGCATTCAGGCGGGCGATGCGGTTGCGGCTCACTCCGTTGACGGTGGTGAAGAATCCCCCGATCAGAACCTTCCCGTCGGGCTGCAACACCACGGGATTAACCTCGCCGGTGGCCCCGGTCATCCCGTTCAGGAAGCTCGTGTCAAGGCTGCCGTCAACGTTCAGGCGGCCGATGCGATTGCGGCTCACTCCGTTGACGGTGGTGAACGTTCCCCCGATCAGCACCTTCCCGTCGGGCTGCAAGGCCACGGAACGAACCTCACCGGCGGCCCCGGTCATCCCCTCCTGGAAGCTCGTGTCGAGGCTGCCGTCGACGTTCAGGCGGGCGATGCGGTTGCGGCTCACTCCGTTGACGGTGGTGAACCATCCCCCGATCAGCACCTTCCCGTCGGGCTGCAACGCCACGGAAGTGACCGTGGAACTGGCCCCGCTCATCCCGTTCAGGAAGGTGTGGTCGGTCGTTCCGTCCGGGTTGAGACGGGCGATCCTACCGCGCACCGCCCCGGTGACCATCGTGAAGTCGCCTCCGATCAGCACCTTCCCGTCTCTCTGAACCGCAACGGCAAGCACCGCGCCGTTGATCGACGACCCAGGGTCGAACGAGAAATCCACGTCGCCGCCCTGGGGCACGCTGACAGTCAGCGACGCATCCGCGCTGATCGCACTTCCGGCGCTGTTCGTGACCACCACGAGGTAGGCGCCCGCGTCGTCGAACTCGGCGTCCGAGAGCATCAGTACATCCGTGGCCGCGCCGCTCACGCCCGGGCCATCGGACAGGTCCAGGCCGTCCTTGCGCCACTGGTAGGACAGCGGCGCGTCACCGCCGGCGATCACCGTGAAGATCGCCTCCCCGCCCAGGATCGTCGCCTGAGGCGCCGGCTGGAACGTGATCTCCGGGGGCGCGCTCGCCGTGGACAGCGAGGTCGCGGCCCCAGTGCTCGCGGTTAGGGTGGGAGCGCCAGCGCCTCCGTACCCACCGCGCGCGAGCTGCACATCGGGGCCCGAGAGTCGAGCAACCGCGCTCGCGGGAATGGAAGCCGGCGCTGCGAGCCAGAGCAGCGACGCGACGATTCCGGCGGCGAACAGGGCGATCCGGGTGCGCCTTTCAGACGGGCGCCGGGCGGCCACTTTTGTCATCGCTCCCCTCTGCCGACGATTGAGATTCGTCCCTAGGAGGCTGACCGAGTAATGGCACCTCGTCCTCGTCCATGGGCATGTTTGCCTCGGGGAGGTCGGGCTCCGCGAGGCAAACACGGCAATCTATGAGGCCCAAAACGATTACTCGGACAGGCTCCTAGTGCAGGAATATACCCGGTTTGTGGTCGGGGGGACATGAGAAACGACTGAACAGGTGGCGGGACCGAAAGGAGGCGGTTCCTCGCGTCCCTGCGAGGCCCGCCTGCACGTTCTTGTTTCAGAAGGTGGGGAGCGCGGGAGTCGCCCCCCGAGGGGGGGAGGGGCGGGGCTGAGCACAACCTCGCTCCGCCGGTTTCGCCGGCCCTCCAGAGAGTTGCAGTCGTTGCGCGTTGCTCACAGGCGCCAACCCTCCCTGCGCATCATCCCGAGGATGTTGATGCACGGGATTCCCAATCCACTGCACACGTCTGGGATGAAGTGCGTTCGCTTCGGCTTCATCTTCAAGGACGATGACGTTTCCTGAGTAACCACGATGCCCCCGCGCAGCCTGGCAACCGCGATCACGTAGGCATCCGCTTCGGTGTACTGAGCTCTCGGGTCCTTGATGCCCGGATAGGCGCCCTCGATGTTCAGCGCTTCGGCCAAGTGCTGCGCCGTCGGTTCGAAGATCGTCACGCGGGTTTTCGCCCAGGCCTGCAGCCCGGCCGAGCCCACCGCCTTGATCTCATCCTCCACCGTCTCGGCGATCACGAGGCGATTCTGCGCGATCAGCCCATCAAATAACGGAATCAGACCGGGAAACACGTCAATCGGGTAGTAGCGGTCGTGCCAGTCCATCAGCGAGTTCGTGTCGACCGAATAGATCGATCCCGCCTCGCCGCTACTCATCCATGAGCTCCGCCCGCGATTCCGCCGCTATCCGCTCTCGCAGTTTCCCGAAGTGCTCGAACTTGAGTTCCAGATAACGCGATGCATCCACCGAGGTGATTCGGTTCGTGTCCAACGCCTCCAGCACGAGTTGGGCAAAGGATCGTCCGCCCCGCCCCAGCGTCTTTCCGACCGGAGTCGCAAAGGCGCCTTTTCTCTTGGGGTGGTTCGCCGAATAGTCATCCCATTCGCCACACCACGCTCGGTATTCCGCCCACGTCATGTAGCCGGACTCCCTCAGCCTCGTTGCCGTGGCCAGCGGAGTCATCTTGAATCGCCAGGCCAAGCGTCTCACACCCTCCAGGTCCTTGTATCCCGCATGATCCATTTCCCGAACAGCGCACTCCAGCAGGGCTTCGGGCAACAAAGCATGGCTCGCGGCGATCTCGGCAAAGCGTTCCACCGCCTCCCACTGCTCCGGCGTGTGGGTGTCTTTCAGTGCCGTGGTCTCCTCGTGTGCCGCCGCCAACATCAGGTGGATGACCTCATGGAGGGCCGTGTAGGCCCGCGTTTCTGGGAACTCCTTGGTGTTCACGCCCACCACCGGCATTGGTGTCCGCAAGAGGGCGATCCCGCGCACCTCTTGGAGTGTCACCCTTGGGAACATGAAGACCAGCACGCCCAGTGATTCCAACGCGCTCCGCCATTCGCGCCACGCCTGCCAAACGTCGGACCAACCCTCTTGCTGTTCGATCGTGACACCCGCCGCAGTCCGGAGCCGGTTCCCCACGGCCACCGGGTTTTCGGTCAGTCGAGTGCCTAGCCGGAACTCCGTGATCTCTTCACTCAACTCCTCCATCAGGTTGAGCGCATTCTCCCGCCGGGTGAGCATGCGTCGGATGGCCAACCGAAGCTCAGCCGACTCTTGCCCCGGCACGACGTCGGCCAGTCGGCGGTATTCCGCGGCTAGGGGCACGACCTTGGGAGGTTCAGGCAGGAAGAACAGACTCAGCGGGCGTTGGAAGAGCCCCGCCAAGAGCTTGATCTGCCGCATGGTCGGCTGCCGCGCCCCGCTCTCCCATGCCTCCACTTGCGCCACCTTCACTTGTAACCTCTTCGCCACGCGCGGCACCTCGAACCCGCCCTCTTGGCGAGCCCAAGCGATCACCTTCGCATTCGGAGTCGGGGCAGTCACGGCGCGCATTTCTGGCTATTGTATACGCCCGGCATCGAGCGAGTTGAAGGGGAGTCGGCTCGAAGCCTATTTCGGGCGCAAGCGAAGCTCGATGATGGCGTAGGGACCCTGGTCGCGCAGGATTCTTTGGGTGAGGCCGTACCGGGGAGCCTCACGGACGATCACCTCCCGCGCCTCGTCGCTGGAGTACTCCAGCCAGGCCTTGCCGGCATGCTTGAGGTGCGTGGGGAGTCCGGCCAGGATCGAGCGCAGCAGGGAATATCCCTCGTCGTAGATCGCCCGGTCCTTCATGGACCGGGGGAAGCCGTTGAACCACGGTGGATTGGAGAGGATCAGGTCGAACCGCTCGAGCGGTCCGATCATGGAGAACGCGTCCGGGCGATCGAGGGGGACGAGGCGCGCCTCGAACTTGCCCTCGTATCCGAGGCGCTCTGCGTTGTGTGAAGCGTTCTGGATCGCGACGTCGTTCACGTCGGTCGCCACCACTCGACCCGCGCCCCGCCTCAGAACGAGGAAGCTGAGCACGCCGCTTCCCGTCCCGATATCGAGGACGTGTTTGGCCCAGGCCAGATCCTGGCTGACGAGGAACTGCCGGAACGGCTGATTCGTCCGGTGCGGCGCGAAAACAGTGGGAAACACGGACAGCGAGGTTCCCAGCTCCGCGACGTAAACTTCTCGGGTGCGGCCGAGAGTCCTGCTGGTCGGAGGCGGCGCGACCGGGATCGACGGCGCCTGCGAGCCGTGCGCGCCGGGATTCGCGTGAGTGAGCTTGGTCGTTCGCGCGTCGGAAGAGGCGTCGTCGCGACAGCTCGCCGCGACGAGCATGGTGACTGCAACCAAGAGCCAGTGCGCGACGCGCTTCAAGCCAACCATCTCCCGGGCAAGCCTACCATCTGTTGTTTGAGCGAACGGCATCGTGGTGGGCGATCTCCATGGTACACGGGCAAACAAACAACAGTCCGTCGGATTTTTGTTGACATCGCCCATCCAAAGCGAGGATCGTCCGGGAATCCCTCGTGACGAGGCGCGGAAAGGAGGCTCCCATGGGTTCACGAATCGATGGTTTGACTTCCGGTCGGCTGCTGGGTCTGCTCGCTCTGGTCGCGGTACTCCTGGCGCTGCCCCTGGTGTCCGCGGCGACGCGCAACTCGATCTCGCCGACGATGACGACACAGGGGGGAGCGCCGAGCAACGTCTTTCGCGCCTGCGCCGACAAGACGACCGGGGCGCTGCGGACGATCTATCCCCTCGGTCCGTGCACGGCGAACGAGTCGGCCGTCTTCTGGAACATCCAGGGTCCCGCCGGGCCGGCAGGAGCTCCCGGTGTGAGCGCGCTGGAGCGAGTGGATTTCTCGAGCCGCAGCGATGACACACGGCGCAAGAACGCGTTCGCCCAGTGCCCCGAGGGCAAGCTCGTGGTCGGCGGTGGAGCGCAGGTCTTCATCGCGGGAGGCGCCTCCAGCGTCGTCGCGCTCCTGAAGAAGAGCCAGCCCAGCGACACGATGGATGGCTGGGCGGCAACCGCCGAGACAATCGACGGAGAGCACGTGGGCATGAACTGGTTCCTGACGTCCTACGCACTCTGCGCCATGGTGCAGCAGTAGTCGAAGGGGGTGCAACGAACGACGGATCAATCCGCATGCACGCTTTCGGAGGCGGGCTTGGCGGCTCTTGCAACAGACATTGCAAATCCTGGGAGCAGGGACAGAGACTGCGGTCTTGTTCCTGCAGCGAATGCTGCCTTCGCCCGTCCAGATATGCCGCCTTCGCCCGTCCAGCCAGGCCGCCTTCGCCCGTCCAACACAAAGACTGACTACACGCCAGGCCCGCCTCCGAAAGCGGCGCATCGCGGATCCCGGGGCGCGCCGTGAGCGTGCAGGAGAGCATCCGCGATCCCCGGCGCTACCGGCATCAGATCGAGAGGCTCCACGAAAAGCACGTGGCGAGCCGCCGCATCTACGAGCTGCAGCAGTCCGAGGTTCCCCTGGCGAGCTTCGTGCTGGACCGGCGCACCGTGGCCCGGCGGATCGCCAGGGCGGTCGGCCGCGGCGAGTACCGGCTCGGTCCCGCGCACGTCCGTACGATCACGAGCGACGGGAAAAAGCGGGTCGTCTTCGCGTTCCGCCTGACGGATCTGCTCGTGCACGGCGTCGTCGCGGGGATCATCGACGAAGCCCTGGCCCCGACCCTCTCCGGTGGGCTGTACTCCTATCGAAAGGGGGTCTCCTGGTGGACCGCGATCGCCGCCTTCGCCTCCTACGTCCGCGAGCACAGGAAGAGCCGGCTGGAGGCGCGGCAGCGAGGGATCTACGTCATTCGCCGGGACATCGACTCGTACACCGATTCCATTCCAGTAGGGCCGAGATCTCGCGTCTGGGCGATGCTGCGCGACGTGCTGGGCGAGCCCGTGTCGAAGGACGACTGGCGTCTCATCGAGACCGTGGTGCGCCCCGACGCCTTCGTGAAGGAGGGGAGTCTCTTCACCCCGTACCGCGGTGTTCCGACGGGGCAGCCGATCTCCTGCGTCCTGTTCAATCTCTACCTTGCCGGCCTCGACGAGGAGCTCCACCGGATCCCCGGCTCGTTCTACGCACGGTACTGCGATGACATCGTCTTCGCGCATCCCGATCCCGACATCGTCAAGGCTGCCGACGCGCGCCTCGGGGATGCGCTCTCGGCCCTGTCCCTCCGGCTGAACGAGAAGAAGGGGCGCGATCTCTATCTGACCGCCGCCGGACGCCCCTCGGACACCTGGCCGGAAGCGACGGGAGCGACCAGCGTTCCGCTTCTTGGGTGCCTCGTCTCGGCCCATGGGACGGTGTCTCTGGGTCGCGAGAAGAGAGGGAGCCTTCTGGCCGACCTCGAGGCTCGTGCGCTCCGCACCGTCCTGGCACTCAGGACCAGCTCTCCCGATTCCGTGGGGAGGACGGTCTGCGCCGTCATCAACCGCGCGCTGCAGCCGAGGGTCGATTTCCCTCAGCAGAGGTCGGCCGCGCTCCTCCGGAGGGCGGTCACGGATCGCCACGACCTCGAGCAGCTGGACTACAGCATCGCGCGGATCGTGCTCCGGGCAATCACCGGCCGGAGGGAGGTTCGAGGATTCCGGGCGGTCCCCTATCGGAAGATGCGGGAGGATTGGGGGCTCGTCTCCGTTTTCCACGCGCGGAACCGGTGGCCCACCAGATCGCGCTCGACGATCCGGGCGCTCCGAAGCACCTGACGGTCCGCCCGGAACCGCACCGAGACATGGCCTCACTGGACGCCTGGCTGGAACGTCAGGCACAACGGGAACGACGCCTCGTCACCCTCGAGGATGCCCTCCTCGGCAACCGCGCCGCCGCGTACGCCCTGTACCGGTTTCGCTACTTCGCCTTCCGCTGTCTCGCGTCGTCGGCTCTCCACGGGATCCGGCTCACCCTCCTGCAGTACGTCTTCTCACACCGGGTCTTCCTCCAGACCCTCGTGCTCCACGCCGTCACCGGTCTCCTGACGAGCTTCTGGTGGGGATCCCTCGAAGCGCTGAGGGAACGGGTGAGGCGCCTCTCGCGCGACGGGCGGCATGACCGCGTCCGCGTGGAGATCGGCCGGTGGCTCACCGTCGCCACCGCGCTGGCGGCCCTGAGCCTTCTCGCGCCCGCGGCATGGATCGCCTGGGACACGGGAACCCGGGGTCGCACCTTCGACGTGCTGCACCTCTACATCTTCGCCGTTGGCTTCAGGCTCTCCGCCGATTTCATCACGCTGACCCTTCATTCGGGGATCTACGCGGTGCGGAGGGTGTACCGCCCGCTGCCGGCCATGATCGCCGCCGAGCTCGCGGGAGTCCTCCTGGTCCTGGCGCTCTGGCCCTGGCTGGGGCGCTCTAGCTTCCCGATCGCCATGCTGGCGAGCACCGTCGTGGCGGCCGGGGTCGTCGTCCATTACACGTCGCGCCTGTACGGGCTTCTCGGCTGGCGTCCCATCCGGCTCGCGAGGCCGGTCCTCGCCCCTTTCCGCTCCGGTCGTGCCGCCCGCGAGATCTTCTCCGCCGGGGCGTCCTACGCCCTCATGAAGCTGGACGCGCTCCTGATGCTCGCGATGTTCTCGTCGGGTTCCGGCGCGCCAGGCGGAATCACGCTGTTCGTTCTCTTCGCGAGCGTGGGCCCCGCCGTCCAGGCGGGGTTCGACTGGGCGCGGCTCCTCTACTTCGACCTGAAGAGGCTGGACGCGCGGTGTCTGAGGGCGCTCCTCAGGCGCTACGAGAGGCTCGCCTTTCACCTGGCCTGGGTCGTGGGGATCGCGCTGTGGGGCCTCGCATGTGTCCTGGGGACCGTGATCACCCGCCAGAGCCTCGGCCCGCTCTACTGGCTCATCGGACCCTTCTTCGTGTCCCGATCCTTTCTGGCGGTCGCGCAGATCCAGGCCTTCTCCAAGCGGCAGTACGGCGCGCTCCTGGCGAGCGGGGCCGCGTTTCTGGCTCTGGTTCCGGTCCTCGAGATCGGCCTGCCCGGCGAGAGCGAGAGGCTCCTGGCGCTGGCCGCGGCCTGCTCCGTGATCGCCTGGGTCGTGTGGGCCGCCGCGCGGAGGTCGAAGGGCGGGGCGTTCGATCCGGAGGTGCTCCCCTTCACCGAGTGGCTCGAGCGTCTCAAGGAGGTGCGCGAGCCGGTTCGCCTGCGGTCGCTCCGGTTTCCGGACGGGGCGCGACGGCGGCCGGGAGCGGGCCGCGGCGACGCACCCTACGAGGGTTGGTGGAGGCACAGGCGCATGGCGGAGCGGATCGCCAGGAGGGTTCGCGAGCTCGGGGCGGTCACCCTGCCCGGACCCGGCCGGGTGGCCTGGTACGAGATCGCTCGCGGTCCGGCTTCGATCCGTCGGGGTGCGCTCCTGGGCTGGGGGGGCGGCCTGATCCACTCCATCACCAGCTCGCCCGTCGAGGAGAACGGGGTGAGAGCGCTCCAGACCGCGCTCGAGACGAATCTCCTGGGAGACCGCCTCCCCGGAAGGGATCGTCCCGGCATGGGACCGATCCGCGCAGAGGACGTTCAAGACGCGTTCTCCGAGATGTTCCCCCAAGGCGTGACCTACTCACCCGAGCGACCCGTTCCCCTGATGCTCGATGGGATCTCGTCGAGGGAGAGACGGGCAATCCTGTTCGAGGCCGTCCACTTCGCCCGACACCTCGACCGGAGCCCGCGCTCCCGCGGATTCGACGTGACGAGCTTCTGCTCGAACGGAGAGCTGAATCTCATCTTCATCGTCGGACGGGAGCACGATCCGAGGCGGCGTCTGGAGTGGCGCAGGCGGGTCCGGGCGCTCAACCTCGAGGCGGCACTGGCGGGCGCGGCGAGGGCGCTAGAGACGCTCCCACTCCTTGCGCGAGATCCCCGCCTGGCGCAGCACGATCGCGAGGAGCCTGTTTGAGATATCGCTCCGGTGGGGATTCGGGATCGTCAACACGAGGTCGCCCTTCTGCATGAACTCATGGCGCCCGCCAGAGTACGGGCCAGCGAATCCTGCTCGCCGGAGCGCCGAAACAAGTTCCCGGCGCTTCAACGGCTTCCACGGCGGCATCAGCTCGCCTTCCGCACCCGAATCCTTACCCGGCCCAGCACGGGAACGTCCAGGCCTCGCGACACGCGCACGAGGAGCCACTCCTCGACGACCTCTTGCAGCGTCGTCCGACACGCCTCCAGGGTGTCGCCGGTGGCGATGACGCCCCTGAGGCCGCGAACTTCGGCGCAGTAGCAACCGTCCTCAAGCTGGGTGTAGCGTGCCCGCTTGACAGCTTCGTCCAGGTAGCTTCGAATCATCACTCCCTCTGGCGGCCACGGGACTCGGGGCCCGGCGCAAGGCGGGTAGTTTCGCACAAGGCTCCCCCGGCGTCACGCATCGAGCCTTTCCTGACCGAAGGCACACTCGGGGCGGGGTGGAGCGTTGGACTCGCGGTCCCTGGCGGAATCTACCGAGATGGCGATCGCTATCAGGTGACGCAGACTGAGCCGACGCCGCTACTTCCCCGGACGCTGCTCGTCGCGTGCCTCCGGGGCGTCTCGCCGGGGTTCTACGAGTTCGCGCAGGGCGAAGCGGGGCGACTGAGCGTGCGGCCCTACCTCACGGAGTTATTGATGCCATCTCCGCACGCAATCGGATCAGGAGGAGCCACTCCCGGTCAGCTCTTGGCGCCCGCCGCAGACTTTTTTGGGCGGGCTTTCTGACGTGAAGTTCCCAGAAGCCAGTCTCGGAACTCATTGAGCGTATAGAACTCCCCACGGCGCATCGCGGCGCGACCTTTCTCGATCTCGCGGAGCTCCCGGGCCGTTGGAGTATGGACGGGAAGACCCTTGGCGCGGTTGAAGTAGTGCCGCAGGGCCTCCCGGATCAGCTCGGAGCGCGTGCGGTGCTCGGCCTTCCGGATTCTCTCCACCTCTTTGACCATCTCGGGAGGTAGAGAGACGGTCATGGTCTGTCGGATTCTCATGGGTTCCTCTGGTGTTACTAGGTGCTACCTGATCGTACCCTGCGGTTTGCCCAAAATCAAGAAAGACCCCGTCAGGGGTCCCTGTGATCGTACTTCTTGGACATCATCGGCTCCAGATAGCCATTTCAAGGTACAGGATGCGTTCACCCGTGGCGCCCTGCAACTGCGGAGCCTGCCCGACGAAGGGAACGTCCGGCCCCTCTGCCCTCAGGCGATCTCGAGCAGGCTGTGGCGGGCGATCCTCATGCGCAGCTCGCGCACGTCGTCGCCCCGAAGCTCCCGCAGAGCGTACGTGACGAACTCGCGCGAGACGCGCTTGCGCCAGTGGAGGGCGAAGTCGGTGTTGTCCATCGGCTTGGCCGGGTGGGACGCCAGCGTCGCGGTCTCGGCGATGGTCGCGTCGGAGAGGGTCTTGCCGACGAGAAAGCTCGATGCGTCCCGTGCCACGATGGGGCGCGAGGCGACGGCGCCGAGGACGAGTCGAGCCTCTTCGATGACGCCCTGCTTCCCGAAGCGCGCCGCGGCGGCGACGGAGAGGACCGGGAAATCGAAGGAGCCGCGACGTCTCAGCTTCCAGTAGGTGCTCTTCCAGCCCCTGGCGGATCCCAGGAGGACCTCGGTCAGGACCTCGTCCGCCCGGCGCGTCAGGTAGTGGATTCCGTCGTTCTCGTAGAGGTCCTCGAGACTCACGACGCGGTTCTCGCCGGCCGAGACGAGCCGCACCCGCGCGCCCAGGGAGATCAGGGCGGGGGCGGAGTCGGTGGAGGAAACGGCGAGGCACTTGGGGCTCCCCGTCGCCACCCAGCAGATCTTCCCGTCCTTCTTCATGCAGAAGTCGATCGCCTTCCGCCATTCGTAGTTCTGATCGTAGTAGTTGCAGCGCGTGTCGAGGCACAGATTTCCACCGAGGGTCCCCATGTTCCGGAGCTGCGGCGTCGCGACCTGCGCGACCGCCTGCCAGAGGCCCGGGTAGAGCTCCCGGATGCGCGCGTTCCTGACGAGCCCCGTGAGGGTGATCCCCGCGCCGAGGACGAGATCCTTCCCGTCGCGGATCTCGCGCATCTTCGCGACGCTTCTGAGCCCGATCAAGGTCTTGGGGACCTGCTGCCTCCTCTTCATGTTCGGGAGGAGATCGGTCCCTCCTGCCACGAGCATCGCCTCGGGTCCCTCCGAGGCGAGCATCTTCGCCGCCTCGCGCGCGGTCCGCGGAGAGCGATACTCGAAGTACGGGAGACGCATCATGGCCGGGGCGCCGTCTCGAGCTTGGCCGCGCTCTTGCGCTCGGGCCGGTTCAGGGCGCGGCCGTCCCCTCCTGCCCAGGGCGGGGGGACCTCGAGGAGCTCGGGCCATTCGACGCGCGGGAAGGCCGCGGGACCGTACCGGGCGGGCTTTCCGGAAGCGCGGGCTTCGAGCGCCTTCAGGATCTTCTCGGGCGTGATCGGGACCTCGTCGATCCGCACGCCCACGGCGTCGTAGACCGCGTTCGCCACCGCGGGCATCACCGGGAGGAGCGGGCCCTGGCCGACTTCCTTGGCGCCGAAAGGACCCATGGGATCGGGATTCTCCACGAAATCGGTCGTCACCAGGGGCATGTCGAGGGTCGTCGGGCTCTTGTACTCGAGCATCGAGGGGAACTTGTGAACGAGTGCGTTCGAAAGCCTTGCCGGGAGCCGGCGGAACGTCTGCTCCTCCATCAGCGCCTCGCCCAGGGCCATGTAGACGCTCCCCTCCACCTGTCCGCGGGCGAGGGTCGGGTTGATCGAGCGCCCGATATCGTGTGCGATCCACACGTGAGGGACAGAGATCCAGCCCGTGACGGTGTCCACCTCCACCTCGACCACGGCGGCGGTGTACGAATACGTGGGCGAGGGACCGACGCCGCCTCCCTTGAACCGCGCGGCGGAGGGCGGGGGAGAGTAGGAGCCCACGGTCCCGATCGTCCCGTGCATCGCCTCTGCGATGCACACCGCCTCCTGGAACGAGACCCCGCGCTCGGGGTTCTCCACGTCGAAGACCCGGCCGTCGGCGAACGCGAGCCGCTGCGAGGGGATCTCGAGCTTCCTCGCCACGGCCGAGGCGAGCAGCTCCTTCGCCCGCTCGGCCGCCTGGATCGCCGCGTTTCCCATCATGAGGGTCACGCGACTGGAGTAGGAGCCCAGGTCCACCGGGGTCAGGTCGGTGTCACCCGTGACCGCGCGGATGTCGAACGGGCGGATTCCGAGGACCTCGGCGATGCACGCGACGAGCACGTCGTCCGAGCCCTGCCCGATCTCGGTGGCGCCGCAGAACGCGGTGACGCCGCCGCTGCGGTCGAGCTTGAGCTGGACCCCCGTGTGGGGCATCTGGTTCCAGTAGATCGGAAGGCCGGCTCCCGAGAGGTAGGCGGAGCACGCGATCCCGACCCCGCGGCCTTCGGGAAGCTTGCGGAACCTGTCCTTCCACCCCGAGCGCTCCACGACCCGGCGGATGCACTCGGAGAGCCCGATCGTCGCCACGCGAAGGTAGTTGGCGGTCAAGGTGTCGGGCCGCTCGGCGATTCTGAGCCTCATCTCTGCGGGATCCAGGGAGAGCGCCTCCGCGATCTTGTCGAGCTGGATCTCCTGCCCGAAGCGCGGCTGCGGGGTTCCGTGGCCTCGCTTGGGGCCGCACGGCGGCTTGTTGGTGAACACCCGGCACCCCTCGAAGCGGTACCGGGGGACGTGGTAGGTCACGGTCTGGAGCGCGCCCGTGTAGAACGTGCTCGCGACACCGTACGACCCGTACGCGCCGCCGTCGATCAAGGTCTGGAGGTGCATCGCCGTGATCGTCCCGTCGCTCTTCACCCCGGTCTTGAAGCGCATGAGAACCGGGTGCCGGCCGCGGTGGCAGTAGAAGACCTCCTCGCGTGTCAGGCAGATCTTCACCGGCCTCCCCAGCTCGAGGGCGGCCTTGGCCACGACGATCTCGTGGTTGAAGGGGTCGCTTTTTCCGCCGAACCCGCCGCCGTTGGGTGTGGCGATGACGCGGATGTGGGCCGCGGGGATCTCGAGGACCTTCGCCAGGGCCCGGTGGACGTAGTGCGGGGTCTGCGTGGCCGACCAGAGGGTGATCTTGCCGTCGGGATCGACCGCGGCCACCGAGGCGTGCTGCTCCAGGGCGAGATGGGTGTTTCCCTCGTAGAAGAAGACGTCCTCGAACACCCGATCGGCCCCGGCGAACCCCTCCTCCACGTCACCGAAGGCAAGGGCGACGCGCTTGTGGATGTTCCCTTCCTCGCCGTAGTCGTGGATCCTGGGCTCGGCGGTCTCTAGAGACTCCTCCGGGGTCGCGAGCGTCAGGAGCTCCTCGTACTCGACCTCGATGTCGTCGAGCGCCTCGAACGCGGTCAGCTCGTCCCGGGCGACGACGGCCGCGACCGGATCCCCCACGAAGCGCACCTTGTCGAGGCAGAGGGCCTGCTCGTCCTGGCTCACGGGGAGGATCCCGTATTCCAGCGGAAGATCCCGGCCGGTCAGGACGAGATGCACGCCCGGGCGTGCCCGGGCGCGCGACGCGTCGATCCTCACGATCCGGGCATGGGGGAGGGGGGAGCGGAGGAGCTTGCAGTGGAGCATCCTCGGGAGGACGATGTCGTCCGCGAAGCGCGTCTCTCCCAGGACCTTCGCCCTGCCGTCCACGCGGCGCCGCGGGACGCCGATGATCGAGAGCTTCCGCGCGGTCACGGCGCGGTCTCCGTCTCGGATCGCCGCGTCGCGCTCGCGACCATCGCTTCTTCCACCGCCTCGAAGATCTGCAGGTAGCCCGTGCAGCGGCAGATGTTCCCGGACAGGGCCTCCTTGACCTGCTCGCGGCTCGGGTGGGACACGCGATCGAGAAGAGCGAGGGCGGTCACGAGGATCCCGGGGGTGCAATACCCGCACTGGGCAGCCCCGAGGTCGGCGAAGGCCTCCTGGAGCGGGTGCAAGCGTCCGTCCTTCGCCAGGCCCTCCACGGTCTTCACGTCGCGGCCGTCGCACTCCACACCGAGGATGAGACAGGAGAGGACCGGCTCGCCGTCCAGGAGGACGGCGCACGCGCCGCACTCTCCCAGCTCGCAGCCGTGCTTGGTTCCCATGAGCCCCAGGTCTTCACGCAGGACCTCGAGGAGAGTCTTGTAGGAGTCGAACGACACCCGCTGCTCCTCGTCGTTGACGCGAAGCCGGATCGGGGCTTTCGGTCTCGTTTCCGCCCTCCCGACTGTCATTCGCCTTCCCCATCGGGAACGCTCTTGGCCACGTCGGCGCCGGCAGCCGGCGAAGGAGGGCGCCTTCGAGAGCCGCGGCGCCTCGACCGCCGTTTTCTCGGCGCGGCAGCCTCGACGGCGCTCGCGGCCGGGATATCGGCCTGTCCTCCGGTCGGGGCGTCTCCGGAAAGCGCGGCGGCACCGTACCGGTCGCTGGAGTCTCCCGAACCATCGGCCTGGGAGGCCGTGGGAAGCGCGGCGAAGAAGTACCGATCGTCCCACGGCGGCGGAAGCTCGGGATCCGGCGAGGGCTGCGCTCTCGCGGTCGGCGCCGGTGCCGGCACCGGCGAAGGAGCTTCCGCCGGTCGCGCAACCCTTGGCTCACCGGTCCCGCGCCGCGACCTGCGGCGGCGGCGTCCGCGCCGTTTCTCCACGGGGGCATCATCGCTCGCAGCCGGCAAGCCGTGCGGATGCTCGGCGCGGTGCTCGCCGCGTCGCGATGCCGGGGCCGAGGCGGCGGCCCCCAGCTCTCCCCAGACCCTGGATGCTTCCGCGACCTCTCCGCCATAGTGCGTCGCCACACAGCCCAGGATCCAGGTCGCCTCGGCGAAGCACGGGCGGCGCCGGATCGCCTCCTGGGCGCTCTTGCGGGCTCGGTGGACTGGCACCATGCGATGAAGGGCCATGAGGATCTGCCTGCAGTCCTCCTGATCCCTGCGAGAGGCTCGCAGGCGGAGGGCCATGGGACGAATGTACCGGTCGGTCAGTTCGCGGACGTTCGCCTGGCGGGAGTCGGCGACCGCGCCGTCCTCGCTCCAGCCCATCTCGGGCGCGATCAAGGGAAGGACCAGGATCGAGAGGATCTCTCCCGTCGAGACCTCGTGCCCGTCGCGGTTCTTCTCGTCGAGCGTTTCGAGCAGCGACCAGAACCGCAACTCGGCCGCCGGATTCTCCAGGTACTCCCGGGCGAACTCGGGCAGGATCACCTCGAACACGCCCATTTCCTTGAGCAGCTGGAAAGAAGCCCGGGCCGCTCCACCGCGGCAGAACCGGTTGATCTCCTCCAGGATGCGCGCGGTCGCGGCCTTGAGGATCTCATGACGAAGGCGACCGAGCGCCTCCAGGGTCGCGGGCTCGATCTCGAAGCCGAGTCTCGCCGCGAACCGGATCGCGCGCAGGATGCGGATCGGATCCTCCCGGAACCGGATGGCGGGATCGCCGATGGTCCGCACGAGGCGACGGCGCAGATCCCCCAGCCCGTCGGCGTGGTCGATCACGTTTTCCGAGTTCACGTCGTAGAACAGGGAGTTGATGGTGAAATCGCGCCGGAGCGCATCTTCCTCCGCCGTGCCGAAGACGTTGTCGTCGCGAATCAGGAGATCCTGCCCCGGATGCGATGCGCCGTTGTCCCCGTCGTCTCGGGCGCGGAACGTCGCGACCTCGATGACCTTCCCGCCGTGGAAGTAGATGTGCGCCAGCCGGAACCTCCTGCCGATGATCCGGCAGTTGCTGAACAGCCGCTTGACCTGGCGTGGCGTGGCGGAGGTTCCGATGTCGAAGTCCTTCGGGTGGACGGTCAGGAGCAGATCACGCACGCACCCACCGACGAGGTACGCGGCGTGGTCGAACCGGCCGAGCCGCCGCAGGATCTTCACCGCTTCGGGATCGAGGTCCGCGACGGGAATTGGCCGGTGGACGACGCTCGGCCCGCGATGAATCGAGATGTGGCTGCGCGCCGTCGCGGTCGCTGGGGCTTCGTCGCCAGTGGAGGGAAGGGAGGCGGTTTCCCGGGGGGGCCTCTTTCCCCGCCGGCTGAAGAGATCACGAATTCGCTTCAGCATGCTCCGCCTGCGGGTGCGTGATTGCGCCCCCACTATACCCGACCCCCTGCCCGGTGCCAAGGCCCCGAAGAACCGGCCGGAACCTTGCTGTGGGATGCTCCCGTGGGTATCTTCACACGCGCGGAGGGCGAGGATGCGAGTCCGGGATCTGATGCGACGGGACGTGGTCAAGGTCCACGAAGACCTGCTCGTGACCGACCTGTGCGATCTGTTCCAGGCGGCCCACGTGCACGGCGCCCCGGTCGTGGACCCGAAGGGGCATCTGGTGGGATTCGTGAGCCAGGAGGACATCCTGGTGGGAAGCATGGGCCGTCCACCCGACCGAAAGTCCCGCGCCAAGGATCGGAAGACCGTCCGGGGCCGGAAGGCGGACGCCCGGGACGTCGCGATTCCCCGGGTGCGGGACATCATGACGGCGCCGGCGGTCTCGGCCAGCGAGGACACCGAGGTCCACGACGTGTGCCGCATGATGTGGAGACTCAGAATCCATCACGTTCCCATCGTGCGCCGGGGCAAGGTGACCGGGATCGTCTCCACGCTCGATTTGTGCCGCGCGATCTCCGAGGGGATGATTCGGGCCTGAAGGACGCGAGCGGCGGAGGAGGAGCCCCGTGACGAAAGAGACCATGGCCATGGGGCCGAACCAGCTGATCGCGTTTCTGAACGCGCTCCAGTACGGAGATCTCGACTCGATCGCGGCCAAGCTCGAGGAGGCCCGGAGCTCGTGCATGTCCCTCGGGCAGACGGAGCTCGCCGTCAAGCTCCAGGAGGCGGCGACGGCGCTCCGCTCGGCGGACGTGAAGACCTACCGGAGGTACCTCGAGACCGTCGTGTCAAGACTGGGCCACCTCCGGTAGTCTCGAGTTTCGGTGACAGCAGCCGAAACTCCTCATGAGAACCCGCGGGAGACGCAGGCCGTTCTTCAGAGCGCGGGTCGCGGGGTCCGGGGCGGAGCCCCGGAAGGCGGATTCTCATGCCTGCAACCGAAACTCAGGGAGCGGGCTGACGAGTTTCGGTTGCCGGTACCGAAACTAGTCGGTGAGGTAGGAGATCTCGGTGCCGCGGATTCGCCAGCGCGCCAGCAGGAGCACAGCGGCGGTCAGGGCGAGAAGGCCGGGAACCGAGATCCACGCCGGAGTCGGCTCGGCCATCAGGGCGATGGGACCCTGGGAGACCGGAAGCGGGCACAGCGAGACCAGGTAGTAGATCACGCTGAGCTTCTTCAGGAGGGGTGGCAGAAGGAAGTTGATGGACTCCCAGCCGAGAATGGCGATCGCCGGGATCATGGGATTGCGAACGAGAAGACCCGTGGCCAGAAACACGGCGCCGTAGCCCAGGCAGCCCAGGGCGGTCACTCCCAGGTAGGCGGCGGTGGATCCGATCCCGGTGCTCCCGAGAAGACGGTCGAGGGCGGCGGAGGCTCCGTAGGGCGCGAAGAGAAGAACCAGCGTGGCCGCCGTGGTCGCGACGAAGAACGCCGCGGAGGCGAAGAGGCCCGCGGCGAACTTGGCCACCACCAGGACTTCCCTCCGGATCGGGGAAAGAAAATAGAAATGGAGGGTGCGGTCCAGGATCTCTCCCCGGAAGAGGTTCGTGAAGATCCACGCGCACCCGAAGAACAGCACGAAGCGGAGGAGAAAGGACTGGTAGATGTTCGCGTAGAACACCGCGGCGGCAGCCGGGTCCTCGCGGGCCCATCCCTGCCAGAGAACGAGCGCCCTCCCGGCGAGCAGGAGCACCGGTCCGAGGCACAGGAGGTACAGAGGAATGGCGCGCGTGCCCCAGAAATTCTTGCGGAGCTCGATCCGGAGCACCGCCACGACCTGTCGTGTCCACAGCTCCCGCGCTCGCGGGGTAGAGCTCGGTCCCGGTTCCGCGCTCATGCCGTGCCTCCCTCGGCGCCCACGAGGTACTGGTAGACGGCCTGGACGTCCTCGTCCGCCGGAGCGACCGCCTCGACGCGGATCCCGTGGTCCACCACGATGCGGTTGAGCAAGAGATAGAACCGGTCGGCGTCCCGGGTGTGCACCAGCAGCCCGCGCCCATCCTCGACGATCTTCGCCTCCACGACGTGGTCCTGCTCGAAGATCCTCGAGGCGAGAAGCGCCGGCTGGTCGCACCGGACCAGGACCTGGATCGGGTGCTCCACGATCTCCCTCCGGACGCTCTGGATGCTCCCTTCCGCCACCACATATCCCTGGCTCAGGATCACCACCCGGTCGGAGACGAGGTCCACCTCGTGGAGGATGTGGCTCGAAAGAATGATGTGCCGTCCCTCGTGAGCCAGGTCCCTGAGAAGCGCGATCACCTCCGATCGAACCATGGGATCGAGGCCGTTGAGCGGCTCGTCCAGCACCAGCACGCTGGGCTCGTGCGCGATCGCCTGCGCCAGCTTGATTCTCTGCCGCATCCCCTTGCTGTACGCTCCGATGCGGCGCTCCGCGGCCTCGGTGAGGTTGACGCGCTCGATGGCCCGGCCCGTCAGCGCCTGGGCGTCGGCGTGCATCCGCCCGTGCACGCGCAGATAGGAATAGAGGAACTGGTAGCCGGTCAGGGCGCGCGGGAAGGAGTCGTAGGCCGTGCAGTAGCCCACCCGATGGTGAAGCTCCTCCGGACGGTCCGTCGGGATCCCGAGGATGGCAACTCGCCCGCGGGTCGGGCGCAGCAGGCCGGTCATCAGATTCATGAGCGTGGTCTTTCCCGAGCCGTTCGGGCCCACGAGGCTCGTGATCCCCGGCGGGATCGCCAGGTCCACCCGGTTCACGCCCAGAACGTCTCCGTAGAACTTCGAGACGTTCTCGAAAACGATTCCGCCCGCTTCGCCGGTCATCGGACGATCTCGTAGGCCCGGATCCTGCGGGCGAGGAGGAGCAGGCACAACAGGCAGACGAGAAGGAGGGAGAGGACGGATCCCGCCAACGGAACGTCCACCGGAGGCGGGACCCCGAAGAGTCCCGCCCAGACCGTCTGGACCATGGCGCTCAGGTCGAGGAGTCCACCCAGACTGGTGCGAAACGTGACGTTGACCGCCGCGCCCGCTGCCGATGCGACGAAGAAGATCGCGAGGAGGGCGGCGCTGGCCAGGAGCTTCCATTTCACGGTGGCGGACACCGCCAGGGCCAGGAGCGAGAGAACCAGGATCCAGATCCAGGAGCCGAGGACGATTCCCCCGAGGATTCTCAGATGGCTCCGAAGCCAGTCCGACCCGTCCAGGTAGGACTGCAGGAAGAACAGGAGGGCTCCGGGCACCCAGGTGATCGCGGAAAGCAGGGTGACGAGCACGGCCATCTTTCCGGCCACGTATTCCTTCCGCGAGAACGGGCGGGACAGATAGAGGGGAAGCGCGTTGTTCCGCATGTCGGGAGAGATCAGGCCCGGACCCACGACGAACGCGACCAGGAAGCCGAGCATCGTCCCCTGGATCCGGAGAAACCAGAGAAAGAAATTGGCGTCGATGGCCAGGAGATTCGTGCGAGCGATCTCGAGGAGTGCGAGGGCCGACACGTTGTGGTGCAGGTAGATCAGGAAAGCGCAGCAGCACGGCCAGAGGAAGCACAGGGCGAAGAACGCCGCGAACAACCGCGAGCGGAACACGTCGGAGAACCCGTACCGCGGCAGGATCAGGAAACGGCGATGCTCGGCGGTGACGGGCCCCGAGTACCCCCGATACGCCCGCTCATACACGGCCATGGTTCCCCTCCATCGCCTTCAGGAAGATGTCCTGGAGCGAGTCCCGCTTGTAGTTCAGCCGCCGGATCTGCACCTTCAGGTCGGCGGCCAGGCGGTACAGCTCGCGAAGCTCGAGCCCGTCCGGAAGGACCATCTTGATCCGCCCTCCTGTCTGGAGCACCATCTCGCACCCGAGCCGTCCCACCGCCTCGGCAAACGAGCCGTCGTCCCCGCGGGTCTCCATCTCGAGGAACCTGCGATTGGTGCGGCGCTCCTCCTCCAGGTCGCACTGCGCGGCAATCCGGCCTTCCTTGAGCACGAGGACCTCGTCGCAGCACTCCTCCACGTCCCGGAGGAGGTGGGAAGAGAGGATCACGTGCACGCCGCGGTCGCGGATCTCGCGAACCAGGCGGAGCATCCGTTGCCGGTGGGGCGGGTCGAGCCCGTTCGTGGGCTCGTCGAGGAAGACGAGGTCGGGACCGTGAACGATCGCCTGGGCCAGCTTGGCCATCTGCTTCATGCCCAGCGAATACGTCTCGAGCCTGCGGTATCGGGCCTCGCCCAGACCGACGTAGAACAGCGCTTCGTGAGCCCTTTCGAGGGCCGCGCGAGGAGGAAGACCCGACAGCTCGGCCATGAGTCGGACGAACCGAACCGCGGTCATCCCCGCGATGAAGGAGTCGTTCTCCGGCATGTAACCCACCCGCCGGCGCACGGCCCGGATCTCGGTCCGGATGTCTTTTCCGAACAGGAGAGCCGTTCCCCGGGACGGAGGATGGAATCCCAGAAGGGTGTGGATCAGCGTGGTCTTTCCTGCGCCGTTGGGGCCCAGGAGCCCGATCGATCGTGTCTCGAGGCGCGCGTCCAGACCCTTCAGGATCGGACGTTTTCCGAAGCACACCTCGAGACCGGAGAGCTCGACGACAGCGCTCATCGCGCGCCTGGAGCCTGCCCCGACGAGCCTGCTCCCTGTGCGTCCTCCATCGCGCGCTCCAGATTTCCCTGGAGCTCCATGAGCCCGCCGAGGCCCACGAGCACGCCCAGGTCGGAGCCGAACATTCCTCCGGGACGGGTGCTGGCGACCACGATCCGGTTCTCCTCGCCGTAGGCGTAGGCCAGACCCGCCGATTCCTGTCCCACGAGATCCGCCAGCGCCTGTCTCTTCTCGGCGCTCGCCTCCGCGTGAGGCCCTCCGAGGAGCCCGGCAAGAGGACCGAGCACGGGGCTCAGGTTCTGATAGGCCACGGCGGAGAAGTTCGCGTTCCCATCCGGAGGAAGAAGCGCGGTGAAGCGCGGGGACGAGGGAAGGTTGGCCCCCGTCGCACGGCGAGCGATGGCCGCCTCCAGGAGCGCCCGGGTCGGCGCCGCGATCAGGTACCCGTCCACGAAGGTGTAGTGCACTTCCACGGGCAGCCGGTCGGAGCGGAGCACGAAGTACGTCCGTTCGTTCGCGACCTCCCGTGCGAGGGTGGCGCCGAGGCTGTCTCCGCCCGTGTCGACACGGTTCAGCTCCAAGACCGCCCAGTCGATCGTGCGCTGGAGCCGGGCAGGATCGTACACCTCCACCACCAGCTTCCAGCCGGGCCTGGGGAGAACCGGACCGTCCAGAGCGAACGCGAACTCGCCTCCCAGCGGTTGCGCCAGATCCTCAAGGACGCTCACTCCGTGGCGCGTCTCGAAATCCGCCAGGCTCCGCGCGAAGCCGGGATCGCCGCCGGCCAGCTCGAACACGTCCCGCACCAGCGCCACGGGATTCTTGGCCACGAACGCGGCGGCGAGCGTCGCGTCGGGCGACACGAATTCCAGCGATCCCATGGGGGCGGGGGAGGCGAGCCAGGATGCGACGCCGCGACGGGGCTGGTCGAAGGCCACGACGGCCCGGTAGGTCGTCTTGCCCTCGGATTCCCTTCCCTCGATCACGAGGGTCCGGGCGTCGAGGATCCCCGCACGGGCCAGGGCATCCTGGTCGGGGTGTCGTGAGGCGTCGCCGGAGAAGATCTTCCGCAGGTCCACGCCGAAGAGCCAGGTCGTCCCCTCCCGATAGCTGCGGGCGAGATCGTCGTGGAAGGGAGAATCCACGAATCCGCCGACGCCGGTGCCGTCGAGAACCGCCTGCACGTCAGAGAGACGCGCGAGCGAGGTGCTCGCGACCAGGAGATCGTCGTGCGTCCAGACGAACAACGTCTCCGGGGCAGCGGGCATGGCGGTGCGTGGATCGTCGACGATGCGCACGTCGGGTCCCTCCCCGGGAGAGCCGTGAAGATGCTCGACGCGTTGCGCGAGGAACGATCGGAACTGAGACCCGCGCATGAGGGTCGTAAGGAGCACGACGCCCTCGGGGTCCCCCGTCCCTCCGGCCACGACGGTCGCCACGATCTCCGGGCCCAGATGGTCGCCGAACGCCCGGATCTCGTCGATCGCCTTGTCCAGGCGCGCATCGGCGCCGCTCGCGGCCATCGTCTCCCCCCACCACGTCCTCAGAACGGGGTTCTCCTCGATGCGCGCGCTGAGCAGGCGGTGCGCCTCGCCGAGCGTCTCGCCCACGTTGGGGATGGCGGCGTAGACCAGCGTGTCCGCGGGCGCCAGGTCGAGAAGGCGTGTGGCGTGGCGAAGTCCCGGGTGCGGCAAGGCGTCGATTTCCCGCTTCAATTGGGTGAGCGCCGCGAGCATCGCCACGTGAGAGTCGACGTTCCTGCTCCACGCGATCTCGCTCGCCACCGAGACCTTTTCGAGGTTTCTCGTGCAGACCTGGTCGCCGGGGCGGAGGATCGACCGAGATCCCGCAAGATCCACGCGGACCTCGCCCTCGATCACGGAGACTCGCGAGCCCTTGGTCCCGTGGTTCACGGAGAAGACGGTGCCCGTCACCGCGACCTTGCAATCGCTCGTGGCCACGTAGAGGTGCTTGCGCCCTTGCTTCGCCGCTTCGACGATGATGTTCCCACGGCTGAGGTGCAGGGTCGTGCCCGACCTCCGCGCGGACACCTTGAGCTCCGCCCGCTCGTTCATCTCCACGCGCGATCCATCCGCGAGCCGGACGACGGCGCGCGAGCCCTTGGCGGTGCGGAACACCTCTCCACCCGCGATCTCCTCGGCCTCCAGCACGGAGGAGGAGAGGTTCCCGGACACGCGATACAGCGCCCCCTCGATCGTCTGCACGTGGACCGCGGATTCGGACGGATCCACGGGCGCCAGGGAGTACACGGAATATCCGCCGACCACGACGGTCGCGAGGATGGAGGCCGCGATCGCAAAGCGAAGGACGCCGCGGCGACCGGCCGGCTCCGCGGCGATCGGGGGTACGCGCGGGGCAGCGCCCGAGCGCGCATCGAGAAGTGCCCTGCGGCAGGGGACGCACTCGCGCGTGTGGTCCTCCACCAGGAGCGCCCGCGCCGGGGAAAGCGTTCCTTGGAGATAGGCGGGGAGGAGGCCCTGCACATCGGCGCAGGTCCGGATCCGGCCCGGAGCGGCCGACACGGGTGCGGGAGCGGAAGAGCTCTTCTCCAGGGACAGCCGGGCCCAGACGCGCGCGGCGGCCTTCTCGGTCACGGACGGGTCGATCGCTTCATCTCGGATCGCGGCGAGGGCCTGGTCCAGAGCGGCATCGGGATCGTGGTTCGTGGTCATCGCGATTCTCCTCGGAAGGAACGCATCTCCTTCTTCAGCTTGTTCCGGGCGCGGTGGAGCAAGACGGCCACCGTGCTCCGGGAGGTCCGCAGCATGCGCGCGATCTCCCGGTTCTCGTACCCCTCGAAATAGCGGAGCGTGAAGACCTCGGCCATCTTGGGGCTGAACTCCGCGAGCGACTCGCGGATCTGCTGGCGCAGCTCCTGTCCCTGCCGGCTCCGCTCGGGCCCTCCGGACCGATCGTCCACCAGCGGAGGGGCCTCGTCGATCGGCGTGGTCTTCCAGGTGCGCCGGCTCCGGACCAGATCCAGCGAGGCGTTGACGGCGGCGCGGCGGAGATAGCTCCCCGGGCTCTCGGACAGCGCGCCTCCCCGCTCGAGGCCCAAGAGGCGCAGGAACACGGTCTGGAGCACGTCCTCGGCGTCGGAGGCGGACCCGGTGATGCGATAGGCTGCCCGGAAGACCTGCGAGTGGTGCTCCCGGAAGATCGTCTCCAGCTTTTCCGGCCCGACCGAGGCCACGGGACTCTGACGTAGCGCGGCGGCTTGCAAGGCGTCCTCCCCTCGTTCGTTGTCCGACATAGGTACGTCCCCCACGTGAGAATATTAACGGCGATGGGACATCTTCGGATCGCCTCCCCTCCCGACAGGCCTCTTCTCCTCTGGGACGGGGACTGCGGGTTCTGCAAACGCTGGGTTTCCAGGTGGCGCTCCCGGACGGCCGGACGTGTCGACGACGCACCGTACCAGATCGCCGCGGCGCGCTTTCCCCAGATCTCCCCGGAGGCTCTGGCGGGGGCGATCCACCTCTTGACCCCCGACGGTCTCGTGTTCGTCGGGGCGGAGGCGGCGTTCCGGGCGCTCTCCTACGCACCCCGCGGCGGGCGGCTCCTGTGGGCCTACGAGAAGGTCCCCGGGTTCTCGCGGGCGGCGGAGGCGGCCTATCGATTCGTGGCGAGCCGGCGGAAGTTGTTCTCCCGGCTCACCTCGCTCCTCTGGGGGCCGAATCCCGATCCTCCCGCCTTCCGGATCTCGGGGGTCGTCTTCCTTCGCCTGCTCGGCCTCGTGTACCTGATCGCGTTCGTCTCGCTCTGGACGCAGATCCGCGGTCTCGTGGGCTCCCGCGGGATCCTTCCCATCGGGGAGTTTCTGGAAGTTCTCCGCGGGACTCTGGGGATGGAGAGCTACTGGTCGTTCCCGACCCTCTGCTGGATCTCGTCCCACGATTGGTTCCTCGGATTCCAGTGTGGGGCGGGCGCCGTCCTTTCCGTGCTCGTTCTCGCCGGCGTTGCCCAGGCTCCTTGCCTTGCCCTGAGCTGGGTCTTCTATCTCTCCCTCGTGACCGCGGGACGGGAGTTCTTGAGCTTCCAGTGGGACGGCCTTCTCCTCGAAGCCGGGCTTCTGGCCGTGCTCGCGGCGCCGCCCGGAATCCGCCTCTCGCCGTTTCGGGCGCCGGAGCCGCACCGCGGCGCGCTGCGCCTCGAGCGATGGCTCCTGTTCCGGCTGATGCTCGGGTCCGGCATCGTGAAGCTCGCCTCGGGTGACCTGACCTGGCGCAACCTGACCGCGCTCCGAACCCACTACGAGACGCAGCCGCTTCCCACCTGGATCGGCTGGTACGCGCACCAGCTTCCGGCGTGGTTCCAGAGCGTGTCCGCACTGGCGATGTTCGCCATCGAGCTCGGGATGCCGCTGCTGATCTTCGCGCCGCGAAGGCTGAGGCTCGTCGCCTTCGCTTCCTTCGTCACGCTCCAGCTCCTGATCGGTGTGACGGGCAACTACGCCTTCTTCAACGTTCTCACCCTCGTCCTGTGCCTCCTGCTTCTGGACGACCTCGCGTGGCCGGGTGCGCTCCGGAAGAGGTTCGAGAACCTGTCGCCCCGGCGCTCGCTCTGGCCGGGGAGGCTCGTGGCGCCGTTCGCCGCGGTGAGCTTCGTCTTCGGCGCCCTGCTCCTCCTGGGTCAGGCGGTGGATGGCTTCCGCTGGCCCGGGATCCTCCGCGCCGCCTACACGGCCTTAGCACCGGCCCGCAGCCTCAATCCCTACGGTCTGTTCGCGGTCATGACGACCTCACGCCCGGAGATCGTCGTCGAGGGAAGCAGCGATGGGAGAACGTGGCGTGCGTACGCGTTTCGCTGGAAGCCAGGAGACCCGGCGCGCCGGCCGGATTTCGTGGAGCCCCACCAGCCGCGACTCGACTGGCAGATGTGGTTCGCCGCCCTGGGCAGGATCGAGGGAAATCGATGGGTCGCCGGGCTCCTCGCTCGGCTCCTGGAAGGGGAGCCCGAGGTGCTCGCGCTCCTCGCGGAGAACCCGTTCCCGGATTCTCCGCCGCGCTACGTCCGTGCCGTCACGTACGACTACCGTTTCACCGACGGCGAATCCCGTGCGCGGGACGGAACATGGTGGCGGCGCAGCGCCGTGGGCCCGTACAGTCCCGTTTTTTCTCTCTCTCGCGGGCCACGCGAGGGAACGAGCCCTGGGAAAACACCGTAGGGCGCGATATTCTCCCCAAATGGCTCGAAACCGGCGTCGCTGGCAGGTGGCCGCCATCCAGATGACCTCCACCGAAGACCGCGAGAGAAACCTCGCGGTCGCCGAGCGCCTCGCCCGGAGGGCGGCGGACGCGGGTGCCACCCTCGTGGCGTTCCCGGAGAACTTCACCTACCTCCGCCTTCGCCGACGCAACCGATACGCCGACAGCCTCGACGGCGAGCTCATGACAAGGCTGGCCGAGCTGGCAAAGGATCTGGGCGTCTACCTCCTCGCGGGCTCGATCCCCGAGGAGATCCCGGGAAGCGATCTCGTCCACAACACATCCGTCCTCTTTTCCCCAGCGGGGAAACGTCTCGCGGTCTACCGCAAGATGCACCTGTTCGACGTCCGGATCCGAGGTCGCGCGGTCTTCGAGGAGTCCTCTCTCGTGGCTCCGGGGAACGATCCCGTGATCGCCGACACGCCCCTCGGTCGCCTGGGCCTGACGATCTGCTACGACCTTCGATTCCCCGAGCTGTACCGCAGACTCGCGCTGGCAGGCGCCGAGGTGCTCTTCGTGCCGTCGGCGTTCACCGCGTACACCGGGCGCGCTCACTGGCTGCCTCTCCTCCAGGCCCGCGCCATCGAGAACCAGTGCTGGGTGGTCGCACCGGCGCAGGTCGGAAGACACGGGCCGCGCCGCGAGTCTCACGGCAGCACGGCGGTCATCGACCCGTGGGGAACCGTCGTCGCAAAGCGCGCCCGAGGGGAGGGTATCGTGTCCGCCGAGATCGATCTCGACCACGAGGCCCGCATCCGGACGGGACTTCCGTGTCTCGAGCACGTGCGGAGCGGGCTTCTCGCAACGCAGGAGCGGCGGCGGAAGGGCTAGGTTCGAACCCTTTGGCCGGGTGTACACTATCCTCATGCAGGAACGAAGCGGTCGGATCGCCGGCCCGGGCCCCACAATCGAGCCCGACTCGGTGATCGAGGCGTACAAGAAGGACATCGACCGCACGCTGCTGCGGGAGAGGCTCCGGCTCAGCGTGGAGGAGCGACTCCGCGACCTCATGCGCCTCCAGCGCTTCGCAGCCGAGTGGCGCGAGGCCGGGAAGCGGGCGTTCCGTTGATCGACATCGACGCGGCGCTGCGCGCTCTGGCTCAGGCGGGCGTGGAGTTCATCGTGGTCGGCGGCGTTGCGGCCACGGCCCACGGCTCCAGCCGCTTGACGGTCGACCTGGACGTGGTCTACGCCCGTAGCGCCGAGAACATCGAGCGCCTGGTCACCGCGCTCGCGCCTTTCTCTCCCTACCTTCGAGGGGCTCCCCCCGGCCTTCCCTTCCGCTGGGATCCCGAGACGATCCGGAGCGGGCTCAACTTCACCCTGACGACCTCGCTCGGCGATCTCGATCTCCTCGGGGAGATCACGGGGGGAGGATCGTACGAAGATCTCCTCCCCGACAGCACCTCGGTCGCCGCTTTCGGAGTGGAGTGCCGCTGCCTCAACCTCGACCGGCTCATCCTGGTCAAGCGGGCGGCGGGGCGTCCCCGGGACCTCGAAGTGATCGCGGAGCTCGAGGCGCTCAAGGAAGAGCGCGACACGCTCCGGGGGTGAAGCGTCCCGCGATCGTCGCTCGCTTTGGGGCGCCGCCCGATGCGGTCCCGACGGCCGCACGGCGGTCATCCCACTAACTAGGCCGCGCCGAGGGCTCTGGTGGCCTCATCCCGGATCCGGCGCTCCTCGAGATCCAGGGGAGTGTCCTTCATCAGCGTGACCGCGCGCTCGTAGTAGGCACGGGCTTCCCTCGACCTTCCGAGACGCTGGCTCACCATGGCGAGGAAGAACAGCTCCTGGACCTGTTCCCCGTCCCGGGGAAGGATCTTCTCGAGGATTCTCCGCGCCTCCTCGTGCCGGCCATTCCGGTAGAAAGCGACGCCGAGGATCCACTCCACGTTCGGGTCCACGGGGGCCAAGACGGCGGCTCTCTTCGCGGAGTCGAGGGCCTGCCCCGGATCGTAGGCTTGGGGACAGGCGTGGAAGAGCCCGATCAGCTGGGCAGTCGCATCCACCCGGAAGCTCCACGCCGGCCACGATTTCGTGGGTACGACCTCACGGGCCTTTCGCAAATCGGCCACCGCCTCGGCGCACGAGCCTTCCTTGAAGGTCAGGAGGTATCCGCGAGAGAGGTAGCCCATCGGATTCGACGGCATGAGATCGATGGAGCGTTTGATGTCGGCCAGGGCCTCCTCCAGTCGGCCCAGGTTCACGTACCCCCACGCGCGGGACTCGACGGATTCGGGGAATTGCTTCACTTCCGAATCGTAGGCCTCCAGGGCTTCGGAGGTTCTCCCCAGCAGGAGGAGCACGCGCCCGCGGAGGCTCTGGAGCCAACCGAGACCGGGTTCGAGCCCGATGGCCCTGTCGACATCGGCGAGCGCTCTCCCGAAATCCCGCATCAGAACGTAGGTTCGGGCTCGAGACGAGAAACACCAGACGCTCGACGAGAGCTCGATGCACTTCGTGCTGTCGGCGATGCTCTCCTCCAAGCGGCCGAGAAGCCGGTAGATCCCGGCTCGTCCGTTGTACACGTTGCTCCACGATGGGTCGAACGTGATGAGCCGGCCGAGCTCGGAGAGGGCCACGTCCGTTCGCTCGCACACCTCGGCGAGCTGGTAAGCACGGGCCTGGATCTCGTGGAACTCCTCGAGAGGCCTCCCGGCGATGGTCGCGCAGTCCTCCCGGAAGCCGGTCTCGTCTCCCAGGAGGCGTTTCACGTAGGCTCGAACGAAAAAGACCTGCCAATTGTCGGGATCGAGCGCCGCGGCCTTGTCGGCGTGCGCGAGAGACCGCTCGTACTCTCCCAGTCCTTGGTATTCCTCGGCGAGCGTCAGGTGCGCGCGGGAGCGCGCCCGGGAATCCGTCCAACTTGCCGAGGCGTTCTCGAGGTGCCCGAGGACGGCAAGGCTCTCGTTCGTCTCGCCGCGCCTCCGGTGCATCCAGAGCAACGACGAGTAGGCGGAGACATCTTCGGGATTCAGCTCGAGCGCCTTCTCGAGGTCGGTCCGCGCCTCGTCGTAGCGGCCCCGATTGTCGTAAAAGCGGCTTCTCCTCGAATACCCCTCCGCACTCGCGGGATCCAGCGCGATCACCCGATTGATGTCCGCGAGCGCCTCCTCGGTCCTGCCCCGGGTTTCGTGCGCGTCCGCCCGGGCGAGAAGGCTGTCCGTATCCTCGGGGTCGAGCTCGAGCGCGCGGTTCGTCTCCTGAAGCGCCTTGTCCTTGTCCCCATGGTGCGAGTGGATCTCGGACTTCTGCCTCCGGGCCTGGGCCGATCGGGGCCGTGCAGCGAGGAGGCGGTCGCAGTCCGCCAAGGCCTCCTGGAAGCGGTGCAGATCGTTGAACCTGCGGCTCCTCTCGAGAAGGGCGTCGGCGTGTCCGGGGTCGAGATCGAGGGCGCGGTCGAGAAGCTCGACCGCCTTCGTGTCGGTGTCGGCCACGAGGGATCGAAGGTAATAGGCCTCCGCCGTCTTGGGAGCGTGTGCCTCGACGACCCGGATGTGATCGTCGATCGACGTGCCGGATCGGATCCCCTCGGCCCCCCTCGCCGCGGCCGCGAGGACGAGGTGCGCGGTCCACTCGTCCGGATTCTCCTCGAGGAGCGCCTCGGCCTCCTGGGCGGCCTCCCTCGCGCGGTTGAGCTTGATCAGGAGGCGGGCGCGGACGAGACGGGCATCGGAGAGAAAGGGGCTGATCGCGAGGGCGGAGTCGACGCGCCGCAGCCCTTCCCGGTAGCGCCCCTGGCTCATCTCGTACAGCGAGTCGGCCACGGCCCGCCGGGCCGCCTCCTCCGCGAGCTGGCGCGACGCCATCCAGGCCAGTCCCGACACGGCGAGAAGGAGCACGACGGCGCAGCTCGACACGGCTGCCACAGGGTGCCGGCGAAGGAGCTTCCTGATCCGGCGCCATGCTCCCGCGCGGCGGGCCATGATCAGCCCGCGCTGCAGGTACGACCTCAGGTCGGCGGCCATCTCTGCAGCCGAGGCGTACCTTCGGTCCGGGTCCTTCTCCATCGCCTTGAGGCAGATCGTCTCCAGATCCAGCGGAACCCGGGCGTTCACGCGCTTGGGAGGCCTGGGCTCTTTCGTCAGGATCCCGGTGATGATCTCCTCGCGCGATTCCCCCGGGAACGGTCGCTCGAGCGTGAGCATCTCGTAGAGGACGGCCCCCAGCGAGTACACGTCCGTGCGGTGATCGAGTTTCATCCGGCCTGCCGCGATCTGCTCCGGGGACATGTACGCGGGCGTCCCGATGAGCGAGCCGCTCATGGTCATCCCCGGCTCCTGGGCCACGCGGGCAAGGCCGAAGTCGGCGATGGACAGCCGCCCATCGCGCGACAGCAGGAGGTTCCCCGGCTTGATGTCCCGATGGATCACCCCGCTCGCGTGGGCGTACTCGAGCGCGTCGGCCACGTCGGCCACCAGCCGGGCCACCGTATCGAACCAGTCCCGCCCGCCGGTCGTCGTGATCCCGGACGAGCTTGCTTCCGGGGAGGACCCTGGCGCGGGCTCCGACTTGGGGGCGGACGGCCGAACCGTCATGGTCTGGTCCCACGGGGCGCTGGCCCTTCCGCCCTTCAAGTCGTCGAGGATGCGGCTCAGGGGCCCCCCGTCCACCAGCTCCATCGCATAGAAGTGGTGGCCGTCCTGCTCACCGATGGCATGCACGGAGACGATGTTCGTGTGGTGGAGCCTCGCGGCCGCCTGGGCCTCCCGCTCGAAGCGGATCCGGGCATCCTGGGTGAGGCCAAGGCCCGGAGGGAGGACCTTCAGCGCGACGCGGCGGTTGAGGGAGATCTGGCGAGCCTCGTAGACGACACCCATCCCCCCGCGTCCCAGTTCGCCCAGGATCTCGAAGTCGCCGAGGCGACGAAGGGATGCGTCCCCCGACGGAACGTGCGGCGAGCCCGACGTGGTCTTGTCGGGGTCGTCAGGAGGTCCGTCCGGATCCGCCATTTTTTTGCCCCTCGAACCACGAGCAAGACGAGAGGATTGCGGAATTCTACACCGCATCGACCCCCAGTCAGGCGAGAATGTCCCGGTTGCCGGAGAGGGTTTCTCGGCGTAAGTGATAGTTGGGACGGTGCATCCTCGAAAGGGGCTCCTGGATGAAAAAGCTCGTCTTGGCGATCCTGATGGCCGGTCTGGCGGCACTGGCCCACGCGGGAGAGCCCCTCATCGTCGGGGAGGACGTGGTCAAGCGGTTCGAGACCCCCCACCCGTACACGTCCCCCCTCGAGGGCCGGACCGGGGTGATCTGGAGCGACGTGATCCACCATCCGGGGGCGGCCTACATTGCCCCCCACTTCTCCCGGTTTCATCTCGCGGACGGCGACTATGTGGTCGTTCGCGCCCCCGACGACTCTCGGTCCTGGAAATACGCGGGTCTGGGGAACGCCGACCTCGGCGAGAGCGCGGAAGGGTTCTGGGGGATCAACATCCCCGGGGAAACCGCGATCGTCGAGCTGTGGGCTTCCAAGTCCGACGGGGAGTTCGGCTACTCCATCGACCGCTACGCCCGCGGCTACCGGCCGGAGGAGATGAGCGGGCCCGAGGCGATCTGCGGGCCCGACGAATCCAACTGGGCCAAGTGCTACCAGTCCACAGAGCCCCGGATCTACGACCGCGCCCGGGCGATCGCCCGGCTCCTCATCTCGGGATCGAGGCTGTGCACCGGCTGGCTCATCGGCAACGCGGGGCATCTGATGACCAACGCCCACTGCATCCTCAACGCCACCGACGCGGGCAACACCAGCTTCGAGTTCATGGCCGAGGGAGCGACCTGCACCACCAACTGTCCGCAGCTCCAATGTCCGGGGACCGTGGTCGCGACGGTGTCGGACCTGATCCAGAGGTCCGTCACTCAGGATTTCTCCCTGGTGCTGCTCCCGACGAACCCCACGTGCACGTACGGCTACGTCCCCCTTCGATCCACGGACCCGATCGCCAACGAGCGCATGTACATCCCGAACCATTCCGCGGGGAAGGGGAAGAGGATCGCGGTGTTCTCTTCCGACCCTGCGGACGAGTCGGGCTATTGCGAGGTCGCGAGCCCCGGGTCGTTCATCGACTGCGCCGGTTTCCCCGGGGTCGACGTGACCTACAAGGCGGACACCGAAGGTGGATCCTCGGGATCGCCGACCGTGGCGTACTCGGATCACAAGGCGATTGCGCTCCACCACTGCTCGCTCGGCGGTCCCTGCGGGTCGTCCGGGGGACGGATGCTGGAGATCATCACGGCGCTCGGGCCCAATCTCCCGCCGGGCGCGTTCCTCGATTGCGTGGGGAACGTGAGCTTCGACGCCAACGCGTACGGGTGCTCGGACGTGGCGACCGTCCTGGTCACCGATGACACACGCGCGGGTTCGGGGGCCCAGCCGGTCACGCTCGTCTCCGGAGCGGAGCCCCTGGGGGAGACGGTGAGCCTCCCCGAGACGCCCCCGGGCTCGGGTCGGTTCGTCGGGACCGTTCCCACGACATCGGCGGCGGCCTTCTCCGGCGACGGGGCGATTTCCGTGGGCGCGTCGGACACGATCACCGTGAGCTTCCAGGACCTCGGATGCGGCCCCGGCTGCGGAAACGCGACGCGCAGCGACGTGGCCACCACCGACTGCACGTCTCCTTTGATCTCGAACGTCCAGACCTCGAACATTCAGGGAAGCCTGGTGGATATCACCTGGAGCACGAACGAGCCGTCCGACTCCGTCGTCACCTACGGCCCCGCCTCTGGTCCTCCGACGCTCGTGCTCTCGGGCCAGGCCATGGTCACGTCGCACTTCATGCGCGTGGGCGGGCTCGATTCGTGCTCGTCGTACGTCTTCCGGGTCGGGTCGACCGATCCGTACGGCAACGCGGTGGCGGCCGACAACGGGGGAGCGAACTATCCCTTCACGACCCTGTTCGACGTGAGCCCGTCCTTCGCGTACGCCGGGCCTTCGGTTGCCATCCCCGACAACGATACGGCAGGAGCGCTCGCCGCTGTTCAGGTATCGGATCCTGGCGCCATCATCGATGTGAACGTGAAGGTGAGCCTCGCCCACACGCGGGACGCCGACCTGGTGGTCTACCTGATCGGGCCCGACGGGACCGAGGTGGCCCTGATCGGCGGCCGCGGCGGCGAGGGTGACAACTTCGTGAACACCGTGCTCGACGATCAGGCGGGAAGCTCCCTGGCGCAAGGGAGCGCGCCGTTCACGGGCTCGTTCCGCCCCGAGCAACCGCTGACCGCGTTCGAAGGGAGGGTCGCCACCGGAACCTGGACGCTGCGGGTGGCCGACGTCTACCCCGGCAGCTCCGGCTCGATCCTGGGGTTCGAGGTCGAGATCACGTTCCAGTCGCTGGCCTGCTTCCACGACTGCTCGGGGAACAGCACGTCGGTGATCCAGGACACGTGCGCAGGCGGGGGAGCGGGCAGCGCCAACGGGTACTGGGACGACGGAGAGGAAGCCCAGCTGGGCGTCACCCTGCGCAACAGCGGTACCCTTCCGCTGAGCGGCATCACCGCCACGCTCGTTCCCGTGACCCCCGGCGTCACGCTGCTGGACGATACGGCGGGCTATCCGAACCTCGCCCCTCTGACGAACGCTCTTTCGCAGTCGCCTCATTTCCGCGCGACACTCTCCGCCGGGTTCACGTGCGGGGCCCCCATCGACTTCCAGGTGAACATCGCGACAGCCCAGGGGAGCTTCTCCGACACGGTTCGCTTCTTCTCGGGGCGGAGCGTGGATCCCGTCGTTCTGCTCGAATCGTTCTCCGGGGGGATCCCGGCGACGTGGACGGTGGTGGATGGTGGGACCGGCACGGGCCCTGCGGCCACGTGGACCACGGCGAATCCGGGGGCGCGCTCCTTCCCGTCGCCCCTGGGCGATCCCGTGGCGATCGTGGACAGCGATGCGGCTGCAGGAAGCGCGGCGCACGACGAGGCGCTCATCACGCCGGTCATCGAGCTCTCCGCCGCGGTCACCGTCACGCTGGAGTTCGACCAGTACTTTTTCTGGTACGATGCCGGCGGAGACGAGAAGGGAGATGTGGATGTTCGGTCGAGCCTCACGGGCGGGGCATGGGTCAACGTCTTCCGGAACCAGGGCGCGTCGAGCCCGGAGCCGGACCATCGAACTCTCAACATCTCGGCCCAGGCTGCCGGGGCCTCGAACGTCCAGATCCGGTTCCGCTACTACGACGCCGACTGGGAGTGGTACTGGCAGGTGGACAACGTGAGGGTGACGCACACGCAGGTGGCCTCCTGCTACATCACCCCTTGCTTGCTTGCGCCTCCCGGGGAAGTCTCCCCGATCACGTGGTCCAGCAAGACCTCCGCAGCGTGGACCTCGGTGCCGGCGGCGGCGAGCTACCATCTGTACCGGGGTGCGCGGGCCGATCTGCCCGCCCTCACGAGCGCCGCGGTCGATTCCTGTCGGCGCGCCACGGGCGCGGGGTTGTCGGCGACCGGCCTCGCCGAGACCCCGTCGGCCGGCTCCTTCTCGTGGTGGCTCGTTCGCGCCGAGAACGCGGCGGGGCAGGGTCCCGCGGGCAGCGCCCGGCTGAGTCAGGTGTCCACCCCCCGGAGCCAGGACTCGTCCGGGGCGTGTCCGTAGAGGCGAGCGCAGGGCGATGTTCTGTCCGGCTTGTGCGAGCGAATACAGGCCAGGAATCGCGCGCTGTCCCACGTGCGCCGTCGACCTTGTCGGCGAACCGGCGAGAGGGATTCCGGCCTCGAATCGCTCGGGCGACCCCGAGGTGGTATCCGGGATGCTGGACTACTGTGGGTTTCTCTCTCTCGAGGACGCCCGGCACGCGCGGGACCTGTTGCGCCCGAGGAGGATCCAGTCGGAGATCGTGATCCGCGACGCGTCGGAGTCCGGTCCGGCCCATCGCTCGGGCGAGGAGTACTGGCTTCGCGTCCCGGCCCGGAGCTTTCCCCAGGCCGCGGAAGTCCTGGGTCACGATGCCGCGGAGGGATCGGAGAGCGTCCAGACGGGAACGTTCGCGTGCTCGGAGTGCGGGGAATCCGTCGGCGAGGACGAGAGCTTCTGCGCGCACTGCGGCGCGAGGTTCGACGAATGACGGCAGGCTCCGAGCGGCCCCGGCAGGTGGAGACCGTGCTCCTGGACGCGGGCGGTGTCCTTCTCGACCTGGACTACGCGTTCCTGGGGCGGCTCCTCGAGATTCGGGGCCACTCGGTGCGGCATACCGATCTGGCCCGAGCGGAGGCGCTCGCGCGCACAGCGGTCGACCGGCGCGTCCGCGAGGGTGGAACGACCGCGGATGGCTGGCGGGATTACTTCCGGATCCTCTTGAATGAAGCGGGTACGCCGGTCGAGATCCGGGAGACGGTCATCGATATCCTCTGGGAAGCCCACGAGACGGTCGGACTCTGGACGGTCCCGGTCGCGGGGGCGCCGGACGTCGTTCGACAGCTGAAGGAGCTCGGCTTCCGGCTCGGCGTGGTGAGCAACGCAGAAGGGCGGGTCCAGAGAGACCTGGACGTCGCCGGGTACGACGGCCTGTTCGCGACGGTCGTGGACTCGCATCTCGTCGGCGTCGAGAAGCCCGACCCAGCGATCTTCCGGATCGCGCTGGAGCGGCTTCGCTCCGCTCCGGAGACCGCGATCCACCTCGGAGACATCCCCGCGATCGACGTGGAGGGCTCCCGATCCGCGGGGATCACCCCGATCCTCCTGGACCGATTCGACCTCTATCCCACGCTCGCCGTTCCCCGGTTCCGCTCGATCGCGGAGCTCCCCGGGTGGCTCGCCGGCTGACGGGTCTCCCGCCAGGTCAGAAGGTGGCGGCGTATGCCAGCGTGAGCTGGAAGTTCGGCGCCCCGTCGGTGAGGCCAAACGCGGCGGCACCCCGCAGGCTCCCGGGACCGAACGCGCGCCAGTCGATTCCAGCGAGAGCGCGGAGATCTTCGTCGCTTCCCTCGATGCGCTCGGTCTCCATCTTGATCTCGCCGACGAAGCTCAGCCGATCGGAGGCGGGGAGGATGACGCTGCCTCCCAGGAAGAACGAGTTCTTCCCGGAGAACGAGGCGCCGCCGATCTCCCCGTCGCCGTTCATCGAGAATCCGAACAGGCCTCCGATGATCACTTGGGGAGTCCGGTAGCGCACCGACCCGAAAGCCTCGAGATCCCATGCGTTGTGGCCGAGCCCGGAGGTGTCGTCCCCGGTGGGCACGGTCACGAGGGCGCCCGCGACGAAATCGGTGTCCTGGGCCACTCCGGCGAAGAGGTACTTGCCCCAGACATCGAGGTCCGTGGCGCCCGTTCCGTCGGGCAGCGTTCCCGAGGCATCCGTGTTCCCGAAGCCGACGCGGCCTCCCAGCTCGACGTTCTTCCAGAATTGAAAGGCGGCCACGAGCCGGGCCTCCAGCGTGTCGAAAGTGCTGTCGTCCGTGTACAGGAGCTGGCCTTCCCACCACTGCGTGTTCGCGACGGCCGCCTCCTGGGCGAACATCAGGAAAGAGCGGTCGGCCCCGGAAGTGGCCGGTGTCGCCGGATCTTGTGACCACGCTGCGGTCGAGAGGCCACCGAGGAGTAGCGCCAGGGTCAGGATCCTGGAGAGCGATCGGCGCGGCGAGGTCATCGTGCGGTTCTCCTGCGATGGAAAGTGCAGCGGCTCTGTGCCGCCGCACGAGGTCAAGAGGCCCGCATTGTGAAGACTGTCGTGCAGGCTGTCAAATACGCTCAGTCGAGGTCCATCGGGTTGCGGAGCGGAGAGTCGTCTTCGGCCGCTTTTTTCTTGGCTTCCTCGAACTTCTTTTCCAGGAGATCATCGAGCCTGCGGGTCTTGTCGAACGCCTTCGCGAACGCCTCCTCCCGGCGCCGACCACCCGACCGGACGTTTCCGATGGCCTCCTCGAACGTCTTTCCCGCGGCGCGCGCGGCCTCGCTCGAGAGGACATCCCCCGTGGATCGGTCGAGCGTGAGTTTTGCGCCGCAGCACGGACAGTCGATCTTGACGGAATCGCTCATGGGACCCTCGAGCGCGTCCCATTGTGGTTCAGCGCTCACGCTCCGTCAAACGGCGGTGCATCAGGACCGGGCCGGGAATCTCGACGGTGCGCCTTGGGTCCGTCGCTTTCTCCGGATCCTCATTCGGGAGCCTGGCGACCCGGCGTCTCCGTGGTCTCGGTCGTGAAGAACTTGTAGTCGTCGTACACCCGGACCGAGGCCATCCAGGGCACGAACTGCTTCGGCCCGGTCGCCCGGAACGTGTCGTACCGGAGCTCGGTCGGGAACGTGAGAGAGTCGCGGCGAAGGCCGAAGGCGATCCGGCATCGGTAGCCGAACGGGCGCGGCGCAAGGCGGAACCCGATGAGGTTGAACGCCTGGGACCACCGGTCGAAGAGGGCCCGGATCCGCTCCTTCTGTGCCGTCGGCTCCGCACGGATCTCGACGGGAGTGAGCGTGACCGCATCCACCAGAACGGTCCCCTCCCACTCCCGGATGTCCTTGCCGTCCGTGAACGGAAGGGCCCCGCGGAACTGGATCTCGTGCACCCAGTCGAACCCCTCGAAACGGTCCCCGAGGCTCCGGTACATGAAGTAAGGCTGGTAGAACCTGTCGAAGAGGAAGACCCAGGCATAGGCCGGGGGGAACCGGTTCTCCTCGTCCCCGGCCGTCTTGCCGCCGGTCTGGTTCTCCGGGCCGACTTTCCTCTTCTGCTTCCTGACGATCTCCCGATACTCCTTCACGTCGGTGCCGTCCCGCACGAGGAGATAGTCGTAGCGTTCGGTCTTCTCCCTCGTCGCCTCGGCGGACTCGTCGTAATGAGCCACACGCACGGTTTCCGCGCAGAAGAACCGGACGGCGTAGTCCCGGTAGACGGCGGACTGGCGCAAGAGCGTGTCCAGGGTGTCCTTTGGAAGGCCCCACGGGGGCTCTACCGCCTCGGGAGCTGGACCCTGTGCCGGAGGAGAGGGTGGTTGAGCCCCCGCCAGGAGAGCACCGGCCAGGACGGCCACGAGAACCGACACGCTCAGCGCTCGAGCCATCCGCTCATTGTACTTCCCCGTCGAGGGGGACAGCGGCGCCGGCGCCGACCGATCTTGACAATGCTGTGCTCACATCCTAGTTTTCTGCCCGGTCGCGACACGCCGAGGGCGAGCCGAAATGGCCAGGAAGACCAAGAAAGACTACTACGAGACCCTGCGCGTGCCTCGGACCGCCAGCGAGCGGGAGATCAAGGCCGCGTACCGCAAGCTCGCCCGCAAGTACCATCCGGACGTCAACGCCAACGACAAGGCCGCGGAAGAGAAATTCAAGGAGGTTGCGGAGGCGTTCGCGGTTCTCTCCGATCCCGAGAAGAGGGCCAAGTACGACCGAGGCGGCCACGAAGCGTTCGGCGCCGGCTTCGATCCGTTTTCCGACATCGGGTTCGACTCCCGCAACTTCGGCATGCAGGACCTGTCGGAGCTGTTCGAGCTGTTCGGCGCCGGGGCCCGACGGGGGCGCTCCCGCGCGCGGCGAGGAGAAGACCTCCGGATGGAAGTTCGGATTCCCTTTCTCGACGCGGTCCGCGGCGGGACGATCGAGGTGGCTCTTCCGCGACAGCAGCCGTGCCCGTCGTGCGGCGGGGCCGGGTCGTCGGGAGAACAAAAGGACACGGAGTGTCCCGACTGTCGGGGGACCGGCCGCAGGACCCAGCAGCGCCTCGGTGTACAGGTGTCGCTGGCCTGCGTGCGGTGCGAAGGCACCGGCCGGTCGCGCGGCTCCCCCTGCGGGTCATGCGGTGGAAGCGGGAGAACCCTCGCCCAGGAGCGGGTCAAGGTGCGTGTCCCCGAGGGGGTGCAGGACGGCGACACGGTCCGGCTCGCGGGGAAAGGGGAATCCGGTCGGTCCGGGGGCCGTGCGGGCGACGCGTACCTCATCGTCCGGGTCGAGCCCCATCCGCAGTTCCGCCGCGATGGGAGCGACCTCGTCTGCGACGTCTCCGTCGGGATCGCCAAGGCGGCCCTCGGCGGCGCGATCGACGTGCCGACCCTCGAGGGTCGCACGACGATCCAGCTTCCTCCCGGAACGCGCAGCGGGCAGAAGCTGCGCCTGAAGGGGAAAGGCGTCCCGTCCTCGGGAGGGAAATCCGCCGGGGATCTGTATGCGGTCATCCAGATCGCTCCGCCGAAGACTCTCGACCGGCGCTCGCGCGAGCTGCTCGAGGAGTTCGCGCGATTGAACCCGGCTCCTTGAGGCAGGGAGACGTTGCTTCACCTCGTTCACCCGGTCTTCGTCCACTTTTCCGCCGCGTTCCTCGTGGCGGGAGCGATTGTCGAGGCTCTCGCGATCTTCGCGGGGCGCGAGAGGATCGAGCGATTCGGCGCGGTACTCGTCCTCGCCGGAACCGTCAGCCTGGTCCCGACCGTCGCGGCGGGCTATCTGGCGCAGAACGTCCTCGACGTTCCCGCGGGAGCGGGAGATCTCCTCTGGAGGCACGAGCGCGTCGGACTCGGGATCCTCGCGGTGTTCCTCGCGAGCCAGCTCTGGAAGGCGTGGTTTCGGGGAAGGGTCCCCGTGGGCCAGCGCACCCTGTACGCGTGCGTCGTCCTCCTCGGAGCGGCCCTCGTGGCCTACGGCGCCTTTCTGGGGGGCGAGATGGTGTACGGGCTCGGCGTCGGGGTGAAGGGAGCCTAGGTCCCGCGCAGCATGGCGCGGAACGCGTACCCGGCGATCTGGGGATTCTCCCTCAGGCGACGGACGGAATACGCGTACCAGTGCTCGCCGAAGGGGACGTACACGCGAAGCCTCTGACCCGAGTCGATCAGGATCCGACGCAGCTCCTCGTCCACGCCCAGGAGCATCTGGAACTCGTATCGGTCGCGGGAGAGCCCGTGCGCCCTCACGAGCCGGAGCGACTCCCACACGAGGGTTTCGTCGTGCGTGGCGATCCCCACGTAGGCGCCGCACCGGAGCATCTCCTCCAAGACCAGCACGAAGCTGCGCCGGATCAGCTCCGGGTCCGTGTAGGCGATGGTCCGGGGCTCCAGGTAGATCCCCTTGCAGAGCCGGAAGTTGGCCGTCTCCCGGCACAGATCATCGGCGTCGCGGATCGTTCTGCGAAGCCGCGACTGGAGGACGATGCCGACCGATCGCGGAAACTCGAGGCGCAGGGCGCGGTACACTTCGATCGTCGCGTCCGTGCAGCGAGAATCCTCCATGTCGATCCGCACGAAATTCCCCAGCGCCTGGATCGTCGTCAGCACCTTCCTCAGGTTCCGAAGGCACAGCTCCTGGTCGAGCAGGAGCCCGAGCGCCGTGAGCTTCACCGAGATGTTCGTCTCGGGAAGACCGTCCGCGGAGATCCTGCGGGCGAGCTCCTGGTATGCGTCCGCATGGGCTTCGGCTTCCTCGGGAGAGCGGGTGAACTCGCCGAGGATGTCGAGCGTGGCCATCGCCCCGTCCCGGCGGAGATCTCTCACGACGCGGAACGCGTCCTCGACCGTCGGCCCGGCGATGTAACGGCTCGAGAAATGGCGGACGATCGGCTTGGGAACGGCTGGCAGGACGAAACTGACCGCGCGATCCAGGAGGCTCATGGGGGTGTCAGGAGCGGGCCTTGATCAGCTTGAGGACCTCTCCCTCCTCGGGGAATCGGCCCAGCGATTTCTTCGAAAAGACGAGCTTGCCATCCACCTTGATCTCGAAAACGCCGCCATGGGACGCGACGAGCTCGCTCTCGGCTCCAAGCGCCTTCTTGAGGTCTGCCGCCAGACCGGCGGCTCTCGGCTTGTAGTTTCACTCGGTGCAGTACTGGATCTGAACGCGCATCGCCGTCCCTCATCCGCGGCCGTTTCGTTCGAGGCCGCGCCGCCGGTCATTCTAGCAAGCAGCAGGGGAAAGCGTCCCCTACGTCCGGCCATGCTAGGATTCACCAGCGAATGCCACTCTACGTCCGCACTCTCCTGCTGACCGGGCCTCCCGAAGAGGCGGAGCGTCTCCGGGCGAGGCACGTCGAGCAGCTCCGAGCGCTCCGGACCCAAGGTCGCCTCCGCGCCGCGGGTGCCCTTCGGGGCGGGGAGGGGTTTCTCGAGATCTTCGAGGCCAAAGACCTCCAGGAGGCCGAGGAGATCGCCCGCTCGAGCCCCCTCGTCGAAGAGGGCCTCGGGGCTTTCATGCTGCGGGAGTGGGAGGAGCTGGCTCTGTAGTCACGCTTCTTCCGGCACCGGGACGGGAGGATCCACCCACTTCCCATGCCGCTGGATCAGCTCGACGAGACGATCGTCGGCCCTGTCCGTCGGGATGTCCCGCTCCACGAGATCCTTTCCGACGAAGAGGGCGATCTTGTCGTCACCCCAGCCGACGTAGCCGAAGTCGGCATCCGCCATCTCGCCGGGCCCGTTCACGATGCAGCCCATCACGGCAATCTTGAGCCCTTTGAGGTGAGCCGTGCGTGCCTTGATGCGCGCCGTCGTCGTTTCCAGGTCGAAGAGCGTGCGGCCGCAGGAAGGGCAGGAGATGAACTCCGTCCGGGTCATGCGCACCCGCGCGGCCTGCAGGATGGAAAAGGCGAGCCTTCGGGATTCCGTGGCGGAGCTGGCCTCCACCTGGATGCTGTCGCCGATCCCCTCGCAGAGAAGACCTCCGAGAGAGGAGGCCGGACCCAGCAACGGGTCTGCTCCCCTCTCCTCCGCGCGGTCGAGGAGGATCAACGGCGGATCGAGCCGCGCGACCCCGAGCCGCGCGGCGAGAAGACGCGCCGACTGGAGCGGTGAGAATCCAAGGGTCGGGTCGATGGCGAGCAGGAGCCTCGCCCCGGGGACGGAATGCGCGAGCCGCGCCGCGTCCAGCGCGAGATCCACCGCGTCGTCCGGGGAGCCGAGTGGGGAGCCTGCCTCGACGAGGAGGGCCGCCCGGGAGCGAGCGGACCGTGCCACGAGGGAGGCCAGGGCCTTGCGCCCTTCCGAGCCCGCGAGCAACACGTGCACGCGGTGGACAGCCGCGAAGAGGCGATCCTCCAGATCCTCGCCCAGGGGGATCCCCGCAGGTCCCTTCCAGCGGGCGGAAAGGGCGACCGCGGGCGCCACCAGCTCCATCGAGGCGCGGAGTCCCTCCGCGGCGTCCAGCTCGGCGCGGCCGGCCACGTCCACCGAGACCAGCTCGGCGCGCGCCTCCTGCGGCACCCGCACGCCCGACTGGGCATCCAGCTCGCGCCGCACCGCATCGCCGTCCCCGAGGGCGGCCTGGAGCGGCACTTCCACGAGAACGGGCGAGGTGCCCCCGACCTCCCGCGGCCCCACCCGAACGGGACGAGACCCCCGCCGCTCGTAGACGAACGTGCCGCGAGCCTCCGCGGGGGGCGGCTCCGGTGCAGCGGGGCCGCCAGACCGGGCAAGCAGGTCGTTGTACGGCGCCACCAGGGCGCGGGCCACCGGGATCTCGGCCACCGGGTCCTCGGTCAGGGAGACCCGCACGGTATCCCCGATCCCTTCGTCCAGGAGCGCCCCGATGCCGATCGCCGATTTGATCCGGCCGTCCTCGCCGTCTCCCGCCTCGGTCACGCCCAGATGGAACGGGTAGTCCATCCCTTCCGCGGCCATCCGCGCGGCGAGAAGCCGGTACGCCTGCAGCACCACGACGGTGTTCGAGGCCTTCATGGACAGGATTAGGTCGCGGTATCCGTGAGCCTCGCAGATCCGGACGAATTCCAGGGCGGACTCGACCATTCCTTCGGGCGTGTCGCCGAAACGGTTCAGGACACGGTCCGACAGGGAGCCGTGGTTCGTCCCGATCCGCATGGCGACCCCGAGCTCCTTGCACCGCTTCACCAGGGGCGAGAAGACCTTCTCGATCCGCTCGAGCTCCCAGGCGTACTCCGCGTCGTTGTATTCCCTCACGGCGAATCTCTTCTTGTCGGCGAAATTCCCGGGATTGATCCTCACCTTCTCCACGTGCTCCACGGCACGGAGCGCGGCGGCTGGAGTGAAATGGATATCGGCGACGAGCGGAACCCGGATCCCCCGCGCGGCAAGCTCGCGGCGGATGGCCGGCAGGTTGTCCGCATCCGCGGACGTCGGAACCGTGACCCGCACGATCTCGCAACCCGCCTCGACGAGGCGAACGATCTGGGCGACGGTCGCCGGCGTGTCCGTCGTCGCCGGAGTGGTCATGGACTGCACGCGGATCGGGCATTGGCCACCGACCCCCAGGTCCCCGACCTGGACGGTGCGCGTGGGCCTTCGGCGGTACAGGAGCGGCTGCAGTTTCGGGTTCATCTCGATCTCTGCCGGAGCGGCACCGCAATTCTAGCAGGCGCGCCCGGGAGCGGCCTGTCGTAATTTGACAGTGGCAGAACGCCGCCGTTCGAGGAATATAGATCGGACGAGCGGGCCGGAGGGGGACATTGAGTCGCCGTGACAGCTGGATCCTGATTCTCGTGGGCGTGCCCGGCCTCGCCGGGTGCCTGATCGCGCTCGTCGGTTTCTTCCGGCGCGTCCTGACGAACGGCCTGCCGTTTCGTCCGATGCTCAGCGCTCAGGAGCACTACCGGGCCGTGGGCAACGCCTACGGGAGCGGCTTCCTCACGGGCTTCTTCCTCTGTTTTTTCCTGGTCCTCGTAGCGCTGGCCCTTTCCGCCATCCTGTACCGGCGCCGAAAGCCGCGGCTCGTGGGAGAGGACGGCTGGCCTCGGCGTCCGATCTCGATCCCGAATCGCTCCGCCTAGCTCGGGGACATTCCTCTTTTTCTCCGACGGGTTTCGTGCCCGGCATGGCAGTGCGGCGCGGAAAAGAGGAATGCCCCCATGCTAGTCTCCTCTGGTCGTCCCTCGGAGGGTGGACATCATGCGGGCCCACTGGCTTCTCCTCATCCCGGCGTCGCTCGGAATCGGGTTCGCGGCGGGGCAGTCGATTCCCGGGCTGCTCGTCGTGGACGTGGCAAGCGCGTCGCCAATCGAGCCACCCTCGGCTCGATCCGGGTCCTCGACCGCGGCGCCCGAAGCGGTTCCCGATGGGCTGTCCGACGAGGAGAAGCGCACGATCGAGGTGTTCCGCGGCGCCTCGGCATCGGTGGTCTACATCACCAGCATCGCCCTGAGACGGGATTTCTTTTCTCTGGACGTGATGCGCATCCCGCAGGGAACCGGAAGCGGTTTCGTCTGGGACCGCCGAGGGAACATCGTGACCAACTACCACGTCCTCGAGGAGGGAAGCGAGTTCAGGGTGACGCTTTCGGACCACTCGACGTGGGACGCGAGAGTGGTGGGGGTCGCCCCCGACAAGGACCTGGCCGTTCTCCGGATCGATGCGCCGTCGGCACAACTCACGCCCCTGGCGCTCGGCAGCTCCCGGAGCGTGGTCGTCGGTCAGACCGTCCTCGCGGTCGGCAATCCCTTCGGTCTCGATCACACGCTCACGACGGGCGTCGTGAGCGCCCTGGGGCGAGAGCTGCGCTCTCCCGCCGGCCGCACGATCCGGGACGTGATCCAGACCGACGCGGCCATCAACCCGGGAAACTCCGGCGGACCGCTTCTCAACTCGAGCGGCAAGCTCATCGGCGTGAACAGCGCCATCTACAGCACGAGCGGGTCGAGCGCCGGGATCGGTTTCGCCATCCCGGTGGACACCGTGAGGCGCCTCGTGCCCCAGCTCATCCAGCACGGGAAGACGATCCAGCCCGAAATGGGAGCCACGTGGCTTTCCGACGGGGTGGTCGCGCGTCTGGGACTTTCGGGGGCGGTCGTCTACGATGTCGGCGAGGGGAGTCCCGCCGACCGGGCCGGCCTGCGCGGGATCCGGGTCGACCGATGGGATCGGATCTATCTCGGGGACGTGGTGGTGGCGGTGGATGGGAAGTCGGTGGGATCGAACGACGAGCTGCTCCACCGGTTCGAGTCCGCCGGGGTCGGCAGTACCGTGACCCTGACGGTGGAGCGCGACGGCAGGAAGCGCGACGTCCGAGTGCCGCTTCTCTCCTCCGAGTGAAGGAGCGCCCGTGAACCGACCCAAGAGGAGAGCCGGGCCGAGCAAGCGACTCGAGACGTTCGCCAACCCCGAGCCCGGCAGGGACTACAGCATCCGCTTCTCCTGCCCGGAGTTCACCTGCCTCTGTCCCCGCACGGGCCAGCCCGATTTCGCCACGGTCACCATCTCCTACGTTCCCGGCCGGACCTGCGTCGAGCTGAAGTCCTTGAAGCTCTATCTCTGGTCGTTCCGGGACGAGGGGCATTACCACGAGGCGGTGACCAACCGGATCCTCGACGACCTGGTCGAGGCCACGCGACCTCGGAGAATGACCGTCGTTTCGGACTTCAACGTCCGGGGAGGGATCCACACCGTGGTCACCGCCGATTACGAGGCCCCCCGAAAGGGCAGGCTCTCTCGCCGCGGTCCGCCGTCCTCGGCCTCGCGGTAGGGCCTCATGGCTGGGATTCGCCGGCCACTACCGCTTGGCCGTTCCGCGGGCCGGTGGTATATTCCGAGGCTTCCGGGCTCGCCCGGAGGGGTCCCCGCCAGATTCGGAGGTGCAGAATCGAAGAAAGGGTTCGGGTCAATAATCAGATACGCTTGAGTCCCGTCCGACTCGTCGGCGCCGACGGCGAGCAGGTCGGCGTCGTTCCCCTCGAAGAAGCAAGGCGCGCAGCGGAAGAGGCCGGGCTCGACCTCGTGGAGGTCGCCCCGGAGGCGCGGCCCATCGTGGTTCGCATCATGGACTGGGGCAAGCACCGCTTCGAGACGGCGAAAAAAGCGCGCGAGGCCAGGAAGAAAGAAACACGCATCACGGTCAAGCAGGTCAAGCTCCGCCCGAACATCGACGAGCACGATCTGGGGACCAAGCTGGGCCACGCGCGCCGATTCCTCTCCGAGGGCGACAAGGTCAAGGTCACGATCATGTTCCGAGGCCGCGACCTGCGCCGGCCCGAGAACGGGCGCAAGCTCCTGGACAAGGTGATCGCGATGCTGACCGACGTCGCCCTGATCGAGTCGGCACCCGGCGGGATCATCAATCGCGACATGAGCATGGTGCTGGGGCCCAAGCGATAGCCGCCACGCGGAACATCTTCCCCTATCCGATCCACCAGGTTGTCCTGGACAACCACCTCCGCGTCGTGGCCGTCCCCATGGACAGCCCGCGGCTCATGTCCCACTACCTCGTGGTTCGGGCCGGCTCGAGGAACGAAGTCGAGCCCGGCCTCTCGGGCTTCGCCCACTTCTTCGAGCACATGATGTTCCGCGGCACCGAGCGGGTTCCACCGGAAGCGTACAACCGGGTCCTGAAGAGCCTGGGAGCCGACTCCAACGCGTTCACGTCGGACGACTGGACCTGCTACCACGTCACGGCAGCGTCCTCCGCCCTCGAGAGGATCATGGACCTCGAGTCGGACCGGTTCCAGAACCTCTCGTACGGACTCGAGGCGTTCCAGAAGGAGGCAGGCGCGGTCCTGGGCGAGTACAACAAGAGCTCCTCCATGCCCTTGGTGACCCTGTTCGAGAAGCTGCGGGACCTGGCCTACACGCGCCACACGTACAAGCACACCACCATGGGGTTCCTGCGGGACATCCAGGACATGCCGAACCAGTACGAGTACAGCCGGGAGTTCTTCCGCCGATGGTACCGGCCGGACAACGCCGCGCTCGTGGTTGCCGGCGACGTCGACCCGGATCGGGTGTTCGAGCTCGCGCGGAGGTTCTACGGAAGCTGGGAGGCGGGCGCGGCTCGCGTGACCCCTCCCGCGGAGCCGGCGCAGACGGGGGAGAGAACCGCCCATGTTCCATGGAAGGCCGCCAGCCTTCCGTACCTGGTCGTCGGGGTTCACGTGAGCGCGTTCGATCCCGACTCGGTCGAGGGGCGCGCCCTGGAGGTTCTGGCCCAGGCGGCGTTCTCAGAGACGAGCCCGCTCTTCCGGGACCTGGTGCTGGATCGGCGCTGGGCCGAATCGGTCGTGGGGTTCGTCCCCGCGCGTCGCGCCCCGTCGTTGTTCTGCGTGATGGCGCGTGTCAAGGAGCCGAGCCGCCTCGCCCACGTGCGAGAGGCGCTGTTCGGGACGTTCGAGCGGCTCGCACGCGAGCCCCTTCCCCCCGAGCGGATCCGCGCCGTCCAGGAGAATCTCCGCTACCGCTTCCTGCGATCGCTCGATACGCCCGACGCGGTGGCGGTGACGCTCGGTGAAGCGCTGCAGCTCACCGGGGAGACCTCGTGCGTCGATCGAAGCTTCCATGCCCTCGAGAGGGTGCGCGCGGGGGATATCCAGGACTCCGCGCGGCGGTTCTTCGCGCCGGAGAACCGTACCGTCGTGACCCTGGGACGCGAGGCGGAGGCCGGTCCTTGAGCCTCCCCGCCCCGAAGGCACGAAGGTCGCCGTCCCTCGTTCCCTCGCCGGACAGCCCGCTCGTCTCTGTCCGTCTTCTCTTCCACGTGGGGAGCGTGGACGATCCACCGGGGAAGGAGGGGCTCGCTGCCCTGACCGGAGCACTGCTGGCGGAAGGCGGCTCGAGGGGACTCACCTACAAGGAGCTCCTGGATTCGCTATATCCCATGGCGGCGTCCATCGACGTGCACGTGGACAAGGACGTGACGGTCCTGTCGGGAACGGTCCACCGGGACAATCTCGACGGCTACTACGACCTTCTTCGCCAGGTCGTCCTGACGCCGCGCTTCGATCCGACGGATTTCCATCGCCTCCAGGTGGACCACGTCCACCACCTGGAGAACGTGCTCCGTGCCGCCGACGACGAGAACCTGGGGAAAGAGGCGCTCGCCACGATGCTCTACGAGGAGCATCCCTACGGGCGGCCCACGATCGGGACCGTCCAGGGAATCCGATCGATCAGGCTTGACGACGTGAAGTCGTTCCACGCGGCTCGCTTCACCCGGGACCAGCTCGACCTGGGGATCGCCGGGGGCTACCCCGCGGGGTTCGTGGAACGGGTCCAGGCGGATCTCGACGAGCTCCCTTCCTGTCCCCTGCCAACGGAGTCATCGTTCCGCCTGCGGTCCCGTCCCGGGATCGAGGTGCTGCTCGTGACCAAGCCCGCGCGCGCTTGGGCGATCTCCATCGGGTTCCCGATCGACGTGACGCGCGCCGACGACGACTATTACCCGTTGCTCCTCGCCAACTCGTACCTGGGCGAGCACCGCACCTTCCACGGCGTGCTCATGGGCAAGATGCGGAGCGACCGCGGGTTCAATTACGGGGACTACTCCTACATCGAGAGCTTCCTCCAGGAGGGAGGCTCGCCCTTCCCGCTCCCGAACATTCCGCGCAGGACCCAGTTCTTCTCCATCTGGATCCGACCGATCGAGGCCCGGTACGCGCACTTCGCCATCCGTCAGTCCCTGCGCGAGGTGGAGCGCCTCCAGCGGGAAGGGATGACCGCCGCCTCCTTCGCCGCGACCCGCGAATTTCTCCTCCACTACAGCCGCCTGTGGACGCAGACCGCGTCGCGCAGGCTCGGCTACGAGATGGACGGGAGGTTCTACGGTCGCGCGAGCCTCGTGGACGAGCTCGAGAAGAGGCTCCCCAGGATGACCGTCGAGCAGGTGAACGCCGCCGCGCGTCGGCATCTTCGCTGGAGGGACGCCTCTGTGGCGGTCGTGGCCGATCCGGAGGGAGCCGCCTCGTTCGCCGAGGCGCTCCGGACCGACGCGCCGTCTCCGGTTTCGTACGACACCGGGACCCGCCCCGAGGTGCTCGCCGAGGACAGGGAGATCTCGGCGTGGCCCCTCGAGGTCTCGCGGGTGCGGATGGTGCGCGCCGAAGAGTTGTTCGAGAGGTAGAGGAGGGGCAGGCAGGCCGGGCTCGCCCCTCAAACCTCGAGAGAGCGCGCCAGGAGGATCTCCGGGAGAGCCCGGATCTCGGCCATGGTCCGTGCGGGAACCGGCGTGTCCACGTTGATCAGGGAGACCGCCTTGCCGCCGCCGTCGGTCCGTCCCAGATGGATCCCGGCGATGTTCACCCCGGCGCCACCCAGGATCGTGCCGATCTTTCCCACGACGCCGGGAACGTCCTTGTTCCGGAAGAAGAGCAGGTGCCCCGCCGGGCTCGCCTCGATCGGGACGCCGTCCACCTCCACGAGCCTCGGCCGATCCGCGGCGATCACCGTGCCCGCAGCGCTGAGGCACTCGCGATCCGTCGTGACCGTGAGCCGCAGAAGTCCGGCGAACGGCGTCGCCTCGCTGCTCCGCCCTTCCTCCACGGCGATGCCACGCTGTCCGGCGATCGCCAAGGCATTGACGTAGGAGATCCCTCCTTCGAGGGCGGGCGAGAGCAATCCCTTCGTGGCCGCCATCACGACGGGCTTGAGCGCGCGCTCGGCGAACCCTCCGTAGCTGCGGACCTCGAGGCGTGCGACGCCCCCGTCCACGGCCTGCGCGAGAAAACGGCCGAGCCGCTCCGCAAGGTCCAGGAGCGGGCGCGTGGCGGCGTAGTCCTCCCGGCTCATGGACGGGAAGTTCACGGCGTCGAGGATCGCACCGCTCTCAAAGAACTCACGGATCTTCTCCGCGATCTCGATCCCGACGCGCTCCTGCGCCTCGACCGTGGAGGCCCCGAGGTGCGGAGTCGCCACGACGCGCGGGTCGTCGATGAGCCGGCGATCGGTGGGCGGCTCGCTCTCGAAGACGTCGAGCCCGGCCCCCGCGATCCGACCGGCGACGATCGCATCGTAGAGGGCGGCCTCGTCGAGAAGACCGCCGCGAGCGCAGTTGATGACCCTGGCACCCGGCTTCATGCGCGCGAGCTTTGCCCCGTCGATCAGATGATGACTTTCCGCCGTCAGGGGCAGGTGCAGCGTCACGAAATCGGCGCGGGAGAGGAGGTCGTCGAGGGTCGCGTGCGCGACGCCCATGCTCTCGGTCGCCTGCCGGGAGACGAAGGGATCGAACCCGAGGACCTCCATCCGCAGCCCCTGCGCCCGCCGCGCCACCTCGCGTCCGATCCGTCCGAGCCCGACGACTCCGAGCGCCTTTCCCGCGACCTCGACGCCGACGTATTTCTTCCGCTCCCACTTTCCTGCGCGGAGGTCGGCGTTGGCCTGCGGGACGCTGCGTGCCAGGGCCAGAAGAAGCGAGATCGTATGCTCGGCGGCCGCGACCGAGTTCCCTCCTGGCGTGTTCAGCACCACCACCCCCGCTCGGGTGGCGGCGTCCAGATCGATGTTGTCGACGCCGGTCCCGGCGCGGCCGATCACCCTGAGCCTCCCGGGCTCCTTCAGAACGTCGGCGGTCACCACCGTTGCCGACCGGACGATGAGGGCGTCGTGCTCCGATACCGCGCGAGCCAGCTCCTCTCCCTTGAGCCCGGTCTTCACCGTGACCGTGAACCCCGGAGTTGCGTGCAGCAGATCGATCCCCGCCTGGGAGATGGGATCGGCGACCAGGACCCGCGCCTCGCGGGGACGCGCGGAGGTCATCGGGAGCCGGAGTCGGCTTTCTGCCGCCCGAGGACGTTCAGCGCGGAGCCCGCGCGGAACCAGCCGATCTGCTCCGCGTTGAGCGTGTGACGCAACGAGATTCGCTCGTCGGTCCCGTCGGCATGGTGGAGGACCGCGGTGACGTCCTGCCCCGGGGCCAGGCGGTCGAGGCCGAGGATGCTGACGCGATCCGTCTCGCGGACCTTCTCATGGTCGGCCGGGGTCGCGAAGGTGAAGGGCAGGATCCCCTGCTTCTTGAGGTTGGACTCGTGAATCCGCGCGAACGATCGCGCGAGGACGGCGCGGCCCCCGAGATGGCGCGGCTCCATGGCCGCGTGCTCGCGGCTCGATCCCTCGCCGTAGTTCTCGTCACCGACCACGACCCACCCGAGGCCCGCCGCCTGGTACGCGCGCGCGACCGCAGGCACGCTCTGGCCGCGCTCCCCGGTGAGCTGGTTCAAGGTCTTGCCGCTCTCCCCCGTGAACGCGTTCTCGGCGCCCAGGAACATGTTCTCCGAGATGTTGTCCAGGTGCCCCCGAAAGCGGAGCCAGGGGCCGGCGGGGGAGATGTGGTCCGTCGTGCACTTGCCTTTCGCCTTGAGCAGGAGCGGGAGCCGCTCGAAGTCCAATCCATCCCACGCCGGGAACGGGACGAGCTTTTGCAGTCGCTTGCTGTCCGCCCGGATCTTCATCTCGATCGTGCTCCCGTCCGCGGGCGGCTCGACGTAGCCCTCGTCACCGCGAGCGAACCCGCGCGGCGGGAGGTCGGGAGCGGGTCCGGGAGGCGCGAGCCGGAAGCTCTTCCCGTCGGGCGCCGTCAGGGAGTCGGTGAGGGGGTTGAACGAGAGGCGGCCGGAGAGGGCGTAGGCCGCGACGATCTCCGGGCTTCCGATGAACGCCAGCGTTTCGGCGTTCCCGTCGTTCCGGCGCGGGAAGTTCCGGTTGAACGAGGTGACGATGGTGTTCTTCTCGCCGGGGCGGATCTCGTCCCGCTGCCACTGTCCGATGCACGGGCCGCACGCGTTCGCGAGAACCTGGGCTCCCACGGCCTCAAGCTCCGCCATCAGGCCGTCGCGCACGATCGTCGCGCGGATTTGCTCGGAGCCAGGCGTGACGAGGAAGGGGGAGACGGCCTTCAAGCCGTGCGCGCGAGCTTGCCGGAGGACGTCGGCGACCCGCGAGATGTCCTCGTACGAGGAGTTGGTGCACGAGCCGATGAGCGAGACCGAGATCCTGTCCGGATAGGATTCCTTCCGCACCGCGGCGGCGACCGCCGAGATCGGACGGGCCAGGTCCGGAGTGTGGGGGCCCACCAGGTGCGGCTCGAGCGCTCCAAGGTCGATCTCGACGACGCGCGAGAAGAACCTCGCGGGGTCTTTCTCCACCTCCGGATCGGCGGTCACGAGGCGCGCGTGTCGCGCGGCCAGATCCGCGAGCGGGGCACGGTCGGTGCCTCGCAGGTAGCGCTCCATGGCGGCGTCGAACGGAAAAACGGAGGTCGTGGCGCCCAGCTCGGCGCCCATGTTCGTGATGGTGCCCTTGCCCGTGCACGAGATGGAGGCCGCACCCGGGCCGAAGTACTCGAGAACGGCGTTGGTTCCCCCCTCGACGGTCAGGATGCCGCAGAGGAGAAGAATGACGTCCTTGGGAGAGGTCCAGCCCCGGAGGGTTCCGGTCAGGCGCACGCCGATGAGTTTCGGGTATTTCACCTCCCACGGGAAGCCGGCCATGACGTCGACGGCGTCGGCGCCGCCCACGCCCGAGGCGAACATCCCGAGGCCGCCCGCGTTGGGCGTGTGGGAGTCGGTACCGATCATCATCCCCCCCGGGAACGCGTAGTTCTCCAGGATCACCTGATGGATGATCCCCGAGCCCGGCTTCCAGAACCCCATGCCGTACCGCTTCGCCGCCGATTCCAGGAACTCGTACACCTCCTGGTTCTCGCTCAGGGCGTGGAGCGTGTCCGGCCCAGCCCCTTCGCGGGCGCGGATCAGGTGGTCGCAGTGGATCGTGGTGGGGACGCGCGCGCGGGCCAGGTCGGCCTGGGCGAACTGCAGCACCGCCATCTGGGCCGTCGCATCCTGCATCGCCACGCGATCCGGGCGGAGGAGGAGATAGCTCTCTCCCGGACGGAGGTCGGCGCCCTCCGGGTCGTCGAGGTGTCCGAACAGGATCTTCTCGGCAAGGGTCAGAGGACGCTGGAGGCGGCGCCGCACGATCTCGAGGTTTCGCTCCATCCTGGAGTATGCGGACGAGACGAAGTCAGGCGTGCTGGCGATCGCGCTCATGGAGTTCGTTTCCCCCGGGACCGCTCGAGCTCGGAATCGGTGTGGGCCGGCGGCAAATGTAGCGGATGGGGCGAGGCACCGCAATCGCGCGGTCTACGGCCCGCGTTCGTCTCGGCTAGCAGGATGAAGAAGGGCCCGTCGGCCGGGTCTCCCGAGGAGCGGCCGACGGGCCTGGGTGATCATCCGCCGCACCGCTGGGGGGTGACGGGCGGCAGATGAAAACGCTCCAATTCTAGAGAACCATCGGCGACGGGTCGTCCGTAGTGGCTCCGCAATGCAAGATGCCGCTCGGAGACGCCGAGAAGACCACCGGCACGACCACAGTGGATCTGGCGGCTGCCGTGAACGGTGCGGAACCGCTCGTCGACATGCCGTTCACCACCGCGCTCACGACGACGGTGCCGCTCTGCGTGGCCTGCGTCGGGTTGGCGACCGTCACGTACACCACGTTGGCGCTCGTGGTGTAGCCAACGACCTTCAACCCGAAGCTGGCTGCTCCGAACGACGCTGGGCTGGTCGCCACAAGAAGCGCCAGAGCCAGCGCCACCACGACCCAAAGCTTCCTGTCCTTCACCATGATCATATCTCCTTTGTTCTTGGTGACTATTCATCGTTGCAATATCAGGATGTCGATCACGGTGGAATCTATTCA
>Ga0247727_10001289_pt1 | contig 60276 bp, 62 predicted proteins | sample WisWelCaveWW1625_FD_202498 | JGI IMG/M metagenome (GOLD analysis project Ga0247727, IMG submission 202498) | Biofilm microbial communities from Wishing Well Cave, Virginia, United States - WW16-25 | ecosystem: Environmental > Aquatic > Deep subsurface > Groundwater > Cave microbial mat | place...
AATTCGTCGGCTCGCCTGCCTTTCGGGGGTTTGAAACGAAGCGGCAATAATCGGCCCGCAGGATTTTTCTCGCCGTATATCTGCACGATCCCGACTGCGTCTTTAGAGAGGGAAGTGTGAAACACGCGGTTGTAATAGGAGATCCGGCCTATTTTCGCATAAAAGCGGGCAAGAATCCCTATACCCGTACGCGTTGGGGATTTAAAAAGAAAGTGGATTTAACCGCTGCGATCGCGCAATGGCAGAATTTCAAGCTGGCGCTGGAAAAGCTTGGCGTAAGGGTTTTTGTGCTGCCTGCCAGCAGGGAAAACCCTTCGATGGTATTTCCGGCCAACGCAGGTTTTCTTTTTCCAAAGTACGAGCCATTGGCCTGGACTGAGAAGCGTTTTTATGTGAGCAGGCTCTCGCCCCACCGCAAAGCGGAGGCGGTGGTTTACACCGAGTTTTTTAGTGGCTTGGGATTTTCGGTAGACACCCTGCCGTATGATTTTGAGGGGGAGGCTGATTTTTTCCCCTGTGATGATTTTTATATTTTTTCCTACGGGAAAATTGTGCCTACCGGATTCCGACCGGTGGTGGGGTGGCTCCCTTATCGTTATCAATTTTCCCATCGTTCTGACCGTCGCAACAAGGAAACGCTTCAGAAAATCGTGGGAAATCGTGAAATAATAGAAGTTTATCTGACCGACGAAAGGTATTATCATGGAGACACCGTGATGTTCGCGCTCGGCGTTCGTCGGGAGTATCTTCTGGCATATCGCGCCGCGATGGATTCGGCAAGTTGGGATCGCTTAAAAAGGCATTTGGGTAGCCACTTGATCGAGCTTTCGCGTGAAGATGCCGAGAATTTTGCAGCCAATAGTTTTCAAGCGGACACACCGCTTGGTCCACATATTATCTTCCCCAGCGGAATTTCGGGGGATTTGAAGGAAAAAGTGTCGTCCCTTGGTTTCTCGTTTACGCTTGTCGATGTATCGGAGTTTTTCAAAAAGGGCGGAGGTTCGGTCAAATGCATGCTTTGCGATCTGGGGCCTCTGCCTATCCAAAAATGAGGCAGGTTGATAAATAAAAAAGGGAGGGTGTATGAAAAAGATCGCAGCTTTGTTTCTTATTTTTTCTTTGGCGTTCGCGGCCGCGCCTTTAGGTGCGTATGCGGCCTATAACCCTGATTATCAGGATTCGGTCATGGACAAGATTGGCGACTGGTTCGCGGTGCTTGGCAAGTCGCCCGAAGAAAGTGACATGATCATTGCCGACCGCAGAGCTGACAGGGCCGCGAAGAAACTCGGCAAGCAATTCGGCCAGGAGGCGAAGAAAGCCCAGAATAGATTTAAAGAATTCAGTAAAGAGATGGAAAAGGCAATGCAATAAGTTCGGTGAGTTTTTTGTGCCCTTTGTGCCCGTAGCTCAATTGGATAGAGCGCTTCCCTCCGAAGTCAGCAGGGGCATATTGATTGTTTTGTATTGAATTTGCAAGGAGTTGATTTGCTTGGCCTTAGCGATTTCAGTCACTGGATAGTGTTTGATTGAAATTGTGCTAATTTGATCCTTTTCTAGCACAAAACTAGCACAATCTCGATTAGAGCAGAGCGTCTTGACGGTGTAAGGTAAAGTGAGGAAATCTGGGATGGAAACGGTGAATGTTTATGTTGATGGCCCAAATTTATTGGGGGCTGTCAGCGAAATCAAGCGGAAGCGGGTTTGGCTTGATCCCCACAAATTGGCGCGTCTTTTAGTCGATGAACGCGCCCAACAAATCAAAAACCTCTACTATGCGGAAACGCCTTATCCGGAAAACGCTTTTCGTCCCGAACTTTTTCGTAAACAGCAGAGCTTTTTTGGGCATATTCACAAGTATATCCAAAATAAGGAAGTCATTCACATACGGGGCAATTACCGGATTGACAAAGTCAGGGTGCCTTCGTATATCGTCTCGGGGCTAAACCCCAATGTTCAGAAATTGGTTTCCAGTCTAAGCTGGGCAAAACCTATCGAAAAAGGCGGAGACGTGGGGCTGGCCGTGCGGCTTGTGAGAGACGCGTTTCAAGGCAATTTTGACCATGCCATCGTTGTCACGGAAGACCAGGATTTCGCTCCGGCTATTCGGATAGCCCTAAGCTGTCCGGGGAAAAAGGTCAGCATTTCTTATGTGAATAACTCGTTTAGAAACGCGAAGGCCCTGCGAAATCAGTGCGAAGGAGCAGGATTTATTCAGGTAACCAGAGCCAACATAGACGCTTGCCTGATATAAAATAGGTTGAGCCAGGCTTTTGGCCTGGCTCTGGGCCCCCTAATCGCAAGCAACTAGGGGGAAGTAGTAATTAGAATATACCATTTTGGCGCCTGCCATTCAAGGCTTGTATTCAAGCTGTATTCAGGCTGGTATTTGGGCTTTTAAATTGGCCGTTTTTGCTTGTTCTTGGTCACACAGGCCATAAAAAACCACGGTTAGAGCAGGGCAATTTATAATGTTGTCTTTAAAAGAAAATTGCTGGACCTTTGTGGAATTGAATTGGAACCACATTCTCCATGAACTTGAGAATCCCTACAAAACAAACTCAAAGACTTGGGATCATCTCTTGAAAGCTATTACCATAGCCGACGCCTGTCGGTAGCTCTTATAAAACTCCCAAGTGAAATTAAAATCTTAATACCGAGTATTTAATCTTTTAAAGGGTCTGGAAGAAACCAGCGAAGCTAATCACTCAATTTGAATTGGGTAAAAATGAACTATCTCCTTATCGATACACGTCTGAATAAGAAGAGGAGTCCTCTGAGTCACGATAATCTCAGGAGGTTCAATCTCAAATGATTGGCGACATGCTTCCTTAAGGTCTAAGGTAGTCCAAAAACTATAAATAAACTCCCAAAGTATATTGACAGCCTCCATCTAGCGGTGTAGATTTAATAATAGATATTGTAAGACATTAAGATCTGGGGGTAGTATGAATTTACTTACCTCAAAGTTCTTACGGTTCTTTCTCTCAACGTTGCGGGTCGTATTCCTGGGCGCCCTTTTGATTATCATTCTACAGCCACTCAACGCCTCGTCAGAGGGCAAAAATCCGTTGAAAATCCTACTGGACAAAGTAAGCTCTCCTGAGCTGCTTGAAAAATATATGGCATCCCAATTTACCTACGTGGAAGACCGTTTTTTGATTGATGACGACGAGTACTGGCAGGGTCCTGAAGAGATGCTAACCAGAAAAAAAGGTGACTGTGAAGATTATGCGGTCTTCGCCAAGGCGATGCTTGAAGAAATGGGCTATTCCGCCTGCCTTATCAGCCTTTACTGGGAAGATGATGCCCACACGGTGACGGTGTTCCAAAGGGATGGTTACTGGTGGTTCTTTAACGTAAACAGGCTCCAGAAGAGCTTCGCGACTTCCCTTTTAGAGTTAGCGAACGAAATAAAGCCTGGGGCCACTTCTATTGGAATTATGCGAAAAGAAGGCTCGATCGGTATCATCAGCAGAAAATTCTTAAGAAGCCAGGCAAATATCTTCCTTTCTTATTTTTTCCTAAATTCCCAGGGTATTCTCACGACGAATTTCTAGGTTGGAACATCAAAGCAGTAGTGGTGCCAGATCACTTTTTTCTCAGGCGCGGACAGCTGACCGTTAGGAAGAGTCAGTTCTTTCATGAAACACACCTCAAACTCATTGATCTGCTCCTCAGGGCTGTGAGACCGGTTCCAGCTCCTGCAAAGGTATTTTCCATAGTAAAGCCTGTAGTCCTTATTTATGGCAAGCCAAATATTCATCATATATTTTCTTTCACGTTCATTGCGATAAGTTTCATACACAGATGCCGGTTTTTGCCAGCTAACAGGGCCGCCGTTTTTAAACAGGTCTACCTGTTTTCCATTTTTCAATTTTGCGGGAATAACGTACCAGCCATCCTCTCTTAAGGGAGGAGAAAACATATTCCACTTCTGTTCCAGGCCGGACATTATTCCGAGCCACTTTAGATTCTGAGGAATCCGATACGGGAAATTTACTGTCCCTAAGTTCCAAAATAGCACATAGACAAGAAAAAATAGCGCTAAAAGATTTTGTGATAGGGGGGGCGCAAAATAAGCTTTGGGCACGTAGCTCTTCCAAGGCCAGAGTGATCTGATAGAGTCCTTGATGGAGTCAAGATTCGATATCTTTGGGAGACACTTGTCCCAGAGTAAGGCCGGCAAAAACGGTACCATCGCAACGGAGGAAACAAGGGGAAAAGGGCCCAGCTCTAACGACAGCTTAAAGCCGACATGGAGCAAAACAAACAGCATGACGCCAAGAAGCCTCATGAGACTGTTAAATACGGGAGAAAATAAAAAAAATGGCCCAAATATCTCGACCAGAATAACGGCCCGCGTCATCGCTTTGAGCCAAAATAAAGGCAGACCCAACAAAAACTGTCCAAAGGGCTTCACAAACTGATCAATGCTAAGTGCATAATAGATCGCGCTGCCTTCCGTCCACCAAATAGGAAATGAGTTTGGGGCCAATTTGATGGCGGCCGTGAACCAATAAATAAAAGCCACTTGAAAAAAGAATGCCACTGTTGCTACGGACGACGTGTTCTTTGGACGGGCTTCTTTAATAGAAGGACCCGGAGCGGTGATCAGACTGTCTATCGAAAACCGAGCCCCCAACGGCAAAAACATTCCCCAAAAAAGCTGCATTCTAAAAAAAACGTCTCCGGCCTGGAGGATCATCGGATTGCGCTGTTGCAGGGAGATCATCATAAACCACGATAAAAAGGTGGCAAGCCGGGTCCGGTATCCCACAAGAAGCATAAGGGCAAACAGCGCTGCGATTATAAACAGAACAAGCTGCACCGCAAACGCACCGCTCAAGTAGTGGATCGAAACGACCCACTCAGAGGAAAATTTTTCTATCAGGGGGGCTCTGGGCAATAAACCGAAATCGGTATAATGCATCCTGAGTGTCAGAGATCTTACGGCGAGATCATAGAGAATAAGAAGGGAAAGGCCTATCCGAAACAAGGCCAGAGACCTCAGATCAAAACTAAAAATTTCCTTGAGATGAGTCGTATAGTGAAGCCGGTTTTTTTTAATCAATGAGCCGCTAAGGATTCGCTTTGGGTTCTTGCGGGAAACCCGTCTGAGCTTCTTCCGCTTTGCCGTAGACTTCCTTAACACCTGACGGCACTTTCGATTCCGTCAGAGCAGTGTCTGTCTGGGAATCTCTCGACTGCGTCGGTGTCGCACAAGAAGACAACAACGCCGTGAAAAGAATAAAAGCCGGCAGCACTAAAATATACTTGATACGTGTCATGCTAGACCTCATTTTACTTAATTAGTTACCGTTACCATTGGCGTTGCCGTTGGCATTGCCATTGGCTGTACCGGTGCCGGTTCCTCCGACATCGGTGCCAACAGTGCCGGTGCCGCCATCCGTCGTATCTGTTCCTGTGCCATCATTGGCGTTGCCTGTGCCGGTGCCTACGCCTGTACCCGTGCCATTGGCGTTGCCATCCGTGCCGGTGCCAACCCCTGTATCGGTGCCATTAGCATTGCCATTGGCTGTACCGGTGCCGGTTCCTCCGACATCGGTGCCAACAGTGCCGGTGCCGCCATCTGTCGTATCTGTGCCGGGACCAGTACCAGTTCCATTATCCGCACCTGTTCCTGTGCCATCATTGGCGTTGCCGGTACCGTTTCCTGTGCCGCCATCCGTCTCACCGGACGGATTGTTGGCATCGACAGATTTGTCAAGGTTGGGCAGATTGTTATCATCAGCTTCCTCTTCAGGGTCTTCTGGTTTGGATGCCGTAGGCAAAGCACCTCTGCCGAACGCAAGCCTTGCAATGGCGTCCGTAGACGTGTCAAATCCCTGATCAGAGCTCGAACCGCTATTGTCTTTTTCGGCCCACAATGTCACCGGTACCGCGAGCCATAGCGTAAACATCGTTGCTAAAAAAACATATTTTTGAATCCTCATATTTTTAATGACTCCTCTTTTGAGATTAATACCTAAAGGTGATTTGTCCGCCTCCGATATGGCGGTCGTATTGAAAAATATCATTCTCATTTTCGGCATTATCATAGCGATAATATACCTGCATCGACCAATTTTTACTGATCACATAATTCAACCGCCCCAGAAGTGTCCAATAATTATCAAGGCGGCTTAAAGGTTCGCGATAATCCAATTGAGCTGAATAATGGGGGTAGCTAGCGACAGTGAATGAACCTATCACATCAAAACTCAGCTCGGCCGTAAGGGGCGCGTGGAAACCTATTTCGGCCCGATGGCCCAAACGATCGAAATTATTTCCCCTCACCTGGGCGTTTTGGAATTCATAACCGACAAAGATATACCGTTTGTATTCATCGAAGTAATATCTATGGTGAATGCCCGTAGCATTGTATTCGCCGTCCCGCGAAAGAAGGTTTGGCTCTTCGCCATCCGGCCCAAATTCTAAATGAGAATATCTATGATAAACTTCTGTAAATGTATTCTTGGTTATTTTTGAATTAACAAATGAGACGACCTCCGCGCCCCACAGAAAAATATTCCCGTTCAAAAAGCCCAGCGGCATTGAAAAACGGAGGCCCGCAATAATTTCTCGGCCAAGCCACTGCAGGCGGAATCGGTTGACATTGTGAAATTCCTGAAAAGTATAATTAAACTCATTCAGGCTGTCATCATGAAGTGATTGATAAATTCTGTAACCAACCGTGGAATCGAACTTGGGTCTTTCCACAATTTTGTACGAACCGCCCGCGGAGAAAAAATACCTCCCGGCATTTTTATCCGAAAGGTCCCGCAGTTCTTTGTCGTTGGGCTCAAGGGGGACATTGGAGTCGTATTCATAGCCCGTTGTCATCCAAAAATCCCATGGTCTTTTCACAATGGCTCTCTGCTCGACAAGAATCAAAGCTTCCTTCGCCGGACGCCCATAAAATCCTTCGGGATCCAACGCCACCACCTTATCAAGCTCTTCGGAGGCCCTCTCCTTATTGCCTTGTTCGTGATAAACTCTGGCCAAAAAATAGTGATTAGCCGGGTTTGACGGCTCCATGCGCACCGCATCCTGGAGAGCGGAGGCGGCTTCATCCAAACGCCCCAGGAGCGTCAGCGTCATTCCGACATATCTTTTAACTAAAGGATCTTCCGGGTATTGAACGGACATTTTTTCAAACTCAGCCAAAGCGTTCTTGTACTCTTCTATCTGAAAATGTATGGCCGCCTGACTGGACAACAATTCGTCCAAAGAAATCCTTTTTTTTGAATTATCTTGAGCTTCAGTTTGCGCAGCCCCCTGGGAAAGATAGCCCAGGCACAGGGCAATGATCAAAAAAGTGGTGCGGCAAATTTTAAATCTTGGATGTAGCATCTTTTATTTGGATATTTTTAAAAGGTTTAATTAGTAGAAAAAACACAATGTACGGAATCCAATAGATGGAAACATTGTGCAGGGCCAAGCTTATATTTGCAAGAAAAATCCTGTCAAAAAATCCTGCCCCGCTAGGATTCGAACCTAGACAAACAGCTCCAGAGGCTGCGGTGCTACCGTTACACAACGGGGCAAAAATTTTATTCCAGCGTGACTAGAATAATATTTTCTTTTTTTCTTAAATTATTCAAAAGAACGCTTTTTGGAAGCAGCACTTCCTGTTTATTCAACTCAATATTTTTCAAGTCTTTGCCGTTGATCGACACTTTGGATACGCCGTAGTACTCATAAGCAATTTTCTTCGGGTTTCTGTAAACGACCTTAATTTTTTTCCCCGCGAATTGCGTGTCCACGGAGACTTCGTAAGTGTCTTGAAAATTCTTTTTTGTGAATTTGGGGGCGAGCAAAAGATCGCCTAAAGAGCCCCTCACGCCGAAAACCTGCGTCAGCATCGTGAGGACCAGCCAGCTTGCGGATCCGGTGAGATAGTGGTACATGCCGCGGCCTTCCGAATTAAAGTACTCGGGGATGCCGGGATAAATTTTGCTCTTTTCGGTATGCAGGCACATCCGGGTGATCGAATCAAGCACCTCCTGGCCTTCATTGACGAACCCTCTCTGGTAGAGCGCGCTCGCAAACATCACTGTCATGTGCGAGAAAAAGGCCCCATTTTCTTTTTCTCCATAAGCAAAGGAAAAAGCCCGGCCGAGGTCGTGGCGTGTCTCGCCAAAATCCGTATTCAGACGGAAGCCGCCGTGTTCTTTGTCTTTCAGATATTTTTTTGTTGTTTTGAAAAGCTCCTCGATCTGCTTGGGTGTGGCGGTACCGCTCATTACGGGAAAAACCTGTCCGGTGAGCGTCATGCGGATCCCTTTGGGAGAATCTCCCTCCACCCGCCGCCCGCGATTATCATAGTAGCCGTTAAAGAGACCATCCCCCGAATTTGTCTCGAGCCATTCTTTTTGACGTACATGCTGGATGATAAAATCACTTTTCGCATTTAAATCTTGAATAAGCTTTTGGATATAGATTTCGGCCTTGGTCCCGGAGACAACGGGCTCTACGGCATCAAAATATCGCGAAAGCCGCCGCTTCTTTTCAGAGACGGAATTATAGTTTACTTTCTTCCCCGAGACGCGGTCTAGGAGTATCAAAAGCTCTTTTGCAAGCGCTATTTTTTTGATGCCTTTTCTTTTTAAGATTTCCTGAAGCAAGATAGAAAGTTTTTTTAAATTAGACGCGTATAAAGTGGAAAACGTGACGCTTTCACCCCGCTCGTAAGCCATGTCGAGACCATCATTCCAGTCGGCATTTTCGAGGCGAATATGGTTGTGTTCACCCACATTGAAAAATTGTACCAGATGCTGGACCAGGAGATGCTCAAGAACACTGCCTTGCACGATCTTTCCTTTTTTACTTTTAAGGTTTTTACCGTAGCTTTCCGTCCAGTGGGCGTCTTTCTTTGTCGCGCGGGATTGCTGCGGATCGCGGAAATAACGGGCGTTTTCAAAAAGAACATCCAGGTCGCCGCTTTGGTGGATATAAAGTTCTAAAGCAAGGTACGGCCATATGCCGTGGTCCATCCAGATGCGGGTGATGTTGTTTCTGTCCGCTATAAATTCGCCTGATTTTCCGCCGATAATGGTGGCATTTGACCCATCGATGCGAACACCGCTGAAATTATTAATCAGCAGGGTCCTGGCCTCATCCGGAGAGAATAAAAGAAGCGCCAGGCAATCCTGCCACAGATCGCGCCAGCCGCGTCCTCCGCGTCCGTAGTCAAAGTCAGGGAGGAAAGAACAGCCGAAAATTTTTCGTAAAGTAGGCTGCAATGATACCCACCGAAGCCATCCGTCGTAGTTTCTATCGTGGGTCTTAAAGCGGACGACATCCAGTTTACCGGCCCAGGTGTTTTTGTTTTCCTTAAGGGCGCTTTCGGCCTTTTCCGCGCTTCCGAATTTTTTTAGCCACTCATTTAAATCCGGCTCTTTGTCCGTGATCCCCAGGATCAGCACAAAATGGGCGGTTTCGCGGGGAGAGAGCGGGATTGTTTTGAATTTTAGCGCGCCCATCGCCGGTTTTCCGTGGAGGTGAGGATCTTTGGGGTCGACCGATCTATTCTCAAGCACCGCGCGAGGTGTTTCCAGGCTCCCGCCTTCGCCGATAAAATGAGCGATGGTGGGGATCGTGCTTTCCGGAAATTCTCCATGTCCTGTTACGCCGAGCACGCAGTAGAACGTATTATTGATCTCGTGGCCGCGCTCGTCAAAAGACATAGTAGGCTTTATCACGACGCCCGCAGGGTGGGGTATAACGCGGTTTAAAAGTGAAGTGACGTGGTGGTGGTCTCTTAAATTATCCGCGGACTTTCCAAAAATGGGAATTGCCGAAGTAGGCGTGATTTTGAGTTTTGATTTACCGGTATTTGTGAGGCTTACGATCATAAGTTCGACCGCATCGTTCGAGACAGGAACAAAGTTTGTTATCTCTGATTTTAACCCCAGCGCTTCATTTTCACGGATCACTCTGTGCCAGAGCATGCCCGCCTCGGACGTGACCTTTTCGTTTTTTTTCCCACGGGAAAATTTGGCAGCTTTTTGAGTGGAGGAGCCGCCCGTCAGGGACCACGCCCCAGAGCCTTCGATGTAAACCCAAAAATTGCGGTTTGATCTTGTATTATGAAGGTCTTCGGTGGTTACGGGGAGCGTCAGGAATGAATTTTGTCCTGTTTTGATGTCTCCATGCAAGTCAGGACTGATACTTGATAGCAAGCCTGACTCATTGCCCAACGGGAAGTAAAGGCGACTTATCTGGTCGGGGAAATTGATCTTAAAGCTTCCTTGGTCATCGGTAAATTGCCACAAAGGTTTTTTTTGTGTAAAATCTGACATAACCTTTTCCAATGTAATGGGTTACAAAAAATAGCCCCCACGGGAGTCGAACCCGTGTCCCTACCGTGAGAGGGTAGTGTCCTAGGCCACTAGACGAGGGGGCCAAGCCTGCAAGAGGTCGCAAAACCCCTATTTTGGCCTAAAATGCCGATTTGTCAACTTCATTCCAATTTCAAATTCATCTTGTTCAAACAGTTTGGTGGTGTTATGCTTGCGTTTTATGAAAAATCACTCTATCCATTCCACCGCGATTGTCCATCCCAAAAGTCAAATCGGGGATAAGGTTCGCATCGGACCCTACACGATCATCGAAGAAGATGTCGTTATCGGCGACGGTACGGTTGTTTGGGACCATGCCCATATCGGCCGCGGCACTACGATTGGCAAAAATAACTCCATCCATATGGGCGCTGTGATAGGACACCAGGCCCAGCATAAGGCTTCCCGCGCCTCCGACGGTTTTTTAAAAATCGGGGATAATAACGTGTTTCGCGAATACGTCACGATCCATCGCGGCGCAGAGAAGGAATCCGCGACGTTCATCGGCAATGACAACTATTTTATGGCATTTTGCCATGTGGGCCATGACAGCCGCGTGAATAATCATGTGACGGTGACCAACGCTGTTTTACTCGCCGGGAATGTGGAGCTTCAGGACCACTGTGTTTTGGGAGGCGGGTCCGGCGTCCACCAGTTTTGCAGGGTCGGAAGCTACGCGATGATCGGGGGGCATGGGAGTGCCACCAAGGACGTGCCTCCTTATATGCTCATGGATGACGGCGAAGTGCTTATCGGATCGATAAACATCATCGGTTTAAGGCGCGCCGGTTTTTCGGAAGAAGCCAAGCGGGACATTAAAAAAGCGTATAAGCTGCTTTACCTGTCGGGTTTGGGTGAAGCGCGTGCCGTAAAGGCGATCACCGCGGAATGCCATTCTCCTCAAGTGGCCGCGCTTCTTCGATTTATCAAAAACTCCAAACGCGGCATTCTCGGCCACCGCCGCCAAAAAATCAAAACCCTTTTGTCCCTCTGAAACTTCTTTGAGATAATCAGCTCGTTATGGCCAAGAAAATAGCGTTGATGGTGATCCACGGTATCGGTGATCAGAAACCATTCGAAACGATGGATGCTTTTGTCCGTGGTTTCGCGGAAAGCTATGCCCGTCTCTTATCCGCTTCGGGACCCGGCGCGCTTAAAGCCAGGCACAATCTCACGCGTTTTGAAGGTTGGGTCGAAAGCTACGTGGCGCTTATTCCGGAGGCGGCAAATTCGCCCGAAATTCATATTTACGAATACTACTGGGCCTACATGGCTGAGCGGCAGATTACGGCAACGGAAGTGATCACGTGGGCTCATGATGTCATAAAAGGCGCCGATAAGTTTTATAAAAACTCCGATCCCGTTTTCTCGAAAGACAGCGAGATTCAGCAGTTTAAAAAGATCATCGGACAGCTCAAGTGGCTGAGCGCTCTTCAGGGGATCCTCGCGCCGTTCCTGGGGCTCTTTCTTTATCCGATGCACTTTATGAACGTCGCGTGGGCGGGAACGCTTATTAAGCGCATCGTGAAAACCCCTCTGGAGAAATACGTGGGTGACGTGGCGCTCTATTCCGGCACGGACATGAAGTCAAAATATTATAGCGTGCGCTCGGCGATCCTAAAAGGCTCCTACACAAACCTTCTGGAAATTTTGAGAAAAACCGAATATGAAAAAGTCTTTGTGTGCGGGCATTCGCTCGGGAGCGTGATCGCATATGACACGCTTGCCCGGCTCAATAAAGAAATGAACGTGGACGAGAAACTACGCGTTTTGGCGTCCAAAATTTCGGGACTTGTCACATTTGGTTCGCCGTTGGACAAGATTTCATTTTTCTTTGATGAGCGCGTCGAAAAAAACCAGGCGATACGCGCCGCGATCATTTCCCAGCTGTATGGTTTTAGAAAAAAAGGCGTGAATACCCCGGCGGTCGAATCGGGGATCGAGCAGTATTTTGAGCGCTTGAAATGGCTCAACTTCTGGCGCGCCGCGGACCCCGTGAGCGGACGGCTGGACGTTTACAGGGACGTGGAGAATATTGAAATGGTTCCCGGGGAGAAAATGAGCTGGTGGCGGCCGCTTTCTGCGGGCAAGAACCACAGTTCTTATTTTTCTTCGGAGAAGATGCATGAAAAAATCATCCGAGATTTCGGACTCGTTTCTTAGCTATTCCTGCCGGGAGCCCGGATTGTATTTTTTTAAAATCTTCGTGTAAACTTGCTCTAATGACTTATTTAGACGGTAACCCATGAAAAATTCGTTCCGTGTTCTTCTTTTGGAAGACGTGGAGGCGGATGCTGCCCAGATCGCGTCGGAGCTCCGAAGGCCCGGCATCGCTTTTTCCTTCAAACGTGTCGAAACAAAAGAGGATTTCCTAAAAGAGCTTGAGGGATACCGGCCGGACCTCGTGCTCTCGGATTATGTGCTTCCTTCTTTTGAAGGGCTCGCGGCGCTGGCGCTCGTGCGAGGGACAACCCGTGAGGTTCCCTTTATCTTCGTCTCATGGCAGATTCATGAAGATTCCGTGATCGAGGCCCTCAAAAAAGGCGCAACCGACTATGTCTTTAAGGAGCAGCTCTCAAGGCTCGGCCTCTCTGTTTTCAGGGCGCTTCGCGAAGCCGAAGAAAGAGAGGAGCTTAAAAAAAGCCAGGACAAGATCGTAGAGCAGGAACGGCTTAGCGCGCTGGGACAGATGGCCAGCGGCATCGCGCACGATTTTTCAAATGCGCTCATGCCGGTTTTGGGGTACAGCGAGCTTTTGCAGAACCATCCCGAAATTCTCGAAGACCGCCAGACATTGAAACATTATCTCGAAATGATCAACACCTCGGCTATCGATGCGATGAAGATCGTCGGGCGCCTGCGTGAATTTTACCGCAAAAAAGAGAAGGCCGAAGAGCTTCTCTTTGTGGACTTGAATGAAGTCGTTCGTCAGACCGTGTTTTTGACGGAACCGCGGTGGAAGAATGAAATGCTCGCGAAGGGCCTTGAAATTAAAATCGAGCTCAAGTTAAATGAGATTCCAAAAATCATGGCCAATGACACCGCGCTGAGACAAGCTTTCACCAACCTGCTTTTTAATGCGGTTGATTCAATGCCGAAGGGCGGCGTGATCGCGTTTAAAACTTATGTGGACGGGCCGTGGGTCACACTCAATATGGTTGATACCGGCGTTGGGATGTCGGAGGAGGTGCAGCGGCGATGTTTCGAGCCGTTTTTTTCCACAAAAGGCAAGGGTGGCTCGGGCATGGGCCTTGCGATGGTTTACGGGATCGTGCGCCGTCATGGCGGACGGATTGAAGTAGAAAGCGCGATCGGCCGCGGCACGAAATTCACGCTTCTTTTCCCTTTCGAGAATGTGACGGCCGTAAAATTTGAGGGACCCGCCGTAAAAAATAATCCCGCATTCCAATCGTCCGCCAAATTGAATATTCTGGCCGTGGATGACGAGCCCCAGGCGCTTCAGGTGATACGAGAGTACCTTTCCCATGACGGGCATTCAGTGGACACCACGACAAGTCCTCACCAGGGGATCGAGAAATTTAAGAACGCGAAGTATGACCTTGTGATCACCGACTGGGCGATGCCCGGCATGAACGGCAATGAATTCAGCCTTAAGATCAAAAGCCATTCGCCTCATACCCCAGTCATTATTCTCACCGGTTTTGGTGAGCTCGTAACGACCGACGGCAGAAGTCCCAAAGGCGCCGACATTATTTTGAGCAAACCCGCCACGCTGGCCGCTATCCGGGAGGCGCTTTCGAGAGCGGTCTCCGCCAAGCTGTGAGCCAGGTTATAAAGGCCGTTCTTGACAACTAAAATAGCGGCAGGTATACTGCAGTTCCATTAGGTCATCTTCGGAAGCCATCCGATTTTGGAGTTTTCAACGACACCGGGTTCAACATTAGAGGACGATAGAGATGAAACACTACAAGTTGGGACTGTTAGTTTTTTTGGGGTTGGCGTTTTTTGTGACAGGTTGCAATAAAAAAGCGTCCAATGAGGCAAATGTAAACGCAGGATTTGATACGCTCGCGACAACTGAAGAGCTGGCCCAGCTTCCTCAGGCCAATACCGCGAATCAGCAAGCGGGTATTGAGGTGCTTCCAATCGAACCGGCGCCGGTGACACAACAGTCTGTGGGGACTCTTGGACAGGACTTGACACAATCACCATCGCCACTGTCTTCTTCCATGACGCTGACACGCGAACAGCAGATTCAAACAGCCCTTAAGAACGCAGGCCTCTACAACGGTCCGGTTGACGGTAAAATTGGCGCCGGATCCAAAAGAGCGATCACCGCGTTTCAAACAGCCCATAATTTGAAGGCCGACGGTAAAGTGGGTCCGAAAACTTGGACGGCTTTGGAGCCGTTTTTCAATGGCACCGCGTCATCTTCCGCGACAGCCGAAGCGGGGGTTTCGACAACGTCTGCGTTAGAGTAATTTTTGACCTAGTATTTCAACAAAACCCTTGCGCAATTAAAATGCGCAAGGGTTTTTATTTATCCACTATTGTTAAGGAGGATGAACCACTGACCGTGGGCAAAACGTTGCGTTTATTTGTAGCTTGCGATATCCCGGAGCTCGTGAAGGACGAGATAGACCGCTTTGCCGGGTTTCTCAAAAAGCACGGCGTGGACGTCAAATGGACGCGAAAAGAAAACCTGCACCTGACGCTAAAATTTTTTGGAAATATCTCCTCAGAACGCGTAGAAGAGATCAAAAAATCACTGACTTCTTTGAAGACAGGCATAAAGCCCTTCTCGGTCCATTTTTCAGGAGTGGGCGCTTTCCCGGATATTCATAAACCCAGCATCATCTGGATTGGTGTGGATAAAGGAGAGTCAGCGTTAAAAGTTTTGGCTGAAACTATAGATGCCGGCTTTTCTAGGACGGGTTTTGAGAAGGAAAAAAGGGATTATTCCGCGCATCTGACGCTTGGACGCGTCAAAGACCCCCGTTATTCGGCGAAGCTTACCCGCGCTTTAAAAAGCGCTTCTTTTTCCTCGGTGGAAGCCATTCCCATAGAGCACATTACGCTTTACAAGAGCGTGCTGACCTCTGAGGGCCCGGTGTACGAGGCGATAGAAAGATTTGAGTTTGTATACTGAGCTTTTTTAAGTGCGGATTTATTGGTACAATAATTGTTTAGGTATTTTTGTAGGCTTGTTTTCATAGGAGAATTTTGCATGAAGAATTTAGTCTCGCTGGGGATGTTCTTATTTTTCGTTCTTACTTTGACTTCCTGCGCTTCCGCAAAGTCCGCCACCGCGATTATTAAGGCGACAAAGGAAGGTTCTCTCGTTTCGGGAAAAGTCGAATTTCGGGAAGCCTCCGATGGGCTGAAGGTGGCGGCAGCGGTCCAAAATGTCGCTCCGGGCAAACATGGCTTCCATGTTCATGAAAAAGGCGTCTGCGTCGACGGCGGAAACGCGGCCGGCGGGCATTTCAATCCTGACGGCGTCTCTCACGGCCTACTCACGAAGGATGGATTTGCGCATGCACATGCGGGGGATATGGGAAATATGGAGGTGGCCGCCGATGGCACAGGATCGCTTGAGACGGTACTACCGGGCCTTACGTTGGATCAGGGCAAATACGGAATTACCGGGCGGGCCGTCATTTTGCATGAGAAAGAGGATGATTTTGGCCAGCCTACTGGAAATGCTGGCGGGCGTATAGGCTGCGGCGAAATCGTGGTGAACCAATAAAAGAGAGGGTAGGATGAGATCTTTTTGGAAAGCGGCGGTTCTTTTCTCAGGTATCATATTTTGCATGGGGGCCGGAGAAAAACAAGATTTTATTGAGATCGGCTTTGTGGCGCCGCTTACCGGAGATCAGGCTTACGTCGGTGTGGGTGTTTTGCAGGGCGCCCAGATGGCGGTCGAGGACGCGAATATCAAAGGTCCCATTTTTGGGAATACGAAACTAAAGCTTGTCCCCCTTGATGATCAGCATAATCCCACGCAGGCGGTCTTGGCGGCCAATAAGCTCGCGGCGGATCCGGATGTCGTGGGCGTAATCGGGCATTTCAATTCAAGCTGCACCAAAGCCGCGTCCGCGATCTATCACGAGGCGCGCATGGTCCAGATCACGCCGGCTTCGACAAACCCCGATATTTCGCGCCAGGGGTTTGATACATTCTTCCGGATTTGCGCCACCGACGACGTGCAGGGGCCTGCGGCGGCGGATTTTGTGTTCTCAAAACTAGGCTTAAGAAAAATTTCGATCATCGACGATAAGACGACTTACGGCAAGGGGCTTGCCGATCAGTTTGATAAAAAATTTGAGAGTCTGGGCGGCACGGTGCTGAGTCATGACGGCATTACGCAAGGTGAAAAAGATTTTACACCGCTTTTGACCAAGGTAAAGTCGCTCGAACCTCAGCTTATTTTCTTTGGCGGAATTTATCCGGAGCTTTCATTGCTGATCAAGCAATCGCGCAAGCTCGGGCTCCGCGCTCCCTGGATGGGCGGAGACGGCGTTTTTGACGTGACACTTATTAAACTCGTGACTCCGAGCTTGAGCGAAGGCACTTACTCCACGATGCTGGGCGTTGATCCTCATACGCTGCCGGAAGCCAAAGATTTTGTGACGCGGTATGAAGCACGCTATGGCGAGATAGGTTCTTTTTCCGCTTATGGCTATGATGCGGTCAATGTTCTGATCGAGGCGATCCGTCGCGCCGGCAAAAACGACCGGGAGGCGGTTTTGAGAGAGGTCAGAAATACAAAAGACTTTGGCGGGGTGTTTGGCAGGATAAATTTTGATGAAAAAGGCGACGCGGTAGGCAAGAGTGTCGGTATTTTCAAAGTCGAGAATGGAAAATTCAAGTTTATTGAGGAAGTAAAGCCCCAAGAATTAATAGTCTAAAGTTAGTTTTTTATGTCAAATCAGTTCGAAATTTTCCTTCAACAGCTTTTAAATGGCCTCACGATCGGCATGGTGTACGCGCTGATCGCGCTCGGCTATACGATGGTGTACGGTGTCATTCAGCTTATCAATTTCGCGCACGGCGAGATCTTTATGGTAGGCGCGTTTTTTGCGTTCACGGTGATCTGGCTTTTTACGTCTTTTTTCGTGGGAGCTCCTTTCTGGATCGTACTCGTTTCGATCATTTTTCTTTCGATGCTCGGCTCCGCGGTTTTGGGCGCTACGATCGAAAAAGTCGCTTACAAACCTTTGCGCAATTCCCCCAAGCTTACTGCGCTCATTACTTCCATAGGTGTCTCATTTTTTCTGCAGAATGCGGTGATGTTGATCTACGGCTCCAAGGAGCAAAATATCCCGGAAGTGATCCCGATGGTCCGTTTTGATCTCGGCGGTTTTTCATTTTCGCTGATCCAGCTTATTATTTTCGTTACGGCTGTTACGCTGATGTTTTTCCTTACGTGGTTTGTCAAAAATACCAGACTGGGCAAGGCGATGAGAGCTTGTGCCGAAAACGCCGAAGCGGCCAAGCTCATGGGGATATCGGTCGATAAGGTCATCCGCGTCACTTTCATGCTGGGGTCGGCGCTTGCGGCGGTCGGCGGGTCTCTATTCGGTATTTATTATGGGAGCATCAATTTCCATGACGGGTATCTAGCCGGCTTAAAAGCTTTCACGGCGGCTGTTTTGGGCGGTATTGGCAGTATTCCGGGCGCGATGCTGGGAGGCGTTTTGCTGGGAGTGGTGGAAGGCCTTGGCGCCGGGTATATTTCTTCCGAATGGAAGGATGTCTTCGCGTTTGTGCTTCTGGGTATCATTCTTATTTTTAAGCCCTCAGGGATCATGGGGGAAAATCTCCCCGAAAAGGTATAGCGTTTGAAGCTTCCAGTCTCCGCGCAGGTGATAATGTTTCTCCTACCGTTCGCTCTTTTTCCTCTGTTCGATAAAAATGCCTACCACATGGACCTTATGACGAATGTCGGCATCTATGTGCTTTTGGCGATGGGCTTGAATGTGATAGTGGGTTTCGCAGGGCTGCTGAATCTCGGTTACGCCGCATTTTTTGCGATCGGCGCCTACACGTACGCGCTTTTAAATCGCCACCTTAACTGCCCTTTCTGGCTGGGCCTGCCGCTGGCGGGCATTGTGTCGATGCTTTTCGGTTTCATCATCGGGATCCCTTCGATTCGTGTGCGCGGGGATTATCTGGCGATAACAACGCTGGGGTTCGGCGAGATCGTGCGTATCGCGTTCAATAACCTGGATGAGTGGACAGGCGGTCCAAACGGGCTTTTGGGTATTGATAGGCCCGGACTCTGGTTCCCCAGTTTTGAGGGCGGATGGAAGGTCAATAGCTGGAGTTTTTCCGTCAATTCGACGCCGTATTTTTATCTTACGTTAGTCTTGGTGGCGCTGGTTGCTTATCTTCTTTTTAGGATGAGCGACTCTAAGATCGGCCGCGCGCTGGTGGCGATCCGCGAGGATGAACTGGCGGCTTCCTGCATGGGAATCCCAGTGCTTAAGATAAAGCTCTACGCATTTGGGTTAGGTTCTTTTATAGCCGGGGTGGCGGGCTGTGTGTTCGCGTCCAAACAGACGATTATTACGCCGGACAGTTTTGATTTTGTGCTTTCGGTCCTTATCCTTGCGATGGTGGTCTTGGGAGGGATGGGCAATATCTGGGGCGCGGCGCTCGGAGCTTTGGTCTTGGGAGTGCTTCCTGAGGTTTTGAGAAGCTTCGAAAGTTATCGCATGCTCATTTTCGGGCTTCTTATGATTCTTATGATGATTTTCCGGCCTCAGGGGATTTTAGGCGGGCAGCAGGTGCGCCGCGAGCTTCAGGAAGGACAAGAAGGGCGTGCCGATGGCGCTTCTTGAGGTCAGGAACGCCTACAAAAATTTTGGAGGCGTCGCCGCTTTGAAAGCGATGGGGATCACAGTCAATGACGGCGAGATCGTCGGGCTGATCGGTCCGAATGGCGCCGGCAAAACCTCATTTTTTAACTGCATTACAGGCCTTTTGCGTCCTGATTCCGGCGAGATTCTCTTTCAGGATGGCAGGCTCCGCTTAAATGGCCTGTCTTGCCACAAAATTCTTGAAACCGGCATCGCAAGGACTTTTCAGAATTTAAGGATTTTCAAAAATATGACGCTTCTTGAAAATGTCGCGGTCGGATATCATTCGCGCACAAAATCGGGTCTTTGGGACGCTTTCTTAAGGACAAAAAGGCTGAAAGCCGAAGAAAAGATGATTTTCGAGGAAAGCATGGAGCTGCTTTCTTTCATGGCGCTTCAGAACCAGGCCAATGAACTTGCCAGCAATTTGCCGTACGGGAGCCAAAAGCGCCTTGAGATCGCAAGAGCGCTTGCCTGCGGCCCCAAGCTTCTTTTGCTGGACGAGCCTGTCGCAGGAATGAATCCGACCGAAAAAGAGGAGCTGAGTTCCCTTATCCGTAAGATCCGCGACAAAGGCATTGCGATACTCTTGATCGAGCATGATATGAAAGTGGTGATGCCGCTTTCCGACCGAGTAGTGGTCATGGATGAGGGAGAAAAAATTGCGGAAGGAAGGCCTTCGGAAATTCAGCAGAATCCGCGTGTGATCCAGGCGTATTTGGGAGAAGAGTAAGGTGTTGGAACTCAAGCACGTTCATACACGCTATGGAAAGGTGGAGTGTCTTAAAGGGATCTCTTTCTCGGTGAAGGAAGGGGAAATTGTCGCTTTGCTTGGCGCGAACGGCGCTGGCAAGACCACGGTTTTAAAAACAATCTCGGGACTTGTTCACCCCACCACAGGAGAAGTGACGTTTCTCGATAAATCTATTTCCTACGCTTCCGCGGAAGAAGTGGTGAGGCTCGGGATTTCCCACGTGCCCGAAGGCCGGAAGATTTTTCAGCGATTGAGTGTGCTTGAGAATCTGGAGCTCGGCGCTTTCTTAAGGAAAGATAAAGAAGAAATCGCAGCGGACATGAAAGAACTCTTCGGTATTTTTCCTATTTTAAAGAACAGAATACACCAGCGCGCCGGCACGCTTTCAGGCGGCGAGCAGCAGATGCTGGCGATCGGACGCGGCCTTATGTCGCGGCCTTCCGTGCTGTTGCTGGACGAGCCGTCTCTGGGGCTTGCGCCGATCCTCGTATCCGCTATTTTTAAAATGATCCAAATGATCCACGCGAAAGGAAAGACGATCCTCCTGGTCGAGCAGAACGCGCACATGGCGCTCAAAGTGGCCAAAAGGGCGTACGTGATTCAAACGGGCCGGATTGTCTTGGAAGGCGCCGCCCGGGAGATCCAGAATAGTCCCGCGATTCAAAGCGCATACCTCGGCGGCGGGTAGGAAGTTAGAATTTCTCTTTCAGCATAAACAAAAGCTTTCCCGTTGCTTTGTCCATCGTGATATCCAACAGCTTTTCCTGAAGCGCTTTTTTGTGTTTCGCGCACAGGAGCACCGGAAACATTTCCTCTGGAACTGGCATTACATTCGTCACGGTTTCGATCTCGACGTTTTCATGCGCGCCGCACGCATCACAATTTTTTTCTAACTTTGACACTTTTTGACTCCCTTTCCTAAAAATACATTTTATCATAAAAATTTGAATTTTTGCCTGGATTTGCTAGAATAACGCCATGACAACACGCCGGTCCCTGACCAAACTCGAACGAAGAGCCCATATGAGTATTCATAACGCGATGGAGGTTGTGGAAGAAGAAGCTTTTAAAGCCAGCCACTTTACGCGGGACCGTTTTGGAAAAAGGCAGCAATTAAATGGCAAAGATGAAAACTTGTAATTTTAATCTTATACGGAAGAATTTGTTTTTTTTGATCGGGACGATTTTTTTGGCATCTTCTTTTGCGTTTGCCGAAGCGGATATCCCTAAAACCTCCGAGATGCCTAAAAAAGGCCCAAATTTCACGGTCGACAGCAGTGATTTGGAGCCTTTTGATCTAAACAAGAAAACGGACCCCGATGAAAAGCCCATCTTTTATAAGGATGGGAATACGACGGTAGGGTTCAACGATGAGGGAGAACCCAACGTCGGCATGCGCTTCTAACGGATGAAAAGATCCGCAAAGATTTTTTTATCCGCAGCGCTTATTCTGGCTTTTTCTTTTACTCATATTCCCCTGGCTTCGGCAGCCAAGCGCTACGCGAAGAAAAAATCACGCACGCCTTTCTTGACGGCCAAGGCGGTGGCCATCGTTGATTCCACAAAAGGCACCGTGCTTTACAGCAAAAATCCGCACCTGCGTCTGCCGCCGGCTTCCACTACTAAACTTATGACAGCTTTGATCGCGTTGGAACACCTGCCGCTTGGCCGGAAAGTGACCGTCAGCCCTTACGCGGCCAGCATGGCGCCAAGCAAAGCGGGGCTCACGATCCACGCGACTTACCGTGTCAGCGAACTTATTGTCGCGACGCTTGTATCGTCCTCCAACGACGCGGCGGTGGCCCTGGCCCAGGCTGCGGCCGGCAGCGAAGAAAAGTTTGTGCGGCTGATGAACGCAAAAGCCAAGGCGCTCGGGATGAGCAATACTTATTTTGCGAATGCGACAGGCCTTCCCGCCAAGGACCGGAAGCAATTTTCGACCGCCTACGACCTTACGCGCCTTATCCGCTATGCGATGAAAGACAAACGCATCGATTATGTGATGGGGATCACGATGGCGTCTTTTCGGGGCAGCGACGGAAAACGGATCGTGATCAAAAGCCACAACAAGATGCTCTGGCGCACGCCTAAATTCGTGAAGGGCAAGACCGGCTGGACTTACGCGTCGCGCCACACGTTTGTGGGGACCAACTACGCGCCCCATAAAAAGATCTATTTTGCGATGCTAAGCTCCAAAAAACCATGGCTTGATATCGAACGACTCGCCACATTCGGACTTTTTCTCAAGAGCCGGAATTGAGTTCTTTGTCTCAAATCCCGCCGTCTCAAAAATGGGATATCGCGGTAGTGGGTGCCGGCGCTGCCGGTCTTATGACCGCGATCGCGGCCGCCCGTGAAGCGAAATCCCGCTTTTCCATAATTCTTTTGGACACACGCAAGAAAATCGGCGCCAAAATCCTCATCTCCGGCGGTACGCGCTGTAATGTGACAAACCGGAAAGTGACGTCTTCTGATTATGAGGGCGGCCCAAAACATTTCGTAAAGCATGTGCTGGAGGCCTTTACACCCGACCAGACGATACGGTTTTTCAAAGAAATGGGTGTGGAGCTCATCCTGGAACCGACTGGCAAGTATTTTCCGACCACACATTCCGGTAAGACGGTGCTCGAGGCGTTGATGCGTGAGGCGGACCGCTGCGGGGTAATTCTTAAGACAGGGGTCCAAATAAAAGAGATCGAGAAATCTCAGGGTTTTTTTCGTTTAAAGGGCGTTTTGGCCGAAGGGGCCGAGGAAATAAGCGAGATTTTTGCCCGATGCGCGGTGCTCGCGACCGGCGGGCTCTCATACCCCGAAACGGGAAGCGACGGCGCGGGATTTTTGATCGCCAAAAAACTCGGGCACACCCTTGTCGAGACGTCGTCCGCGCTGACGCCGCTTTTGACAAATGATAGGGATTGGCCTGGCTTAAGCGGCGTCTCGCTTCCCGCGAAGCTCGTCTTTTTTAGAAAGGGAAAGAAGGAGAAGGGATGCGAAGGAGCGTTTTTATTCACGCATTTTGGATTCAGCGGCCCGGTGGCATTGGATATAAGCCGCCATGTGGCGCGCGCGCAAAAAGCGGAAAAGCCGGAAATCTACGTTTCTTTTTTACCTGAAAGCACCGGGGATTCTTTAAGAAAATTTTTTGAGCAGGAGAGAAGCCAAACGCCCAAAAAATCGATCAAGCATTCACTCATTGAAGCATTCAAGCTGCCTGAGAGATTTGTGGAAGTTTTTTTGGAAAAAATCGGGATCCCATCTGACCTTCCGATGAGGCAATTTTCGAAGCTCTTCGAGAAAAAATTTATAAATTCAGTTTTAAATTATAAATTGGAGGTGTCCGGCGTCTATGGTTATAGGAAAGCGGAGGTCACGGCCGGCGGAGTGGACTTAAAAGAAGTGGATTATGCCACGATGCAGTCCAAGGTGATGCCGGGACTTTATTTTGCGGGCGAAATTCTCGATATGGATGGCCGCATCGGCGGGTTTAATTTTCAATGGGCATGGTCCAGCGGCGCGATCGCGGGCCGTGCGGCGATCCGAAGTTTGTAGCGCGATGTTTTACCTCGTCTCCACCTCTCCCAGAAGAAAAAAGATCTTAAAAAGTCTTCGGATCCGCTTTCGTGCGCTGACGCCCGGCTATGAGGAAAAAAATAGTTCAAAAAGTACCCCCTCGGGTCTGGTAAAAAAACATGCGCTGGCAAAAGCACGGTCGGTTTTGGAAAAAATAACGGCCGGCACGGTGCTTGCGGCGGACACGATTGTTTATTTTAGAAGAAAAATCATAGGCAAGCCAAAAAGTATGAAAGAGGCGGCCCGGATCTTAGCGCGTTTACAAGGAAATTGGCATACGGTTTATACGGGCGTGGCCATTTTTAAGATTCGCAAGGGCCGTGTCGGGAAAAAAGTGATTTATTGCGAAAAGACGAAAGTTCATCTGGAAAAGATGACCCGGCGGGATATTCTGGCTTATTTTAAAAGGGTCGATCCGCTGGACAAAGCGGGCGCCTACGCGATCCAGTCCAAAAGGTCCGCGATCGTTGACAGTGTGAAGGGGTCTCTTTCAAATGCGGTCGGCCTGCCTCTAGAATCTTTCAAGAAATATTTAAGTATGATAAAATGATAGTTTAACCAGACTGATAAACTCTTAGAGAACTGGGCCTATGACCGATAAAATTTTGATGACAAGGGACGGGTACGACAAGTTCGTGAAGGAGCTTGAGCACCTGAAAACCGCGAAACGCCGCGAGATAGCCGAGGATATCGCAAAGGCCCGTGCGTTTGGCGACTTGAAAGAGAACGCCGAGTATGACGCCGCCAAAAATAGCCAGGCGCTCAACGAAAGAAGAATAGCTGACTACGAAGACAGATTGAGCCGTGTCCAGATCATCGATGATTCAAAGATCCCCAGCGATCAGGTCTTTATAGGCGCCACGGTTTTGCTGAAGGATTTGAAGAATGAGGATGAGCTGAGCTACAAAATCGTCCCGCAGAACGAGGCCAATTTTGACGAAGGTAAGATCTCGGTCGCGTCGCCGATCTCCAAAGGGCTTTTAGGCAAGAAGGTGGGGGAAACGGCTGAAATTAAAATTCCAGCGGGGATTCTAAAGTATAAGGTTCTAAAGATATCTCGTTAACCTCGGCCGCACCACCCGCTTTAATCAACCCAAAGTCTTCTATCAGGCCTCTCATTTCCCGGAGTGTGTGGCAGGTATTCACGGCGCCCCTGAATTCCGCGACACCCGGCAGATTTTTGAAGTACCAGCAGGCGATACGGCGCATATGCAGCAGCGCCGTTTTCTCATCGCGGTAGGCAAGTTCCAACTCCAGGTGTTTTAAAAGCGCTTTCTTTTTTGCTTCAAGACCCGCTTCGGGCAGCGGCGCTTCGCCTTTTAAGATATTTTCCACACTTTTAAAGATCCAGGGATTCCCAAGGCCGCCGCGGCCTATCATGATACCGTCACAGCCGGCGATCGCCAGCATGCGCTTGGCGTCGTCTCCACTTAAGATATCACCGTTCCCGATAACGGGGATCTTGACCGATTCTTTTACCTTGGCGATCGCGTGATAATCGGCGTTTCCGGAATAGCCCTGCACGCGCGTGCGGCCGTGCACCGTGACCGCGTCGATCCCGCAGCTTTCAGCGATTTTTGCGATGGCGACCGCTTCGTTTCCGGAGGCATCGGTGACACCGGTGCGCATCTTGACCGTCACGGGGATTTTTTTGATTTTTTTCATAACAGCCGTGAAGATTTGGCGCGCTTTTTCGGGCTCGGCCAAAAGAGCGGAACCGGCGCCTTTCCCAGCTACTTTTGGGGCCGGACAACCCAAATTTAGGTCCAAAAGATCAAAGCCCATACCCTCAACCATTTGCGCGGCCTCGGCCATCGCTTCGGGACGGCAGCCCATAAGCTGCGCGCCGAGCGGCCTGTCCTCGGGCACGGTTTTCATAAGTTCGAGCGTGCCTCCATGTTTACGGATAAGGGATTCCGCCGCGACCATCTCAAGAAAGCAGAACTCCATCCCGTAGGTGCGGGAGATTAACCGGTAGGCCAGGTCCGTGCATCCGGCCATCGGGGAAGAAATGACATTGCTGTTTAAAATCAAAGACTTAAGCTTCAGCATAAGCGTACATTATAGCACACCGAACTCTTTCTTGACTTTGAGCCCTATTTAGGTATACTTCCCTTCGAGTAAGAAAGTTCGTAAAGTGCTTGTAAACCGAGGGTTAAGGCTTAAGACTGCGGATTTTACTCATGTTCGCAGTTTTTCTTTTTTTATGACCACATTCAAACAAATACGTAATATCGCAATCATTGCCCACGTTGACCACGGAAAAACCACGCTTGTTGATGCCATCCTGCGCCAGACCCATGTGCACCGCAATATAGAGGACATGGGCACGTGCATCATGGATTCGATGGACCTTGAGCGCGAGCGCGGCATTACGATCCGCGCGAAGAACGCGAGTGTTTTTTATAAAGACACGAAAATCAATATTATTGATACGCCGGGCCACGCAGATTTTGGCGGAGAGGTCGAGCGCACGCTTCGTATGGTGGAAGGCGTGCTTTTATTGATCGATGCCAAAGACGGCCCGATGCCTCAGACGCGTTTTGTCTTAAGAAAAGCCCTCGAGCTTGGCCACCGCGTGATCGTAGTGATCAATAAAGTCGACAGGTCTGATTCGCAGATCGAGGACGTGGTAAACCGCACGTTCGATCTTTTCTGCGAGCTAAATGCCACAAACGAGCAGCTTGATTTTCCGATCGTGTACGCTTCCGCGCTTCACGGGACCGCGACGCTTGACATGAAACACCCTTCAGACAACATTCACACGCTTCTTGACGTGATTCTCGAAAAAGTGCCGCCGCCGAAAGTGGACGCGAAAAGCCCACTGCAAATTTTAGTGCTCGCCCTCTCGCAGGATTCTTATAAAGGCAAAATGGGCATCGGAAAAATTTCCGGAGGGTCTATCAATAAAGGGCAAATGGCCGCTCTCATGCGCCGCGACGGCAGTCAGGTGAATTCGAAGGTGACGAGTATTTTGACTTACGAAGGCCTGGAAAGAGTGGAAGCGGAGTCAGCCGCTGCCGGCGAGATCGTGGCGGTCGCGGGATTCGAAAATATCGGCATCGGCGAGACCATCACCGATCCCAGCAATCCCCGGCCGCTGCCCGTTCTTTCGATCGATGAACCGACCGTGCAGATGACGTTCGGCGTGAATACGAGCCCATTTGCCGGCAAAGAAGGAAAATTTGTCACGTCGCGTATGATACGCGACAGGCTTTTTAAGGAACTTGAAACGAACGTTTCGCTTCGCGTGACGGAGACGGAAAGCCCCGATACTTTTCTTGTCGCGGGCCGAGGCGAACTGCATCTTGCGATTTTGATCGAAACGATGCGCCGCGAAGGCTTTGAACTTCAGGTATCGCAGCCGGAAGTCATTCTCCATGAAAAAGACGGCGTAAAACACGAACCTTTTGAATTTTTGGTGGTGGACGTGCCTGCCGAATACCAGGGCACGGTGATCGAGGACATAGGCCGGCGCAAGGGCGTTTTGAAGAATATGATCCAGGCCCCCACGGGCGAGCTTCATTTAGAATACCAGATTGCGACCCGCGGAGTGATCGGCCTAAAAGGCGCTCTCATGACAAAAACGCGCGGCACCGCGATCGTGCACCATGTCTTTGAAGATTATAAACCAATGATCAAAGAGGATCTTAACCCTTCGACTCATGGCTCCCTTGTGGCAAGTGAATCCGGCACTTCCAATGGGTACGGTCTTGCCAATGTCCAGGAGCGTGGCGAGCTTTTTATCGGGGGTGGTGTCGATGTTTATCAAGGCATGATTATCGGCGAAAACGCCAGGCCTGAAGACCTTGACTTGAGCCCCTGCAAGACGAAAAAACTCAGCAACATGCGCTCTTCAGGGTCGGACGAGGCGATCGTGCTTATCCCGCCCAAGGAAATGACGCTGGAATTGGCGATCGAGTACATCGGTCCGGATGAGCTTGTGGAGGCGACGCCCAAAAATATAAGGTTAAGAAAACGCAGCCTGGATCCTCTCGCAAGGAAACGTTTGAGAAGGGAAAAGTAATAAAATGGCCGAAAAGGCGGCAATGTCAAAAGGTGAAAGGCTTCAAGTCGTGCTCGCGCGGTACGGCATCGCCTCGCGGCGCGGGGTCGTATCGATCATTGAAGAAGGCAAAGTATTCGTAAATGGTGTGATAGTCCGCGAAAAAGGTTTTCGCGTGGATGTTTCTAAAGATGAGGTTGCGGTAAACGGCGAAGTGCTGCCGACCGAAGGATCACGCGAGAAAAAATATTTTATTCTTAATAAACCCAAAGGGGTGATGACGACGCTCCAGGATCCTCACGCTGAACGGATCGTCGCCGATTTTTTTAAAGATGTCCCTGAGCGTCTGTTCCCGGTGGGGCGGCTTGACCGCGACACGACAGGGCTTCTTATCATGACCAATGATGGGGAGCTTGCCTACCGGCTTACGCATCCCAAGTTTGGCGTGAATAAAAAGTACAAAGCCAGAGTAAAAGGCGTGGTGACGACCGAAGAAGCCCGGCGTCTTGAAAAAGGCGTGAAGCTTGAAGAGGGGATGACGGCCCCCTGCAAGATCGATATCGAGCAAGTTACCCCCAGAGACACTTTGCTTTACGTTGTGCTTCATGAGGGAAAAAAACGGCAAATAAGAAGGATCTTCGAAAAGATAGGCCACGCGGTGCTGGAACTTGAGAGGCTCGCGTATGGGCCTGTTGTCTTGGGAGATTTGAGACGCGGTACGCGGCGTGAACTCACCAAAAAAGAAGTCAATGAGCTCAAAAAAACCACAGGACTTCATTGATTAACGTGTAAATAATAGGCCAAAATGGCAGACAAACAAACGAAAAAAGTGGCAATTTATACGACAAGCGCCTGTCCTTTCTGCCATGCGGCGAAAAATTTTCTAAAATCCAAAGACGTAAAATTTGAAGAGATTGACGTGGCCGGCGACGACGCAATGCGCGAAAAGCTTGTCCGGATGAGCGGCGGCCGCGAAACTGTGCCGCAGATCTTTGTCGACGGAAAACCTTTGGGTGGATACGACGACCTTGTGGCCTATTACCAGTCCGGAAAAACTTTGTGAAAAATTGTTTGCGCGAAACCAACGAGTGGGTATAATCAATGAATATCAATAGAGGAGACGTCATGCGTAAGCACTATTTTAAGCTTTCATTTTTCTTAGGTTTAAGTGTTTTATTTATTGCCGGCTGCGCTTCAACAAAACCGCGGAAGCCGGATCCGATGATGGATTCCCAGTCCCAGGTCACGCAGCTTCAAAGCCAGCTCCAGGCCAAAGACCAGCAGATTCAGGAGCTTCAGTACCAGCTTCAGAGCACCCAAAACTCGATTCAGACCACTTCCTCCAATTTTTCTTCGGGCAGCGGCCGCTCTTCGAATGTCCGCGTTTCCGGGGTGAGCGTAGAGGATGTCCAAAGAGCGCTTGCGCGCGCAGGACTTGACCCGGGTCCTGTGGACGGCCGTTTCGGAAAAAAGACTAAATCCGCAATCAAAGCATTTCAAAGAAGGCACGACCTTACGGCGGACGGCGTTGTCGGCGAGAGAACCTGGTCTTATCTAAAAGGATAAAATTCCAGCCCCCGCTATACGCTCTCTATGTTTATACACATGGTTCTTTTTAACATCAGTAAAAAATATGTCGCGACGTATGTCGCTGACTGCAAGCTCTGGGAAAGCGAGGCGAAAAAACACAGAGGTTTTCTCGGCTACAAGACACTTTTCCGGACAAACGGGAAGGACCACTATGCTTCCTTCTATATGTGGAAAATGGAAAAATATCACGCCGCATTCATGAAAAAGCACCACGACCGTCTGGTCAGGCTGTCAAAATGCCCTGTTAAAATTCTTGGATATTATAATTTCAGAGCCTCCTCCTAAGATCCATGGCACAGCAATTTCATTCGATCGCCCTCCTGGTTCCCGAAATCAAAGAGCTCCTGAAGGAAAAAAATTACCCTCTTCTTAAACAAGTCCTGAGGGAATGCAACCCCATCGAGTTTGCCGACTGCTGGCGTCAATTTGAGGAGGAGGAGCGCTTTCAGATCTTCAAACTCTTGAGCGCTTCGGCGGCCTTGAAACTTTTTGAGATTTTGGAAATCGAAGACCAAAAGTACCTCTTCGGAAAATTGAGCGAAGAGAGCGTCGGACCGATCCTGGAAAACCTGCCTTCTCCCGATGTCGCGAAGCTTTTTCATAAGCTTTCTCCGCGGCTAAAGAGGAAAATGTCAAGCGTCATAAAGCGTCAGGATGCGCTCGCGCATATCGATCTCATGATGAAGTACCCGGAAAATACGGCCGGGAGCCTGATGCATCCCGAATTTGTAAAATTGACCCCGCGTCTGACCGCTCGCCAGGCGCTCTCGCGTCTTCAGGCGATTACCAGGCCCAATCAAAAAGACCATCTTTACGCTTTGTACGTCACTGACGAAGAAGGCCGTGTGATGGGAGGATTGAGTTCGCAGGAACTTATCAGCGCCCCGGATGATGCCAGACTCTCCGAGCTTATGTCTTCGGTTGAGGGCATTAAGATAAAACCTGAAACCGACCAGGAAGAAGTCTCCAAGATCTTTTCCAAATACCACATTGCGTCGGCGCCGGTCGTGGACGACGTCGGGCGGCTTATCGGCGTTCTCACGGTGAATGACATCATCTCTGTTGTTCGTCAAGAAGCCACCGAGGATATCGCGAAGATGGCCGGTACCCAGGCTTCCGATGTTGAGGAGAGGTCTGTGTTTAAGATCGTTCGCTTCAGAATGCCATGGCTTGTGGTGACCGTATTTGGAGGGCTTTTTATTTCTTTCATTATAAAGTTTTATGAACCCACACTTTCAAAAATTATCGCGCTCGCTTCATTCTCTCCGCTCATCGCCGGCATGGGCGGAAATGTAGGGTCTCAGTCAGCCACGATCATGGTTCGTAGTATCGCGTTGGGACGGGTGAACGGAAGCCAACAAATGCGTACTATTTTTCGTGAAATGCGCGTCGGGCTCACGCTGGGGATCATTTACGGGACGCTCTTGGGAGGCGTCGCCTACTTGATTTACGGGTATCAGTATCATTTGCATTTTGCCATTGTGGTGGCGATCGGGATGTGCACTTCCATGACAGTGGCCGCGACCATGGGAGCGATCGGGCCGCTTTTTTTTGAAAAAGTGGGCGTGGATCCCGCCACCGCCACAGGACCCCTGATCACTACGACCACCGATATCATTAGTAATTTCACTTATTTTGCCTTGGCGACGCTTCTTTTGATGAAATATTGAGATGCCACATATTCACGATCTTTATGACTTTGTCGTCTCTATTTTTATAGTCCATCAATCAAAAGTCCTGCTGATCTATCACAAAAAATACAAAGAATGGCTTCCGATCGGCGGACACATCGAGCTTGATGAAGACCCACAAGAGGCGCTTTACCGGGAGATTCAAGAGGAGTGTGGGCTTAAGGTTCGTCTTTTGACCCAGGCCCCCAGAATCGAGCACCGGGGGGTCAAGCCGATCCCCACGCCTTCCTACGTGGATGTGCACAGAATCGGCGCGCGCCACAAACATATCGCATTCATTTACTTTGGAACTTCAAAAGGCGCCCGTGTAAAACTGCATGAACGCGAACATTTAAAATTCGGGTGGTTTGAAAGGTCGGAACTTAAAAGCTCAAAGCTTAAATTGACCCGCTCCATCTATTTTTACTGTGTGGAAGCTCTGAAAGAAGCGCGCCATGGTTCGTCAGGTCTGTTTTAAAATTTTTTCCGCGGTTTTATTTTTTATTTTCCTCGCCTCTATTTCCTGTGCCGGCGAGATCCGTTACGCAAAAGTTTTAGAAGTGGAAGGAAGAGCCGATTTTTTCAATCCTTTGACACGCGGTTGGGTCCCTTTGAGCGAAAAGGTCTTTTTGCGAAAAGGCTCTCTCGTGAGGACCTACCCACAAAGTTCCGTCGAGATCGCGCTTGATTGGCCGCTTGAAAACATGCTGAAGCTCGGAGAAAATTCAGAATTGCGTATTTCGGACGAACCGCCCTATAGCGTGTTTCTTCGAAGAGGCGGGCTTTTTGTGTTTCGTGAATGGGAAAATCACGCTGCAACTCCGCAGGACCCTTTGGACATTCTCACAAAAGACGCCTCTATCCGGGTGGGGTTAGGCGGTTATGGGATTGACAGCACCGAGAAAGGCACTTTGCTTAAGGTATTTGGCGAGAACGCGCAAGTGAAGGGAAAATCCAAGCCTGTCCGGGTCGAGGAAGGGTTTAAATTTTATGCAAGTGCCGCGCTTTCACAGTCTGCCCTTCAAAGGATGCGGTTTCGGGATTATGGGGAGTGGCTTCTGTGGATGAAAAAATTGTACGGCAAAAAAGACGATTTCACGGCGGATAGGGCCGAGAAGGAATTAGTATCGTGATGGGAGTTTTGAAGGGAAGCTGGGCGGTTTTTTTGGTTGTTTTTATTTTAAGCGGGTTTTTGTTTTTCTTCCGGCTCGGGGACCGCAGTTTGAGAAATCCCGATGAGGGGCGCTATGCTGAGATCGCTCGGGAGATGGTGATAGACGGTGAATGGATAGAGCCCCATCTTTATGGCGCGGATTACCTGAAAAAGCCGCCTCTTTTTTATTGGCTTATTGCCGCTTCGTTTAAAGTTTTCGGGTTTAATGAGCTTGCGGCGCGCCTGGTCCCGGCCTTCTTCGGCGTTTTGGGGGTTCTCGCCACTTTCTTTTTTGCGAAGAGGATTCTCGGTCTTAAAACAGCCTTTTTTTCCGCGCTTATCTTGACCTCCAATTTTTGGTATCTGCAGGTGGGACGCTATCTTTTGATCGACATGGTTTTCTCGTTCTTTATTACGGCAGCGCTTTACCTTTTTTATCTGGGTGTCCACGAGACGAGTCTCAAGAAAATTTATTATCTTTCTTTTTATATTTGTATAGGTCTCGCATTTCTCGCGAAAGGAATAGCGGGCTTTATTATTCCGGTACTTTCAATCTTTTTTTATTTGATCTTTACGAGACGTTTTCTAAAAGTTTTCAGGGAAATGCGGCTTCTGTGGGGGGTCCTGATTTTTTTGGCCATCGTAGGCCCGTGGTTATTCAAAATTTTTTCGTTGGAGCCCGAGTTCATAAAAGTTTTTGTGCTTCACGAACACTTTGGCCGTTTTTTGTCGGACAATTTTGAACATCAAGAGCCATGGTATTATTATGTCATGATTCTGCCGCTTATTTTGCTTCCGTGGACGTTATTCCCATGGTTTTTTAAAAGAGCTTTTCGCTTTTCCAAAGAAGAAATACGCTCCGATGCGAGACTTTTTTTACTTATTTCCGCGGCAAGCTTATTTATTTTTTATTCTTTGTCCAGTTCAAAGCTTCAGACTTATATGCTTCCATTGGTCCCTTTAAGCGCTGTTTTTATCGGCGCCGCATGGCATGACCGGCTCGAACGCGAGGGGTGGTCAGCGCTTTCTTTGCGGGGAGCAGAAATAGTGCTGTTTTTACTTTTATTCGCAGGCATTTCTTTTATCGCGATCTCTTCAAAGTATGACGCCTATTTTTCCAGGAAGTTTACCGAGGGCGTCCTATTTTATCTTCAGCTCATCGCGGCGGCGCTCATGACAGGCACTGTCGTTTGTTTGCGCGCGATAAAACGGCAAAGTAAAGAAGGTTTTTTTTATGCGTTGATTGTCATGATGTGTCTTGTCTCTGTCGCTTTTTTTTCGGCGATGGAAAAAATAAATATCAACTACACCACAAAACACTTCGCCCAAACGTTAAAGCCCCAGCTGAAAAAGGATGGCGCTGTTTTCATTTATGGCCAGCCGGGCGCTTTTTATGATTTCGCGTTTTATCTGGACGCTCCTATCAGGGTGGTGGGGCTTGAGGGAGAGCTTGAGCTCACGCGCGGCGACAAAGAAGACGCCGTCGTTTCGGTAACGCGTGAGGAGTTTTTTCGTATGATAGGGGAAGGATGGAAGATTTATTGCCTGATCCGGAAGTCCGATTTTGTGGATCTGGATCCGGGGATTCGCCGCAGACTCACGGTGATGAAGGAAGACGCGCGTAAAATCCTATTTTGTGCGAACGCATGATAAGTACCATCACTCTAAACCCGTCAATTGACCAGCATATCATTGTCCGGAATCTTGTAAAGGACGATGCAAACCGCGCGGAGGCGATTTTCCGCACTCCCGGAGGCAAGGGCATCAATGTCTCCAAAGTGATCCGCGAGTTGGGCGGTAAGACGCGTGCTTATTCGCTGCTGGCCGGCGTCCAAGGCCAGTTCTTGCGCAAGCTCGTGGCGGAGCTCGATATCCCGTTGACAACGCTTGCCGTCCCCGGGGAAACAAGAATCAACACCATTTTAACGGACTTGAAAGACGGTACGCAGACGCGTATCAGCGCCCCCGGCCCGCACATTCCCGAAAAGGACATCCGTGCTTTCTTAAAAAAGCTTCTTTCGGCGCGGCCAAAGCCTTTTTTATGGGCGCTCGGGGGGAGTCTTTCCTTGGGAATGAAGCCTGAGACTTACAGGATTTTCATCGCGGCGCTGCAGCGAAACGGCACTCGCTGCATTTTAGATACCGACAACGAGGCGCTGCGCTGCGGTATCCAGGCCCGGCCTTTTATGATTAAGCCCAATGAGCATGAAATCCAGAGACTCATTCGTCGTAAGCTCGGAACTCTGGAGGAGTATCTGGAGGCGGCGAAAATGCTTGTCGCAAAGGGCATTAAAATTGTCGTGGTTTCTTTGGGGAAGAAAGGCGCGCTTTTTGTGAGTGAGAAAGAAGCGTTCCATGTTTTAACGCCCAAGGTGCTTGTCAAGAGCAAGGTCGGCGCGGGTGACTCGCTTATCGGCGGCTTTGCGCTGGCGCTTGCGCGAAAAAAAAGTCTGCGGGAAGCGGCTTATCTTGGGATCGCCGCCAGTACCTCGGCGGTGATGCGGGAAGCGCCGCGGCTTTGCCTGCGGTCGGATATCCCTAAGTTGATTTCACAGCTTAAGATACGTTCTTTTAGTCCCCCGCGGTCTCTATTGCAAAGTGGCGTCAGTAAGGTATAATGAAAGCTCTGTTAAGGGAGGGTTCTAAAATGCCAGTTGAAAGTGTTGAAAATACGTTACAGGTAGGCCAGAGGGCCCCTGACTTCAGCGTACAGGCACTCATGCCTGATGGGAGCTTCAAGGAAGTGAGGCTCTCCGATTATAAAGGCAAGTGGTTTGTGCTTTTTTTCTATCCTTTGGATTTTACGTTTGTCTGTCCGACGGAAATAAGAAATTTTGACAAGCAGTACGCCGAATTTAAGAAAATGAATTCGGAAGTTATCGCGGCAAGCACCGACAGTGTCTATTCCCATAAAGCGTGGACGGAAGCCAGCCTCGGAAAAGTACAATTTCCGATCTTGGCCGACACCAACCATAAATTGTCCAGGGGTTTTAATGTGCTTTTAGAGGACAAGGGTATCGCGCTTCGCGGGACTTTCATCATTGATCCGAGCGGTGTCCTCAAATCCGCAGTCGTGAATGATCTTCCAGTGGGCAGGAGCGTGGATGAGACTTTAAGAACGCTTCAGGCGCTTCAAACAGGAAAACTCACCGGCTGTGAATGGAAGCCCGGAGAGAAGACGCTGAATTAAAACCTTAATCATAGGTTTAAAAGCTAAAAGCTAAAAGGTTAAAGGGTTGAGAAAGGTCATTCCCGTATCAACTTTTTAACCTTTTAGTTTTTTAAAATGGTTTTTATGTCCAAAAAACAGCTCGCCTTTCAGATTATCCAAACCCTTATAAAAAATGGTCATGAAGCCTACTTTGTCGGCGGTTGTGTGCGCGATCTTTTGCGTAAAAAAATCCCAAAAGATTTCGACATCGCGACAAACGCTGTTCCTGAAATAATAGAAAAAATTTTTCCAAAAACCGTTGCTGTTGGCGCAAAATTCGGTGTGATGATCGTCGTGATGGACGGCCACAGTTTTGAAGTCGCGACATTCCGCGCTGACAAAGGCTACAAGGATGGCCGGCATCCGACAGGGGTGCGTTTCACGGATGCCAGGGAAGACGCGCTGCGGCGTGATTTTACGGTGAACGGTCTTTTTTACGATCCGCTGAAACGCACAGTGATGGATTGGGTGGCAGGGCAGAAAGATATTAAAAAAAAGACGATCCGCGCGATCGGGGACCCTGAAAAACGTTTTATGGAAGACAAGCTTAGAATGTTGAGGGCCGTGCGGTTTGCGAGCGTGCTCGGTTTCAAGATCGAGCCCAAAACTCAGGCGGCGATCAAGAAGCTTGCGAAAAAAATTCATGAAGTAAGCTACGAGCGTGTGCGGGATGAGCTTATTAAGATGTTCACCGGGCCGCATCCGGGACTTGCGTTGAGGCTTCTTGACAAGATGGGGCTTTTAAAAGAAGTTTTGCCGGAGGTCGATCGGATGAAGGACGTGCAGCAGCCGAAGGCTTTTCATCCCGAAGGGGATGTGTTTGTTCATACGCGGCTTTTGATGGAGCAGCTTGAAAATCCCTCCACGGTACTTGCATTCGGCTGCCTTCTGCATGATGTAGGCAAACCCGCCACTTTTAAGCGCGCGGACCGGATACGCTTTAACGGACACGATCGCGTGGGCGCGAGAATGACCGAAAAAATACTTGAACGTCTGCGTTTTCCAAGCGACCTTAAGGATAAGGTCGTGGCGTGCGTCGACGGTCACATGCGCTTCAAGGATGTCCGGCAAATGCGTGAGAGCACGCTTAAAAAATTTATGCAGCGCGGGACTTTTGAGACGGAGCTTCAGCAGCATCGTGTCGATTGCCTGGCAAGCCACGGGGACCTTTCGAATTGGCGTTTCTTGAATAAAAAAATGAAGCAATTCACCAAACAAGATATAAAACCGGCGCCGCTTCTGGGCGGGCGTGATATTATAAGCCTCGGGTTTACTGAGGGGCCGGTGGTTGGCAAGATTTTGAGGGCAGTCGAAGAAGCCCAGCTCGAAGGCAAGCTTACAACGAAAGACGAAGCGCTTTCCTGGGTAAAGGCGAGGAGGGGTGGATGGTAGATATTATCATAAAGGGCGGATGGGTGATGATTCCGATCCTTTTGGGATCGGTGGTCGCGCTTACGCTGGTGCTCGAAAGGCTCTGGTTTTTCTGGTCGATCAGGCTGGATGCCGAACTTTTCGCAAACCGTATTTTTTCGATGGCGGAAAAGGGTGAAGTAAAAGAAGCGGTACAGGTTTGCGACCGCACGCGGCACCCACTGGCCTCTGTTTTTAAGGCAGGTTTGGAGCATGCGGGCGAAGAGGCCGCCGCGATTGACCGTGTGATGGACCGCGAAGGCCAGAGGCAGATTCAGGCGGTCGAGAAGAACCTGAATTATCTTGTGGTGGTAATAGGCGTCGAGCCGCTTCTCGGATTTTTGGGCACGATTTTGGGACTTATCCAGGCTTTTATGGCGTGGGAAAAATTTTCAACGTCAGTCACCGTAAGCACGCTCGCGGCCGGTATTTATCAGGCAATGATCACGACCGCCGCCGGCCTTATTATCGCGATTCCTTATTTTGTGATTTACAATGTTTTTTTGACCCATGTAAACCGGGTCGCGAACGATTTGAATCATTACGGCAATGAGCTTGCCGGGGTGCTTTGTGAAAATTAAACCTTCCCAGAAATCTTTTCTCTCGCTTGAATCCGTCGCGATGACCGACATCGTGATGAATCTTTTCATTTTCTTTTTTATTTCTTTCAGCCTTCTCTACACGTTTAATACCCAGAAAGAATCAAAGATTGAGGTGAAGCTTCCGGAAGGGAAGGTCAGTGAGGGGACCCGCGGTGATGCGCCTTTGGTGGTCACCGTGACGCGTTTAAACGAGGTTTATATCGGGAAAACAAGGATTTCCGTCGATACTTTGAAAGAAGAGCTTGCCAAGAGAGCCGGAAAAACCAAACAATCCGGTGTTCTTGTAAGAGCTGACAAGAGGGCCGCAGTGGATACCCTTGTGAAGGTGCTTGATTCCGCAAAACAGACCGGATTTTCCAAACTGGGTGTTGCGATCGAGCAAAACTAACCTCAAAAAACCCGCCAAATAAGGGTAGTTATTTTTGATTAAAATTAGTTGAACTTTTATAAAAGAATGTGGTAGAGTATTTACATAAAATGAAAAGGATGTAAATTATGATAGAAGAAAAGAGGCCACAGCGTACGCAGATCATGACCCTGAAAGAGGTCGCGAAGTATTTGGGAGTGCATTCTATGACCGTTTACCGGTTGCTTAAGGAGCGGAAGCTTCCCGGTTTCAAGGTGGGCGGCCAGTGGCGCACTAAAAAAGAAGTTCTCGATAATTATCTTTTGAAAGAAATCGACAGAGGTCCCCAAGAGTCAAAAAAGAAATAGTTTTTTCATCCATGAGCATCGACGCAAAGTCGGCTCTGACTCTGGGCGAGAGGACGCGTAAGGTCGCCACCATTCTCTGGATCACGCTTATTTTAAACTGGGCCGTGGCGGCGCTTAAAGTGACGTTTGGTTTGGCGACCCGGTGCGTGGCGATGACCGCAGATGGTGTTCATTCAATCACGGATGGTACTTCTAATATTGTGGGCTTGGTTGCGATCTATGTTTCCGGCAATCCCCCCGATCGCGACCATCCTTATGGTCACCAAAAGTATGAGACATTTGCGTCAATCACGATCGGTTTCTTTCTTTTTCTGGCTGCCTTCGCCATACTTCGCGGTTCGCTCGACAGCTTTATCCATAGCCGTGTTCCGGAGGTCAGCCTTAGAAGTTTTTTGGTGATGACAGTCACGCTTCTGGTCAATATTTTTGTCGTCTGGTACGAAAGAAGAAATGGCAAGAAGCTTGGCAGTGATTTTCTCATCAGCGATTCGTGGCACACGCTCTCCGATATTTTTGTCACGCTCGGTGTATTCGCGGCGTTTATCGGGATTTATTATAAAGTTCCAAGAGTTGATGCGGTTTTTTCGTTTGTTATAGCGATCATCATTATGATCACCGCGGTCAACATTTTAAAGCGCGGGTCGGATGTGCTTTGTGACAGGGCCGTCTTGGAAGCCGAGCGGATCGAAAAAATCGTAAGGACGGTAGAAGGTGTGAGAGACTGCCACGAAATCCGCACACGCGGCCGCAAGGACAATATTTATGTGGATCTGCATGTTCTCGTGGATAATGACATGACGGTGCTCACGTCCCATAGGCTTGCCAATGTCATCGAGCGTGAGATCCGTAAGGGCATTGCCGGTGTGGCCGACGTTGTGGTGCATATCGAGCCGGTGACTCATGATCATAATATTTAAGGGGTTGTCCGGAAAGGATAAAGATGGCTAAGAAAAAGATTTTAATCATTGATGATGAGCCTGGTTTTTCTCAGTTTCTCGTTGATTATTTTAAATTTCACCATTATGAAGTGAGTGCTGCAAACAATCTGGAAGATGCGCTTAATATCTTCAAAAAGGAGCGGTCGCGTGTCATCCTGCTTGATTTTCAAATGCCGATCGTCACCGGTGAGAAACTTTTACCGATGCTTCAGAATATCGACCCGGCGGTACGCGTGATCGTGATCAGCGGATTTTTGGAGGAGGAGGTCGAGGAAAAATTCAGAGGTCTGGGCTATTTCGGATTTTTTAAAAAAGGGGATTTATCTCTCGAACGTGTGAAGGAAATGGTGGAAGAAGCGTTTAGTTATTGAGTTCGGAGGTTTTATCTGATGAATAAGATCATAAAGATTTTGGTGGGTCTATTAGTCGTTTTTTTCGTGCTGAGCGCCGTTAAGAACACAATTGCCCAGTCCGTTCTAACCGGGGCGCTATCCAAAGCCGCCCATGTGCCTGTCAAAATTGGAAGCACAAGCGTGCGATTTTTATCGTCCTCCATCAATATCAGAAATCTGCGCCTTAACAATCCCAAGGGTTTTCCCGAAAAATTAATGCTTCAGGCGGACCGCATCTTCATTGATTTTGATCCTTCCGCGTTATTCAAGGGCATAGCTCACTTCGAGGATGTGAAGCTTGATCTAAAAGAAGTGATTGTTATCAAGAACCGTGATGGGCGTCTTAATGTCAACGCCTTGAAGCCGACCGAGCAGGAGAAGGAACGTCAGAAAAGAACCAAGTCAGAAGATAAACCCACCAAGCTTCAGATCGATCATATGACCCTGAGTATCGGCCGCGTTGTTTTTAAAGATTACAGCCAGGGCGGCGAGCCCCAGGTGCAGGTATTTAATGTTAATATTCAGCAAAGGGAATTTCGTAATATAGACAATCCTTCCGCGGTTGTGAACCTCATCATGTTTGAAGCGTTGACGCGCACGACACTCGGAAGATTGGCCGACATGGATTTAGGTGTCTTCAAGGAAGGTTTTTCGGGCAGTCTCGACATTGTGGGAGACCAGGCTAACACGCTTGAAAAAGCCGCTCAAGGTATTATGGGGCTCTTTAAATAATTTTTTTGTTAAATTTTTTAGTGAAGAAATAGAGTCATAACTTATTCATTTTCAATAGGTTATAGAGTTTAAACTTATATTGTTTTAAGAACTATTAGTTAATATTACTTAAATAAGTTGACAAATATTAACTATTATATTATACTTTGGCTTAGATGGTAGGAGGTTCCGTATGAATGGAGCTGCTGAGTCTAGGCCTGAAGAACCAAAGAAGCCCGAGCGAACTCAGATCATGACGACCAAAGAGATCGCCAAGTATCTGGGTGTGCATGAGATGACAGTTTACCGTTGGCTAAAAAAGGGTGTGCTCCCGGGTTTCAAGATAGGCGGAAGATGGCGCAGCAAAAAAGACCTTCTCGATGCTTATCTTACAAGGCAGATGGAAGAAGGGAAGTAATAGTCTCTCGCCCGCTTAACTTGTCTTCTTGTCTCACCAATCCTTAGGGTTTCCCCGTGTCCGATGAATGGCTGATTGACGGCTATAACTTACTTCATTCTTTAAAGGTAGGCGCCGAAAAAGAATTTCTTTCATCACGCAGCGCGTTCTTGGAGCGCTTGGCGAGCTTTGCTTCTTCGACAGGTTCTCACGTGTTGGTCGTTTTAGACGGCAAGGCCCAGGACGCGGAGCTCGAGTCTTATAGGACCCAATTTTTTCAGGTTATCTTTTCGCAGGATGTTTCAGCTGATTGCTGTATCGAAAAATATTTGTATGAGAAGAGAGGGCAATCGAGCATAATGGTCGTCACAAAAGACCGCGCTATTTCAAACATGGCGCGCGGTTCAGGCGCTAGAGTAATGGCGAATGAACAATTTATCCGGCTTCTTCAGTCCATCGTGAAAGAAACAAAAAATATTCTGTTTGAACGTGAAGTCGATTCGCGAAAGTTTCATAGGCCATTTGAGGATAAACTGAAAGATTTTAAGTGAAGTCACGCGGCAAAGTAATCTTGGGGAAGACAGCAGGCCGATCTTTGCGTTTTGGCCATCCTTGGATTTATAAAAGTCTCATCAAAGAAGCCGATGACGGCGCCCGCGCGGGCGAACTTGTCGATGTTTTTTATGAAAAAGGCAGATTTTTAGGCACCGGCTATTTTAATGAAAAATCCCAGATAGCTATCCGGCTTCTCACGAGAAGAGAAGAGCCCGTCGATAAGGAGTTTTTCAAGCGTAAAATTCAAGCCGCTTTCAATTTCCGCAAACATTTTGTGCGTGACACCAATGCGTATCGCGTGATTTCAAGTGAGGCGGATGAGTTGCCCGGCCTTATCGTGGATCTGTACGGCGAGACGCTTGTGGCGCAGTTTTTGACGCTCGGCATGGAACGGCTAAGGGAAATTATCCTTGAAGCTTTGCGGGAAGTCGTATCGCCGCGCGGTATTTACGAGCGCAGCGATTCAAGCTCAAGAAGAATAGAAGGGCTTGAGGAGAGGATCGGGTGGATAGAGCAAAGTTGCGGCGACGAAGTCATTATCTTCGAGAAAAATGCGCGTTTTAAAGTCCAGTTCGGGCAAGGGCATAAGACCGGCTTTTATTTGGACCAGCGGGATAATAGGATTTTATTAAGTGAGCTTGGGCTTAAGGGAAATGTGCTCGACGCTTTCTGCGGCACCGGTGGGTTTGGGATCCATCTGGCTTTGACCGGCTGCAAAGTCCTGGGGGTAGATATTCAGGAGACCGTGATTGGGCAGGCGCGGGAGAACCGGGAGTTGAACGCCCTGTCAGAAGACCGGCTGGAATTTAAGACTGCGAATGTTTTTGACGAGCTGAGGGTCCTTGAAGGCGCTGGCCGCAAGTTCGACCTTGTGATTTTAGACCCGCCGTCGTTTGTAAAAAAGAAAGACGCTTTGGAAGGCGCTCTCTCCGGCACCAAGGAAATCATTTTAAGGGCAATCAAGCTCCTTGGCGAAGACGGACTTTTGGCTGTATTTTCATGCTCCTATCACATGGATGAAACTCTTTTAATGCAAACGGCGATGAGCGCCGCGCAGGACACGAGAAAAAATCTCAAAATCATAAAATTCTTGAAGCAGTCAGTCGATCACCCAATCAGCCCCTTCGTCCCGGAAACGTACTATCTCAAAGGCTTTCTGTTTCAAGTCACCTCACTTTAAGTCTTACCAAGTTTATTCCGGCCCTAAGGGGCCCGTTCATAGACTTTTGACACCGGGTTCTGTTATAATTTGCGTATGAGGAAATTTTTTTGGATTTTGTTCTTATTTTTTGTGTTTATTGATGCGGCGGAAGCGTTTACACTTTCTAATTTCAACACACCTGAGAGCATGATCGTCGACCCTGATGATGGTTCCTACTATGTCTCCAACATCAATGGCGGCGTGACCGATAAGGACGGCAACGGTTATATCTCCAAAATAAACTCAAGCGGAAATATCGTGATCCAGCAGTTTATCGGAGGCAAAAAGGATGAGCTTTTGCTGAATGCTCCGAAAGGCATGGTGATTCTCGGCAAAAATCTCTTTGTCGCTGATATCGACACGGTCAAAGGATTTAATAAAGACACCGGGAAACCGTCCGTTTTGATTGATTTTTCAAAATTCAGGGTCCAATTTTTGAACGGCATCGCGGTTGATAGCGCCGGCTTTCTTTATGTAAGTGATACGCTTGGCAACCAAATTTTTAAAATCGATGCTAATAAAGATTATGAAGTTAAGCTTTTTAAAGAAGGCAAAGAGCTCGGCGGGCCGAATGGGCTTATCGTGAATCCGCGTTCCAAAAACCTGATGGTCGTGACCTGGCAAGGCGGCGAAATTCTTGAGATCGACCGGAATGGCGGAATTCACGTGCTAAAAAAAGGACTTTACATGCTGGACGGGATTGACTACGACAACGACGGGAATTTGTACGTCTCAAGTTTTGAGAAAGGGGAGATTTACCAAGTCGCTTTTTATGGTAGAGGCACACTCAAGACTTTTTTGAACGGCCTTACGACCCCTGGCGACATTTCCTGCGACCGCAAAAAATTTTTACTTCTTATTCCATCCTTCAAAGGGGACACTGTTCTTACCACGCCTATCTTAAAAACCCTGAAAGTCGAAAAATAATCCATTAGCTGAACGTTGATCAACGGCTTCTGAAGAATAAAAACCAGATGATCCCGAAGATCGGGATCAAAATCGGAAGACTGTATCGGAAGAAATAGCCAAAGAAGCTCGGCGTTTTAGCCTTAGAATGGTCAGCGATTGATTTTACGAGAAAATTCGGACCATTGCCGATGTAGGTCACGGCCCCGAAAAAAACAGAACCCACGCTGATTGCCCGGATATATTCCGGGTGACTTGCCAGTAGCATAGAGACCTGCGATTTTCCGTCCAAATGCGATCCGGCATCCGCAAAAAGCCCGATCGCCGTGCTTAAAAAATTGAGGTAAGTTGGTGCGTTGTCCAAAACGCTTGAAAGACCGCCGCTCGCCCAAAAAAACTGTCCGGCAGTCTGAATGCCTATCTTTGCGGCATTGTGCTCAAGCCACTCAAGCGCCGGGATCATCGTCGCGAATATGCCAAGAAAGAGGATCCCGACTTCTTTGATGGGACCAAAATTAAAGTGATTTTGTTCGTGGATCTGTTTTGAGGTGGTTTTGTAGGACAAGATCGCGGCAAGAATCATCAGCGCCTCTCTTACAAAAGGCGGATGATTGATGAAAACCGCGCCGATGATGAGAGAAAGGAAGAAAATGTTATGGACGCCTTCAAATCTCCAGTCCTCGTGGGCCGTCTCTTTCACACGAATTTCGGCTGGCGCTTTCCTGAAGTTGATCGTATCTAGAACGAAAAAGACGCCGACGAGGATTGTAATTGTCAGAAGCCAAATTCCCCAGACATTTTCCAGTACCCAGAAGAAAGGAACGCCCCTCAAGTATCCTAGGAAAAGCGGGGGATCTCCGATAGGGGTGAGCCCACCTCCGATGTTGCTGACGACAAAGATAAAGAAAACAATGTGAAAAGCGGTGAGTCTGTATTTGTTCATCCGGATCCATGGGCGCACGAGGATCATGGAGGCGCCGGTGGTGCCGATGAGATTGGCGAAAAGCGCGCCTATAAAAAGGAAAAGACAATTTACGACCGGTGTGGCTTCGCCTTTTACGCGGATATGAATGCCGCCGGCCACAACAAAGAGCGATCCGATGAGCGCGATGAAGCTAAGATATTCAAGGCCCGTGTGGATCAGCGCTTCGGTGTTTTTCAGCCCGAAAAGATAATATAAAACAATAACTGCACCAAGGCCGACGGAAACGAGTGGATAATTTTTATCCCACCAATGCTTATTTACGAGCGGGAAGACTGCGATCGAAGATAAAAGAAGAATGAAAGGGATGACCCAGAGAAGACCGTTTGTCATGGCTTATAAGAGTCCGGAGGCGGAAATGGCCTGTTGGGCAAAGCGGATAAAGGTGTTCGGGAAAATTCCCAGGAATACAAGTGCGCAAAAAAGAGCCAGACCCAAGACTCGCGTTGTAAAATTTAAGATGATGGGCGCTGTGTTCTTAGGTTTTTCAAGGTAAGCGTGCTTTACGATCGTAAGATAGTAAAAAAGAGAAACAACACTGTTAATAACTCCCCACAGGACTAAAAACCAATGGCCTTTGTCCATTGCCGCCGAAAAAAGTATCCACTTGCCGGTAAAGCCCACCAGCGGGGGTATTCCCGCCAGAGACAGAAGGCTTAAAAGCAATAGTAGCGAAAGAAAGGGTGAGCGTTCCGCCAGGCCGTCGAAGTGACTGATCTGCGGGTTGTCATGATCCAGCGCCTGCGCGACGAGAATGACCGCAAGAAAGGCCCCGGCGTTCATTAAAACATACGCGAAAGCGTAAAAAAACCCGGACGAATACCCTTCTGCGCTTCCGGACAAAAGCCCCACAAGAATATAGCCTGCCTGCGCGATGCTTGAATAGGCGAGAAGTCTTTTGACGTCCTGTTGGACCAGCGCGACGCAATTGCCCAGCGTCATGGAAATAAAAGCGAGCACGCCCAGGATCGTGACGAACTTTGGCGGCACGCCCATTACCATGAAAATACGGATCAGGATCGCCACAGCCGCGGCTTTTGAGGCGGTGGCGATAAAGTTTGTCACGGGAGTTGCCGCGCTCTCATAAACGTCCGGCGCCCAAAAATGAGCGGGAAAACCCGAGAGCTTGAATAAAAAGGCGAATGAAGCAAAAAGAAGGCCCACCAAAAATATGGGCTCAAGAATCAGTGTCGGAATATTTTTCGCGATCTCAAAAAGAGAGATGGTTCCCGAAAGGCCAGTGATGAGACTGAAGCCCCAGAGCATGACGCCGCTCGCGGCTGCGCCGAAGATGATGTATTTGACGCTCGCCTCCGCCGTGCGCGAATCCTGCCTCAATGCCGACAGAAGATAGAGAGAGTAAGAAGAAAGTTCAAGCGCCAGATAAAGCATCAAAAGATTCACGGAGCTTACGATCATCATCATGCCGAGCGTCGATGACAAAAGGAAGAGAAAGTATTCGACGCGGCGCGCCTGTCCGATCGAGATAGGTTTTTCCGAAAAAAGAACGGTCAGGAGAAACGCGATCGAAAGGATAAATTTAAAACCCTGGGACAGAAGGTCTACTTTGTAGCTGTCATAAAATAGTGTTCCATGAAACCGGATCGAATAAAAAGAGCCCGCCGCGAGGACCAGCGCGCAAAAGATCATGAAGGGGTGAAGTGTTTTTTCGATTGTCTCTTTTTTGAAAAGGGTCATAAAGAAAACGATCGCGGAGAAAATCAGGGTCAGCGTTTCAGGGATAAAAAGTGATAGAGAGAAATTCATTTACACCCCCAAAAGAGCCCTGGTTGAAACGGAAATCCATTGGATAAAAATTTGAGGAAACACCCCAAAAAAGATAAGGCAGCCCACAAGAATGGCTCTTGGAATAAACTGGAAAAAGTTGATATCCGTAAAGTGCTCGTGGTGGTGATTGAACGGCCCATAAAAAGCTTTTTGGACCGCTGAGAGCACATAATAGGCAGTGATTAAAAGCGCTAGGATCGAGATGATCCCGATGATCGGGTAGGTGCTCACCGCGGCGATGGTGACAAGAAGCTCCGCGACGAAACTGCCCATTCCGGGCAATCCCAGACCGCATAGGCCGGCAATAATAAAAAAGGTCGAGATGACCGGTGCTTTTTTAGAAAGCCCGCCAAGCTCGTCCAGCATTCTTGTGTGGCAGCCGTCGTATATCCAGCCGACGCAGGCGAAGAAGAGCGCCGTCATGAGGCCGTGTGAAAACATCTGGAAGATCGCGCCGTTAAATCCGATCGGGGTCATCGTCGCGATGCCCAAAAGCACAATGCCCATGTGGCTGACACTTGAATAACCGATGATAAACTTCAGGTCTTTCTGCTGGGTGGCGACCATCGCGCCATAGACGATATTACAGAGTGAAAGGACGGCGATCGTCGGAGCCCAGTAATGCGCGCCTTGGGGTAAAAGGTAAACCGCGACACGCAAGATCCCGTAAGCGCCAAGCTTCATCAAAACTCCCGCATGTAGCATGCTTGCGGCGGTAGGCGCCGCGACGTGACCGTCCGGTGACCAGACATGAAACGGGAAGCACGCAGCAAGCACCCCGAACCCCAGGAACAAACCTAAGAACAGGATTTTCTGGATTTCGGGCGAGAAGCTCACATTCTGCTTTAACGCGACAAGGTCGAATGTGTGTCCACCGGGCAGGCTGTACATATAAAGGAATCCCGCGAACATCAGCGCGCTGCCTAAGAGCAGGTAGAGCGTGAGCTTCATCGCCGCGTACTGCTTGTTGGTCGAGCCCCAGATAACGATGAGAAGGTACATCGGGATGACCGCGATTTCATAAAAAAGAAAGAAAAAGAAAAGATTTGTTGTCATGAAAACGCCAAAGACACCCGAGACAAGAAAAAGCATGTTGGCGAAGAAGTCTTTTACGCGGAACGTAATGGTCCAGGACACCAAAACGCCGCAGAAAATCACGATCGAAGTCAGGAGGATCATCGAGATATTCAGGCCGTCGACGGCATTTGAATAATTGATCCCGTAGCTTTTGATCCATTCGATATTTTCGACGAACTGGAAAGCCGGATCCTGCGCGTTGAAGAGAAAACAAAGCCTGATGGATAGAACGAGCGTGATCGCTGCCGCTACGAGTCCAATGAGACGGATCAGGGTCTCATATTTCCGCGGCGTCAGAAGGATCGCAAAGAGCCCTATGACAGGCGCCAGAAGGATGGACGAAAGAATCGGGAAAGTCATATTTACATTTTCAGTATGATAATTTTCATGTTGCCTTGATGAGCCAAAAAATAATCGCGACTCCCACGATCATAGCCAAGGATAAATAGTCCTGCAAAAGGCCGTCCTGCAGCCGCGAAATAACGCGGCCGAGGCGCATCACGCTGTAGGCTGTCTGGTTGACCATGAGGCCGTTGATCACTTTTCTGTCAAACCAGTCGAAGAGGCCCGCAATTTTGTGGCTTATTTTTTCGACCAAAAACTCATAAAGGTCGTCAATATAAAATCTGTTTTCAAGGATATTTTTCACAAAGCCTTTGTCGGCATCAAGCTTTATAAGCGCAGCCTCAGGGTTTTTGAACTGCATAAATGCCAACGCCGCGCCGGCGATGATAAGCGCGGCCGTCGTCGCGATAAGGCCGAGATTCATGTGGGATTCATGCCCGCCCAGCCAGTGCAGGATGCGGCTTCCAAAAAGCGGGGTGCCAAGCGCTCCCACAAATAAAGAAATGACGGCCAGGGAAATAAGAGGTTTGGCCATCGCGTATTTCAAAAAGAAAGGTCCCGGATGTGCATGTACTTCGCCGGTTGGCTTCGAGAAAAGAAGCACAAAAAGTAGTCTAAAAGAATAGTAGACGGTAAGGAAGCTTGTGAATAAAGCCGCTCCGTAGAAGAAAATATTTTTTTCTTTAACCGCCTCAAGAATCATGTCTTTCGAAAAAAAGCCCGAGAAAGGAAAGATCCCGCAGAGTGAAAAAAGCCCGAGGCAGAGCGCAAGGAGCGGAAGCGTCTCTTTTTTTCCGCCTTTTTTGGCGATTTCCCAGATGTCATTGGTGTGGAAGTGATGAATGAAAGCGCCCGCGGTCAAGAAGAGAAGAGATTTGAAATACGCGTGCGTGGAAAGATGAAACATGCTGGCAACCGGTGACCCCGCGCCGACGGCCATCACCATAAGGCCGAGCTGGCTGATGGTCGAATAAGCCATGATTCTTTTTATGTCTTTCTGGATAGTGGCGAGGCTCGCGCCGATCAAAGCTGTGATCGCGCCGATCGTCAAAATGACGGCCAATGTCGTGAAGGATGCGCCGAAAAGGCCATAAGCGCGGGAAAGGAGAAATACGCCCGCGGCCACCATCGTGGCGGAGTGGATCAGCGCGCTGACAGGCGTGGGGCCTTCCATGGCGTCCGGAAGCCACGCATGAAGCGGAAACTGGGCGGATTTTCCCATGACGCCCATAAAAATAAGGATCCCGAGGACTGTCAAAATGCTCGTGGAAAACCGTCCCTGCAGGGCCTCAGTCGTCAATGCCGTAAAGTTGAGTGTTCCGAAAAGCAAAAAAAGTATGATAATGCCAAGATAAAATCCAAGATCGCCGAGACGGTTGACGACAAAAGCTTTTTTGGCTGCTTTTGATGCGGAAGTTTTTTCATACCAGAAACCGATAAGTAAATATGACGTAAGGCCCACCAGCTCCCAGAAGAGGAAAGTCTGGAGGAGATTATTCGAAAGCACAAGGCCCGTCATCGCAAACGAAAAAAAGCTTAAAAACCCAAAGTAGCGCGGGCGGCTCGGGTCTTCGTGCATGTAATAAACCGAGAAAAGCTGGACGAAGAATGAGATCGTTGTTACGAGGTTGATCATGAGCAGATTCAAGGGGTCCATGAGGAACCCTACGATCAGCTCGTAACGGTCGACTGGTACAGCGTCCCAAAGCGGACGGTCCGAGACAACAAGCCACTTATGGACAAATTCTATGGGCATCCCGTGACCGCCGAGATGCTGCCATAAAAGCACGAGGCTCGCGGCTGCAGCCAGGAGTGAGCCCGCGACCCCGACAAGCGGCGCTATTTTTTTAAGATTTTTGGGTGATATCTGGATCAGAAGAAAAGCCAGGAGTGGCGCTACTTGAATTGTCCAAAGAAGATTTAGGTCCGTCACCCTTTAAGTTCCTTTGCTTGTTCGATATTGATCGAATCTTTTCGTCTGTAAAGTAAAAGAATGAGGCTTAGACCGATGCAAACTTCGGCTGCGGCCAGCGCTATGATAAATACCACGAAAACTTGTCCCACCGTTTTGTCGACGAGGCAAAATTTGTTGAACGCCAGAAAGTTGATGCTCGCGGAATTTAAAATAAGCTCAAGGGAAATAAGGATCGCCACAAGGTTCCGACGCGCAAGTAAGCCAAAAATGCCCATCGCAAAGAGAAGCGACGAAACGAGAAGATAGCTCTGGAGCGATTGGCTGAAAAGAGGCGCTGCGGTCATTCCCGGGGTTCCTTTGTATTTGAGATAAGAAGCGCGCCGATGATCGCGATCACAAGGATGAGCGACACGACTTCAAACGGCAAAATGTTTTCCGTCAGAAGGGATTTGCCGATGGCTTGAAGCGAATAATCGCCCTGGGTACCCGCGTTGGGCCACGGGGCTTGGCGCAACGTCCAAAGGAGCCCTCCCAAGAAGACCACGGCGATGGCGAGCGAACGTCCTATTTTCACGGGGTTTCTTTTCTCATCTTTTTGGTACATGGGCTGCGAGAACATGATCGCAAAAATGATCGCGATCGAGATCGCGCCGATATAAATAATGATTTCCATGATCGCCAGGAACTCACTGTTCAAGTAAATAAATAGACAAGCCACGCCGAAAAGGCAGAGGATGAGCGCGAGCGCATTATGAAATACATTTTTAAGCGATACCGCCAAAAATGCGCCCACAAGGGTGATCGCCACGATCCCAAAGAAAACAACGTCGATAATCATGATGTTCCCGTCCCGGGGTCAGAGTTGGGTGCCAGAGGGGTCTGACCCCTCTGTTGACCAGGAGCCAGTACCGGAATTTTTGTAAGCGGCGTGCCGCGGTCCTCGAACGGCTTTAAGAGATCCATGATAAGTTCTTCTTGTTCCGTGGCGACCATGTCGTATTCGGCGTCGGCGTGCTTTAGCGCGTCCGTGGGGCAGACGTCAATGCAGAGACTGCAAAGACTGCAGAGGATGTAATTTACTTTAAAGTCCGTCAAAACTCTTTTTCCGTCCACCGCGCTTTTTCCGGATTCGAGCGACATGCAGCGGGAAGGACAGACCTTGATGCACGCATTGCAGGAAATACACTTGTGGTCCCCGGTTTTTTCGTCGACCACAAAAGCGATGGGGCCTTTGAAGCGCTTTATCGGAATGCGTTCCTTGGGGTAGAGTACGGTCACGGGCTTTTTGAAAAAATACCGCATGGTAATGCTCATGCCCACCAGAAGGCTCCAGGCGCCTTCAATGATATCCGTTAGGTATTGGATAAATTTTTTCATTTTATTTACACAATGATAACACAAGCGCCGTGCTCAGCACATTTAGAAGCGCGAACGGTATCAGTATTTTCCAGGCAAATGCCATCAATTGATCGCTCCGAAGCCTGGGAAACGTCCAACGTACCCACATCACGACAAACACCAGCGCGTATGTTTTCAAAATAAGCCAAAAAGGCCCCGCCACGGCGGGCAGGCTCTCTAAAAATGGCCCGTGCCATCCGCCGAGGAAAAGCGTGGCCGCGATCGCCGAAGAGATAAAAATAGCCGTATATTCACCGAGGAAGAAAAGCGCGAACCGCATGCCCGAATATTCGGTGTGAAAGCCCGCCACCAGTTCCGACTCGGCTTCAGGGATGTCGAACGGCGCGCGGTTGGCCTCGGCAAGACTTGCGCAAAAAAAGATGAGGAAGGCGAGCGGTTGAGTCAACACAAACCAAAGGCCGCTTTGCGCTGTCACAATCTCTGTCATTTTCATGGATCCGGCAATCATCACGACGCCCATGGTTGACAAAAGAAGCGGGATTTCGTAGGAAATGTTTTGGGCTACGGCGCGCATGGAGCCCAGCAACGCGTATTTATTGTTGGACGACCAGCCGGCGATAAAAATGCCGATGAAGCTGATATTCGTCAAAGAGAAAATAAGAAGAAATCCGATGTTTAGGTCGCGCAGGATGATGCCGGGGCCGAGCGGCAGGATGATAAAAGCCGAGAGCACCGGCGCGAATACCAGAAGCGGCGCCACATAGTAGACGAGTTTGTCCACCTGGCTCGGAAAAACGAGTTCTTTGCTGATGAGCTTCACCGCATCCGCGATGGTTTGCAAAAGCCCCTGCGGTCCCACATGAATGGGGCCGCGGCGCAGCTGGATTTTAGCGGAGACGCGCCGCTCCATCCAGACAAGAAAAAGCGCGTTGACGGAGACAAAAAGAACGGCGAATGTTCCCCACAAGACGATTTTGACGACTTCTTGCCAAAAAGGGCCTAGGGTCACCGGTCAATCTCCGGAAGGACAATATCAATGCTTCCCAGCACCGCGACAACGTCCGAAACAAGGCACCCCGGAAGGATTTCAATGATTGAGTTAAGATTTGAAAAAGAGGGAGTGCGGAGTTTTAGCCTGTAGGGGTTTAGCGTGCCGTCGCTTACAAGGTACATTCCAAACGAGCCGCGCGCCGCTTCCACCGCCGTGTAGTATTCGCCTTTAGGCACGTTTTTGGGAAGTTTGCCGAGTATGGTCGCGCCTTCCGGCATTTTTTCAATCACTTGCTGGATGATTTTCAAGCTTTCTTCTATTTCTTTCATGCGTACGAGGTAACGTGAATAGGCATCACCATCGGTGGCGGTCACGATTTCAAAATCCAGCTCTGGATAGATCGAATAGGGCTCATGCCGCCGCAAATCCATCGGCACGCCGGTGGCTCTAAGGCACGGCCCTGTGACTCCGTAGGCAAGCGCGTTTTCTTTGGTAAGGTATCCGAGGTTTCGCGTGCGTTTTTTGAAGATAATATTTTTTGTGATGAGCGCGTCGTAGTCTTTGAGGCGCTTTTTAAAATGGGGGATGAATTCTTTGATCGCCGGGATCATTTCGGCCGGGATGTCCTTGTCGAGCCCGCCAAAACGGAAATAGTCGTACGTGAGCCGTTCGCCTGTCGCCATTTCGAGGATATCAAGGATTTTTTCCCTGTCGTCAAATCCGTAAAAGAAAGGCGTGAAGGCCCCTAGGTCCAGAAGGAAAGTGCCCATCCACAGAAGATGGCTCGTGATGCGGTTTAGCTCGGTCGTGAGCACGCGGATATACTCGACACGGGGCGAGGCAGGCGCAATGCCCATGGCTTTTTCTATCAGGATCGCGTAGGCGAAGTTGTAGCTCATCGCGCCCACATAATCCAGCCGCCCCATATTCGGCCAGCAGGCGAGGTACGACTGGATCTCCATCATTTTTTCATGATGACGGTGAGAATAGCCGAGGATTGGCTCGCCATCCAGCACGCGTTCGCCCGCAAGATGCAAAAGTATTCTTAAGACTCCGTGCGTGCTCGGGTGCTGGGGGCCCAGATTCAAATAATAATCTTTTTGATGGTGCGTGACGCTCTGCGGGTAAAGGATCTCGAAACCTTCTTTGTCTTCGTTGATAAGTTTAAGGCACTGCTCGACATCGGAACCGGCAGGTTCGCCCTTGAAGCTTTTTAAAAGAGGATGTATGGTGGAGCTTTCCGGTAGAAGGATCCTTTTGAGGTTCGGGTGGTCAATGAAGGTGATCCCGAACATGTCATAGATTTCCCGCTCGAACCAATTCGCGCTTTTGTAGATAGACGAAATGCTTGGGGCCTTATTTTCCTCTTTTGTGACTAAAATTTTGACGCAGCCGCGCCTTAATTCTTTCCAGTGATTGAAGTGATAGACCGCTTCAAAGCACTCCGCAAAATCGACGGCCGTCAAAGATTCCAGAAAATAGCCCTGGTTAAGAAATTCTTTTGCGACATCGCGGATTTTAGAAGTCGGCACGATCGCTTCAAAGTGGATGCCTGTTTTTTTAACGTCTTTTTTATTCAATTCATCGGCTTTGACGACTTCCAAAAGCCAGGCTTTGATATCTTTTTCCAGTATGGCGGCCATTGGATTAACCTTGGCTCGGGGTTGGACTTACGGGTGGTGTCGGCAGTGCTGGAGGTCTTCTGAATTCCACGCGGGAAATGGCATTTTTGTATTCCGCGGGGCGGTTGTCCTGGGAATCATGCATGACGGCGGGCGACATTTTGCCCTGGGTTTTTCCGGAAAGGATCTGTTTTTGAAGTTCAAGAATTCCCGCAATGAGCGCTTCGGGACGGGGAGGACAGCCGGGAATATAGACGTTCACCGGAATAATTTTATCCATGCCTTCCAAAATGCCGTATTGTCCCGGATATTTAAAAGGTCCGCCGCCGGTGGCGCAGCCGCCGAGCGCGATCACGTATTTGGGCGAAGGCATCTGGTCATAAAGGGTTTTGATGCAGGGGACCATTTTACGCGAGATCGTTCCCGCGACGATCATGAGGTCCGCTTGTCTTGGAGAAGGACGAAAAACTCCCGCACCAAAGCGGTCCAAGTCAAAACGTGAAGCGCCTCCCGCCATCAGCTCGATCGCGCAGCAGGCCAGGCCGAAGGTGAGCGGCCATAGCGAATTGGCGCGCGCCAGATTCAAAACATCCTCAACTCGAAAAAGATTTACGAGGCCGGGCGGCGGAGTCTGTGTATCCAGAGGGTTTGCAGGGTTTATTTCCATGAGAAAAGTCCTTTTTTCCAGGCATAAACAATGGGAGCCGACAAAATAACCAGAAACAGAGTGATCTCCGTTAGAGCCGCCGGGCCTGCCATTTCTTTATATACAACAAGCACCGGGAATAAAAATGCCGCTTCGACATCAAACGCGAGGAATATCAGCGCAAATAAGTAATAATTAATGTCAAACTGCACCCACGCGCTTCCGACAGGGACTTCACCGCTTTCATAGGGGTCTTGGCGGCGTTCACCCGTGCTTCGCGGGCTGATAAGAAGTGGGATCAGGGTGCTGACGACGACAAATCCGATGGCAATGATTAAAAACGCGAGAACGTACCCGTAATCGTGAAGCAAAGACATTAAAAAACTCCGAAAGTTTTATCTCGGCAGTATACAGAAAAAGCAATTTCAAGTCAAACATCGGTCTCGGGTTATTACTCTCGGAGACGCTCGTTTTGGCCCACCGAGCCAAAACTCGCTCGAAGATTCGGCGTGCTCGTCCTCCTTCGCTCCTACGGAGCTACGGAGGACACCGTGGCCGCGCGCCTCATCTACGCTCCTCGAATAATAACCCTCGAGCTCTGCGAAAACTAGTATAAAGGGGTCATAAAGGGGTCAGACCCGGGTCTGACCCCTGTTCTTTAGATTCGGGAATACAGAGAAAATAGTAGGAGAATATTTTATTTATAACTTATTCATTTTCAATATGATACAGTTCTATTTGGATTTGAATTTTAGGCTGTAAATAGTGTATAATTTTGTTGGGAAATGTATATTATTTTAGGGGACTTTTTGTGTCAAAAATAGCAAAGTCTTTTTAAAAGGCTATGTATAAGGCGAGGTGTAGGCCAATCTTAAAGTTAATCTCACTCATACTTGTGGTAGCTTTTTGCTGCACAGAGATGAGCTATGCCGCATCTTTGGAACCTCCGGCTATAAAGCCTTCTCCCCTTGAGACGATTCTTCAAGATCCTGCCAGCTTCCAAGCGCCTTTTGATTTTGTCAGTCTTAAGGAAATCCATAAGGGTAGTGAAAAAACTTTTATTATTCATATTCAAGACGCTCACTCCAATTTGAGCGGTCAGCAGAATCTCGCGAACGCGCTGGACGAGATCATGAGCAAGTACAAAGTTTCTTTGGTGCTTGTCGAAGGCGGTTCGCGGGATGACACGCTTACCCCCATCAAGGATATCGCTCCACCGGAAGTCTGGAAAAAAGTCGCCAAGAGCTTTCTCATCGAGGGGAAAATTTCGGGAGAAGAATATCTGAACCTTATTTCTGATCATCCCATGAAGATCATGGGCATTGAAGACAAAGAGCTTTACATGAAAAGTCTCCATGCTTATGCGGATCTTACGTATAACCGGGCAGAGACGCTGGAGTATCTTAAAAATATCCAGACCGCTTTGGATAAACTTAAAAGAAAACTTTACCCGCAGGAGCTTATTCAGTACGAAAAATCCGCAGCAGGAGACGGCAGTCAGAATTTTGAGGTGAAATTTGGGGAACTTCGGAAGCTCGCGGGATTTGCCGCTCTCGAGCAGTTCAGGGATTTTCCCAATCTCCAAAAGCTCGCGACGCTGCAGGAGAAAGAAAAAAAGATCGATTTTGGGCTTGCGAATCTTGAGCAGGCTTCTCTGATCGAAGCTATCACCCAAAAAGGCAAAGGAAAAGAATTTGAAGACTATCTAAATAAAATGAGTCAGATGAGCGGGCAGAAAGTCCCTCAACTAACTTACTTTAGAAACACTTTGAATATTGCCGAGCAAAATAATATCGAAGTTTCTAAATTTCAAAATTTCTTGGCCTATGGAAAATATCTGGAAGTTTTTTCCGGGCTTGATCTGGAGAAGGTATTGGAAGAAATAGAAAAATTGGAAGATTTCGTTTTTGTTTCAAAACTGAGCACAGAGGATGCAAAGCTCGTACGCGCGATCGACCGGTACATCACACTTCTTATGACCGCCCACAACATCAAAATGTCCACGAAAGAGTTCGGTCTATTTAAAACTAATGGGCCTGATTTTGCGACTCAAGGGTATCTTGCTTTTATCAACCGAAAACTTGCGGAGCAGGGCTTCTACCGTGATCTTGTCGCGTATCAAAACGTGCTGGAGAAAGGCAAAAAATCCTTGGAATTTTTTTACGACTCCGTCGCACAAAGGGACTTTGCTTTTATTAAAAATACGGAAAAAATCCTTAAAAAAGAGGACCAAAAGGTAGCGGTGCTGATCTCGGGCGGTTATCACACGCCGCATCTTAGGGAGCTTTTTAAAGAGAAGGGGTATTCTTACGCGGTCCTGGAGCCTATCGTGACTTCGGAAACAAATCAGGAAAAGTATGAGCGGGTCCTTCTGGCGTGCATAAAAAAGGAGAAGAAAGTGGTGGAATCACTGCAGGGACAATCAAAGAGCGGAAAATCTTTAAGCGCGCTTGAAAAAGACCTGGTATTGCAAAAGAAAAAGACGGACGGCATAAGAAAGCAGCCTTCTCCCGAAGATTTGACGCCGAACGGTTTTAAGAGCTTGCTTATAAAAGCGGCGGACATGGCAGGTACACCGAAGGAAAAAGTGGCGGAAGCGACTTTGCGTCTGGCGACGAATGGGAGGGAGTCCATTCAAGCGACGGAGCCGGAGCTTATGATGACCGGCGCCCGGATGGCGGTCTCAAACGCATCTCAAGAGACGGCCGCAAAAGTCGTTGACAGGCTTTTCGGCATGGCGGCCCAGCTCCCGGTTATTTTTCCGCCCGAAGATTCACGTGTTTTGTCTTTGAATATCAATCAACAAGGGTATTACGTGACAGCGCAAAGCCAGTCGCGGGGCACCGTGAGCCGCGTTGAAATGGATAAAGACCCTTTGGTTCTTTCTTTTATGGGGGATGTTGAGATCCATGTGAGTCCTGTTATTGTTGATCCCGACATCATAAAAGAGAGCTCCACCGATGTCCGCAAAGACCTGATATTTACCTTGGTCCATTTGGGAAACCTTATCGGGAAAACCGAGGAGAAGAATACAGGGACTCTCGCGTCTACCGTGCTGATCATGGGCCGCTTTATGGTGTTTGTGCGCCCTCCTTTGGCGTCGGATCTGCGGAAGTCATTAGGGGTGAGCCGTATGATAGATATCAGCAACAACCTCAAACCGAGCTCTGACGCGATCCGTATCAAGCCGGACGATATTGCAGTCGGCGCGCGGATGGCCAAATCCGAGGAATCGAGGATCGCGACCAAAGAGGCAAAAATTCGCCGAATGGTCAATACCTTCTGGTCCGCGAAGACCAAATACGGCCGGTTCCGGCAGTTGTACGTTCAGTATAAGGAAATGGGTGTGCCTGGAATGGGTGAGATGCTGGCTCACACGGCGGATGTCCGGGAAACGGGGCAACTGATGGAAATTTTTGGAGAGCTTTTCGCGGCGGATGCGCTGGTTCAAAAGATCTTGCCGGGCTCAAGGCCCGTCGCAATGACTGTTTTTTTGAACGGGCTTGAGCTTGACACGCTCCTGGTGGCCAAGGACGGTGTTCTTTATGTCGTGGAAGCCAAGGAGGTTTGGCCCGAGTATGAAGCGGTCCCGTCAATAATCATCAATACCGTGAATTCCCAGGTACGCAATCAGAAAAAAGCGTTTGATCGTCTGAGGAAACTTGGGATTGATGTGCGGCATGTCGTCGCGGTCGTCGGAAAAGGGATCGCCGATGAAAATGAGGGGAAGCTTGTGCCGTATGCGGAAATAGAGGGGATCCCTGTCTATTCGGTCGTAATCGATCAGGATGTGACGGATGATGCCGCACGAGAAAGCATCCCGAGTCTCCGTGAGGAAAGCGTCGAGAAACTTGCCGGAGAGGAGACTGGCATTTGGCGCATTCTACAAAGCAGCTTTCCGGAGATCCTCACTGATGAAGAAGTGGCTCGCCAGGAGGCGTTGGAGCAAGAAGAGCGTGACCGGCGCGAATTGGAGACAAAAATTCGCCGCGAAAGGGCCAGGCCCGAACGCGCCCAATTTGAACCTCCGCCATCCAAACCGGCGAAATCTCAGCGGGGAATGGGCGAACGCATCAGAAGCGAGGTGGAGGGATGGCTGGATTCCTTTAAACCGTTGATTGAGGAGGGACGCGCGACGGAGGACGGCATGCGAGGCCTTCTTCGGGCGTATTTTATTTTGGGCATTCGCCGGTGGCACCAAGCAAAGAAGGAAAACGGCCGCTTGCAGGGAATCAGTCCTCTGTCGCTGCCCCGCAGGGAACTTCAGAGAGCGTTTGCCAGGGAGAGCGGGGCCGAAAGAGCGCTGGTGTGGCTGAATAATGAAGTTTTCCGCGCGGATTCCGAAGGCACCGCCCGCGCACGGCTTGGAGCGGCGCCCGCCACAAAACCGGCGGACTCCTCGCTGCCTGTGGCAGCGGGAGCGCGGATGGCGCAGGCGCCCGAAGAAGAATCCAGGCCCTTAACCGAGGGGGAGTTAATCGCGAAATTGAGAAGCGGGGACGCATCCGCTCAAAAGCAAGCGACGTTGTCTTTAGCCACCGAGAAACCGCTTTCCGGCGAAGCGCTTGATGCGCTTCTGGAGCTTCTGGAGAACGACGATCGCGAAATTCGCATGTTCGCCGCCCAGGCGTTTTTTCATCAAAGAACATTGGATGCTTCAAAGGCGCTGCCGGTTTTTCGCCGAGGGTTGACGGATAAAACGAACATTTCCTATGCTCGTGCGGTCCTGGCCGAGATGCTGGGCAGGATGGGGCCTGCCGCTAAAGAAGCGGCGCCTGATTTGTTGCTTCTTTTGGCGGAAGAAGAGGGCACGCCGATCATCGTGTGGCGTTCCGCCGCAGGCGCACTGCCAAAAATCGCACCGGATTCTCCCGAAGTAGCCGAGGCACTGTTGAAAATATGGGAGAGTAAGAACCCAGAGCTTCGCCAATCCGCCGTGCAATCGATAGATTTTATGAATGCCAAGCAGAAAGTCTCTCTTTTGAAGCGTGCTTTGGAGAGCAGCGATTCTTTTGTACGGCGGAATGCGGCCTGGGCGCTTGGACAAGTCGGTGCCCCCGCCGGCGAGGCCATCCCGGCCCTGACGCAAGCTTCTAGGGATACCGATCCGGATGTCGCAAGGGAAGTTGACTCAGCGATTAAGAAAATCCGCGCCACATCCACAGGCGCCCGCCTGGCGGAAATGCAAGATGAGGCAGTTCAAAAGGAGGTAATGGAGAAAGTAAGCGCTCGTTTGGAAAAGCTGGGGTTAAAAAAGTCGCTTCGCATTTATTTTTATCCGAAAAATAGTTTGTCCTGGAAAATAAGAGCCCGATTTGTTTCTTTCAATACTCCTGAACACGTGGGTGGATTGACGAATGGGATAGGTGAAATTCATATACCGATTGATCCTGATATCACGCAGCAGGAAAAACAGAGCCTAATCGACTCCATCGTCCATGAAGCTATCCACGGTAACACAACATTAATGATATCCCCTTATTTGTATGAGCCTGCCGCTTATGCATTTATGTATGAGGTATCGACAGAATCTATAGAGGCTAAGGTGCAAAGGGATTTGCACCATATTTTAACCATTGATAATCATTACGAGAGAAATCCTTATGTGCAAATAATGAACGCCGCTCTTGCTATGATGACCGGATACTGGGGGGATCTTTTTTCCAAGAAGGGCCCGGCTCCTCTTGCTAAGAGTTATCTCGTGGTTCGTGCTTTGGTGGAGTATCAATTAAAACAGGGTAAAAATTATGCCGTTGCTAACAAGGAAATATTGTCAAAGATTATTGAGCTAGGATCCTTGCGTGCTTTTTTCAGATATGCTGAGCAACAATTACCTGAAGTAACAAATTGGGCGGATCGTTCCGTCAATCAAATTTTGTCCTTACCCGAGACAGGTTACCAGAAACTTTTTGATGCTTTTTTGTCGGCGCCTTTTACCTCTTCTGTTACCGGCACCCGGCTGGCGACGGTCAAACAGCCTAAAAGGGCTCGATCGCCAGGCGTATCCGAACGGGTTAGATGGTTTTTTGATAGAGTTTCCTCCTCGATTTTCAGGAGAAGATCCGAATTGAAATCTATGTCACCGGACACAAAAAAATATCTGAAGGAAAAGGGCGGCGGGGTGGATGTGGATCGTGATTTGGAGGTTTATGAGAAGGCTTTGAAAAAGCTCCTTATATTAGAAGCCAAGCTTGAAGAAGCAAAAACGGTGAAAGATTACCGCACGCTTCTTGAAGCATACTTTGCGGATCCGGATCTTGCCGGTGTTAAACGAGAGAGTCCGGATGCGTTTCCATTTTTTATCTATGACGGCAAAGGCCGGGTTTACCAGTACGAGGCCGGAGGCGGAGAGACCGACATTTATAGAAATCTGATTGATATAACCGACCCTTCGAATCCAGCGATGGACAATAACCAAGCACTCCGCATTTATCACCCCAGTCAAAATGTTGCCAAAGCGGATATCGAGTCATACGTTTTCCTGATGAGTTATCTCCGTGAAAGGGGAGTGCCTATGCCAAAGATGTCGGCGGGGCGCATAACGATTTTTGGCACTGGCGAGGTGCCGATTGTATCCACCGAGTGGGTGAAGGGCACGCCGGT
>Ga0247727_10001290_pt1 | contig 60272 bp, 54 predicted proteins | sample WisWelCaveWW1625_FD_202498 | JGI IMG/M metagenome (GOLD analysis project Ga0247727, IMG submission 202498) | Biofilm microbial communities from Wishing Well Cave, Virginia, United States - WW16-25 | ecosystem: Environmental > Aquatic > Deep subsurface > Groundwater > Cave microbial mat | place...
GAGTTGGTGCCTGCCCTGCCGCCGGGAGATGCCCGATCTTGTTCGAGCCTATGAAGCCCATAACGCCGAAGGTTTCGTCCTCCTGGGTGTGAATTTAACGTTTCAAGATTCTATCCCGGACGTGCAAGCATTCGTTGAGGAGTTCAAGATGACTTTTCCGGTATTGCTGGACGAAACCGGCGAGGTCACGAACGACCTTTACCGCTTACGGGGGTTGCCTTTGAGTGTATTCGTAGATCGATCCGGAGTCATCGCTCGTCTGCAGGTCGGCATGATGACGGGCGAACAAATTGACGAATTCGTTGCAGGCATTCTGCAGTGAAGACGATTTTTTGAAGAAGGAGGTTTTTCTTTCTATGAACACCAAACTAAGGCAGTGGCTGCCCATTGCGCTCTGTTGCCTGCCATCAGCCGCGCTTGCGACCTTCATCGGGATCGGCTTCGTGATCGGCGGGGCGGCCTTCGGCGGGTTTCTCAACAGCCCACTTGGACTCGCGTTGGTTTCGCTGGGGATGCTAGCTTGCCCGTTGAGCATGGGCCTGATGATGCGGCGTGGGGTGAAGTCAAGCCAGCAAGCCGCGCCAGGCAGTTCACCGACGATGGCCTGTTGCCCGCCGGAGGAAGACTCGACCGCAATACGCTTGGCTGAGTTGCGAGCTGAACGCGAAGCGCTGGAGCGCGAAGTGGCCGAATTACAAACCGAATCACGCGCATCCTGATTGCCATCACCAGATGCCAGGTGAGAAACCAAAACCCTCAGCCAAGGCCCGGCAACGTGCTCAGGCGCGCCAGCATTTGGCTAAGCGACAGCCTGCGCCGCCAGCCGAAACATCCGCCGAACGGTTGAGGCGACTGCAAAAAGAAAAGGAGAAGGTGGATAGACAATTAGAGACGCTGACTCGTAAATCGAAAGCCCAAAAGAAGTAATACCAACCATAGTCTAAGGAGATATGCCATGGACCTCAACTCAATTCTAAGACTCGTCGCCATAGTGGCCTGCCCCATCGCCATGGGCTTGATGATGTGGTGGATGACTAAAAACATGAACAGCGAGCAAGGCCACTCAATGACCAGCCAACAAACGCCGGCCAACTCAGCCGAACGCCTGGCCGCGCTCCGCGCCCAACAACAAGCCTTGAAAGCCGAGATTGCCGAAGCGGAACGGTTGGCAGAGTTGGAAGCCAAGCGGGACGCGTTGCTGGCTGCAAAAAAGCCAAGCAACCCAGCCAACAAAGATGCGGTTGAGGTGGAAACGCAAACCGCAACGAACTGAGCGGCAACGCTGCTTGCTTCCGGCACGGCCAATATGATGCGGTTCGTGAACCTCTTCAAGGCAGCCAACGTTTGGCTTCAACGAATCGTCGGTGGTTTGTTCATCTTGATTGGCCTGCACGAGATCGTGCTGTACTGGTTGATCTGAGGCAAAGTATCAATCGCTGTTGTGCTGAAGGAGGTGCGTAATGGTTGCAACTCGAACTGTTCAGGGCGTGACGATTGTGACATCCAGTATGCCCATGACCCGGCGTGAGTTTCTCTATTACGTGTGGGCCGCTTCGATGGCGCTGTTCATGGCCGAAACGGGTGGCGCGTTGATCTGGTTCGCCTTGCCCCGCTTCAAGCCGGGCGAGTTTGGCGGGAAGTTCACCATCCCCATCGAAATAATTCCACCTCCAGATAGTGCCAACCCGTTTGACTTCCCAGATGGCCGGTTCTGGTTGATCAACGCCGGAGAGAAAATTGTCAACGATCCGCGCACTCCGCCCGATTACAAATTTGCGCCCGGCGTGATCGCGTTCTACAAAATCTGCGTCCACCTCGGCTGTCTTTACAAGTGGGTGCCGACGAACCGCCGCTACGAATGTCCGTGCCATGGCTCCAAGTATTTGCTCAACGGCATCCGGCTCGAAGGCCCGGCCCGGCGTAACCTTGATCGCTTCCTCATCAGGGCAGTAGATGCCAATGGCACAGTGCTGGCCGAAACGAAGAGCGGCAACATGAATCAGGATTCCACAGCTGGGCTTCCCATCCAGCTTCCAACTGGCACGGCGGCCATCATCGTAGACACAGGCAAACGGATATTTGGCGATCGCAATCCAAAATGAAAACACCTCCCTCCTCACTCTCTGCTCGCCAACGCCTCTGGGTGATTACGCTCGACCGGGCCATTCTCGGTTTTGCCCGCCACTGGCTGTTGACCTTTAACTTGCTGTTGGCAGTTTTCGTCGCCGCGCCGTGGTTGGCGCCGGCGCTGATGGAGACCGACAACGAAGGAGCGGGCCGCGCCATCTATCTTGTCTACTCCACACAATGCCATCAACTCCCGCAACGCTCGTTCTTTCTCTTCGGCCCGCAAGCGATGTACTCGCTGGCCGAAGTTCAAGCCGCCTGGCAAGACACTAACAACCCGATCATCCTGCGCCAATTCATCGGCAATCGGCAAATGGGCTGGAAAGTGGCCTGGTCGGATCGCATGGTGTCCATGTGGACGAGCATTCTCCTTGCCGGGATTCTTTACTGGCCGCTTCGCAAGCGGCTGAAACCTCTGCCGTTGTGGGCCTTTGCTTTGTTCATCCTGCCAATGGCCGTTGACGGCGGCACACACCTCGTCAGCGACCTGGCCGGCATTGGCAACGGCTTCCGCGACAGCAACGCCTGGCTGGCCGCCCTCATCGGCAACATCTTCCCCGCCACATTCTACGCCGGTGATACACTTGGCTCGTTCAACTCGTGGATGCGGCTGATCACCGGCGTGCTCTTCGGCTTCGGCGTCGTCTGGCTGGCCTATCCCTACTTTGAAGATTGGTTTGCTGAAACAGCGCATGAGATCGAAGACAAATTTCAGAGAGCAGGGCTGTCCATCTAAGCGCCGATGATAAAACGACTCCGATTTTGGACACTCATGGCGCTGGCAATGAGCGTGATGACCTTGCCCGGTTGCGCCGCCTCTGCCGGGGCCGCGGTCGTCATCAACGAAACCGCCGTGCCGCCCGCCCCGACTCTCAACCCGGATCGCGCGGCCGAGGGCGAGCAACTTTACGCCCAACACTGCGCCAGTTGTCATGGCGCAAACCTCGAAGGCGCGCCCGACTGGAAAAGGCCGCTGGAAGACGGCTCCCTCCCGCCGCCGCCCCACGACAGTTCCGGCCACACCTGGCACCACACCGACTCGCTCCTCATCACCATCATCGCCAAAGGCGGCCAGGCCGTCTACGATAACGCCAAAATGCCCGCCTTCGGCGGCCAGCTCACCGAAGACGAAATCGTGGCTACCCTGGACTTTATCAAAAGCAAATGGGGCAAGGACGAGCGCGAGTTTCAGTGGTGGATCACGTATACAGGGGGCGAATAGTAATTGATCGTGTTTTGCGCGCACACAATGGTTGTGAGACAGCCCGCTACGCCCGATCTGAAGTAGAATTACCCGCATGGCGACCATCACCACCACCCCCACAAAAACTGCCGGTCTCGACACGTCACAGGCGAAAAGTCTCGGCGGCCTCCGCTTCGACTGGCTCATGGCCGCGCTCGGGGCGTGGCTGATCGGCGGCCTCTACCTCGACGGCTGGGCGCACACCCACAACCCGGATCTCGAATCCTTCTTCACACCCTGGCACGGCGTTCTTTACTCCGGCTTTCTCATTCAGGCCGCCGTGCTGGCCGGCTTGTTCGTTCGCAACCTGCGGCGCGGTTATTCTTTCACGACGGCCATGCCAAACGGCTACGGCCTCTCGCTCCTCGGCGCGGCCGTCTTCATGGTCGGCGGCGTCGGCGACATGATCTGGCACATTCTCTTCGGCGTCGAGATCGGCGTCGAAGCCCTCCTCAGCCCCACCCACCTCATGCTGGCCATCGGCGGCGCGTTGTTGATCACCGGCCCTCTGCGCGCCGGGCTGAAGCGAACCGGCGACGAACTGCCCTGGCCGTCGTACATTCCTCTTCTCCTCTCGGCCACAACCCTGTTCTCACTCCTCACCTTCTTCTCCAACTACGCCCATCCGCTCGGCGGAACCTGGATCACCCGTTTTGATCGCCCCGACCCAGGCTACACTTACGTCACCCACGCGCTCGGCATCACCACCTTCCTGTTTCAGTCAGCCGTGCTCACCGGCATCGCCCTCTTGCTGATCCGAAATCACAAGCTCAAGCCCGGCGCGCTCACCTTCATGCTGACCATCAATTCGGCCTTGATGGTGGCGATGCATGACATTTTCTACAGCGTCGAGCCGTTTCTACTGTTCGCCACTGGCGTCCTGGCCGGGGTCGCCGCCGATGCCTTGTTGTGGCGGCTCAACCCTTCCATCACCAACCTTCGCGCTCTGCGACTCTTCTCCGCCGCCCTGCCCGCCCTCGTCTACCTTTTCTATTTCCTCGCCGCCATCTTCACTGTTGGCCTGTGGTGGAATGTCCACCTCTGGACAGGCGCAGTGGTGTTGTGCGGCGTCGTCGGCTGGCTCGTCAGCTATCTCGTCGCGCCATCCTACGACGAGAATGTGAGTCTGTTCGAATAAATGGCCGTGATACAATCACGCCATGCCCGATCCAATCTACCTCGATTATGCCGCCACCACCCCGGTTGACCCTGCCGTGCTGGAGGCCATGTTGCCGCACTTCGACGAGAACTTCGGCAACCCCTCGTCCATTCATCGCTGGGGCCGCAACGCCGAAAAGGTCATCGAAGGAGCCCGGCGCGATGTGGCCGCGATTCTGAACTGCGACCCGAACGAAATCATCTTCACCTCCGGCGGCACTGAGTCCGACAACTACGCCCTGCGCGGCGCCGCTCACGCGATGCGCGAAGCCGGGCGCGGCAACCACCTCATCACCACTGCCGTCGAGCATCACGCCGTTCTGCACACCGCCCGCCAGCTTGCCGAACACTATGGCTTTGACCTGACGATCCTGCCCGTTGACGACTGTGGCCGCGTCCGCCTTTCGGACGTGGAAGCCGCCATCCGCCCCGACACCATTTTGATCTCGGTGATGCTCGCCAACAACGAGATTGGCACGATCCAGCCCATCGCCGAGATCGCTCAACTTGCGCGTTCACCTGGCATCATCACTCACACGGATGCCGTGCAGGCCGCCAGCCAGCTTGACGTGGACGTGCAGAAGCTAGGCGTGGACATGCTGGCCCTCGGCGCGCATAAGTTTTATGGGCCGAAAGGCGTGGGCGCTTTGTACGTCCGCAAAGGCACGTCACTCCTCTCCACACAGACCGGCGGCGCGCACGAGCAGGGCCGACGCGCCGGAACCTCGAACGTGCCTTACATCGCCGGGTTGGCCGCCGCGCTTAAACTCACCGCAACCCGCCGTGAGGCCGACAACGCCCACTACCGCCGACTGCGCGACCGCCTTATCTCTGCCGTCACCCAAATCCCCGATTCGCGCCTCACCGGCCATCCCACCGAGCGCCTGCCCAACAACGCCTCGTTCGTCTTCCGAAACATTGACGGCAACGAACTGCTGATGCGGCTCGACCTGGAAGGCATCGCCGCCTCCTCCGGCTCGGCCTGCAAGACCGGGGACCCCGAACCCTCCGACGTGATCCTGGCCCTGGGCTACGACCGCAGTTGGGCGCTCGGCTCGCTCAGGCTGACAGTGGGCCGACCGACGACGGAGGAGGAGATTGAGCGGGCGGTTGAGGGGGTAGCGAGGGTGGTGGGGGAGATGAGGGGTTCATGAAACTCAGGAAACAACAAATCGCACAGTCGAGTTCAATAGCGACGAAAAGGACAAAGCACGGAAAAGCCTCTTCGAGTAAAAATGGCAAGCGTCGTGTAGCAGAGTCTATTGGCATCGACTCTATTGTCACAAAAAACGTTGTCTACCCAAAGCACAAGCGGAAGCCTGCTCCGCCACCTATCACGAGTCTGAAATCCAAAAAGCTCATTGCGTTTGGATGGTATGGCGGGAAATTTTCTCACCTGGATTGGCTGCTGCCTTTGTTGCCAACTTGCCATCATTACTGCGAACCTTTCGCCGGCTCTGGTGCTGTCCTGATAAACCGCGAGCCATCGCCAGTTGAAACTTACAATGACGTGGATGGTGAGGTTGTTAATTTCTTTCGTGTTTTGCGAGATGAGAAAGAAAAGCTAACAGAAGCTATCGGTCTAACTCCATTTTCACGCGAAGAGTTTGCAATTGCGTGTGTGATTGACCCTGATGTCAGCCCATTAGAAAGAGCGCGCCGTTTCTTTGTCCGCGCCAGGCAAGTGCGCACTGGTTTAGCGCAAACAGCAACCTTAGGGCGCTGGGCGAACTGCAAAAATACAAGCCGTTCTGGGATGAGCGGTGTGATAAGCAGGTGGCTGGGCAGTGTTGAGGATCTCCCCCAGATTGCTGAAAGATTGCTTCGAGTTCAAATCGAGAACCGTCCTGCCTCAGATGTTATAAGACTATATGACTCGCCCGAGACTCTTTTCTACTGCGATCCGCCGTATATACATCTCACGAGAGGCGATAACAACTCGTACGGTTACGAAATGACAGATGAAGAGCATCGCCAGCTAGCGAAAGTCCTAAACGGTGTTCAGGGTCGTGTGGCAATCTCAAATTACCAATGCAAGCTGATGGACGAGCTATACCCTGCTTCCAAGTGGACAAAAACCCTGGCGAAAGAGAAGACAATTCATTCGACCAAAGGCAAACGGGTGGAAGCTTTGTGGACAAATTATGATCCATTCAAACAGAGCACTGGCGCATTGAGGCTCCTAGAGGCTAGACGTGGGCAATCCAGAGAAAATTCTTGAGCAGGCTCTAAATCGTGCGTCTGCTAATATCGCGACACCACTGATAAAGAACAGAAAAGTTCTTGAGCGCACAGAATACGTTTGCCGCTGTCTCCAGAACCGCGCGGGGGTGCGCTTATTGATGGCTTGTTTGCTAGCCAAAATCGATCGCCCGGCCATTGACCCTCGAAAGCCCTACACGGAAATCGGCGATCCTGACGCTTTCTCTGGCCGTCACTACGACGAAGCCTACATCACGCACTTCATTAATGAACATCGTTTGCCTTGCAATCCAACTACAGCTTTCTTGACACCCGCTCTCCGCAACATTGACCGCACTCTGACAAAGGATGTTGAAATTGTGGGGAGGCCTCGCCAACTCTACATCTACACACTCCAGTTGTTGGACGACGTTTATAACAAGCGAACTTCGCCTAAAGACTTGCTGGCAGAGGCCATCCGCATTCTTCTGGTAATGCGCAACGAGAAAGACAGCCGTATGGCAACTCTCTTGGCCGGATTACGTCAGTCGGGAGATAACATGCCTTTGTCGTCAGAGGCAATCGCAAATCTCATCGAACAGCATCTCAACTGCAAGAATTCAAGCCGCTTACCTGTGTTGGTGGTTGCCGCCGCTTATCAGACGGCTGGCGACAAAATCGGAGAGCGTTTACTGCCTTTGAAAGGGCACAATGCGGCAGATGAGCAAACAGGGGCGATGGGCGACGTTGAAATCTGCCTCGTCAACGACGATCAGATAGTGACGGCTTACGAGATGAAAATGAAACGCGTCACCATTGACGACATTGATCGAGCGCTTCAAAAGATTGCCACAGCTACAACTCACATTCACAATTACCTCTTCATCACGACAGACGCAATTGACGAGCCTGTGAAGGCTTATGCAGCAGAGGCTTATGAGCATACTGGCGGAACCGAGATTGCAATTTTAGATTGCCTTGGCTTCCTTCGACACTTTCTCCATCTGTTTCATCGTTTGCGAATTGCTTATTTGGATACGTACCAGAACCTGGTGCTATCCGAGCCTGACAGCGCAGTTAGTCAGCCCCTCAAAGAAGCTTTTCTGGCATTGCGTCAGGCTGCAGAGGCGGATGAGTAGTAGAAGTATGGCAGGCCTGGGCAAACACAAAAGAATTCTGCTGTCAAACAAGGCACAATGCCGCAAGTGTGGTGACATTGTCGAGTCGAAGCATGTCCACGACTTTGTGTATTGCTCGTGTAGAACAATTGCTGTGGATGGCGGACTGGAGTATTTGCGGCGTCTTGGCGATTTGGACAATATCATCGAGTTGTCAGAATATGCTGACGAAGAAAGGAACAAGCAGAACTGAGAGCAAGATGCCAAAAACCACCACCTTCGACGACCTGCTCACCAAACCAGAGCGCAAACTCCTCTCCAGCCTCACGGCACCGGCCAAAATTCAGGCCTTCCTCGACACGCTCACGTACAGTTCGGAAGACATCTATCGTTGCCCGCTCCGGGTCTTGCGCGACCGCATCGGTCACTGCTTCGACGGCGCATCCTTCGCCGCCGCCGCCCTGCGCCGGCTCGGACATCCGCCGCTCATCATTGACATGCTCCCCACCAACCGTGACGACGACCATATGCTGGCGCTCTACAAACGCGACGGCTACTGGGGCGCAGTCGCCAAATCCAACTTTGTCGGCCTGCGCTACCGTGAGCCGGTTTTTCGCACCCTGCGTGAGTTGGTGCTATCGTACTTCGAGCAGTATTACAATGTGGCGGGAGAGAAAACTTTGCGGAGCTACACTGTGCCGCTCAACCTCAGCGCCTTCGACAAATACAACTGGCTGACCGACGACGCGGCGATGGATCGCATCGCCGACCGGCTGGGCGAGATTCGCCAGATGCGCCTGCTCACGCCGCGCATGGTCGCCAACCTCTCGCCGGTTGACCCGCGCTCGCTGGAAGCCGGCCTGATCGGCTCGGTGGATGCGGGCTTGTATAAGCCACCACGCAAGGCTTAATAGCAATTTATCCTTTCCCCATTTCCAACTACAATATAGCGCATGGACCTGCAGGCATTGAGCGGCCTGATCATTGCCGTCGTCGGCTACCTCGTCGTCGAATTTATCCTCTCCCTGTGGAAAGATGCGCCGACCAAGTTCGGCCAGCAGGTCTTCGGCGCCGTTCGCCGCCAGTGGAAGGAGCGCGTTTACCTCCGGAGTATCCTCCGCGACCCGCGTTTTGCGCAGTGGAAGCCCGAGGCGCAACGATACGTTGCCTTGCGGGCGATCAAAGCGCAGAAGAGTGGCGGCGCTTCCGCCCCCCAACCTCTTCTCGATCTACTGCACGATCATCTGAAACGCCGCGAGGCCGTGCTGGTGCTGGGCGACCCCGGCGCGGGCAAGACGACGGCCATGGAAGCGCTGACTTACCGGCTAGCTCACACGGCGTACCGCAGAAGTACGTTCGTTTGGTTTGCCTGGCTGGGAGCGGCGGCGATTCTGCTCCTCTGGTCGCCGCTGGCCGCGCTGATCTGGCTGGGCGGGGGCCTCGTGATCATCTCTCGCGCGCGCTGGTGGGTCACGCCATTCTTTCTCGAACTGCGCGCCTTTTTTGGGCCGGGGGCGCGCGACTTTTTGGCGGCGGCGGTGAAAGAGGCGACAGGCGACGAAACCCTGCTGGGCGCAAAAGGCCGTTGCCTGTTCCTGCTCGACGGCGCGAACGAAATTAATCGCGACCACGCCGCCCGATTTTTGGAAACGTGGCGTCAGCAGAACCCGCCGCTGGCTTTCCTCACCTCCCGCACGGGTGAAAAGCCCGCCCTCGAAGCCCCGACGGTTGAGGTGTGCGAACTCGACGACGAGGGCGTGAAAGCTTTTATGGGTGTGTATCTCCGGGAGAGGCAGGAGAGAGAAAAGGCAGGCGGCGAAAGGGTTGAGGTCGAGCCGGATTTTGCCGAGTTGCAGCGCAAAGGGCTGTTGACGGAACGCGGTGTCGGGCGCAACCCGTACTGGCTGCGGATGCTGGTGTTGAGCGGCTTGCGGACTCGCAACCGGGGCGCGCTATTTCTGAGTTTTGCGCGCGAATTATTGCGGCGGGAGATCGAAGTCAAGCCGGAAGAACGGAAACGTAAACCTGAATGGGCCGCCGTTCCGTTGGAAGTCGAAATGGAGGCGCTGGCCGAACTGGCGCTGGCGATGAACCGGGAGCGACAAGTTGGCTTCGAGGGCGAAGAGAACTGGCAGAAAGCGCGGCAGATCCTCAAAGCCACGTTGGGAGATCGAAGGGAAGGCCCAGACGACGTGTTGGGCGAGGCCGAAGCCGCGACCCTCATCCGCCAGCGTTACAAGGAGCGCATCGAGTTCACCCATCAACTGGTGCAGGAGTTCTTTGCCGCCTATGCCCTGCGCCGCGAGAACCGTTGGGAGGAAGCGATCACCCGTTGCGACGACTCGTGGTGGTGGGAGACACTCTTTCTGCTCGGTGGACTGACGGCGGCCCCGGAAGCGGGCGGCTCGCCCCAAACGTGGGCCAACTTCACGCGGCAAGTTTTGGGGGATGCTCGAAACGACGCGCGCCTGTTTGTGGCAATTGGGCTACTGAGAAGCGTAGAGGGCCCTGCAACAGAGGTGTCGCGTGCGGTGTTGAGCGCTTTCGCCGCTGCGGTGGACGAAACGCCGACCGAAGGGCAGCAACGCGCCGCCCGCGAGTTGGCCCGGACGCTGGGCGACGAAGCTGCAGAAGGCTTTGCCGATTTGCTGGACGACGGCGAGTTGAGTGTTCAGAAGAAGGGGGTTGCTATTCTCCGGCATGTGGGCGGAAAGCGGGCGGCGCAACTGCTGGCCACTAAGACGTTGGGCGACCGGAACTTGGGAGAGACAGGCCTGGCCGCCCTGATCGCTGTCGGTTCGCCTGCCGTCGAACCGCTCATCGCCGCGCTGAAAGATGCGAATTGGAATGTGCGCCAGGCGGCGGCAGAGGCGTTAGAGAAGATTGGTCAACCCGCCGTCGAGCCGCTCATCGTCGCGCTGAAAGATGTGGATGAGGATGTGCGCCAGCGGGCGGCAGAGGCGTTGGGGAGGATTAGCGACGCCCGCGCCGTCGAGCCGCTCATCGCTGCGCTGAAAGAGGCGAATGAGAATGTGCGCGAGCGGGCGGTAGAGGCGTTAGGGAAGATTGGTCAACCCGCCGTGGAGCCGTTGATCGCCGCGCTGAAAGATGCGAATGGAGATGTGCGCTGGCGGGCGGCAGCGGCGTTGGGGCATATTGGCGACGTCCGTGCTGTCGAGCCGCTCATCATCGCGCTGAAAGAGGCGGATGGGAATGTGCGCTGGCGGGCGGCATGGGCTTTGGGGCTGATCCGCGACGCCCGCGCCGTTGAGCCGCTGAGCGCCGCGCTACACGATGCGCATGAGTATGTGTGCTGGTGGGCAGCAGAGGCGTTGGGGAAGATTGGCGACGCGCGGGCACTGCCGGAATTGGAACGGGTGGGGCGAGAAGATAAAGGCAGGACGGCGTGGGGTAGTAGCGTGGCAGACGAGGCAAAAAGGGCCGCGGAGAATATACGGCGGCGGTTGAGAGGTTCTTGAGGTAATTACCCAGGGTCGGCTTGCTCAAGCCATCGCCGACGAGTGCCAGGCCGTATGCAATGTCATCCGGACAATCTGGTATCATCCGCAATGCAATCATGCTGTTGAATCTGGAGTTTGAAGGTGGAAGCTCGCACACGTGTCGTCGTCGCCATGTCGGGCGGCGTGGATAGTTCGGTGGCCGCGGCCCTGCTGGTCGAGCAGGGCTACGACGTGATCGGCTTGATGATGCGCCTGTGGAGCGAGCCGGGCAAAGAGGCCCACAATCGGTGTTGCACGCCGGACGCGATGGGCCACGCCCGCCACATCGCCGAGTCGCTCGACATCCCGTTTTACGTGGTGGATACGAAAGACGTTTTCCACGACACCATCGTCAACTTTTTCATTGATGGCTACGCCAGCGGCGTCACCCCCAACCCGTGCCTGGAATGCAACCGCCACATCCGGTGGGAGTTCCTGCTCAACAAGGCCCTCTCCCTCGGCGCAGAGTATCTTGCTACCGGCCATTACGCCCGTGTCAGAAAGAAAGAAACCACCGACGCGAAGCGCACGGATTACACGGATGAAAAAGAAATCGGTGGAATCCGTGAAATCAGTGGTTCCAAATACCAGCTTCTAAAGGCTGTTGACGACAAGAAGGATCAGTCTTACGTCCTCAGTGTGATGGGGCAGGCGCAATTGCGCCATGCTATGTTCCCGGTGGGCGGCTACACCAAAACCGAAATTCGTGAGTTGGCCCGCAAGTTCAACCTGCCCGTGGCCGAGCGGCCCGACAGCCAGGACTTGTGCTTCCTCTCGGACAACGATTATCGCCGCTTTCTGACCGAGCATGCGCCGCAGGTCGCCCAACCCGGCCCCATCGTGGACAGTTCGGGCAAGGTGCTGGGCCAGCATCAGGGCCTGGCGTTTTACACCATCGGCCAGCGAAAGGGCATCGGCCTTGCCGCGCCTCAACCGCTTTACGTCCTCGGCACCGACCCGGCGTGCAACGCCCTCGTCGTCGGCGTCGAATCCGAACTCGGCCAGACGACGATGCGGGTAGCGCGAATCAACTGGGTATCGGGCATTGCCCCAACAGAATCGTTTGCGGCTGAAGTCAAAGTTCGCTACAAGGCCCCGCCCCGGCGCGCGACGATCACACCGCTCGACTCGACGCGGGCGGGCGTGACGTTTGAAGAGCCTGTTCGCGACATCACGCCGGGGCAAGGCGCAGTGTTTTACGATGGCGACGTTTGCTTGGGAGGAGGAATCATTCAGCGATGACAACCGGCTCATATCTTCTTGCTTTCATCCTTTCCACGCTTTACGGCGCGGGCTTTCACCTGTGGCTGGGCGGCAGTTCGCGGCGGCTGTTGCTCTATTTGCTGGCGGGCTGGGTGGGGTTCATCGTCGGCCACCTGGTCGGCGGCTTCGTCGGCTTTACCTTCCTCAGCGCGGGCCCGTTGCACATCATCCCGGCCAGCCTGGGCAGTATCATCGCCCTCTTCACCGCTAACTGGCTGGCCCAGCGTGGTCGCGAAGCCGAGTCACGAAGTTGATTTATCCGGTATAATTCCAGTTGCAATGTCTACCGAGACTCCATCTGCACAATCCACTGCCGCACCAACACCCCCGCCCACCAGTTCCGACCTCACCCCGGAACAACGACGGCTCGTCATCGCCGCCGGAGTGGTGACACTGCTGGTCATCGCCGCAGTTGTGGCGGCGGTGTACTTCATGGCACAGAATCCGGCGGCCACCACCGTCATCCGCGACATCTTCATCATTTTCATGGCCGTCGAGTCATTATTCATCGGCTTCGCCCTGGTCATCTTGATGATCCAGCTTGCCCGGCTCACTAACCTGCTCCAGCACGAGATCAAGCCGATCCTCGAAAGCACCAACGAGACGGTGAACACGGTGCGCGGCACGGCCATCTTCGTCAGCGAGAACATCGTCGAGCCGGTGATGAAGCTGAACGGCTACGTGGCGGCCCTGTCCAAGTTTTTCGATCTTATCAACGTGATAAGGAAGTAATGCCGGTCATCACTGGCATTTGAAAGGAGATTTCTATGTCAAACAACAACGATAGCGATATTGGCGCTTTTCTGACCGGCTTCGTCATTGGCGGGCTGGTGGGCGCGGCAGTGGCGCTCATTCTCGCGCCGCAGTCGGGCGCGGAGACCCGCGAGCAGATTCGGCAGAAGGGCATCGAGCTGAGGGAGCAGGGCGAAGAGTCGCTGGCCGAGGCCCGCGCCCGCGCTGAAGCCGCCGCCGCCGAAGCCCGCGCCCGCGCCGAGAAGCTGGCCGCCGAGGCCAAAGCACGCGCCGAGAAGCTGGCCGCCGACACCAAAGCCCGGGCCGAGGAACTGACCAAGCAGGGCCGGGTGGTGATCGAAGAGCAACGCGCCAAACTGCATGACGTCGTCGAGGCCGGGAAGAAGGCGATGGCCGGTTCCAAAGGTGACGCCGCCTCTGATTCTGAAGCCGCCACGTAGGGGCGACGTAACGTCGCCTTTACCGGTTCGCAAAACAAAACGCCCCGTTCTCAACATGGGGCGTTTTTGTTTTGTAGGGGCGGCCCTGCGTGGCCGCCCTGATTGGGCAACCACAACCCCCTTACAGGGGGCAGGTAGTCGCCCCTACAACCTCGCAATCGCCTTCGCAATCGCCTTCAACAAATCACTGGCGACGATGCTGACGGTTGTGCCGAACATTTCGGTTGCGATCTCCGCCGCACGCCCATGAATGAATGCGCCCGCCACCGCCGCCTCGAATGGCGGCACGCCCTGCGCCAACAACCCGCCGATGAGGCCTGACAGCACATCCCCCGATCCGGCCTTCGCCAGCGCGGGCGTGGCGAACGGCTCGATGGCGGCCTTGCCATCCGGCGCGGCAACGACGGTGAACGCGCCTTTGAGCAGAACCACGTGCCCCCACTGCGCCGCAAACTTGCGGGCCACACCCAAACGATCGGATTGAATTTCTTCTTTCGAGAGTCCGGTGAGGGCCGCCATTTCGCCAGGGTGTGGAGTAAGTACGGCAGGCTTGGGAAGAAGGTCGGGCCAGTTTTCGATTTGGGCGAGAAGGCGCAGGCCGTCGGCGTCTACCAGACTTCCGAAGTCTCGCCCGCTCCGCTCCGCCCCTTCGGGGGGGTGCTTCGCAAGACTTCGGAAGTCTGCAAGCAACGCTCGTAAAAAGTTCAGCGTCGGCTCAGCCATTCCAAAGCCCGGCCCAAGAATGAGCGCGTCCGCCTTGTTGAGTTGGCCGCGCACGAGCTCCGCCGCGCTTTCGGCAATTGCGCCCGCCGAGTCGGGCAAAGGAAGCCAGGTGGCTTCGGGGAGTTGGGCGGCGAGCATGGGCTGGATGGATTCGGGGATGGCCATGGTGACGAGGCCGGTTCCGGCGCGATAGGCGGCGGCCCCGGCGAGGTAGGCCGCGCCGACAAAGTTTTTCGACCCGGCCACGACCAGCGCCTTGCCAAATGTGTACTTATGCGCGTCACGCCGCCGCTCCGGCAAGGCCGCTTTTGCTCGCGCCGCGTCGGCTAGTTCGAGGGGGATTGCTTTCAGCCCCGGCAAGTTTGCCCAGCCAATGTCGGCGACGATCAACTCGCCAACGTAATCCGCCGCCGGAAATTTGTATTGGCCGATCTTGGCCGCGCCGAACGTCACCGTGAGGTCGGCCTTGATCGTGTTGCCGTCCACCTCGCCCGTGTCGCAGTTTGTGCCGGATGGGCAATCCACGGCGACGACGTAGGGGCGACGCTGGCCGTCGCCCAAGCGAGCCGCGACATGCCGCAGAGTTTGCGCCGCTTTGTCGCGCAGTGGCAGGCGCGCGCCCGTGCCAAAGAGCGCGTCTACGACGACGGTTGCGCCGCCGAGCGAGTGCTTAAGCACCCGCGATTCGCGTAGCGTGTCGTTTTCGGCGTCCACAAGAAAGATGGAACGATTGCGAAGCTCGATAACTTTAGAGTCGGATTCGTCGGGCGGCTTGAGGCAATAGACTTTGACGGTTGCGCCCGCGTCCGCCAGGTGGCGGGCCGCCACCAAGCCATCGCCGCCGTTGTTGCCCGGCCCGACGAGAACGACGACGCTGGCCGTCTTGGAGTCAACCCGCGCCAAAATCGCGTCGGCCACCGCTTTGCCGGCGTGCTCCATCATCATCGCGTATGAAACTCCGGCGGCATCGGCTTCCGCTTCGAGGCGGCGCATTTCTTCGATGATGACGACTTTCATGAGGAAGGATGAATTATGAATTATGAAGGATGAACTTCATCCCTCATAATTCTTCCTTCTTCCTTTGATCCACCCAATCTGCCGATACCACTCCACCGTCTGCTTTGCGCCTTCTTCGAATGGCGTGGGCATGAAGTCGAGTTCGGCGCGGGCTTTTTCGGAGGACACTTGCCAGTCGTAGAAAACGTACTTGGCCAGGTTGATCGGGTAGTAGGGTTCGCGCCGGGTGCGGGCGGCCATGTCGGTGAGGCGGTTCGCCATCCAAAGCATGAGCGTCGCGGGACAATTCAGACGGAAGGGGCTGATGCCAGCCAACTTGCTGATGACGCGGTTCGCCTCTTTGTGGGTGAGCGGATCGCCACAGACGTTATACGTCTCGCCGAGCTTGCCTTTGCTGAGGGCGGCGATGGCGGCCAGGGCCGCGTCGGACACGAACACCGGGAAAGTGATCCGTTGGCCGTTGTGGATTTGAATGCGCAGGCCGCGCAGGGGGTCTTCAAAGAAAAGGCGGTTCCAGGCGTAGTGGCTCCACGGGCCGTAAAACGCGCCGGGCCGCAGAATGATGGCCGGGAGCTTGGTGCTCCGGTTGAACATGCGCACCATGTTTTCGGCGTCGAATTTACTGCGCTGGTAAGCGTCAATCGGCTGGCAGGGGTGCATTTCATCTATCACTCGCCCGTTTTGCGGAGCGCCGACGACGACCACGGTCGAGATGTAAATGAAGCGCTGGATGTTGTGGCGCATGGCTGCTTCGAGCATGTGCGCCGTGCCCTGCACGTTGACCCGCTCGAACGCTTCCCGCTCGCCCCAAAAGCGGAACAGAGCGCCGGCGTGAATCACGTACTCACAGCCTTGCATGGCCGCCATGACCGAGTCGCGATCCTGCACATCGCCAACAGCGAATTCGACATTGTCGTACGATTTGAGAAAGCTCGTGTCACTGGTAGGGCGGACAAAGGCCCGCACCCGGCATCCGGTTTGGGCCAGGGCCGGGATCAGGTGATGGCCGAAGAAGCCGGTTGCGCCGGTGACGAAGATCATGCCGCCCCCCACAAATCGGCGGCCAGGCCGGGGAGGCCGAGTCGTTCCAGGGTCGGGCGGGTTGGTCGGCCTGTGGCCGGGTCCCAGCCCTGAACCTCATAATATTCAGCAAGCATGATCGCCATGTCGGGCACGACGCCGGCCGCGCCGCCTTCGGCGTAAGGGGTGAGAAAAGCTTTGGGCAATTTGTCGTCCGCGGCGGTGAGGCCGAGGCGGTTGTTGATGGCCCGCTTGAGCGCCCAGCCGCGCTCGCCGCATTGCAAAAATTCTTCGGGCGAGTAGTCGAAGCCGGTGGCGGCGTTGACCAGATGATGAGCGGTGCTGAACGGCACGTTGGCGAAGACGCACATGACGAGGCTGTTGTTGAGCGTGCGCCACCACTGATGGCGGGCCACGCTTTGCGCCTTGCCTTCGCTGGACGCGCGGTCAATCATTTCGATGCCGATCTCGGAAATCGAGCCGCCGATTTCGACGAGGAAGTAATCGCTCTGATTGTGGCACGCGCCGCGCGGCGAGGTGGCGTAGACCAGGCCCATGCCTGTCGCCCCGCGTGGGTCGTGGTAGGCCACTTCGAGGCCGTTCACCTGCACCGCCATGTCTTCCACGCCGAAGTGGCGGGCCAGTTCACGTGAGCCTTTCGCCAACCATTCGCCAAGCCGTTCGCGCTGAACGGTTTGACGAATGAGCGACTCGGCGGCGCGGGCGTCGCCCCAATTAAGTTCGAGGCCGCAAGCGTGGGCGGCGGTGAGGATGCCCTGGTTGTACATCATGAAGGCCAGGCCGACGATGTTGCTCATGCTGATCGTGTCCAGGCCATAAGAGTCGCAAAGCTGGCCGAGGTGGGTGATGACGGCCAGGTCGTCAATCTCAAGGTTCGGGCCGAAGCCGACGATGGTTTCGTATTCCGGCCCTTTGCTTTCAGCGCGTTGATAAGGCCCTTGGGGGATGACGACCTTGCGCCCGCAGGCGATGACGCAGGCGTGGCAGGTAGACACGCCGGAAAGGATCGTCTCGGCCATGCCCGCGCCCGACACCTGGCTGATATTGTCGAAGCCACTGCGCGAGTAGTAGCGCACCGGCATCTCGCCCAGCACATTGAAATATTCCGCCGCGCCCGAGGAGCCGGTCTCGCGCATAACTTTGGTCACGGTGTCGTTGCGGAGTTCGACGTTGGCGCGGGAGCGGAGCATTTTGAAATCGGGGTGGGCGACGGGCAAGCTGGCCGAGCCGCGAACGGCGACGGCTTTGAGATTCTTGGCGCCCATCACTGCGCCCATGCCGGTTCGCCCGGCCACTCGCCCATGATCGCCGAGGATGAGGGCGAAGGGAATGAGGCGCTCGCCGGCCACGCCGATGCAGGCCACGCGAGTCAACGGGTCAGCCGTCTCTTGTTTGATTCGGCTTTGGGTTTCGTAAGTGTCGGCTCCCCAGAGATGAGAAGCGTCTCGAAGTTCGGCGCGCCCGTCTTTCAGCCACAGGTAGACTGGCGATGTTGCCCGGCCGGTGAACAAGATGCCGTCGTAGCCGGCGAATCGAATCTCCGGGCCGACGAAGCCGCCGCAGTTGGACTCGGCCCACAGGCCGGTGGCGGGCGATTTGGCGCAGACGATGTAGCGGCCAACCGCCGGGCCGGAGGAGCCGGTGAGCGGGCCGGTCATAAACAACAGTGGGTTGTCGGGGCCGAGCGGGTCGAGGGCAGGAGTCAGGTGGTCGTACAAGAGGCGGGCGGCCAGTGAGGCTCCGCCCACGAAGTTGCGGAGAAGGTTGCCGTCGAGAAGTTGATCCGCAATGTGGCCGGTGGAAAGGTCAACTGTGAGAATGCGCCCCAGGTAGCCGTTCATTTATTGAGCAACCGGAAACTCCGAATCCACCTTCGAGGCGCACTTGACGAACTTCAGCACCGTCGGCACGTTTTTCATCATGTAAACCATACTGCCGTGAACTTTGAGTTGGCGGGTGATCATGGCCTGCATCGGGTCGAGCTTGCCTTGAATGATGCGAATGAGGACGGACGCCGGCGCCGCCAGCACAAAGGCCGCTTTCTTGTCGTCGAGGCTGGCAACTTCGTAGGCATCGCGGCACTGGCCGTGCCACAAGTCCACATACATCAACACCGGCTTCGGCACCAGGCTGTCCGGCTCCACCTGGAAGATCACGTCGCCTTCCCAGTTTTGCGCCGCCTGGGCATAGTCGGCATCCGAGTTGACCACATCTTTGAGGGCTTTGACCCAGTTGTCACTGGGGAAGGGGATGGACATTTGCGTTCTCCTCCGATATTTAGCTGTCGCGGCCCACCGCCACCGGCAGTTCAGCCGACACTTTCACCCGGTCTTTGTTCTTGCCATTCTCCCAGCCGAGCGGCAGTTCCTGCACCAGTTGAGCAATCTTCCAGCGGTTGTCTTGCGTGTCGTACTGAATTTGATATACAAACGCCCGGTCGTCCAGTTGTTGGCGGCATAGCGGACGGCCGGACCAGTAGTCGAGGGTCGTCACAACCCGCGATGTCTGGCGATCAATCAGCAAACAGCGCAGGCCGTCCGACGAGAAATATCGCACCGAGAGCGTATGCACGGCAGAAAATTCTGTGGTCAGGCGCGGCTTGCGGCTCTGCACCAGCGCGGCCACGACCCGCCGTTGCTGTTGGAGGTACGCGCCGGTCGTGTAGTTGTCGAGCCGGCTGGCGAATCTCCCCCAGTTGGCGGCGCACATCGCCACCCATCCCTGCGCGGCGCGGTAGTCCCACGTCACCTGCTCCACCACCTGAGGCGGGGCCATCCACTCGGCCTTCGGCCCCGCGCCGGCGTTGAGGCGCACCAGGTGATCCACCCACGGCACGGCGCGCGGCAAAAGAAGCCGGAAGACGGCGAGCAGGATGAAGATGATGAACACCATCGTGGCGGAGAGCATACGGGAATTATACCGAGAAAAAGAACGGCGGGAAGCGGGGTTGTAATTTATTGGCCGGCCACCAGTTCAGCGCCGCCCCCGGAAGTGGCGGTGAGCACGTTTTGCACGCCGGGGATCGCGCGCAGGCGATTCTTCACCTCAACGCCGTGATCGGCGGTGGTGATGACGTGGACGTTCGGCCCGGCGTCAATGGTGAAGCAGGCGGGCAACCCCTTCGCTCGCCACTCGCGAACGGCCCGCATGATGGCCAACGTCGGCGCCTGCCAGTAATACAGCGGCGGGCGCGAGGTCATCATGATGGCGTGCATCATCGTCGAATCTTCTTCCACAATCTCGGCCAGGCGCGAAAAGTCGCGGGCCAGCAGAGCCTCGCGGCAAATGTCCAAGCGGCGCGGCGTGTCTTCGATGCGGGCTTGTTGCAAGGGGCTGGTGTGGGCCAGGGCGTGGCCGCCGGTGGAGCCGACCTCTTTGTGCTCGCGGCTGACGATGGCGATGCAATCCACGAGCGCCCAGTGATCGGGTGGGGCGATGGAGAATCCATAAGAGTCGTCGCTATTCATCCCCATCCGCCATTCTACAAACCCACTCGGAATAGAACGGCTAGCCGACCCGGATCCTTGCCGGGCCAGGATTGAAAGTTCGCGCTCCGAGAGTTGAAGGCCGGTGGCGGCGCAGGCCGCCACGGTAAGGGCGGCGAAACCGGAAGCCGAAGAAGCAATGCCGGTTCCGGCAGGGAAGTTGTTCTGGCTGTCCACGCGGGCGCGGGTTGTGATTTTCGCCAGCGCCCGGACTCGATCCAGGTGGTCGGTGACGCGCTTGAGGGCTTCGGCGGATTGAGCGGCATTGTCGAGCACCACCACATCAGCATCGAGGGCCGAATCGAAGGCGACGGTGGTGCGAGTGAATAGCCCGGCCAGGTTCATCGAGAGCGAGGCGGTGGCGGGCAAACGCAAGGCGCGATCGCGATTCCCCCAATATTTGATGAAGGCGATGTTCGAATTACTGACAGCAGTGGCTTTGGAGACAGGCATGGCGTTAGGGGAGTCCTTTTGGTTGCCAGTTTATCATGCGAGAAAGGGGAATGGCAATGTCTGCTCGGGGCCAACGGTTGGCGTAATGGCGATGAGGCGTTGTGGCACAGGTTTTGTCTATCACCCGTCGCCGTAATAAAAACGCCCCTGCGTAGTTTGCGAAGGGGCATTGTGTTTAACTTGACGACCTTACCGATTTAATAATCCGGCATGGGCGGCGGAGCGGCTCTTTCCTTCTCGGGCGCGTCAGTAATGAGCACGTCCGTAGTGAGGATCATGGCCGCGATGCTGGTCGCGTTCTCCAGCGCGCCACGGACGACCTTCACCGGGTCAATGACGCCTTGTTTGATCATGTCGCCGTATTCGCCAGTGATCACGTTGTAACCGACGTTCTTATTCTTGTCCTCTTTGGCCTTGCGGCGGATGTTGCCAATGATCACTGAACCATCTTGCCCGGCGTTAGAAGCCAGCTTGCGCAGAGGCGCTTCGAGGGCGCGGCGGACGATGGTGATGCCGGCCTGCTCGTCGTCGTCTTCCATCTTCACCTTCGCCAGCGATTCGGCGGCGTTGATGAGCGACACTTCGCCACCCGCCACGATGCCTTCTTCTACAGCGGCGCGAGCAGCCGAGAGCGCGTCTTCCACGCGGTGCTTCTTTTCCTTCAGTTCCACTTCCGTGGCGGCGCCCACGCGAATGATGGCGACCCCGCCGCTGAGCTTGGCCAGCCGCTCCTGCAATTTCTCTTTGTCGTAGTCCGAAGTGCTCTTATCGATCTCGACCTTGATTTCTTCGATCCGGCCCTTGATGGCTTTGGCATTGCCGGCGCCGTCAACCAGAGTGGTGTCGTCTTTGGAGGACACAATTTTCTTGGCCCGGCCCAGGTCGGCGACGGTGGTGCTTTCCAGCTTCTTGCCGAGTTCTTCGGTGATGACCGTGCCGCCGGTGAGGACGGCGATGTCCTGCAACATGGCCTTGCGGCGGTCGCCGAAGCCGGGGGCTTTGACGGCCAGCACGTTGAGCATGCCGCGCAGTTTGTTGAGCACCAGGGTCGCCAGCGCTTCGCCGTCCACGTCTTCGGCAATGACGACCAGGTCGCGCTTGCCGATCTGCACCAGCTTCTCAAGAATGGGCACGATGTCGGCGGCGGCGGAAATCTTCTTGTCGTAGATCAGCACGTATGATTCGTTGATGACAGCTTCCATCGCTTCGGGCGTGGTGATGAAATACGGGGAAATGTAGCCTCGGTCGAACTGCATGCCGTCCACGTATTCGGTCTCGAACTGGAGGCTCTTGGATTCTTCGACGGTGATGACGCCGTCCTTGCCGACTTTGTCCATCACTTCGGCGATCAGGTCGCCGATTTCAGTGTCGGCGGCGGAGTTGGAGGCCACCTGAGCGATTTCAGCTTTACTCTCAATCTTCTGCGACTGCTTGTGAATGCTTTCGACAGCGGCGGCAGTCGCCTTTTCGATGCCATGCTTGATGAGCATGGGGTTGGCCCCGGCGGCCACCATCTTGAGGCCCTCGGTGGCAATGGCCTGGGCGAGGATGGTGGAGGTGGTGGTGCCGTCACCGGCGATGTCGTTGGTCTTGGTGGCGGCTTGGGCGAGCAGTTGCGCCCCCATGTTTTCGTAGAGGTCTTCAAGAGAAATTTCCTTAGCGACGGTCACTCCGTCGTGGGTGATGGTGGGCGCGCCGAACTTCTTGTCGAGCGCGACATTGCGGCCTTTGGGGCCGAGGGTGGTGCCAACGGCGTTGGCCAGAATATCCATGCCGTTCTTGAGTTTGCGGCGAGCATCCTCATTGAATACGAGTTGTTTTGCGGCCATAGGTAGCTATCCTTTCTGTGTCGTCAGGGAAATTATTTCTTTTTCTTGGCGACATCGCCTTCAACAATTGCGAGAATGTCGCTTTCTTTGAGGATCAACAGCTTTTTGGCGTCGAGCTTAATTTCGGATCCGGCGTATTTGGCGAACAAGACCACATCGCCTATTTGCACGTCCATAGCGATGCGCTTGCCTTGATCATCGCGCGCGCCGGGGCCGGTCGCCAACACCGAGCCTCTTTGCGGCTTCTCCTTGGCAGTCTCGGGCAGAACGATGCCGCTGACCGTCATTTCTTCTTGTTCCAGGGGTTCGACGACTAGCCGGTCGCCGAGGGGTTTGAGATTGATAGACATTGATTATTTGCCTCCTTGCAAAAGTGTGGAAATAGAGCGAAAGCTCGGAATTCAGCCAAACATTAACTACAAGAGGTTGTTGTCAGGCTTGTACGTCCGGTACCCCTCCTGCAACAAAGCTGTAATTTCCCGAGAGGCCTCCGACGGCGGCACACCCTGGGCAGTAGCCCACTCCTGGCAAACCACTTCTTGAATTTTGCGAAGCGCCGCGGCATCCGACTCGCTCAAAGGTTTGAGCCAACCATGCGCGGTGAGGTCGCGAACGGCCTCGCATCTGATTTCAAAAGAGCCTGCTCGAAGACTCTCGATTCGGTCGCGACCCCGTTGCTGTCGATCAGTATTCAATTGGGCGGGGCGGCCTTTGAGCAACACCCGGCAGTGAGTCAGAGCGCTGTTGGAAACCAACAGGCGGAGACTGGAAGCGTTGTTCGAATCGGCCGGCACCCAGACCGTGCTCTTACTTAGGGCCACTCTATAAAATAGCCGAGACTCGCGGCCAGACAGCTGCTTTTCTTCAATTGCAACAATCTGGCCGTTGCCGTGGCTGGCGTGCATGACTTGGTCGCCAACTTTGAATTGCATGGTGCGCCCCTGACTTATAGATAGGCTAACTGGAATATACAATCCGCTCGCGCCGGATTAGGGCGTGGAATTTTGCCACGCAATCCGGCGCGAGCAAGTTTGTTCAAAGTCTAAGCGGTTTCTCTTTAGGATTTGCACCACATTCAGATTGATTACCGGTGGTTGCCGCCCCGGTCTTTGTTTCTCGAACCAGATGAACCCCCAAAGTTGCCGCGCTCCTCGCGCGGCCGGGCCATATTTACTGTAAGGTCGCGGTCATTCATTTTATGACCACTGTACATACTGATGGCTTTCTCAGCTTCAGCCTGGTTGGTCATTTCGACAAAAGCGAATCCTTTCGACCGGCCAGTGTCGCGGTCTTTGATCAGCGCCACCGAGGCGACGGTGCCCGCTTGAGTAAACAAAGTGCGCAAATCCTCTTCGCTCGTCTCATAAGATAAATTGCCAACGTACAACTTGATTTCCATGATTTAGATCTCCTCCGGTGCGGCCTCTCGGGGCCGACCGACTAAACTATCGCCAGCCCCATGGAATATTCCGGGGCTGTTGCAACGTAACCATTAATCTCAGACCGGGAGACCTCGCGCCGAAGTTTCCCTTAATCTCATCTTTCGGCCCGAGCCGCAAGCCAACCCAACTGGCTGTAGTAGTCCCGAGTCTCTTTCAAATGAGTCCAGGCAATCTTGCCCATGAGTACCAGACTGGCGTAGGTTACAGTGGTTGCCCGGCTGCGCTCGGAATGGCCGAGTTCTACTGTGGGGTCAGCCGTTACTTGCTCAGTCATGGTGTCGCTCCAATTCTTCAGGCCACCGAACAGGGAGGCCAGGCTGGTGAAGCGCTAATCGTCCGGCCTGCGAGGGTGGCGCCCAGCTTCAACCAAAACAGGTCGCAAGGCCACCAGGGGTACTGAATTTTGCCAGTTCCACAACCGAAAACTCAGCCCGATCTGGAGGAGACCGAAGACCAGGGCATAGGCCCCGATCAGCCAGACTAAGCCTAAGGCGCTCGCCCCGGGCCAGATCACTAACACCACACCCAGCACTACCGACAGGACGCCGCTCAAGGCCAGTAGCCCCTCATTTTTAATATCGGCCCGCAACCGGATGGCCGAAACAATCTCCACCATCCCGGTGACGATGGCCCAGGCCGCAATCAGATATAACAAGGCGATGGCGGTGAGACCGGGCGAGAGAAAAGTCAGGACTCCGGCGAGGATGCCGACCGACCCCTCAATCAGCAATAACCACCAGGGCTGCGAACCGTTATGGCGGGTCAGACCTGCGATCACTGCCAGGAGTCCATCCGCACAGTAAGTAGACGCCGAAGAGCAACACCAGCGCCGCCAGGGTGGGATTTGGCCAGGCCAAGGCAACCAGGCCAAACAGAACCGCGAACAGGCCGCGCAACACCATCAACCACCAATTTCGAGCCAAGTGTAAGCCGACATTGTTTCACCTTTGACAACCTTGTGTGCTGGATGTGCGCCTCGCGCTGAGGCGCACATCCAGTGATTGATGATCTGCGAAGGTTTAGATCAAGCCAACCAAGCCCTAGTAGCTCTGAAGTTTGAGCACAGTACCGGGAGCGATCACATTCTTGTTCTGGATATGATTATCCTTGGCGATGAGGTCGGCAATTCGCTGGACCTTCTTCTCATCTGTGAGATGGTACTGCTGACGCACGATAGCGTACAAGCCGTCTTTTTGATTAACCGTGTATTCCCAACTTCCCTTGGGCTGGTCTACCTTGTGCCAGGTGTTCTGGGCAGTGCGCTGAAAGGCGTCTCCATCTTTGTTGACACACCAGACGTTATCCTTGCCGCCAACGGCGACGACGGTCGCCCGGCCGTCCACTGAATGCCAGGCATTGCCTCCACGCCGGAATAGTGCGTCGTCCGTCTTGCCATACCAGACGGTTCCATCGGCGCCGACCGATATTGTCTTGGCGCCCGACGCGCCGGTATCCTTTCGCCACGTGCTGCCCTGACTGTCCCACTCGAAGCGGATGTCAACTGCCAGCACTCGAAGAGTGCGTCCACTCAAAAAGCAACTCTTGATTTTGTGGGGGCAGTGCTTCCTGCGCGAAATGCTCATATTTAGCCAGGTTGACCCCATGTAACTCCTGCACCTGCTCCCGATACCAGTTGTCAAACGGAAGAGCAGAGGTGATGATTTGGTCCAGCGCCTGACCCACATCATGGGCTTCGAGGGTGGTCACGGTCGCCGACCCAAAAGCGGTTTCCACCAACGCCAACCGTTCGCACGTGATGCCCAGCCGCCGGCGGGAGGCTTCGTACATCTGTAGTCGTGAGCCGGACATCTCCTGGCAAAACCGCCGCCAGGCTTCCACTTTACCGGCCACGATGGGGAGTGTCAGAACTATGCCAGGCATTGGGGCGTCCTCCAGTTGTCAGCTCCCGCTCTGTTCGCCGGCAGGGTGTTCGGCCTTGTCGTTCTTCTGGCCAGGCGTGCTGGTCTGGCCGGAGGGAGAGCGATGATCGGTGGAATACCAGCCGGAACCTTTGAAGACAATGACCGGCAACTGGGGAACACGCCGCACAGTGCCTCTATGGCATTCCGGACAGCGCTTCAATGGCTTGGCGAAGAGTGTTTCCTTTTTCGTGAACTTGACGCCGCAACTCTGGCATTTGTACGTGTAAACGGGCATATTGAAACCTCGATATGAACTCTACTCTTAACAATGAGTATAATGACGTGGAGTCTCAATAGCGTCACAAGGAGCGCTACGGTGGCAAGCTCTGCCTTACAATTGCATCTACATTTACTAGGGCCGCCAGAAGTGCGCCTGGGCGAAAGACTGCTGACGTTTCCCACGCGCAAAACGGTGGCGCTGTTGATTTACCTGGCGCTTGAGGGCGGACAGCAACCACGCGAGCACCTGGCGGCTCTCCTGTGGCCGGAATCAAACCCTGAGCGTAGCTACGCCTCACTCCGCAACACCCTCGGCCACCTGCAATCTGCCCTGCGCCAGGCTAGCGGCCAGGCCCAAACCACCTACCTCTCGGTCACTCACAATGCGCTGGCTCTGAATCCGGACGCCGATATCCGCCTCGACTTGCATACAGTGGCGCGCGCCTATGCTCAGGCCCGCGCCGACCGTTCGAGCCGGACGCCTCCGGAAGGTTCGGCCAGCCTGTCATTGTTGCAGTCGGCTGTTGCCTGCTACCGCGGCGATTTTCTCGCGGGGTTTTCGCTCGGCGATGCGCCCGGCTTCGACGATTGGGCCGCCGTCCAGCGTGAAGTCTGGCGTCGCCGCCTGGGCCTGATTCTCGACCGGCTGTCCGAAATCCAGTTTGCGCGAGGCGAACTTGCCAGCACCGCCGAAACCGCCTCGCTCTGGATCGCCCTCGATGGGCTGAACGAAGTGGCCTATCGCCGCAAGATGCGCGCGCACTTCGCGGCCGGCGAACGGGGTCAGGCTCTGGAAACATATGACTCGTGTCGCGCCGTTCTGGCAGCTGAGTTGAGCGTGGAACCAGAGCCGGACACCGAGGCGCTGGCTACGCGCATTCGTACTCAATACCCCCTCTCACATTCCGCGCCTCAGCCATACTGGCCCGATACCCCCGTTACCTTTTTGGAAAACCTATTTGCTGGACGCACCGCTGAGTATCAGGCGCTGGTTGAGCGCTATGGTCGCGCCGCCACCGGTCAGCCCCAGGTCGTGACACTGCGTGGTGAGGCGGGAATCGGCAAAACCCGCCTGGCCAGGGAATTCTTGGCCTGGGCTGTTGCCCAGGGAGCCGAGACGCTCCACGGGCGCGCTTTTGAGAGTGGCAGTCGTATGTCGTACCAGCTTTTGATTGAGGCCTTCCGCCCCCGGCTCGAGCGGGAAAATGCGTTGCAGGATTGGCTGGGGGAGGCGTGGTTGGTTCCGCTGAGTCAATTGTTGCCGGAATTGCGCGAGCGCTACCCTGACTTGCCTCTCGCTCACCTGGAGGCGGCAGCAGACCGAACGCAGCTCTTCGAGTCACTCGTGCGCTTAACGCTGGCCCTGGCCAATCGGGCGCCGCTAGTGCTGTTCGTGGACGATGTGCAATGGGTGGATAGCGCGACGCTGGACCTGCTGCGATACGCTATCCGGCGCTGGCGAGAGAGCGCGGCGCGGATATTGCTATTGGTCAGCCTGCGGTCAGAAACCTTACAGCCGTCAGCCCAACCCCAGCGACCGAGCCTGAACGAGTGGCTAGCTCATGTGAAGCGTGAAGTGGAGCCTTATCAACTCGTACTAGAACCGTTGGGTGAACGCGATACGGTGCAGATGGTGCTCTCTATACTGGCACCACCCGCCGCTGATTTCGCGCAGTGGGTGTTCAATGAAACGCGCGGGCAGCCGTTCTACTTGATGGAGACCTTGAAGGATTTGCTTGAACGAGGCGCCCTCCACCCCAAGCGGCAGGCAGATGGCAAATGGGCATTTGAGGTGGACGCCAAGCACGATCTTGGCCATGCGGTCCGTGTCCCGTCAACCGTGCGGGCTGTGATCCGCTCTCGGTTGAATCGCCTCAGCCCCAATGCATTCACCCTGTTGGCAGCCGGAGCCGCCCTCGAGCATCAGCTCACGTTCGAGCGCCTGTGCGCCATCGCCAACGTGGCCGAAGATATGGGATTGCCCGCCCTGGACGAATTGGTCAGTGGCCAGCTCTTGCTGGAAGTGGCGCGGCCTAGCGACGCCAACGCGTATGTATTCGCGCACCACATGATCTGGGATGTCGTTTATACCGAAGCCGGGGATGCGCGCCGGCGGCTTTTCCATCGGCGGGCGTTGGACGTCCTCGAAGCGGCCAGGGAGTCTGCGGCTGTGTTGGCCTACCACGCTCTGGCCGCTGGACTGGCGGAGGATGCTTTCCGCCACAGCCTGGCTGCCGGGCAAGAAGCACTGCGCCTATCTGCGGCGAGCGAGGCGACTATTCATTTCGAGAAGGCCCGTCAACTGGCGCAGGAGGGATCGTTCGCCGGCATGGAGTTCGAGCCGCACCTCCGTGATTTGTATTTGCAGTTGGGCCGGGCATACGAACTGAACGGTCAGCCCGAGCAGGCGTTAGCCGTTTATAACCAATTGTCGAAACAGCCCTGACAAGTCGTGCCGTTCTAATGGTTGAGTTGAGCGTGGGCATTTATCTCTCAACCTCGAGGCCGTACCCGAAAGGGAACAGCGGAGCGCCATCGCCCTCGCTCGGCATCGGTATCTGACTCATCGAACGCGGCCAGGTGTACGGAAGTTTGCCGGTGAAGGGGTAATCGCCGAAGAGCATGTCGGCCACACCCGCACCCTCCGTGCCGGGAAGCCAGGCGGCGACGAGGCTGTCTATTTTCAGCAGTTGTTCGGTCAGGATCAGCGGGCGGCCCGAAATGAGGATCACGATCAACCGCTTGCATCGCGCCCGTATCCGTTCGATCAACGTCGCGTCGTCCGCGGCGAGAGTTAGGTCTTCGCGATCCCCCGAGCCTTCAGCATACGGTTCCTCGGCCACCACCGCCACGCCGACGTCGGCCCGCCCCTCGAACTCACCCGAGGCGTTGAACTCCACCCGCGCCTGCGGCGAAGCGGCCTGTTTGAGGCCGTCGAGGATCGTCGTGCCGGGTGTGATGTTTCCGCGCGCCCCCAGCCATTCAATCGTCCACCCGCCGCACTGAAGCCCGATGTCGTCGGCGGCCTGCCCGCCGACGAAGATGACGGGTGTGTCTTTGGCGATGGGCAGCGCACCACGCAACGCGTCGTTCTTGAGCAGGACGAGCGACTTGCGAACGGCCTCGCGCGCCAGGGCCCGGTGCGCCTGGGAGCCCAAGGACGCCGGCGCCGCCGGCTCGGCCAGCGGGCGCTCGAACAACCCCAGCCTGAATTTCACTGCCAGGATGCGGCGCACCGCGTCGTCAATGCGTTCCATTGAAATCTCGCCGGACTCGACCGCCCGGGTAGCCTGCGAGATGAAGCTGTTGTAGTCGAACGGCACCATGATCATGTCGAGCCCGGCGTTGATCGAAGTGACGACGGCGTTGTGGTAGTCGCCGGGAATCTGGTCAATGGCTTGCCAGTCGGAGACGAGAAAGCCAGTGAACCCCAACTCACCCTTGAGCACGTCGGTGAGCAGGTATTGGTGGGCGTGCATCTTCACGCCGTTCCAACTGCTGAAGGAGACCATGATGCACAGCACGCCTGCATCAATGGCGGCCCGGTAGGGTGGGAGGAAGCGCGCGCGCAGAGTGGCCTGGTCCATGATTGTATCGCCCTGATCGAGGAGGTAACGATAGTTCAAGATGATTGTCTTCGAAGAGCCAAAGGCCGTCCCGCCGTCGCCGATGAAGTGCTTGGCCGTCGCCGCAACCTGCGGCCAGGTGCTTTGCAGGCCGCGAATGTACGCCGCGCCCAGCCTCGTCACCAATTCCGTGTCTTCGCCGTAGCCCTCGCAGGTGCGCCCCCAGCGCAGGTCCTGCGGCACGGCGACAGTCGGCGCGAAATTCCACAGAATGCCGGTGGCGGCCACCTCCTCCGCCGTCGCCCGGCCGATCCGTTCGACCAGATCGGGATCGCGCGCCGCGCCCAGCCCGACGTTGTGGGGGAAGATCGTCGCGCCGTAGACGTTGTTGTGTCCGTGCACTGCATCCACGCCGTAGAGGAGGGGGATGCCCAGCCGGGTTTCGAGCGCCGCCTGCTGAAAGGAAGTCACCATCTCCAGCCAGGCGCGGGGCGTGTTCGGCGATGGTGAGCCGCCGCCGCCGCTCAATACCGAGCCGATGAACCTGTTCCTCGTTTCTTCAAGGCTGAGGCTGTTCTTCTCGGCTTGAGTCATCTGCCCGATCTTCTCGGCCAGCGTCATCTGCGCCAGCAACGCCTGGACGCGGGCTTCGACGGGGAGCGATGGATCGCGATAGTCAGCCATGATCACCCCACCCACATATCAAAGAGGATGACGAACCACGCAATCCAAAGCAATACGAGCGAGCGGAGGGACGGCGTTGACAGGGTCTTCATGGGAGTGATCAGGCCCCTTTTCTTGAGAGATAGGCCTGATAGAGATCGGGCAGGTGCATGCGAGGAGCAACCGCCGGATCGTAAAACGCGTCAGGATTCACCGGCAACCGGGCAAACGCCGGAATCGGTCGAATGGTTGGGCGCGTGGCGGCAAACTCCTTCAATACCTGGGCGTGCGGCTTTAGCGATCCATCCGGGCGCACCAGCCCGAAGAAGCGCTCGTGGCGAGATTGGTCGCACGGCGGGCGATCCCACAATTCGGGGGCGTAATCGGCAAAGCACCAGACGAGCGCGCCGAGCGCGCCCACTTCGACGAGGCGCGGCAAGGTCTGGCGCAGGTACTCTGCCAGGTCTTCCTCTGAAGCCATGAACTGAGTGCGCGGCCGGCCGTAAGCACGCCACTTCCACGTTTGAGAAGGCTCGCCGGGTGGAACGGTACAGCCGCCGAACTCTTCCATCAGCACCGGCTTGCCACACAGCGCCGCCGTCAGCGCGCAGGTGAAGGGCACGAAATCGGGGTCGAGCGGGTGACGGGCCAGGGGAGTGTACATGGGATAAGAGTGCATCACGGCCACATCGGTCTGGCCGTAAACGTGATCGATCCGCAGATTGTTGTGCTCATTGAGGCTGGCCGCGTGCAGGCCGCAGGTGATTGGACGTTGCGCGTCGAGCGCGCGGAGCGCCGCAGCCATTTCTTTCACCCACTTGCGGCCCGCCTCCGGGCTTTGCGGCCAATCGAATAGGTCGGGTTCGTTGCCCAGGTTCCACATCCAGATCGCCGGATGATCTTTGTATGCGCCCACGACGGTCTGCAATTGCAGTTTCTCGGCGGCCAGCGCCACCGGGTCGTGATAGGGGTTTCGGTATCCTTTGCGGGTTGGTCGTCCATCGCTCACAACCTGGCGCAGCCACCTCTGTCGCCGGACGGGGCGCGGGCCACCCAACAGCCAGCCCGGCGCCCAGTTAGGGCCGCTCATGTGGCCGGTGAAGAAAGTCACGTCCAGCTTCAAGCCGTTTTCGACGGCAATGTCGCATACTTTTCCAAGGTTTCTAAGGCAGATTTTGTCCACCACATCCGGCGCGGGCTGAAAGTCATCCCACAGCAGGAACAGGCGCACGACCTGTAATCCCAGAGAGGCTATCAGGGCAAACTCCTCTCGGACTTCGTCTGCCTTGAACTGGCTCCACCAATACATAGCCTTGTGGCGCGGCCAGTAGTTCACGCCGAGGGTAAACGGTTGTCCTTCTTTCATTGTCGCCCCAATTCCCACCAGGGTAGCGGAGGATGGTCAGACGCGCATCTTCGGCATATGGCTGCATCTGTAAAGGGACGAAGAGCCGAGGGCCGTAGTTTGTGCCGTACACCAGCGGGCTGAGGGGGCCGAGATCCTGCTCGGCGTCCACATAAAGCCCGCCCGGCACGGGTGTTGGGACAGGCGTGAGAGTGGGGAGGGGGTGGGGGAGGGCGGAGCACCGGTGACGACGACGATGATCGGGGTGGGTTGGACGGCGCAGGCGGTCAGCAGAACTGCGGCGACGATAGGCCACGGACGACGGACAATTAAGATGTGCCAGTTGGCCGTCGTCGGTCGTCCGTCGTCGGTCGTCATTTGTCCACCCCGGTGATGACGATGCCCTGCATGAATACGCGCTGGGCCAGGAAGAAGATGATCACGGGCAAAGCCAGAGCGATCATCGACGCGGCCGTGGCCAGGCTGGGCTGCGTGTTGAAGATATTGGCGAACTGCGTCATCCCAATGGAAATCGTGTAGAGGTCCTCGCGGCCCTGCAGATAGATCAGAGGCTCAAAAAAGTCGTTCCAGGCGAAGAAGAAGTGGAAGAGTCCGACCGCGGTGAGTGCCGGCATAGACTGCGGGAGGATAACGTAGAGCAGGGTTTGCAAGGGGGAGGCCCCGTCAATCATCGCCGCTTCATCCAGGTCGCGGGGAATGCCCTTGAAATACTGGCGCAGGAGAAAGACGTTATAGGCGTTGGCGAAGAAGTGAGGGATGATGAGCGGCCACCACGTCCCTCCCCAGCCAATCGCGCGGAAGAAGATGTAGGTTGGAATGAGAGTGACCTGTCTGGGCAGAATAATCGTCGAGATCAAGATAATGAACAGGAGGTTGATGCCCGGGATGCGGAAGCGCGAGAAGCCGTAGGCCACCACGACGGACGACAGCAGCGTGCCAATCGTGCCGACGACGGCAATAAAGGCTGTGTTGCGAAAGAGATAATCGAGGCGGATCTGATTCCACGAGGTTGGGAAATTCTCAAGGGTTGGGTCGAACCGATAGACCGGTTCCAACACGCGCCAGCGGCCCTCCCAATGGATCAGGCCGGCCTCGGGGTTTTCCGGATCGGCGAAATCACTGGCCTCGCGGCCTGGTTTGACCAAGGCCAGTTGCCGGGCGCCTTCATCAGTGGGCACGTTCAGCAGCGGATAATCTTTACCTTGATAATTGAAGGTCGCCGGGCTGGAGGGCAAGAATTGGGAGTATGGATCCTGAACCTGTTTTTGCGTTTTGAGTGACGTGAGAGTCATATAAGCCAGCGGCGCCAGGAACATAGCTACGACGACGAGCGCCAGCAAGGTGACCAAGGCTGTCGCCGTGAACTTGCTCATATTCCGCTGGGGAGACCAAGCCGGGGCAGGGCGAGGACGGGCCTGAGTTAGAGTTGCCATCGTTACTCACCTCCGGCGTAGTAAACCCAGCGGTTTTGGGTCCGGAACAGGATAATGGTCAATATCAAGACGATGACGAACATCGCCCAGGCCAGGGTCGCGCCGTAGCCCATGTCGAGGAAGTTGAAAGCGATTCGGTACAGATACAGGTTGTAAAACATGGTCGAGCCGTTCGGATCGCCGCGCCCGTTGCCAATAATATAGGCTTGTACGAAGTACTGAAAAGAGCCAATGACGGAAAGCATCACGTTATAGAATATCACCGGCGAAATCATGGGCAGTGTAATGTTGAAGAATCTCTGTGGCCCGCTGGCGCCGTCCACCTTGGCGGCGTCGTAGAGTTCGGTCGGCACGTTTTGCAGGCCGGCGAGCATCGTGAGCATAGTATTGCCAACGCCCCAGAAGCCCATGATTGTCAGCGCCGGCAGCACCCAGAATTCGTCCTGATACCAACGCGGGCCCTGGACACCGAAGAGGAATTCGATTGCTCGATTGAGCCAGCCGGTCTCGCTGTTCATGATGCCCCCCCAGATGATGACGTTGACGACAATCGGGATCATGGACGGCATGTAGAATAACGTGCGGTAAATGTTCTTGGCGAAGAGGTGTTCAGAATTGACCAGCACCGCCAGCCCGAGTGGGAACGCGATGGAGAGCGGAACCGAGATCAGCGCAAAGCGCAGGGTGACCCCCCAGGCCTGGCTCATGAAAGGATCGGTGAACAAGCGCGCCCAATTGGTCAAGCCCACAAACTGAGTGGCCTCAGGATGAATGGGGTTGTAGTCGGTCAGCGAGAAGACCAGCGAAGCCAACATCGGCATGAGCGTGAAGATTAAAAAGCCGACGATCCACGGGCTGAGAAAAAACAGCCCCCAGTTGATCTCGCGCCGGGCCAATGCCGAAAGGGGTTTGCGCTGACGCACAGCCCGGATTTGGGTCGAGGTGGTACCTATGGTGGCCATGAGCGATGCTCCAGGTGAGAAGACCTGACAGACCTGCACCCAACAGGTCTGTCAGGTCTCGCTAGAGAAAGCTAAACGTTTGAAGGCTTAGTTGCCGTCGGCCTCTGCCTCCTGGTAGATGGCGGTCTCGTCCTTGAGGAACTGCTCGAGCCGCGCGTCAATATCCAGGTCTGGATTGCTGCGCAGGTCGCTGCCCAACTGCAGGAAAGCGTCATGGGCTTTGGCGACATTCGGCAGTACCAGCTCGTGTCCCGGGACCTCCAGATACGGGATCATGTCCAGGAAGACCTGCCAGTCGGCCTTGTTCGGCGCGAACCTCTCGTCCAGCGACGCAAAGAAGTCGGCCTGTTGGGTCTTGCGGGCCGGCAAGCCGCCGTAGATCTTGTACAGGTCGGCCGCGCCTTCGCCGATCAGGTAGGTGTAAACCTTGAAGGCCGCCTCCGGGTTCTTGGTGTCCTTCATGATGCCGAAGGTGTCGCCGTGCATCTTGGCCGTGGTCTTGCCGTTGTAGGACGGCACCACCGCGACGTCCCAGTTCGGCACGGTCACGGTTGCGTCGGACGACGGCGTAATGCAGCAGGTGTACCACAGGTGGGTGAGGCCCATCGCCACGTGGCCGGAGTTGAACGAGTTGCTGTGTCCGAGATAGTCAGTGTCCATCGCGGCCTGGGTCGGCAGGAACGGCTGTTCGCCCCACATGGCATCGTAGTACCACTTGACGGCTGCGGCCTGTCCGTCCGAGAGGACCGCCTCGCCGGCGTCGTTCACCGGGTAGAACGGCTCGAAGTAGGCCGAGAACCAGCGCGGGCTATCCTTGACCCACTGGAAGTCGAAGCCGTACTGCATGATGTTATCTTTGTCGAAGTCCGCGCTGGTGGCGTCGTTGCCATTGGCGTCCACGGTCAGGCGCTTGGCGACTTCGGCCACGGTATCGAAGTTCCACTCCAGCTCTTGGCCGTCAAGGGTGTACTTCTCGCCGACCTTGTGCGGCGGGTAGGCCAGGCCGGCCTCGTCGAACAGGTCCTTGTTGTAGTACAGGGCCGAGGGGAAGATCGCGAACGGCAGGCCGACCAGTTCGCCCTGATCTTTGTAGAAATCGAGGAAGGCCGGGTCGATGTCGCTGGTGTCGTAGTTGAACTTGTCCACCAGGGGCTGCAGGTCAAGCCAGGCGCCCTGGAACCAGCCGCGGCCTTCTGTTCCCATCGGGCCGACGATGTCGGGGGCGTTGCCGGCGGCCACCTGCGCAATCAGGTTATCGCGGGCGTACTTGTTGTCCACGATAATGGTGATGAGCTGGATTTCGTCTTGCGAGGCGTTGAACTTGTCGACGAATTCCCTCTCCTGTGGAATCTGGGCTGCCTGAGAACCGGTGCCCAGGCCGATGTACCAGTAGACCTGGATGCGGTCGGCCTGCGGTGCCGCGGTAGGCTGGATGACCTGGGTCTGGACGACTTCGCGGGTTACTTCTACTTCCACCGGCGGCGCGGTTTGCACGATCACCTGCGGTGTGGCAGCGGGGCCGCAGGCAACCAACACAAGGCTGGTGAGCACGAGCAGGCTCACAAATGCAAGCGATGATTTACGCATGGGTAATCTCCTTTTTTTCTCCTCGTCGTAAGAGTTAAGATTGATGCTGTTGGCCGTTGAATATCGATAGTCATTTGTGGCAGGCAATCACCTCCTTAGACCGGTGCCGCACGAGGAACGAATGACAAGCTCAGTGGGCAGGATAATGCGGCGAGGCTGGGCGTCGGACGTGGTGATGATGTCAATCAGGGTCTCCGCCGCAACCTGACCCATACGGTGGATGGGTTGTCGAACCGTCGTTAATGGCGGATCGGTTCGGGCGGCAAATGGCATATCGTCGAAACCGACCATGGCCACCTCCTCAGGTACGCGCCGGCCAGCATCGCGCAGGGCGCGCAACGCACCTAATGCCATCGCGTCACTGCCGACAAACACCGCGTCGGGCCTGTGGGCGAGCAGGCGCTGCATGGCAACATATCCTCCCGCTTCGGTGAAATCGGCTTCGACGATGAGATCCGAAACGGAGGCAATCCCCCGCGTCCGCAAAGCATCGAGGTACCCCTGAAGCCGGTCAGCACCGGCGATCATGTTTTGCGGGCCAGTGATGGCGGCGATGCGTCGGCGTTCCAACCGCAGGAGATGTGTGACGGCGTCGCGGGCCGCATTCCGGTTGTCCACATCGATGTAATTCACCCGTTCATTGGTCGGGTGGCGGCCGACCATGATAAAAGGAATATCTCCTTCGATCAGCGCCTGCCCCACCGGGTCGTCGTTGAGTTGAGAAGCAAGAATGACGCCGTCAATCAAGGCGCTATGCATGATCTGGCGGATGGTGCGACGCTCGTATTCCGGTTCCGCGAGCCAGAGCATGACCGAATGGTCGTGGGTGTTACAGGCCGAGGATACGCCTTGGATCAGGATAGGGAAGTAGGGGTCTGTGAATAGCGCGGAAACCCGCATAGGAATGACAAGCCCAAGGATGCGGGTACGGCCAGCCGCCAGGCCTCGGGCGGCGACGTTGGGGTGAAAATTCACTTGTTTGATGATTTGGAGGACTTTCTCGCGAGTGACCTGACTCACATTCGGGTCATTGTTAACGACCCGCGACACGGTTGACCGTGAAACACCACTGAGTTTGGCAACCTCTTCGAGTTTCATATCGCAGAAATTGGGAGCGTTCCCAGTAATCGGCAAAAAAAAAGGGCCGCCATCAGACCAAACTATAGCGAAAATCACCCAAATTTTCAGCCATATTGAGAAATTTGGCTGAAGAAAAAGGCAGAATGGTGGGAGCGCTCCCAGTTCTTGCCCCATAATATATGATTTCAAGGTTCCGTGTCAAGCATCAGTTTTTCAAAGCAGATACTTCAACCTCGTTTTCTATTGACACTCTCCCGCCTTCGTCAACACCGCGGGATACTCGGTAAACAGTTACTCTCCAAACTTAATCCCCTGCGCCAGCGGCAATTCTTTCGACCAGTTGATCACATTCGACTGGCGGCGCATGTATGCCTTCCACGCATCCGAGCCGGACTCACGCCCGCCGCCGGTTTCCTTTTCGCCGCCGAACCCGAGGCCGATCTCGGCGCCGCTCGTGCCAATGTTGATGTTCGCCATGCCACAGTCAGAGCCGGTGACCGACAGGAACCGCTCTGCCGAAAGCAAATTGGTCGTAAACATCGCCGACGAGAGACCTTGCGGCACGCCATTGTGAAGTTCAACGGCCTCGTCGAGCGTTTCGTATTCCATCAAGTAGAGAATGGGCGCGAACGTTTCCTCGCAGACGATGGGCATTTGCGTCGGCATTTTCACAATCGTCGGCTCGACAAAGCACGGCCCTCTCTCTGGCAAGCGGCGGCCACCAATGAGAATCTCGCCGCCCTGTTCTTTGATCTTTTCCAGCGCGGCGAACATATCCTCCACGGCCCCCTCGTTCACCAACGGCCCCATCAAAATTCCGTCGTCCAGCGGGTTGCCGATGGCGACTTGCTGGTAGGCTTTCACCAGCCGGTTGGTGAGGTCTTGGGCAATGCGCTTATGCATAATGATGCGGCGGGTGGACGTGCACCGTTGCCCGGCCGTGCCCACCGCGCCAAACAGGATAGCCCGCGTCGCCAGATTGAGATCGGCGTCCTCGGTGACGATAATGCCGTTGTTGCCGCCAAGTTCGAGGATAGTGCGGCCCAGCCGCCGGGCGACGGTCTCTGCGACGTGCCGCCCCATATTCACCGAACCGGTGAACGAGATCAACGGGATACGATGATCGTTGAGCATCCGCTCGCCAATCTCACCGCCACTGCCGACGACGACGTTAAACACCCCGCTGAAGCCGTGATCGGCCATGACTCTGTTGCAAATGTGCTGAGTTGCCAACGCGCACAAGGGCACGGCCGAGGCGGGCTTCCAGACCATCGTGTCGCCGCAAGCCGCTGCAATTGCCGAATTCCACGACCACACCGCCGTGGGAAAGTTGAAGGCGGTGATGATGCCAACTACGCCCAGCGGATGCCACTGCTCGTACATGCGGTGGCCGGGCCGCTCCGATTGCGTTGTTACGCCGTAAAGCTGGCGCGAAAGGCCGACGGCAAAATCACAGATATCGATCATCTCCTGCACCTCGCCCAGGCCTTCGACCCTGATCTTGCCCATCTCCAGCGTCACCAGTTCGCCCAACGGCTCCTTCATTTCGCGCAGGGCGTCGCCGAGGTCGCGCACCACTTCGCCGCGTTTGGGCGCGGGAACGGCGCGCCACGTCTTGAACGTTTCGGCGGCCTTGCTCACCACGGCTTCGCAGGTTGTTGCCGTGGCTTGAATAATCTTGGCAATCGGCTCGCCAGTGGCCGGGTTGTACGACACCAGTTCTTTGCCTTTCGGGTCATCGATCCATTCATTGGCCCCCGTGCTCGCACCGGGGTTTACATCTTTGAGATTCAGCTTTTCAAGTAACGCTTTCATTTGGCTATTCTCCTTGCGCCTATTCCCGCGAAGCTTGTTTAACACCAACCGGGCTGTAGGGCGCCTACGGTAAACCCAAAGCATCTTCGATGACTTGCCGTAGCGCGGCCGCGTCGAGGTCCTTCTTATCCAGGAAAGCGATGGCCCCGGCCCCGAGGCCCAAACGGCGAAATTCGCGGTCAAGGTAGGCGCTGATCAACACCACCCGGGTCATGGGCGAGACGGCCTTGATGCGCCGGGTGCATTGAATACCGTCTTCATCCGTCAGCACCACGTCAACCAGGGCCAGTTGCGGCTTGATCCGTTCGGCCAATCGCACCGCCTCCCTGGTGTCCTCGGCTTCATAAAGTATCGCCGTCGGGCAGGTCTTGCTTATTAATCGGCCAAGTTGCTGGCGATAGCGCGGATTGTCGTCAATCAGCATGATGGTCACTGCCAGCTCGGAGCTGACTTCGGGCGCGTTCGTCTCGTGATCGGCGGCGGCCAGCACCTCGGGATGTCGCAACGCATAATTGAGCGCCTCTAAACGGCTATCAACACCCAGGGCGCGGTACAAAGCCGTGAGGTGATTCTCCACTGTTTTGACGCTCAACTCCATCGTCTGGGCAATCCGGCGGTTATCATAGCCCTGGGCCAGCAATCTCAACAATTCACGTTGGCGGCGCGTGAGCGGCGGAGAAGCCCGCGCCGGCATAGGCGGCCGGCGGTGGACAAGCCGATCAATCAGCGGGCTGGAGATCCAGCGGCCACCAGCCAGGATGCGCTGGGTGGCCAACTGCAGATCGACCAGCGGCTGATCTTTGAGATGGTAACCGTCCACTCCCGCGCTTAATAGCCCCACCACATAAGCCTCGTCGTCGTAGGCGCTAACCACCAGTATTTTGAGAGCAGGATACTCGGCTTTGATCTTCTGGACGGCCGCCACCGGTTCAAAGTCAGGCATGGCGACGTCTATCACCAGCAAATCAGGGTGAAGGCTGGCCACCATGTCGGACAATTCCCGGCCATTGCCGGCTTCACCAATGACCTCCAGGCCGGCAAGATTGGCCAACGCATTTCTCAAACCAGCGCGCACCACCGCGTGGTCGTCCGCCAACAACACTCGCACGGGAAGCATGGAACCTATTATATGTCATGTTTCAACGCCTTTCAGATAAGACCTGCCGGGTTTTGCCCGCTTGAAGTTCCGCCAAGTTTTAGCCAAACCCGGCAGGTCTGAGCCAACGGGGGATTTCCCCCAATTTAACCGGGGGATTTTCGGGCTTCAGCCGGGGGAAAAGGACAGGGCTCGCCATTTCAATCCGCCTAATAATCTAACCTGATCTGATGGTTGATCATGTTCTGGCGCGCCAATCTCAGGTTGAAAGGAGGTGAGTTGAAAGAGAGTACAGGCAATCCAACAAATGCAGAAAGCCCCATCAAAATCTTAGTCTATGTAAACACCATCAAGGAGGATCGATAATGTTAAAGAAGAGTTCGTTTAGTGCTTTGCTGGCCATCCTGGTCGTGGCCGCAACAGTCCTGTCGGCTTGCGGCGGCCCGACGGCCACTACTGCCGCCCCCGCCCCCACCCAGCCGCCGGAAACCAAGCTGGCTGTGGGCATCGTTCTGCCAACCAAAGACGAGCCGCGCTGGATCCAGGACGAGACCCGCTTCAAGGCAGCGCTCACCGCCGCCGGGCACGAAGTTGAAATCCTGTTCAGCCAGGGCGATTCCGCCAAGGAAAAAGCCAACGTCGAAGACCTGATCACCAAAGGTGTCAAGGTCATCATCATCACCCCGCACGACGGCTCAGCCGCCGCCGCCGCCGCCGAAGCCGCCCGCGCCGCAGGGGTGAAGGTCATCTCCTACGACCGCCTGATCCTCGACACCGAGGCCGTGGATTACTACGTCACCTTTGACAGCATCGCCGTGGGCGCCGCCCAAGCCCAGTATCTGGTTGACGGAGCTAGCGGTTCCGACAACCCGCTGTACCTCTATGCCGGCGCGGCTTCCGACAACAACGCCTTCCTCTTCTTCGAAGGCGCCTGGAATGTCCTGCAACCCAAGATTGCCGACGGCACCTTCGTCATCAAGAACTCCAGAGAAGCGGTTGCTCTCTCCGGCAAGGCCACGTTGACCCGCGATGAGATGAGCAAGATCATCGGCCAGATCACCACCAACTGGGACTTCAACACCGCCAAGGGTCTGGCTGAGGCCAACCTGACCGCCGCCGCCGCCGCCGACAAGGGCAACGTCTTCATCCTCGCCCCCAACGACGGCACCGCCCGCGCGATTGCCGACGCCTTCGCCGCCGACAAGGATGTCGCCAGCTACGTGGTGACCGGACAGGATGCCGAGAAGGCTTCTGTCCAGTACATCATTGACGGCAAGCAGTCCATGACCGTCCTCAAGGATGTCCGCACGTTGGTTGCCGACGCCATTAGCGCCGCCGTCGCTTATCTTGAGGGCAAAACACCCCCTCAAACCAACACCTACAACAACGGCGTGTTCGACGTCCCGGCCAAGCCGTCCGAGGTGATCTCGGTTGACAAAGACAACGTCCAAGAAGCAGTGATCGATTCCGGTTATTGGCCCGCCAGCGACTTTACCGGCCTTGAAGGCGGCGCCGTTGCGCCCACTGCCGGGCAGGTGGAAGTCTTTTCCTGGTGGACAGGTGGTGGTGAAGCCGCCGGCCTGGAAGCCATGATCAAGATATTCAGCGCCCAATACCCAAATGTCGAATTCGTGAATGCGGCTGTTGCCGGTGGCGCTGGCACCAACGCTCGCGCCGTGCTTGCCTCTCGTTTGCAGGCCGGTGATCCGCCCGATAGCTGGCAGGGTCATGCGGGTCAGGAACTGATCGGCACCTACGTTGCTGGCGGTCAGCTCGAATCTCTGAACGACCTGTATGATGCTGAAGGCTGGCTCAGTGTCATGCCCGAAACCCTCATCCCGCTAATCTCGCAGGATGGCAACATCTACTCTGTGCCGGTCAATATCCACCGCGCCAATGTGCTCTGGTATAACCCGAAAGTTTTGGCCGATAACAAGGTCGCCGTCCCAACCACCGTCGAAGAGTGGATCGCCGCGATGGATACCCTCCAGGCCGCTGGCGTTCAGCCTCTGGCCCTCGGCGAACAGTGGACCAAGATGCACCTGCTCGAGACCGTCTTGCTCGGCACCCTCGGCCCCGATAAATACAACGGCCTGTGGGATGGCTCCACCGACTGGGCTGGCGCTGATGCGAAGGCTGCTCTCGACAACTATGTCAAGGTTCTTTCCTATGCCAACACCGACTCTGCTTCGCTCTCCTGGCAGGATGCCTCTCAGCTTGTTGTGAACGGCGATGCCGCCTTCAATGTGATGGGCGACTGGGCTGAAGGCTACTTCCGCGAGCTCGGCAAGGCTCCTGAGACTGACTACGGTTGGGCTCCGGTTCCTGGCACCGTCGGCACCTTCCAGTTCCTTTCCGACTCCTTTGTGCTGGCTGTTGGCGCTCCCGATGCCGAAGCTGCGACTGCCTGGCTGAAGATTGCCGGTTCCAAGGAAGGCCAGGAAGCCTTCAATCCGGTGAAGGGCTCCATCTGTGCCCGCACCGACTGCGACCAATCTCTCTTTGGCGTGTACCTGCAGTCGGCCATGGATGATTGGTCCAACAACACTGTCGTCGGCTCGCTGACCCACGGTGTGGTGGCCAATGACTCCTGGAAATCCGAAATTGACACTGCCCTTGGTCTGTTCGTCGCTGATGGCAATGTAGAAACCTTCCAGGCTGCTTTGGCTGCGGCTTGCCAGAGCTCCGGCCCTTGCAAGTAGATTTAGTGTAGAATCGATGAGGCTCCGTATATGCGGAGCCTCATCCTTTCCTGGTATTGAAAAGAGGCATGTCATGCTTAGAATGTTGAGAGATAAAGACCGTTATCTTTCAGCAGTTCTTATTTCGCCGTCTATTCTGGCGGTGCTGATTTTTGTTTACGGCTTTATTGCCTGGTCTGTGCGGGTCTCTCTGAGCAAATGGAAAGGTTTGAGCGCAGATTACACCTGGAACGGGTTGAATAATTACTTTTCGTTGTTCTCCGACCCGCGCTTTCATGTGGATGTGCGTAACACGCTCATCTTCACGGGAGTGTTCGTGTTAGGCAGCATCCTGCTCGGCTTCCTATTGGCCGTGATCCTCGACCAGGGCTTGAGAGGTGAGAGCTTCTTCCGCAGCTTGTTCCTCTTTCCGATGGCGATCTCGTACATCGTAACTGGCGTGACCTGGCGCTGGCTGATGAACCCGGCCTCGGGCTCACGCACCAGCGGCTTGAATCTGCTATTTTCCCATCTTCATCTTGACTTTCTCCAAAACGCCTGGCACACAACCCCAATTTGGGGCATCGCGGCCATCGCCCTGGCCGCTGTCTGGCAGATGTCCGGCTATACCATGGCCCTCTACCTGGCGGGCCTGCGCGCCATTCCGCAGGAATTGCGCGAGGCCGCCCAGATTGATGGCGCCAGTGAAATCCAGATTTATCGCTACATCATGCTCCCTCTGCTTTCCCCGGTGACGTTAAGTGCGCTCATCATTCTCGGGCACGTGTCTCTCAAGGTCTTTGACCTGATCGTAGCCATTGCCGGCAAACAGCTCCCGCTGGACGTGCCCGCCATTTACATGTGGCAGACCACTTTCGACGGTCTATTCTATGGGCGCGGCGCGGCGATTGGCGTCCTCCTGTTGCTCAGCGTGGCGGTGTTGATTATTCCTTACATTCGCTATACCTTGAAGACAGAGGCCCAACGATGAAAAATAAGCTCCGCCTCGATAAGAACTGGCTGTATGTCCCCCTGCTTGTCATGGCAACCTTCTACCTCATTCCGATGTATGTCATGCTGGTGACAGGGTTCAAGAGTTTCGCCGAAGTGGACTTGAAGACCATGTGGAACCTGCCGAACGGCATCCACTTTGATAACTATGTCGAAGCATTCTCCAAACTGTCGCCTTCTCTATGGAACAGTTTCCTGATGGTCATCCCGGCCACGTTGCTCTCGTCAGCGCTGGGATCGTTGAACGGCTTCATCCTCGCCAAGTGGAAATTTCGCGGCGCAGACTTGATATTCCCGTTCATCCTGTTCGGCATGTTCATCCCCTACCAGAGTATTCTTATCCCGCTCGTACAGTTCATGAACGCCGCCGGGGTCAAAGGCCTGCCGGGATTGATGCTGGCGCATATCATTTACGGTATTCCGATTACCACGCTGACCTTCCGCAACTATTATGCGAGCCTGCCGCAAGAACTGCTCGAAGCCGCCAAGATTGACGGCGCGGACATGCTCGGCATCTATCGCTACATCCTCTTGCCAATCTCCATCTCCAGCTTCGTGGTTGTACTGATCTGGCAATTCACCTCTGCCTGGAATGATTTCCTCTTCGCCGTGGTGCTCACCGGCAACCAGGAATGGCCGATTACTGTGGCGCTTAACAACATGGCTGGCAGCCAAATCATCTCCTGGAACGTGCAAATGGCAGGCTCTTTCCTGGCTGCCTTGCCGCCCCTGCTTGTTTACATCCTCCTGGGGCGCTATTTCCTGCGCGGCCTGCTGGCCGGTTCGCTAAAAGGCTAAACTGCCATTGACAGTACGTAGCCAGTGATGGTTTCAAGATGCACGCGCGCTCGCTGTAGACGCGCTCACCATCTGCACCTCTTCTGTATTTCTTATTTGTGTTTCTTTGGAGATGCCTATGAATACTCCCATATTGGAAATGAAAAACATCACCAAGGAATTCCCCGGCGTGAAAGCTTTGAACAACGTCAGCTTTCGAGTCGACGAGGATGAGATACATTGCCTCGTCGGCGAAAACGGCGCGGGTAAATCCACCCTGATGAAAGTATTGAGTGGAGTTTATCCACACGGCGACTATACCGGCGATATCGTCTTCGGCGGAGAAGTGCAGAAATTCAGGGGCATCAGCGACAGCGAAAAGGCCGGCGTTGCCATTATCTATCAGGAGTTGGCGCTTGTCCCTGAAATGACGGTCTACGAAAACATCTTCCTCGGCCATGAGATTAGAAACGGCTTCATGGTTGACTGGAATGAAACAATAAAAAGAGCAGGCGAATTGCTAAGGAAAGTAAGGCTCAGTATAAACCCCTCTGTCAAAGTCAAGGAGCTGGGTGTTGGGAAGCAACAACTGGTTGAAATTGCGAAAGCGCTCAGCAGGGACGTTAGACTTCTTATATTGGATGAGCCTACCTCGGCCTTGAACGAGGACGACAGCGAGAATCTGTTGAACCTGCTTCGTGAACTTAAAGACCACGGCGTTACTTGCGTACTGATTTCGCACAAGTTGAAAGAAGTTATCGAGATTGCCGATTCGGTCACAGTGTTGCGTGACGGCCAGACAATTTGCACATTGGATGCTCATAAAGGCGACGTGTCTGAAAGTGCGCTGATCAAGCACATGGTAGGGCGTGAAATCGACAATATCTATCCCAAAAGAGAACGCAAGCAATCTGAGGAAGTGGTGTTTGAGGTTAAAAACTGGAACGCCTACAACCCCTCACTCGGACGAAATATCCTCAAAGACATTAATTTCAACGTGAAGAAAGGCGAAATCATAGGCTTTGCCGGCCTGATGGGATCGGGGCGCACGGAGCTTGCCTTGAGCATATTCGGAAATCCGGATGGCTATCAAATAAATGGCGAAATGATTGTCGAAGGGAAGAAGAAACGCTTCAAGCATCCCCAGGATGCAATCAGGGCGGGCATGGCTTATGTAACCGAGGACAGAAAAGGCGACGGCCTTATTTTGATCCAGGATGTAAAGCAAAACATCACTCTCGCGAATTTACCGGAAATATCCAACCGCGGCGTGGTCAACAGCAATGCCGAGGTTCAAGTTGCGAACGAATATAAGGTTTCTCTTAATATAAAAACGCCGAGCATTGAGCAGAAGGTCGTAAATTTAAGCGGCGGCAACCAGCAGAAGGTGTCGGTGGCGAAATGGTTGTTTGTCAAACCCGACGTATTAATCCTGGATGAGCCAACGCGAGGGATTGACGTCGGCGCTAAATATGAGATTTATACGATTATGACCCGGCTGGTGGAGCAGGGCATGAGCATCATCATGATATCGTCCGAATTGCCCGAGGTTCTGGGAATGAGCGACAGAGTGTACATTGTTTCCTCCGGCAAAATCACCGGCGAATTGCCGATCGAGGAAGCGACTCAGGAAAAAATCATGCAGTTGGCAACAGATTGAGGAGACTCGAGATGTCGTTCATCAGGAATGCGCAGAAAATATTGCAACAGAATATCCGTGAATACGGCATGTTTATTGCCCTGTTCGTCATTATGGCGTTCTTTACCTGGAGGACGAACGGCCTCTTTATTTCGCCGAGAAACATAAGTAACCTGCTGAATCAGACGGGCTATATCGCAGTGTTGGCCGTCGGGATGACGCTGGTTATTGTGATCCGGCATATCGATTTGTCGGTCGGTTTCCTGGCCGGCTTCCTCGGCGCGGTAGCGGCAATCGCTCTGGTATTCTGGGGCCTGCCTGTCTACGTGGTCATACCGCTTACCCTGGCGCTCGGAGTGCTGGCGGGACTCATAACCGCTTTCCTGGTGGCCCAAATGAATATCCCGGCATTTGTGGCAACGCTTGCCGGATGGTTGGGTTATCGAGGCGCATTGCAACTGGTCACTGCGGGTACGGGAACCATCATTATTCCGGACGAGGCTTTCAATGCCATCGGCAACGGCTTTATTCCCGACATTTTTCCTCCCGGCGCCGGGCCTTTACCGGGAGCGCATAAATTAACGCTCATCCTCGGATTGCTGGGCATCATTGTGTTCGTCATAAACGAGATCAACGACCGCAGAAAGAAGCAAGCCTACAATTTTGAAGTACTGCCGACGGACATGTTCATCCTAAAATTAGCATTCGTGTCGGCTTTAATCGGCGGTGCCACCTGGGTGCTCGCCGGATACCAGGGCCTCTCCTGGACGGCAGTTGTCGTCTTGATTGTGGTTTTGGTCTATGACTTCATTACCTCAAAGACGGTGCTCGGCAGACATATTTACGCTATCGGCGGAAATCCAGAGGCGGCTGAATTGAGCGGCATCAGTGTCAAGAAACTGACCTATGTGGTGTTCGGTTCGATGGGCATGCTTTCCGCTTTGTCGGGTATCTTGTTCGCCTCCCGCCTGCAATCCGCCACGACGACGGCCGGAACCCTGTTTGAATTGGATGCCATCGCCGCGGCTTTTGTCGGCGGTGTATCGGCGGCCGGCGGCGTCGGCAAGGTGATCGGGTCTATCGTCGGGGCGTTGGTGATGTTGTCATTGACGAGCGGCATGAACCTGATGGGCATTGATATATCCTACCAGTACATCGTCCGAGCCGCCGTGCTTGCGGCGGCTGTTATATTTGACGTCGCAACCCGTCGTAGTGGAAGATAATTCGCTACGCCTCCGCGAGGCCTGGAGGAAGTGGCCAACTTAATATGACGACCTCTCTCCTCCACGCTCTTAATCTCTTCAAGAGCTTTGGCAGGCTATCGGCTCTCGAGAATGTCTCTTTCTCCATCGAGCCGGGCGAAGTGCTGGGCGTGGTCGGGCGGCGCAGTTCCGGAAAATCTGCTCTTCTTCATCTGCTGGCCGGAGCTTATCCACCTACCACCGGCCAGCTTCTTTTTCAAGGCCGCCCTCTGCGTTCCCTTGATCGGCGCCATGCCCGCCGCCCGGGGATAGAACTGGTCCCCCAGACGCCGCTTCTGGTCACTCAACTGGATGTCTTGAACAATATTTTTCTTGGGCGCGAAACCGGCTGGCTGACTCCCGACTGGCCGCGCATGACCCAACGCGCCAAAGAGGTACTGCGCGACCTGGACGCGCCGGATAGCCTGTTGCGCCAGTCTGTCAATGACCTTTCCGAGGAACAGAGGCAGGTGGTGGCAATTGCGCGCGCCCTGTGCCGCCCGGCCCGGCTCATCTTACTGGACGACGCCCTGGCCTCGCTAAGTTTCCAGCGGCAGGAAGTTTTGCTCGCCCTGATCAAAACTCTGGCCGGGCGCGGCGTCGCCTTCATCATCACCAGCGACAACCTCAACCACCTGTTCGCCGTCACCGATCGCATTCTTGTCCTCTTCGAAGGCCGCCTTGTCGCCGATCGGCGCACCGCCGATTCCACCGCGCGCGAAATTGTCGAGCTGATCGTCGGCGCGGCAGGCCGCGAACAAGTGACGCCCGTCATCTGGGCGCTTGAAAGTTACCACGCCGCGCAACAGCAGGCCGAGGAACTCCGCCTGGCGCAGGCGACGCTGCGCGAAAGCCTGAAAGCCCGGGACTCGTTAAATCGGGAACTCGTCGAGCGGTTGCGAGATCAAGTGGGGGCTTTGGATCAATTGAATGTTGCCTTGCGGGACGCCCACCGGCGCTTGCTGACCGAACGCGAAGAAGAGCGTAAGCACATCGCCCGTGAACTGCACGATCAGGTTATTCAGGATTTGCTCAGTTTTAATTATCGCCTCGAAGAAGCCGAAGGCCACGAGCCAGCGTCCAACCACCCCGAGGAGCTTGCGGCGATTCGGTCCGGCATCCGGCAGGTGGTGAGCGACCTGCGCCAGTTGTGCAGTGACCTGCGCCCGCCGACCATTGACAGCCACGGGCTGACGGCCGCCATTCGCTCACATGCCCAGCAGTGGGCCGACCAGAATGGCATCGCCCTCACACTGGACATCGATCCCCAGTTGGGGCGACTGCCCGAGGCCATTGAACTTTCGGTCTTTCGCATTGTGCAGGAAGGGTTGAACAATGTTCGCAAACACGCCCGGGCCCGGCACACGCAAATTGGTCTCCGGCGAACTTCGACGGCCACCTTGCTCGTCCGGGTAGCCGATGACGGGCGGGGAATGGAAAAGCCGCCCGATCTTGCCGCCCTGTCGGCCCAAAGCCATTTTGGTCTGCTAGGCATCAGTGAGCGCGTCGCGCTGTTGGGCGGAACGATGCAGATCGAATTACCCGTTGCGGGCGGCGTCGTCTTAGAGGTCGAAATTCCCAGCCCTTATCCTTCAGTTTGACTGTGTTACACTATGCCAGCAACCGTCGTTTGACTGTCAGGTGAAATGTCCAAGCACTCTGGCCTCGCTGAGCCGCTCTCTGCGGAAGGGGACGATCTTGACCTCGGTCGCGAGGTGAGAGTAGAGCGGGCGCGCCTGTCGGTGAAAGGCGTAGTGCAGGGGGTGGGCTTCCGCCCATTTGTGTACAGCCTGGCATTAGAACTCGGCCTCGCCGGTTTCGTCGGCAACAACAGCGGCGGGGTATTCATCGAAATCGAAGGTCAATCCCCGGCGCTGGCCGCCTTTCAATCTGAATTAATCCGGCGCAAGCCGCCACTCGCCCACATCGACTCCGTCACCACACAATCGCTCGCGCCGCTCGGCGAGAGCAGTTTCCGCATCGTCGAAAGCGAAGCGCAGGCGGCGGCTAACACCCTCATCTCGCCGGACATGTGCCTGTGCGACGACTGCCGCCGCGAACTGTTCGACCCCCACGACCGGCGCTGTCGGTATCCCTTCATCAACTGCACCAACTGCGGCCCGCGCTTCACCATCATCAAAGACATTCCTTACGACCGCCCGCTGACCACGATGACGGCCTTCAAGATGTGCCCGGCGTGTGAGGCCGAATATCACGACCCGCTCAACCGCCGTTTCCATGCCCAACCCAATGCCTGCCCCGCCTGTGGCCCGCAAGTGACACTAGAGATTAGAGAATTGGAGATTCAATCTCTAATCTCCACGCGAAGCGTCCAATCCTTCGACTTCGCTCAGGACAAGTCTCAAATCGCTCAGGACAAGTCTCCAATCGCTCGGGATAAGTCTCCAATCGCTCAGGACAAGTCTCCAATTGCTCAGGCCCGGCATCTCCTCGCCCTCGGCCACATCGTCGCCATCAAAGGCATCGGCGGGTTTCATCTGGCTTGTGACGCCGCCTCGGATGAGGCCCTGCGCCGCCTGCGCGAGCGCAAGGGCCGGGTGGACAAACCCTTCGCCCTCATGACGTTCGATCTCGATTCCACCCGCGCGATTGCCGAGGTGAGCGAGGCAGAAGCGCAGTTGCTCACTGGCCGAGAACGGCCCATCGTGCTACTGCGACGCAAACCCGAAGCCGCGCTGTCGCCGCTGGTCGCGCCCGGCAATCCATTCATCGGCGTGATGTTGCCCTACTCGCCTTTGCATTACCTGTTGTTAGAGGGGCGCGGCCCGCTGGTGATGACCTCGGCCAACTATAGTGACGAGCCGATTGTCAAAGATAACGACGAGGCGCGCGAACGTCTGGGCGCGCTGGCCGACGCCTTTTTGATGCACGACCGCGACATTCACGCCCACTGCGACGACTCGGTGATGCGCGTGTTTGAAGGCCACGAGTTGCCGATTCGTCGCTCGCGTGGGTACGCGCCGTTTCCGGTCAAACTTCCATTCGAGACTCCGCCCACACTGGCCGTCGGCGGCGAGCTTAAGGCCACGTTCTGCCTCGCCCGCGAGGGCTACGCCTTTATGAGCCAGCACATCGGCGATATGGAGACTCTGGAAACCTTGCGCGCCTTCGAGCGAGCGGTTGAACATTTCGTCGCTCTCTTCCGTTGCGAGCCAGAACTCATCGTCGGCGATCTGCACCCGCGCTACCTCAGTTCGCGCTGGGCGCGCGAGCACGCGGCGGGCAAGACATCCATTCAAGTCCAGCATCACCATGCCCACCTTGCGGCAGTCATGGCCGAGAACGGTTATGCCGGCTCACAGCCCGTGATCGGTTTCAGTTTCGACGGAACCGGCTACGGGCCGGACGGCGCGATCTGGGGCGGCGAAGTGTTGCTGGCCGATTACGCGGAGTACAAACGCGCCTCACACCTGGCCTACGTTCCCTTGCCGGGCGGCGACGCGGCAGTGAAACGCCCGTACCGGGCCGCGCTGGCGCACTTGCAAGCCGCCGGCGTGGATTGGGATGAGAACTTGCCCGGTGTGGCCGCCTGCCCGCCCGCCGAACGCAACGTGGTTGCCCATCAAATACGCACCGGGCTGAACACGGCGCCCACCAGCAGTTTCGGGCGATTGTTCGATGCGGTGGCCGCGCTGGTGGGCGTGCGCGCGACCGTGACCTACGAGGCTCAAGCCGCCATCGAGTTTGAGGCATTGATTGACCCCGGCGTCGAGGACGGTTATGCTTTCGAGGTGGGCGAAACCACATTCGAGGCCGCGCCCGCCATCCGCGCAGTGGTCGCCGACTTGCGAGCAGGCGTGCCCATCTCCGTCATCGCCGCCCGCTTCCACAACGGCGTGGCCGACTTGATATTGACTCTCAGCCAGCGATTGCGCCGCGAACATGACTTGAGTGTAGTGGCTTTAAGCGGCGGTGTATTTCAAAACGTGGCCCTGTTGGAGCGCAGTTTGCGCCGCCTGCGCGCCGACGGCTTTGAAGTCTTGACTCACCGGCTCGTGCCGCCCAACGATGGCGGGCTGGCGCTGGGGCAGGCGGTGATTGGCGCGCAGATATTCAAGTCGGGCTTACGTACTCAAGCCCAATTTACTGGCCCAGACCTGTCAGGTGGGCGCTTCGGGTCAAGTGTTTGCGCGAGTTATATGCGCCCACCTGACAGGTCTTAACAGCAGGAGGCTCTATATGTGTCTCGGTATACCCGGTAAAGTGCTGGAGATCTATGAAGTCAACGAGGTGCGCATGGGCCGGGTGGACTTCGACGGCATTCAAAAAGAGGTCTGCCTGGCGTACCTGCCGGAGATTCAAGTTGGCGATTACACCATCGTCCACGTCGGCTTCGCCATCACCCAGCTCGACGAACAGTCGGCGCTGGAAAGCCTGGCCCTGTTCCAACAACTTGGCATCCTGGAAGAGGAGTTCAGGAGGGAGAAGGATGAAGCGGAGACATGAAATACCTGGATGAATTTCGCGACCCCGAGGCCGCCCGGCGGTTACTGCAAGCGATCAAGCAGTCGGCCACGCACAAATGGGTCATGATGGAAGTGTGCGGCGGGCAGACGCACTCGATCATCCGCAACGGCATTGACCAGCTTTTGCCCGACACGGTGGAACTGATTCACGGCCCGGGTTGCCCGGTGTGCGTGACGCCGCTGGAGATGGTTGACCGCGCGCTGGCCATCGCCGCGCGGCCCAACGTCATCTTCTGCTCCTTCGGCGACATGTTGCGCGTGCCGGGCAGTGAGAAGGACCTGTTCCGGGTGAAGAGCGAGGGCGGCGACGTGCGCGTGGTGTATTCGCCGCTGGACGCGGTGAAGATTGCCCGCGAGAACCCGGCCAAAGAGGTGGTCTTCTTTGGCATCGGCTTTGAGACGACTGCCCCGGCCAATGCGATGGCCGTGGTGCAGGCCAAGCAACTGGGCCTGAAGAACTTCTCGATGCTGGTTTCACACGTGCTGGTGCCGCCGGCCATCGAAGCCATTATGAGTTCGGCCGTCAATCGCGTGCAGGCCTTCCTCGCCGCCGGGCACGTGTGCAGTGTGATGGGCTATTGGGAATATGTTCCGCTGGCCGAGAAATATCGCGTGCCCATCGTCGTCACCGGCTTCGAGCCGTTGGATGTGCTGGAAGGCATCCGCCGCGCGGTGAAGCAATTGGAAGAAGGCCGGGCCGAGGTGGAGAACGCCTACCCACGCGCCGTGCGTTACGAGGGCAACACCGCCGCCCAGAAAATGCTGAAGGACGTGTTCACGGTGACGGAGCGCAACTGGCGCGGCATCGGCCCCATCCCGCAAAGCGGCTGGAGTTTGGGCGAGAAGTACGCCGGGTTCGACGCGGCCAAACGCTTCGCCGTCGAGAACATCCAGACCAAAGAGTCGCCGCTCTGCCGCAGTGGCGAAGTCCTGCAAGGGATGATCAAGCCCAACCAGTGTGAAGCTTTCGGCAAGCAATGCACGCCGCAAAAACCGCTGGGCGCAACCATGGTGTCCAGCGAGGGCGCGTGCGCCGCCTACTACCGCTACGGGCGATTCGCCTCGCTGGAAAGCATCACCGGGCCGGTGGCGGCATGACCGAGGCGCTCAACTTTGAAGGCTGGTCGTGCCCTCTGCCTCTGCGCGATCATCCCAACATCGTCATGGGGCACGGCGGCGGCGGCAAGCTCTCGGCGGATTTAGTTCAGCATCTATTCCTGCCCGCCTTCGGCAACGAAGCCCTCAACCGCCTCGGCGACTCGACCGTGTTCAGCCTCAATGGCGGCCGGGTGGCGATGTCCACCGACTCGTTCGTGGTGCGCCCCCTCTTCTTCCCCGGCGGCAATATCGGCAAACTGGCCGTCAACGGCACGGTGAATGACATCGCCATGAGCGGCGCGCGCCCGCTCTACCTCACCGCCGGATTCATCCTCGAAGAAGGCTTATCGCTCGCCCAGTTGGGGACGATTGTGGACAGCATGGCCGCCGCCGCGCGGGCCGCCGGGGTGCAACTCATCGCCGGCGACACGAAGGTGGTGGACAAGGGACACGGCGACGGCGTCTACATCAACACCAGCGGCGTGGGCGTGATCCCGCCGGGCGTGGACATCGGCCCGCACCGCGCCCGGCCCGGCGATGCCGTCCTCCTCAGCGGCACGATCGGCGATCACGGCATGGCGATCATGAGCGTGCGCGAGGGCCTGCAATTTGAGACTGAGATTGTGAGCGACACCGCGCCGCTCAACGGCCTGGTGGAAGCGATGCTGGCGGTCGCGCCCGACGTTCACGTATTGCGCGACCCGACGCGCGGCGGCCTGGCCTCGGCCCTCAACGAAATCGCGCAGATGGCGAAGGTGGGCATCGCGCTCGACGAGCGCAAAGTGCCGGTGAACCCGGCGGTGCATTCGGCGTGCGAATTGCTGGGGATGGATCCGTTTTACGTGGCGAATGAGGGGAAGCTGATCGCCATCGCGCCGCCGGCCCGGGCTGAGGCCGTTTTGGCCGCCATGCGCGCCCACCCCCTGGGTGGCCGGGCGGCCCTCATCGGCCAGGTCGTCGAGGCGCACCCGGGCCTGGTCGTCGCCCGCACCGGCATCGGCGGCACGCGGGTAGTGGATATGCAAATCGGCGAACAACTGCCGCGCATCTGTTGAGCCGCCTTCGGCCCGCAACTCGCGCGGGCCTTGAGTTTCCGGCGATTAAAATCGCGGCTACAAAAGGCAAAGCCTGCCTACGCAGGCTGAGTCTGCTCAAAACAGAAAGATGATGGCCACGCCCAGCAGGGCCAGCACGGTTCCACCCAACGCCCGCCAACTGACTCGCTCGTGAAAAATCCAGTACAGCAATGGCAGGATCATGATCGGCGTGAGCGACATGAGGGTGGAAGCGATGCCAATCGGCGCGTGTTGAATGGCCACTAACGACAGCAGGACGCCCGCCACCGGGCCGATACAGGTGGCGGCGACAATGACCAGAGCGGCCCGCCGGTCGGCCTTCAGAGCCGAGAATGGCCTGCCGCCGTGCCCGGCTAACAAAGAGACGGCCCACAGGGCAACAGTGGCGGCCAGCATCCGAATGAAGTTCGCGGAGATCACGGGGAAGTCGCCAGTCAGGCCGAGGCGCGACGTGATCAGGCCGAGCGATTGCCCCAGCGCGCCGCCCAGTCCGCACAGCACTCCGAACCAGAACGTCCGCCCCCGCCTCTCAACTCCGTTTTGTCCGCGCTCCAACACCACCCACGCCACCCCGCCCACCGTCACCAACACCGCCAGCGTGTCCAGCCAGCCAAGCCGCTCGCCCAGGAAGAGCCAGGCCGACACGGTGCTGATGATAGGGACGAGCGCCATGAGCACCGTAGACAGGCGTGGGCCGATCAACACCATCGCCTGAAACAGAGCGGCGTCACCCAACGCCAGGCCGATCACCCCGGACAGCGCCAGCCAGCCCCAGCGCCCTGGTTCTGCCCCCACCGGAAACCACGAGCCCAACGTCAGCCGGTGCAATACCATCAAGATGATGAACGCCAGCGGGAGTCGCGCCATGTTCACCACCTGCGACCCTACCCTGCGGCCTCCGACGGTGAACAGGATTCCGGTCAGCGCCCAACAAAAGGCGGCCATGAGCGCCGCCAGTTCGCCTAAGAAGTAAGTGGTTGGCAAAGATTCGTTTTCTTTTTTACTGTTTCCCGGCAGGGACGGACTTAAGCAATTCTCTGGCCGAGCGTTCGATCATTTCGTACATGCGCTCGAAGCCGTCGGGGCCGCCGTAGTAGGGGTCGGGCACATCAAGGTGGCCGTTTGCTTGCGGGTCGAACTCGCGCAGGAGTTTGACTTTAGCGCGTTGCTCAGGCGTGAGCGACGAGAACGAACGCAGGTCGGAGAGGTTGTCTCGATCCATGGCGATGATCAGGTCGAAGCGGTGGAAGTCGGCGCGCTCGATCTGGCGGGCGCGGCGGTTCAGGGTGAGGCCGTGCTTGCGGGCCACAGCCCGCGAACGCGGGTCGGGCAGTTCACCTTCGTGCCAGCCGCCGGTTCCGGCAGAGTCCACTTCAAACTCGTCGGCGCGGCCTGCCTGCGTCGCCAGGTGGTTGAACACGCCCTCGGCCACCGGGCTTCGGCAAATGTTGCCCATGCAAACGAAGAGAATACGGGTTGTCACGTTAGGGAGAGTAAACAGTAAACAGTGAACAGTGAACAGTGAACAGTTGACTGTTCACTGCCCACTGTTCACTTGATCTTGATCTCAACCGGGTCAATCATCCACGCCGTCTCACGCAAGGCGGCTTGGATAGCGGCCAGGAAGTTAGCGGCTTGAGTTGGGAAGGGCGGCGGGAGCAGGTAGCCGCCACTGCCGCTGTACCAGGCATTGGGTGTGAAGCGGTCCGCCGGCAGTTTGGCCAGTTCTTTGGCTTTTTCAACCGCCGCCTGCAAGTCGCCCAGCGCGTCCACCAGCTTGTGGTCGAGCGCCTGCTTGCCCAGCCACACCCGGCCACCGGCCACTTCTTCCAGAGTCGGCCCATCCATCTTGCGCCCGCTCATCACTACGTTCTTGAACTCGGCGTAGTAGTGATCAATCTGGGCCTGAGCCAGGGCGCGGTCTTCCGGGGTGAAGGGCGCATCGTCGGCGTACATCCCGGCCCGCGCTCCGCGTTGCAGAACTACCCGGTTGGCGTTGAACATTTCGTACAACCCGGCGGTGACCAGCTTGAGCGAGATGACGCCGATGGAGCCGGTGACGGTGAGCGGCTGGGCCATGATCCACTGCGCCCCTGCCGACACCAGGTAGCCGCCGGAGGCGGCGTAGTCGCCCATGCACACCACCACCGGCTTCTTGCGCCGCACCCGCTCCACCTCGCGCCAGATCAGATCGGACGCAACCGCCGAGCCGCCGCGCGAGTTCACGTAGAACACAATCGCCGCAATCTCATTATCCTTCTCGGCGTCGCGAAAGTGCTGGGCAATCGTCTCCGACCCGGCCACTTCATTGCCGATAAACGGGATGGGGGCGGGCAGGGGGATGGGGAGCGATTGACTCCGCCCCGGCAGGATCGTGCCTTCCAGGGAGATGACGCCGATGTATTTGCCGGATCGCCAGCGAATCGGGCGACGCAGAGAAGACCGCACCGCGCCCCAGCGCTCAAGTTGAGCCGCCGGTTTGGGTGGGGGGCCGGACTCTGCCTTTTTAGCAAATGGCGGCCGCCACTTCCGTTTCGGCTTTGCGGCTTTCTGCTCCGGCGTCGCCAGGTATTCGGCCAGTTCGTCTTCGTATAAAACTGCATCCACCAGCCCGGCCTCACAGGCGGATTCGGCGGTGAGCGGGGCTGTGTCTATGAACTCGCGCACCCGGGCCGGGTCGAGCTTGCGCGCCGTGACAATCGCTTCCACGATGACTTCGTATTTGCCATCTATCAGCCAGTTGAGCATGGCCCGATGTTCGGGCGAGATGTCGGAGCGGATGTAAGTGTCCCAGGCCGTTTTGTAGGGCGAGACGTTGACCACTTCGGCCTGGATGCCGTAAGCGCCGAGCGTGTCTTTGAGGAAGGTCAACTCACTGCGCAGGCCGGTCACGGCCCACAACGCGGGCGGGGGGATGATGATGGCGTCGGCGGCGGTGGCAATGTAGTAGTTGAGAATATCGAAGGAAGGCGAGTAGACGGCGACCTTCTTGCCGCGGGCGCGCAGGCGGTTGAGCGTATCGCGCAGGCTCTGGGCTGTCGCCCAGCCCACGTCCAGCCCGTAGAGTTGGAGAAGCACGCCGACCGGGCGCGGGTCTTCGGCGATCTGGTCGAAGATGTTGCGCAGGCCGCTGAGCGAGTAGCCGCCGGGCGTGAGGCCGAGGTCAACCGGAATCCAGCGGTGCCACTTGGGCGGCGGCGGGATGTATTCGGGCAATGCCCCGGACAGGCTGAACACCACGTAATCTACGCGCGCCGGGCGGAAACGGCAACGCAGGTTGTGAATGGCGTCACGAGCGTTGTCCCACAAATCAACGGCGGCGGTTTTGAGGGTATCGAGGTTCATGGAGTAAGTTTACCAGAGGGCGCCAATCATAGGACTTAACTCATGTAGGACTTAACTCATGATTGACGTGGCATTGATACGGGCTTAGCATTGTTACTGAGTTTTGACAACTCTTTGACATGTTGTCAACATCGTTTGGGGGATTACCCACCAGGGTAGCGCATCAAAATTCATACTTGTTCTATAGATCGACCAAGCTCATGCCACTAGAGGAGTTGACGAGCAATGAGACAAGGCAGTATACCCTCACAGTTCGCGTTCTAATCTGTGGGATGTCGGTTGTCATGCCCTCTTACACGAGCCTGCTTGCGAATTTGCGCAAGCAGGCTCGTTCTTATTTTGACAGTTCACGAATTGAAAGGGGGCCAAGACATCTAATTCTTCCAGAGACTCGGGGGAGACTCTAAAGCGCTCATCAAATAAATAGACGTTCACTCGAACGTATAGAGGACGACCAAGACTTAGCCTTCAGGCGCGTCTTTGAGGCAGCTGGCATGGCCTTCCGTAACTGAACGATGCATCTCGCAGCATGGAGGCAATGATCTGAGGGCCTAATTTGGTCGCTGACCAATCCATCAAAATAGGATTGGCTAAGCCCTCAGGGAGCTAATAGCGAAACCGGCCACGCGCAAGTAGGTGTGGCCGGTTTTTATTTTCACGCCGCCCGGGTTTTTCACGTCGGAAATGACAGGCTTGTTTTACAGGTGTTTGAAGGCCCATTTTGAACTACGACCCGATACAGGGACACTACCAAAATTTAAAACGCAACAAGAAGACAGGATTTTCTTGTGACTGGGGATCACTCTGCCGTGCGAAGAAGCTGCCAGCCAAACCTGTCGAGAAGTTAGGAAGAGGAGAAACTACCATGAACACTAACACCCGCCTGATCGCTGTTTTTTCCTTAATGGCTCTGCTAGCGCTGGGCATGTTCATCAGTGGGGCGCCATCGGTGGTGGCTGAGACCACCCCGACACTCACGACCGACAAAGCGGACTATTCGCCTGGGGAGATCGTAGTCATTACCGGCACAGGATTTGCGCCCGGTGACTATGCGCTTCCGGTCTTGCGGCCTGACGGCAGTATCGTGGTTATTGACCCATCTTTGCATATTGCCGTCAATGGATGGGATACCGTTACTGCCGATGCAAACGGCAACCTGACCTACAACTACCAGCTCAACGGCATTGAGGGGTTATATGAAGCGCGCGCTTATCCCGCTGGCTGGGCAGGCGATTGGAACGAGACGCCGGTGGCGAGCGTGACGTTTACGGATGCGGCCCTCGGCCTTAACCTCGACCAGTGCCGAAATGGCACGCTGGCGAATCTTGGCGTAGACTGCGGTAGCGTTGGTAGCAGTGCCCCAGCGTGGGAGAATGGCAATATTAATGGCAGCAACTCCCAGTACCGCGAAGGCGATGGCCTCCCATACCGCAACTCCATCACAAAACTCTCTAACGACACGTGGACCATCAGGGTGGAGTACGACTTCACTCAGGGCGGCGATTTCGCCATAGACCGCCTGACGCGGATTGACCTCACTCAGCACTCTGATCCGTGCGCTTCCACCAGTGATATAACGTGTACTAAGGGTTCCCCGGCGTTTACGTTTACGATGCCGGGCGAGGTTGTGAGTCCAGATGCGACGCACCCGGCGTTGCCCAATAGCGGCGCTCTCCACATTGTGGCTGATGGCAGCCTCAGCTTGCCAACCGACGCACAGATGACGGTCTGGGTCGAGGGTGGTACCGCGACCTTTGTATCTACCGGTCAGAACTTTACGGGTGTTCAGGCCACCTCCTTCAATGACGACAAGGTGTTACAAAACGGCCTCTCCACTGGTAATAGCGAGCGCCAATTCGCTTTCAAAGTGACGCTCAGTGGTTGCTCCGGCAGCAACTGCAAACTCATGCTGGGCTGGACGGGCCACATTGCTTCGGCCGTGGATTGGGGCGCTGGCAATGGTGCGGCCAGCATCAGCGGCGCTCCCTTCCATATGCGCATCATCGGTGTAGATAACCTTGATGGTACCTCGGGTGGCAACCAGGACCGCAGCGTGCAGCTCAGCGCCATCACACAGACCCTCACCGTGAACAAAGCCTGTTTGCCGAGCACGGATCCCGGCCTGTTCAACCTGTTCATTGACACCACTCAATTTACGGACAAGGCATGCGGTACCGGTACAGGGCCGCAGTCCGTCGATGCCGACAGCCACACCGTTAGTGAGACAGCGGGGACAGGCACAGACCTGGCGAACTACACCACAACTATCTCCTGCGTGGACGAGTTTGGCACAACAGTGGCGAGTGGTAGTGGTACAAGCCTCACTGTCAACGTAGCAGATGGTGCAAACGTCGTCTGCACGATCACCAACACCCGTAAGCCCCGGCTGACAGTGAACAAAGTGCTTGTTCCAAGTAGTGATACCGGCAAGTTCAACCTACGAATTGATGGGATAACTTATGCTACAGACGTAGGCGATGGTGGTACGACCGGACCGCAGTTCGTCAGCATCGGCACCCACATGGTGGATGAGACAGTGGGTACAGGTACCAGCCTAAGCAACTACACGACCGTCATTGGCGGGGACTGTGCTACTGATGGAAGCGTCACTCTGGCAGCAGGCGATAACAAGACCTGCACTATCACCAACACATTGAAGCAGGGCACGATCATCGTCGAGAAGCAGACCGACCCGGATGGCTCAAGCCAGAGTTTTGAGTTCGACCCGAGCTACGCCGCGAACTTTTTCCTGACAGACGGTCAGCAGAACGATAGTGGTCCGCTTGCTCCGGGAACTTACTCAGTTGCTGAGGTTAATCTTCCGGCAGGCTGGGGCTTGACAAGCGCTGTTTGTAGCGATGGGAGCGCAGTCAGTGCGATCAGCCTCCAGGCAGGCGAAACAGTAACCTGTGTTTTCACTGACACGTTTACCAAGTTCACCCCCACAGTAACAACCGCGATCCACGACGCCAGTCACGCTGTGGTCATATCGGTGCCATTAGGCTCGACTGTGCATGACTCAGCAACAGTCAGTGGTAGTGCAGGAACGCCGACAGGAACCGTAACCTTCGACTGGTTCCCCAACGGCAGCTGCTCGGGCAGCCCAACTGCAACCTCCGGCTCTTTTGCGCTCTCGGGTGGATCGGTGGACGCAACAACATTCACTCAGGGACCCTTGGCGGCGGGTTCATACTCCTTCAAGGCACACTACAGCGGTGATAGCGTCTACAATGCCGCTGATAGCGCCTGCGAACCGCTGACGGTCGACAAGGCCGACTCCAGCACCGTGACCGAGATTCACAACGGCGGTGAAGCAGTCGTGACCTCAGTGCCATTGGGCACGACGGTACACGACCAGGCGACGGTGACGGGCATCGCCGCCTTCGCCCCGACCGGCAGTGTGGCCTTCACCTTCTACACGACGGCGAACGACTG
>Ga0247727_10001291_pt1 | contig 60168 bp, 38 predicted proteins | sample WisWelCaveWW1625_FD_202498 | JGI IMG/M metagenome (GOLD analysis project Ga0247727, IMG submission 202498) | Biofilm microbial communities from Wishing Well Cave, Virginia, United States - WW16-25 | ecosystem: Environmental > Aquatic > Deep subsurface > Groundwater > Cave microbial mat | place...
CCTGCTGAAGCGCAGCGCGGCGGAGAACGCCGTGCCGCAAGTCGAGCTCGCGAGCAACGCCGTCGAGCGCGCGCGAAGGCTCTACGAGGCGGCGCAGGGCATCTCGCTCGCGGACCTGCAGAAGCGCGAGGCGGAGCTGCGCGTCGCGCAGGCCGCGCTCGGGGCGGCGAAGACCGCGATGGTGGCCGCGGAGAATCGCCTCCATCTCTTCGGCATGTCGCAGGAGGCGGTGGCGCGGGTGGCCGAGACCACCGAGATCGAGCCGCGCTATCGCGTGCTCGCGCCCATCGACGGCACCGTCGTCGAGCGGGAGGTGACGCTCGGCCATCTCGTCGATCCCGAGCGCGAATCGCTGCTGGTCCTCGCCGACCTCTCGCATTTGTGGGTGCTCGCCGACGTGCCGGAAGGCCGGCTCGGCGAGGTGTCGATCGGCGCGGCGGCTTCCGTCGTCGTGGCGTCCGCGGCCGATCACTCGCACGAAGGCCGAGTGACGATGATCGCTCCGCAGATCGATCCGAACACCCGCTCGGCGCAGGTGCGCATCGAGGTGGTCGAGCGGCACCCCGAGATCCGCCCAGGCGTGTTCGCGCAGGCCGATCTCGTGCTCCCGGCGGTGGACGACGGCTCGCCGCCCCCGATCGTCGTTCCCGACGAGGCGGTGCAGACGATCGAAGGCCGCCGCTGCATCTTCGTACCCGTCGCGGACGAGCCGGGCACGTTCGTGCCGCTCCCGGTCGAGGTCGGCGAGCGGCTCGACCGCGCGGTCGTCATCACGGCCGGACTCGAGGAGGGGCAGGAGTTCGTGGCGAAGGGCGCATTCCTCCTCAAGGCGGAGCTCGGCAAGTCGTCGGCCGAGCACCAGCACTGAGAGGAGCCCAGACGACATGCTCCAGCAACTCCTGCGTCTCTCGATCGAGCATCGCCGGGTCGTCCTCCTCCTCACGCTCGCCGCGGCGGCGTTCGGCGCGTGGTCGCTCGTAGAGCTTCCGATCGACGCGGTCCCCGACATCACAGGCGTGCAGGTGCAGATCAACGCGGTCGTGCCGTCGCTCTCGCCGGTCGAGGTGGAGAAGCAGGTCACCTTTCCGATCGAGACGGCGCTCGCCGGCATCCAGGGGCTCGCGCACACGCGCTCGCTCTCGCGCAACGGCTTCTCGCAGGTGACGGCGGTCTTCGAGGACGACGTCGACATCTACTTTGCGCGCGTCCAGGTCGGCGAACGGCTGGTCGACGCGCGCGAGAGCCTGCCGCCCGGCGCCGAGCCGCGCATGGGGCCGATCTCGACCGGGCTCGGCGAGATCTACATGTGGACCGTCGAGTACGAGCACCCCGAAGGCGAGGGTGCGACCACCCGCGTCGCCGAGCCAGGATGGCAGCGCGACGGCTCCTACCTCACGCCGGAAGGCGAGCGTCTGCGGACGACTCTCGAGCGCGCCGCGTACCTGCGGACGGTGCAGGACTGGATCATCCGACCGCAGCTTCGCGGCGTGGGCGGCGTCGCCGGCGTCGACTCGATCGGCGGCCACGTCAAGCAGTACCACGTCCGCCCCGATCCAATGAAGCTCGTGAGCTACGGGCTCGCGTTCCACGACGTGATCGACGCGCTCGAACGCAACAACGTGAGCACCGGCGCCGGCTACGTCGAGCACGAGGGCGAGTCCTACGTCGTGCGAGCCGCCGGGCGCATCTCGTCGATCCCGGAGATCGAGGAGATCGTGCTCGGGACGCGAGGCGGGACGCCGATCCGGGTGCGCGACGTGGCGACCGTCGGGATCGGGAGCGAGCTCCGGACCGGCTCGGCGAGCGAGAACGGCGAGGAGGTCGTCGTCGGGACGGCGCTCATGCTGGTCGGCGAGAACAGCCGCACGGTCGCCTCCGCCGTCGACGCGAAGATGGCCGAGATCCGGCGCACGCTCCCGCACGGCATCCGCGTGAAGACGGTGCTCGACCGGACCAAGCTCGTCCGCGCCACGATCCAGACGGTTGCGAAGAACCTCGCCGAGGGCGCCGGGCTCGTCATCGTGATCCTGTTCCTGCTGCTCGGCAACTTCCGCGCGGCGCTCATCTGCGCGCTGGCGATCCCGCTGTCGATGCTGCTCGCCGCGTTCGGCATGGTGCAGAACCGAATCAGCGGAAACCTGATGAGCCTCGGCGCGATCGACTTCGGTCTGGTGGTGGACGGCGCAGTCATCGTCGTCGAGAACACCCTGCGCCTGATCGCGGAGCGCCAGCATGCGGTCGGTCGCAAGCTCGCCCTCTCGGAACGGCTCGAGACCGTGCTCGCCGCGAGCCGCCAGGTGCTCGGCCCCTCCGCGTTCGGCCAGGCCATCATCATCACGGTCTACGTGCCGATCCTCGCGCTGACCGGCATCGAGGGGAAGATGTTCCGGCCGATGGCGCTGACCGTGATCTTCGCGCTCGTCGCCGCGTTCGTGCTGTCGCTCACGTTCGTCCCGGCGATGGCGGCCATGCTGCTCACCGGCCGCGTGCACGAGAAGGAGAACCTCGTGGTGCGCGCCGCCAAGTGGCTTTACGCGCCGGCGCTGCGCGCCGCCCTCCGTTTTCGTCGGACCGTCGTGACCGTGGCCCTCCTCGCGTTCGGCGGCTCGCTCTGGATCGCGGGCGGGCTCGGCCAGGAGTTCGTCCCGAAGCTCGACGAGAAGGACATGGCGGTCCAGGCCCTGAGAGTGCCGAGCTGCAGCCTCACGCAGTCGCAGGCGCTGCAGTTCGAGCTCGAGCGGGCGATCGCGGCCATGCCCGAGATCGCCTTCGTCTTCTCGAAGACCGGCACGGCGGAGGTCGCGACCGACCCGATGCCGCCCAACATCTCCGACACATTCATCATCCTCAAGCCGCGGGCCGAGTGGCCCGATCCCGATCTCGCGAAGAACGCACTGATCCACCGCATCGAGACCGCGTGCGCGCCGATCCCGGGCAACATGCTCGAGTTCACCCAGCCGATCGAGATGCGCTTCAACGAGCTCATCGCCGGCGTGCGCGGCGACGTCGCCGTGAAGGTCTTCGGCGACGATTTCGCTGTTCTCGAGCCGGTCGCCCAGCAGATCGCCCGTGCGCTCCGGAGCACGCGCGGCGCGGCCGACGTGAAGGTCGAGCAGCTGCACGGACTGCCCGTGATGAGCGTGGACGTCGACCGCGCCGCGATCGCGCGCTACGGCCTGAGCGTCGCGGACGTGCAGGACGTCGTGGCCGCGGCCGTCGGCGGGCGGGAGGCCGGGCAGGTGTTCGAGGGCGACCGGCGCTTCGATCTCGTGGTGCGGCTGCCCGACGACTTGCGCCGCGAGGTCTCCTCGCTCGAGAACCTGCCGGTGCCGCTGCCGATCCTGGAGAAGACGACGGCGGCGCACGCCTTCGAGCCCGAGCCGTCGCTCGCCGCGAGCCGCGTCGGATTCGTCCCGCTGTCGAGCGTGGCGCGGATCTCGGTCGAGGAGGGCCCCAACCAGGTGAGCCGCGAGAACGGGAAGCGGCGCGCCGTCGTGCAGGCAAACGTGAGAGAGCGCGACCTCGGCTCGTTCGTGCTGGAAGCGCAGGAGAGGGTCGCAGCGCTGAAGCTCCCGGCCGGGACATGGCTCAAGTGGGGCGGCAAGTACGAGAACCTCGTCGCGGCGCGCGAGCGGCTGGCCGTCGTCGTGCCGATCTGCTTCGTCCTGATCTTCGTGCTGCTCTACAGCACCTTCGACTCGCTGCGCTGCGCGCTGCTCGTCTTCAGCGGCGTGCCGCTCGCCCTGACCGGCGGCATCCTCGCACTGTGGCTGCGGATGATGCCCTTCTCGATCTCGGCGGGCGTGGGCTTCATCGCGCTCTCCGGCGTCGCCGTGCTGAACGGGCTCGTGATGGTGACCTTCTTCCGTCAGCTCGAAAAGGAAGGCGTTGCGGTCGAGGACGCGGTCGTGCGCGGCGCGCTCACGCGGCTGCGGCCGGTGCTCATGACCGCGCTGGTCGCATCGCTCGGATTCGTGCCGATGGCGCTCGCGACGGGCACCGGCGCCGAGGTGCAGCGGCCGCTCGCGACCGTGGTCATCGGCGGACTGGTGTCGAGCACGCTCCTCACGCTGCTCGTGCTCCCGGCGCTCTATCGCATGTTCTCGGGATCGAAGAAGGCGAGCGCCGCGTGAGGTCTCCTTTGCTACTTTGCCGCGCTCTCCGATGAATCCAGGTGCGACGTCCCTGCGAACCTCGGTGCTCCGAGGGCTGCTCGCCGCGTGGTACGCGCTCGCGACGAGCGTGCTGACGCCGCTGCACCTGGGAGTCCACGACCACTCACCGCCCGGCGCGCTCGCAAGGGATGACGGCGCACACGGCGCCGACCACGACCACGATCACGGCGAGAGCGACGAGCCTCGTCCGCCCCACGAATCGCATCCGGCCACGGATCACTCGCTCGCCACGGTTGTCGCACGCGCGGCGGGCCTCGGCTCGGTCGAGGAGCGCGGCGCGGCTCTCGACGTCGGCGCCGCCCCGTCGTCATTCGTCGTTGATGCGCGGCTGACGACGTGTTTCTGGAGCGCCGCGACGCCGCAGGACGTGGGGCCGCCGTCGCGCTGCGAGTTCGTGCCGATCCGAGCTCGCGCTCCCCCGCTCGCCTGATGCCGCCGCCCGCGCGCGGAACGACTTCGCGCGCACGCGACGGCACTTCGTCTCGCGTCACCGGTCGAGTCCACGCGTCCGTCGGCCCGAGGAGTGGTTCCGTGCATCTTTCCATCATGCGCTGCGTGCGCCGCCCCGCCTTCGCTCTTATCGCCATCGCCGCGACCGCTTGCACGGGCGACCGCTCGCATGCGGATTCCGCCGAGCCCGAGCTGCCGACCGAGCAGGTCACGATCTGGCAGGACGGCTTCGAGCTCTTCCTCGAACATCCGATCTTGATCGTCGATGAGCCAGCGCGCTTCGCGGCGCACGTGACGAGCATGGCGACGTGGCTGCCGCGCTCGCAGGGTCGCGTGACGTTCGAGTTCACGAGCCCGACCGGGCAGCGTCGCGAGATCGCCGTCGAGGCGCCGACGCGGCCGGGGATCTACCAGCCCGAGCCCTCCTTCTCCGAGGCGGGCGAGTGGCGGGCGCGGCTGCGCATTCCCGACGGGTCGCGCGAGGCAGAGCTCGAGCTGCCGCCGCTGCGCGTCCACGCGACGCTCGCGGAAGCGGAGGCCGCGGAGATCGAAGAGCCGCCGGACGGGATCACCTTCTTGAAGGAGCAGCAGTGGAAGCTGCCGATGGCGACGGCGACGGCGACGCGCCGCTCGCTCGCCGAGGGCTTCCGAGTCCCCGGCACGGTTCGCGCGGCGGCCGGGCGATCGGCGGCGATCCGCGCGCCCGTCGCCGGTCGGGTGCTCGCCGCGCCGGATCGCGCCTGGCCGGCTCTCGGGCAACTCGTTCATGCCGGTGAGACCGTCGCGCTGCTCGCCCCGAACGTGACCGGAGCCGACCTGCTCGCCTGGGAGGGCAATCGACGGGAGGTCGCGGCTCGTGCGGCCGATCTCGAGGAGCGGCTGGCGAGCGCGGAGAGCGATGCGGTCCTCGCGCACCTCGCGCACGAGAAGGCCGAGTCCGTGGTCGCGCGCGCGCGCAAACTCGCGGTCGACCAAGCGAAATCGGCGAGCGAGCTCGAGGCGGCCGAGATCGCAGAGCGCTCGACGCTCGCGCAGTGCCAGGCCGCGGAGCGCCGCGCAAAGGGGCTGCGGGACGCGCTCGCCGCGCTCGCTCCGCTGCGGGCGAGCAACGACGCGGAGCTCTCGTTTCCGACGCTGCCGGTGCACACGCCGATCGATGGCGTGATCACGCGCGCGTCGCGCGTCGCGGGCGAGTTCGTCGAGGCGGGCGCCGAGCTGTTCGATCTCGTCGACCCGCGGAGCGTGCTCGTTCAGGCACGGCTGCCGGAAGCGGACCGGCGCAGATTCCTCGATGGAACAGTGTCGTCGATCGTGCTCCCTGGCGAGGCCGATGCTCCGATCCCCGTCGACGCGACCGCGCGTCCCACCCTCCTGCCCGAGCTCGACGAGCGCACGCGCACCCATCCGCTGCTGTTCGAGATCGGCAACGAAGCGCAGCGACTGATCCCGGGAACCTTCGTCGATGTGGTCGTCACCACGCGTCGCCGCGCGGACGTCATCGCGATCCCCGAGTCGGCGCTGCTCGACGAGGACGGGCGGCCGATCGCCTACGTGCAGGTGTCGGGGGAGACCGTGCAGAAGCGCGAGCTCACGCTCGGCGTGCACGACTCGGGGTGGGTCGAGGTCGCCGCCGGGATCGCCGAAGGGGAACAGGTCGTCACCGGCGGCGCGATGGCGGTCCGGCTCGCGTCGCTCTCGAGCGTGATCCCGGCCCACGGTCACGTGCACTGACCCGCCATGGTCGACTTCATCATTCGCTGGTCGCTCCGGAACCGCGCGGCGGTCATCGCGCTCGCGGCGATCCTGCTCGTCTGGGGCGCGTGGACCGCGGTCCGGATGCCGGTCGACGTCTTCCCCGATCTCACCGCGCCGACGGTGACCGTCATCACCGAGGCGCAGGGGATGGCGCCGACCGAGCTCGAGGCGCAGGTCACCTTCCCGATCGAGGTCGCGATGAACGGCTCGCCCGGCGTGCGGCGCGTCCGCTCCGCTTCCGCGGCGGGGATCTCGGTGGTCTGGGTCGAGTTCGAGTGGGGCCAGGAGCCCTATCTCGCGCGCCAGATCGTGAGCGAGAAGCTGCTGCTGGTCTCCGGCGATTTGCCGCCACAGGCGCAGCGCCCCGTGCTCGCGCCGATGAGCTCGATCATGGGCGAGATCCTCTTCCTCGCCCTCGGCTCGGACCGCCACTCGCCGATCGAGATGAGGACGTTCACCGACACCGTGCTGCGCCGCTCCCTGCTCGCCGTGCCGGGGGTGGCGCAGGTGATCGTGCTCGGCGGCGACGAGAAGCAGTACCAGGTGCGGCTCGATCCGGCGCGGCTGCAGGCCCACGAGATCGCCCTCGCCGAGGTCGCCGACGCGCTCGCGGCGTCCAATCGGACGGTCTCCGCCGGCTTCATGGTCGAGCGCGACGCCGAGCACGTCGTCACGGGCGAAGGCCGCGTGCGCACGGTCGACGACATCGGGGCGGCGGTGATCCGCGCGCTCGACGGCGTGCCGGTGCGCGTGCGCGACCTCGGCGAGGTCGCGATCGGCGCGGCGCCCAAGCGCGGCGTCGGCAGCTCGAACGCGAAGCCCGCCGTGATCGTCGGCGTACAGAAGCAGCCCGGCGTCAACACGCTGACGTTGACCGATCGCCTCGACGAGGTGATCGCGGACGTCGGGCGGCGCATGCCCGAGGGCATGGCGCTCACGACGAACATCTTCCGGCAGGCCGATTTCATCGACGTCGCGGTGCGCAACGTGGCGCACGCGCTGCGCGACGGCGCGATCCTGGTCGTCCTGATCGTCTTCGCGTTCCTGGTCAACCTGCGCGCGACGCTGATCACGCTCGCGGCGCTGCCGCTCTCGCTGGTCGCGGCGCTGCTCGTGCTGCACTACGCCGGCGCCACGCTGAACACGATGACGCTCGGCGGGATGGCGATCGCGGTGGGCGCGCTCGTCGACGACGCCGTGATCGACGTCGAGAACGTCTTCCGGCGGCTGCGCGGGAACGCGCGCCGGCCGCCCGCCGAGCGCCTGCCGGCGCTCGAGGTCGTCTATCGCGCGAGCGCCGAGATCCGCAGCTCGATCGTCTTCGCGACGATGATCATCGTCCTGGTCTTCGTGCCGCTCTTCGTGCTGTCGGGCGTGGAGGGACGGCTGCTCGAGCCGCTCGGCGCGGCGTACGTCGTCGCGCTCGCGGCGTCGCTGCTCGTCGCGCTCACCGTCACGCCGGCGCTCTGCTACCAGCTTCTGCCGGGATCGCGCGGCGCGCGGACGGGTCGCGAGCCGTGGATGCTCGAGCGCCTGAAGAGCGGCTACGCGCGGCTGCTCGAGAAGGTGCTGCGGCGGCCGGCCACGATCGTGGTGCCGGCACTGCTGCTGCTCGTGCTCGCCGTGATCGGCGTGTTCAGCGTCGGCCGCTCGTTCCTGCCCGAGTTCAACGAGGGAACGCTCGTCGTCTCCGCTGTCACGCTGCCGGGAACGTCGCTCGATCAGTCGGCCCGCCTCGCCGGGGTCGTCCAGCAGGTGCTGCTCGCGCAGCCGGAGGTCGTGGTCACGGCCTGTCGCACCGGCCGCGCCGAGCTCGACGAGCACGTGCAGGGCGTGGAGGCGTCCGAGATCGACGTTTCTCTCCGGATGCGCGACCGCTCGAAGGAGGAGTTCCTCGCCGCGCTGCGAAAAGACCTGACGCTCGTCCCCGGGACGAACGTCACGATCGGCCAGCCGATCTCGCACCGGATCGACCACATGCTGTCGGGGGTGCGCGCGAACGTCGCCGTGAAGATCTTCGGCGACGATCTGCAGCGACTGCGCCAGCTCGCCGAGAAGGCGCGCGCCGGGATGGCTGCCGTCGAGGGCGTCGTCGACCTCTCGATCGAGCAGCAGCAGGACGTTCCGCTCCTGCGCGTGCTCTTCGATCGCGACGCGATCGCGCGCCACGGCCTCACGGTCGAGGCGCTCTCGCGTCAGCTCGAGGCCGCCTACCAAGGGGTCGTCGTCTCCCGCGTCCTCGAGGGGCGGAACGCGTTCGACCTGGTGCTCAAGCTCGATCACGGCGCGCCGGAGGAGTCGTGGGGCCCGCGCTCGTTCGAGGTGGGCGACCTGCCGATCGACACGCCGGCGGGCGCCCGCGTGCCGCTGCGCAGCCTGGCCCGGATCGTCGTCGACCGCGGCCCGAACGTCATCCAGCGCGAGAACGCCGAGCGGCGCATCGTGGTCATGTGCAACGTGGCGGGGCGCGATCTCGGTTCCGTGGTCGCGGACGTGCGGCGCGCCGTCGACCCGATCGTGCTCGCGGCGCCCGGCCATCACGTCGAGTACGGCGGGCAGTTCGAGAGCGCCGAGGCGGCGCGCAAGCTCCTTCTGCTCCTGTCGGCCGGCATCGTCATCGCGATCGGCTTCCTGCTGCACGTCGCGCTCGGATCGATGCGCGACGCGATCCTGGTGATGACGAACCTGCCGCTCGCCCTGATCGGGGGAGTGGCCGGCATCCACTTCTCGGGCGGCACGCTTTCCGTCGCGAGCATGATCGGCTTCGTCGCGCTCTTCGGCATCGCGACGCGCAACGGGATCATGCTCGTGCAGCACATCCGCCACCTGCAGCTCGCTGAGGGCGTGCGCGAATTCGGCGAAGCCGTCCGCCGCGGCGCGCGCGAGCGCCTTGCGCCGATCCTGATGACCGCTCTCGCGACGGCGCTTGGCCTCGTCCCCCTCGCGCTGGGCCAGGGCGAGCCAGGAAGCGAGATCCAGTCGCCGATGGCGATTGTGATCCTGTGGGGCCTGCTCAGCTCGACGGTGCTCAACATGTTCGTCGTGCCGGCGCTCTACCTGCGACTCGGACGCCCGGTGGCGCCGGCGCCGCCCGTCGCGGCCTGAACGGGTCCACGAATGGTCGTCGTGGTGACGTGGGCGATGATGGTGGTCGGAATCGTCGCCGAAACGTGGTCCGGCGGCATGGCGCGGGTCGCGGATGGTTGACGTGAACGCCCCGGTCTCGAGCTCGCGGGTCTGAGGCTAGTCTTTGCGGTTCTCACCGCAGGAACAGAGGAGATCGTGATGAATCGCAGGACTCGTCGTCGCGGAGATCTCTCGGGCGGCGCCATCGCCGTGGCGTGGCTCACCGTGGTCGGTTGCGCGAAGGACGAGGCCCCCACGCCCCGCGACGGGAGCTCTACGCCCAAGGCGGCGAACGGATTGCCCGCGTCGTTCGTGCTCGCGGGCGAACCGGCGGGCGCCAGGCCGGTGAAGGAAATCGTCAGCGCCGCGAGGTCCGGCGACGAGGTCGTTGTCGCGGGCCGGGTCGGCGACACGGGCAGCGATCGCGCGAACTTCCGGCTGGTCGATCCGTCTCTCAAGAGCTGCACCGAGATCGGCGACGAGTGCAAGACGCCGTGGGACTACTGCTGCACGCCACCCGACGAGATGGCGAAGGTCTCGGCGACGGTCGTCTTCCAGGACGGCGAGAAGCCCTACGCCGGCACGGTGCTCGGCTTCGCCGGCCTCGACCATCTCTCGAGCGTCGTCGTGAAGGGCAGGGCCGAGAAGGACTCGAGCGGCAACCTCACGATCGTCGCGAGCGGGATCTTCGTGAAGAAGTGACGCGGCCGCCTACCGCGTTCAGCTCCCGATGGTGAACTCGACGCCGTTGGTGAGGGCCGTGCCCTTGGTGCCGCCGGCGTCGAAGATCACGGCCTGGACGTCGATGAACGTGCCGACGAGCACGGGATCGGTGTCGATCGTCCCGGAGTAGGCGGCGGTGCCGACGCCGGCGAACCCCTTCGGCCCGGTGAGGACGAGGCTCACGAGGGTCCATGGCGGCGCGACGAGGATGTTGCCGCCGTGGAACGGGATGCTCGCGCGCGCCGTTCCGATCAGCAGCAGCGCGCTCGCTCCGCCGAGTCCGTTCGAGATCGTCACGGTCACGTCGCCGCCGAGCGTCGAGTCGCCGCTGCCCGCGAGCGCGGGGATGAAGCCGCCGCTCCCCGCCGTCCCGGCGCCGTAGGTCAAGATCCCGCCCGGCGTCGGCGGCTCGAGGTCGCCCGACGCCACGAGCGCGTAGGCCTGGTCGCGCGTCGTGGCGATCGTCGTCGCGCGGATCGTGACGGTGTACCAGCCGACGACCGGCACGGCGAACTTCACGCGCTCGACGTTGTTCAGCGGGTCGGGCGAGCCGCCGGTCGTGGACGCGCCGTTCGAGAAGACGTTGCCGAGGTAGAGGGTCCCGTTGGGGTCGACCATCTCGAGGTCGAGGTCGTTCACGACCGGCGCGCTCGAGTTGAGCGAGCCGTGCTTGTCGGTGAAGCAGAGGCAGAAGTCGGTGCCGACGCCGTTGCCGGTGACGTGGATGTAGTGCGTCTGCGTCTCGCCGGCGGCGTTGAAGCCGTCCGCGGTCGGGACGTCGACGAGCCAGGTCTTGCGCGAGTCGCCGCTGAAGTAGAGGCCGCGGTCGAGCACGAGCCGCCCCCAGCCCTCCTGGTCGCTCGGGTAGCCGGAGATGCCCGACATGTTGACCGCCGAGTCGAGGACGAGCGCCTTCAGCAGCGCGGCCGACGGCGCGATGGTGTCGGCCACGTTGGGCACGCCCGACGGCCAGTAGCCGTCCTCGAGGTACTGCTTCACGAGCGCGCCGGCCGCGGCGATCGCGGGACAGGCCATGCTCGTTCCGGTGAGCCCCGTCGTTCCGCAGCTCTGCCCGTCGTCGGCCGAGTCGATGTTGCAGCCGGGGGTGAAGACCTCGGGCTTGCGGCGGCCGTCGGTCGTCGGCCCCTTGCCGCCGCTGCAGAGGTAGTCCTGCGAGGGCGCCTGGTCGGAGGCGCCGACGGCGATCAGGTTCTTCGCGTTCTCGGGATTGGTGATCGTCGAGAGGTTCGAGACGGCGAAGCAGACGAGCGCGTCCTGATGGTCCCACACGAACTGGTCGATGTCGGTGCAGAAGGCGTTGTAGGCCGTCGTGGAGTCGTCGCCCCAGGAGTTGGTGAAGACGCGCGCGCCGTCGTTGTAGAGCTCGAGCAGCTTCGAATCGAGGTTGGTGTTCGTGACGTTGGCGAGGTTGGTGTGCGCGATCTTCGCGTGGTACGCGATCCCGTTGTTCGTGATGACGCCGTTGATCGGCTCCTGGTCGCCGGCCGAGGTCCCGGCGGTGTGCGTGCCGTGCAGGCTCGGGTTCGCGGAGCTGCCGTGGTGCGACACGATCTTGCGGTGCGTCGGCCCGGGATTGGGGACGCCGGGGTCGTCGAAGTAGCAGGAGTCGATGTAGATCGGGTCGTCGATGTGGCCGACGATCACGTTGTCGCCGAGGACGCCGTTGGCCCAGACGGGCGTCGAGCCGGACGTGTTGCTCTGCAGCACCCAGGTGGTCGTGCCGTTGCGGAGCGTCGGGACCGACCGCGGCTGGATCCACTGGACGTCCCGGACGCGCGCGAGCGCCACGAGCCGATCGGCTGGCAGGCGCGCGAGCAGCCGATGGCGCGCGCCGGCGTCAGGCTCGAACAGGTCGACGCCGATCTCACGCATCTCGAGGGTCGCGCTCGCGGCGTCGGAGCCGGCGAAGAGGAAGATGGCGACGTCGAGCGGGCGGCGCGGCGCGGCGGCGGCCTGCGCAAGGAGCTGCGGGTCGACGCGGTAGGCCGGCTCGAACGGCAGGACCGCCCGCGCGCGACGCCAGTCGCGCAGTCCCGGGAGCGCCGCGCTCGGCGCGCGGACGAGGAAGGCATTGTGGGCGAGGTAGTCGAGCTCTTCGATGTCGACGCCGAGGGCGAGGCCGAGCGACGCGAGCTCGTCGTGGTCCCACGGCATCACGGTCGAGGCGAGCTGGACGACGAAGTAGTCGACGTCGGCCACGTCGTCGGCGCCCCACGTGAGCTCCGCCGGAATCACCGGCAGCGTGGCGAGCGGATCGAACTCCGCCGCCTTGAGCAGGAGCAGCCGCTCGTCGCGCGCCTTGGCGAGCGCCGCGCCTCCATCCGCGCTCCCCGACTGCGCCGATGCAACCGAGCCGACCGCGGCCGCCAGCAGGAGCGCGACGACTTCCCGTCGAATCCCGAAACGCGCGATGCTCCCGATCATGACGTCACTCCGGTGGGGCTTCCGACGTTGGGCGGTAACGAATAGCACGGCGGGCGGGCCGAAGAGACTGCCGCCGGGAACCGGGGCGTCAATGGGTCGGGGCGATGCGGACCGTCACCTCGGCGTCGGCGCCGGCGAGGACGACGACCTCGGCGGTGCCGAACCAGGAGACCCGCGTCGTCTCGTTCCAGGTCGAGGCGGCGACGAAGTAGCGGCCCGGATCGAGGGCCGCGACCTCGAAGGTGCCGTCCTCGGCGAAGAGGCCGCGATCGGAGCGCAGACCGACGTCGGGCGGCTCCGTCTGCTCCGCGCTCCCCGGTGGCCCGAGCCACTGCAGTGTCACGACGACGAGTTCCGCCGGCCCGCCCTCTCCGGTGATGCGGCCGCGCAGCGTCGACTCGCCGCTCGGCTGGAGGAGGACGGTCTGCGGCTCGGGTCCCTCGACCCGCACGGTGGCCGTGAGCTCGTTCACGCCGCGCGAGCCCCGTCGCGCGAGGAGCGTGACCTGGTGCACGCCGCGCGGCAGGCGCGTGAAGCGGAAGCGCCCGTCCGCGTCGGTCGTCGCGCTCTCCGGCGCCGCGCCCGTGCCCGAGAGCCGCGGATCGAAGCGCATCACCTCGCGGCCCGACTGCGGCTCGCCGTCCGCATCGAGGACGACGCCGTCGATGGAGCCGCCGCGCTTCAGCTCGATCCTCCGCGGCGGCGCGCTGCCGCGGCTCGGCACGTCGAAGGGTCCGTCCGTCATGGGCGCGAACTCGGCGGCGTCGACGACGAGGCTGCACTCGCCGGCGGGCGCGCACTCGATCGAAAAGGTCCCGTCGCCGGCCGTGCGCACGCACCAGCGGGCGTCGTCGTTGCGCGCGCGCCACGGGCTGCGCGAAGTGCTCGACGGACCGAGTCGGACGAGAGCGCCGCCGACCGGCTGCCGGCCCTCGTCGAGCACGATGCCGGTGACGCGCGCACCGAGCGTGAGGCGGAGCACGCAGTCGCCCGGCGCCGGATCGGCGGCCGCGACGACGTGAGGCGCGAGGGTCGCCGCGTAGCCCTCGGCCGTCACTTCGACGCCGATGACCGAGCCCACCGGGATCGACTCGCCGTCGCAGCGCCAGGTCCCGTCGTCGCTGACGAAGCTGCGGCCGGGGTCGCTCCAGCTCGCTTCCCAGCCCCAGCCGGCCTGCTCGCCGTCTTCGACCTTCGCGTCGACGAAGCGGATCCGGAACGCCTTCACCGGCTCGTCCGTGTCGCCGTCGACCACGCGGCCGGCGAGCCGTCCGCCCTTCTCCAGGACGAAGAGCGCGTCCTCGCGGTCGAGCCGACCGCTCGGCTCGTCCTTCATGAGGTAGCCGCCGCGGCTGATCCGGATCGTGTAGGGACCGGCGCCCATCGCCTCCAGCCGGAAGCGTCCCTCGCCGTCGCTCTTGCTGTAGCCGTCGAAGCTGCTCTGGTCCCTGCAGTAGAGGACGTTGGCGTCGGCGATCGGCCGGCCGTCGCGATCGACCACCTTGCCGGCGAGGGAGTGGCTCTCGCCGATCCGGAGCACGACGCCGGAGAGCGTGTCGCGGTCCTCGGGCACGCTCACCGTGATCTCGACGCCTGGCATGCCCTTCTTCTCGCAGCCGAGCTTGCGGTCGCCGCTCCCGACGAAGGCGAACGAGAAGGAGCCGTCATCGTGGGAGAGCGCGCGCTGCACGTCGACGCGGTAGCGCCCCTCGCCGATCCAGACTTCCGCGCCGCGCACCGGGTTGCCGGCTGCGTCGACCACGGCGCCCTCGACGCGCACGCCGCGCTGCAGCACGAAGTCGCGCTCCGCGACGCCGCCGGCTGGCGCGACCGTCGCGCTCGTGGCGACGTAGCCCGGGCACTTCACCGAGAGCCACGCCTCCGGCTCGACCGGGTCGATTGAGTCGAGGACGTAACGCCCGTCGGCGTCGCTCTTCGCCGAGGCGTAGGACGCCGCGGTCACGCTCGCGCCCGATACCGGCGTCCCGCGTTCGTCGGTGATCCGGCCGCGCACGACGAAGCCGGAGCGGAGGCGCAGATTCACCTCGACGCGGCTTCCGGGTCCGGGCAACTGCACGGTGGCCCGCCCCTCCGCGCGGCCGGGCGCCCACGCGGAGAGATACGTCTGGCCGTGGCCCGAACAGGCGCGCACCGTGAACTCCCCGGTCTCGTCGCACTCGAACGGAGCGCCCGCCTCCCAGCTCTGCACGCGGGCGTCCGGCAGCGGCGCGTCGCGCTCGTCCGTCACCTTGCCGACGACCGTGCAGTCGTACGGGAAGAAAGTGAGGTCGAAGCTGCCCGGTTCCTCGCCTGACAGCACGAGCAGCTCGCTCCAGAGCGGTGCGCACTCCTTCTCGAGGCCCTGCGCGACGATCTTCGTCGTGCCCGGCGGCGGCCGCTGGCGCCAGACGAAGGCGCCGCGCGCGTCGCTCTCAAGCTCGACCGACGCGGCCGGATTGCCGCTCGCCTCGTAGCCGTCGAAGCGCGAGAGCTTCACGTGCAGCCCGCCGTGCGGCTGGCCGTCGGGCAGCTTCGTCGTCCCCGCGATCACGAACGTGAGCGTCGGGTCGGGCGGTGGCGTCGCCGTCTCGCGCGTGACCTCCTCGCGGGTCGGCACGGCGGTCGGCGCAGGTTCGAGGGCGACGGCGGCGGGCGCCGCGACCTCGGCGACCGGCGCGGACGAGCTCGCCTGCGTTCCGCGCGGTGCCGTGCGCTCGGGCACCGGAGCCGGGCCGATCGCGGTCCAGAGGACGGCCGCGGTGATCGTCGCGGCCGCGACGCCGATCCCGATCTTCAGCTTGGTGCTCATCGCCACGGCCTCCACTCCACCGATCAGGAGCGCGTGCAGCGTCGCGCTGCCGCCGACGACGCCGAGCACGCCGCCGCCTGGCAGCGCCGTCGGGAGCAGCAGCAGCCCCCACGCCGCGCGATCGCCGCCGTGGCGCGCGTCGAGCTCGAGCCGAAGCTGCTCGAGCGCGCGCTTCAGCCGCGTGCGCACCGTCTCGACCGGCATGCCGAGGCGCTTCGCGATCGCGCCGGGCTTGAGCCCGTCGAAGAAGCGCAGCAGCACCGTCGTGCGGTAGGGCTCGTCGAGGCCGCGTACCGCGGCGACGACCCGCTGCATCAGCTCGAGCCGGGCCGCCGTCTCCGCCGCCGACGGCAGCGCCTCGGGCCGCGCCGCCGCCTGCTCCCGCTGCGCGCGCCGCTGCTCTTCCCGCCCGCGCTCGCGCGCAAGGTTCTTCACCACGCCCACGAGCCACGCCTTGAGCGAGAAGCCGCTGCTCGCCTCCGCGCCCGCGCCGCCGCGCGGCGCGCGCTTCAGCGCCACGAGCAGCGCCTTCTGGGCCACGTCGTCCGCCGCCGAGCGATCGAACAGGAGCCCGCGCGCCAGCGTCCGCAGGAAGCCTGCGTGCTCCGCGAGCGAGTCCTCCCCTTCGCCCTGCGTCGTCCGGGGGTCCATCGTGTTCGCCGTCGTCGCGGGAGGATTGTCGCCCGCGAGGGAAACGGTTCAGCCGCGCGGCGGCGGGACGATCATGCGGGCGCCTTCGGCGACGCGACCTTCACGCCGCCGCCTTCGGCGGCGGCTCCGCCGGATCTGCCCGCTGGAAGAGGTTCGCGCCCTTGCGGATCGGAGTGCCCTGCTTCAGCGAGCAGGGGCCGTCGAGGCGGGCGAGCTCGGCGAGCGGGACGCCGGGCGGCGTCGGGCTCGACCCGTCGGCGAGGAGCTGCTCCATCTTCCACGGCATCGCGGGACTGAGCAGGAGCGCGGCGACGCGCAGCGCCTCGGCGCAGTTGGTCAGGATGGCGGCGAGCTCCGCCTTCTTTGCCGCGTCGTTCGCCGCGAGCTTCGCCAGACGGAAGGGCTCGGTCACGTTGATGTAGCCGTCGACCTTGCGCACGAGCTCGACGCCCTGCGCGAGCGCGCCTTGAAGGTCGAGCGCGTCGGCCGCGGCGCTCGCCTTCGCGGCCGCGCCCGCGGCGAGCTCGCGCCAGTCGCAGCCCGCGACCTGCGGGCCGCTCGCTGCCGCGGCGGCCGCCGACAGCGGCAGCACGCCGTCGAAATACCTGCCGATCATGTTCGCCACGCGGCTCGCGCAGTTGCCGATGCCGTTGGCGAGATCGGCGTTGAAGGTCTCGACGAACTTCGCGTGGGCGAAGTTGGCGTCGTTCGCGCCGACCGGACCCTGGACCACGAGGTACCAGCGCAGCGCGTCGAGCGAGTAGCGCTGCGCGTAGGCGGCGAGCAGCTCGAGGTCGATGAAGTTGCCGAGCGACTTGGACATCTTCTGTCCCTCGCTCAGCCACCAGCCGTGGGCGTAGATCGTCGTCGGCAGCGCCTCGCCGGCGCTGAGCAGCAGGGCCGGCCAGATCACCGCGTGGAACCAGAGGATGTCCTTGCCGAGCAGGTGGATCACGGTCGGCCGCGCTGCCGGCTCCGATCCAGGCGGCGGCCAGAGCCGCCGGCGCTCCGCCGTGTCGACCGCCGTGAGGTAGTTGAAGAGCGCGTCGATCCAGACGTAGATCCGGTGCGCCGGGTCGTCCGGCATCCGGATCCCCCACTGCGTCGCGGGATCGCTCGTGACGGGCCGGCTGATCGGCACGTCGTTCAGCCCGCGCTTGATCCGTCCGAGCACCTCGCTCCGACGCGCCTCCGGCCGGAGGAACACGGGGTGCGCCTCGATGTGGCGCGCGAGCGGCTCGGCGAACTTCGAGAGGCGGAAGAAGTAGCAGGGCTCGGTCCGCCGCACGAGCGGCTTGCCGCTCACCGGGCTCTTGAAGTCGCTCTCCTTGGCGGCCGTCTCGGTGACGTACTCCTCCTGCCCCGCGTCGTACCAGCCGGTGTAGTCGCCGCGGTAGACGTCGCCGCGCGCGAGCATCTTCTTGATGTAGGAAGGGACGCGCTCCTTGTGGCGCGCCTCGGTCGTGCGGATGAAGTCGTCGTTCGAGACGCCCATCGCCGCGAACGCCTTCACGAACTCGGCGGCGTTCTGGTCGGCCCACGCCTGCGGCGTCGTCTCGTGCGCGGCCGCCGAGGTCACGACCTTGTCGGCGTGCTCGTCGGTGCCGGTGAGGAAGAAGACCTCGCCTGCCCGCGTCGTCGCGCCCGGCGCCTCGGGCGCCGCCGCCCCGCGAATCAGCCGCTCGAACCGCACGAAGACGTCGGCCACGATCGTCGTGAAGCAGTGGCCGATGTGCGGCCGGTCGTTCACGTAATAGATCGGGGTCGTGACGTAGATCGGCGCGCGCGGCAGCGTCATGGGGCGCCGATTGTACGAGGCGCGCGTCTCAGCGGCGGAACGACCAGTACCAGACCGTCTCGGCCTGAAGTACCAGCCGGAAGCTGTTTTCCGCCTGCTCGTAGATCTTGAGCTTCGATCCGGTCCAGAGATCGATGTGATCGCCGCTGGCCGCCATGCACTGGGGCTGGGTCATGCCCCGGGTCAGTCCGCTTCCGATGCCGCAGAAGAAGTTCACGGTCTTCTCCGTCCGCGTGAACCAGCAGTTGTCGAGGTAGACGACGCCCGGCGGCTGCACCTTCAGCTTGCTCCAGTCCTGCCCTCGCCGGCCGCAGACCAGGTCGGGCTTGCCGTAGATCGCCACGATCCGATCGGCGAGCTGGCGCGCCTTCAGGAAGTACTTCTTCAGCGCAGCGTTCCCGGCGTAGTCCGACTTGAGGTCGGGCGAGGTCGCAAACGTTGCGTCGCCGTCGTTCGGGCGGACGGCGATCGCGCCGCTGATCACCATGGCGCAGCGATTCGCGTGCTCCGACTTGACGACTTCGCGGCCGAGCTCGCGAACCAGATCGAACCGCCTCACCGCCTCCGAATAGCTCGCGGGGATCATCGAGGCCTCCTGCCGGCCGCCGGCGCCGCAGGATATCGGCGGCGCGATCGCGCGACGCGGCCGGTCACTCGTCGCCGCCGTAGCCGAGCTTCCGCAGCTCCTCGAGCAACGCGGCGTCGGGCGTCGCGTCGCTCGTCCCCGTCGAGTCGAGCGCGCCCGCGAAGTCGCGCTGCGCGGCGAGCTCGAAGTCGAGCCGGCGCGCGAGCTCGGTGCGGCGCGACGCGTCGGCGTCCGCGAGGTCGTGGCGCTCGTCGGGGTCGTCCTCGACGCAGAAGAGTCGCAGCTCCTCGGCGGCGGCGACTCGTGCGTTGCCGCGGCGACGCACGAGCTTCCACGGCGGCGCGACGAGCGCGTCCCAGCGCCCGGTGCGCCTGGACTCGAGCTGGACGAAGAGCGGCCGTCCGGAAAGCTCGCTCGTGAGGACGTCGACGCCCTGCGCGGTCGGCGGCGCCGTGATTCCCAGCCGCGCGAGCAGCGTGGGAAGCACGTCGACGTGGGAGACCGGCTCCTCGATCACGCGGCCGGCCGGCACGCCGGGCCCGCGCAGGATCCACGGCACGTGGTCGAGCTCGCGCCAGATGGCGTCGCCGTGGAGCGCCCCGCCGTGCTCGAGGAACTCCTCGCCGTGGTCGGAGAGGACGCAGACGAGCGTGGTCGGCTCGAGCTTTAGCGCCGCGAGGCGGTCGAGCAGGCGGCCGACGACCTCGGCGTCGGCCTGGGCGACGTTCGCGTCGTAGAGCACTCGCATGCGCGCGGCCGCCTCCGCGTCGCCGTGGCGGATGCGGCCGACCAGCGCGTTGCTCTCGATCGAGAGCAGCTCGTCGGCGCGGCCGGGCGCCACGCGCTCGACCCACGCGCGGCCGGGCTTGTAGTTGTGGACGCGGTAGGTGTGGACGAAGAGGAAGAAGGGCTGGTCGCGGTGGCCCGAGAGCCAGTCGAGCGCAGGCGCGAGCGGATCGCCGGCGGCGTCGGTCGGCGCGCCGCGGCCCGGATCGCGCGTCGAGTAGCTCGAGAACCCGGCGCCGAAGCCGAAGGCCGGGTCCATCACGCCGCCGCCCGTGAACGCGGCGGTGGCGTAGCCGGCCGCCGCAAGCTCGACCGCCAGCGTCGGCGAGCGGCGCTCGTCGAGGCGGTGCTTCAGGCCGACGACCCCGTGCACTTCCGGGAACTGCCCCGTGAAGAGCGCGGCGTGCGACGGCAGCGTCCAGGTCGACGCCGCGACGACGCGCGCGCAGCGCGTGCCCTCGCGCGCGAGCCGGTCGAGATTGGGCGTGAGTGACGGCGAGCCGCCGTAGCAGCCGACGCGGTCGGCGCGCAGCGTGTCGATCGAGATCAGGAGGAGGCTCGGCGGGCCGCGCGTGTCGGGCGTCGAGAGCAGGCGCGGGTCGCCGGCGAGCAGCACGTCTCCCTCCTCCCCCACCGCCTCGAGCTCGACCTGGACGCGCCGACCCGCGAGGCGCTCGAGCGAGACCGTGGCCGGCGCGAAGCCGCCGTCCGCCTCGCCTCCCGGCGGCGGCGGCGAAAGGCGCGCGAGCTCCCTGCCGTCCGCCCGCACGATCAGCGTCGGCGGCGGCGCTCCGGCGCGGACGAGGCCCCCGACCGCGAGATCGAGCCGGGGGCGCGTCGGCGGCACGACGAGCTCGAGCGAGGCGCGCTCGCCCGCCTTGAGCACGAGGCTGTCGTAGAGCTCGTCGCCGAGCCGCACGCGCCGCCGCCACGGGCTCGCGCCGACGGAGCCGCGATCGCAGCTCGCGTCGAGCGCCGCCTGGCGCGGGTCGAGGGCCTCGACCTCGAGCTCGTCGACGAAGAGCCCGCCCTCGTCCGCGACGACCATCACGCGCAGCCCGGCCCGATGCCGCTGCGGCAGGACGATGAGCTCGAGCTCCTGCCATCCGACGCCCGGCGCGAGGGGGAGGTCGAAGCGCGCCCCGCGTCGCTGGAGCAGCGCGAGGCGCAGCTTGCGGTTGCGCGCCGCCTCCTCCGGGCGCGCTCCGACGAAACGGTCGAGCGTTTCGAGGAAGAGGCCGGCGACGCCGCCTTCGCCTTCGCCCGCGCGACGGACGCGCGCGCGCACGCGCGCCGCCTCCTTCGCGCCAAGCGCCACGTCGCGCAGGAGACCGCGGGCCGCGTGCGAGACGCCGACGACCGACGCGCCGTCGCTCGGATCGGTCGTCACGACGGCGCCGCGCAGCGGATCCCCGGGATCGCCGCGCGCCGTCGCGGTCAGTCCCACTCGGCTCGCGAATCCCATCGGCGCCGCGACACCGTCGAAGCCCTCGCGGACCAGCATCGTGCCGCGGCTCGCGGCGGCGGACGGCCCGCCGCGGACCACGAGCTCGCCGCGGTCCAGCGCTTCGAGCAGCGATCGAGAGGCTCCCGCCGCGGTTCGTTCGGCGACACCGCCGCTCGGCCGTGGCGAGCAGTCCCCCGCGACGGCCGCGAGCGCGGTGACGGCGACGAGCACCGCGGGGTGCGCAACGGTCCGACGAGGCTGTCGCGGCGCGGCGCGCTTCGAAGTCATGGGCGAAGGATATCGGCGTCGGTCAACGGCTCGTCGCGCGGCGGCCCTCGGGGCAGTCCGACCGGAGCGGACACTGGTCGCAGAGCGGGCGCGACCGCTTGCACAGCTCCTGCCCGTGGCGGCGCAGCAGCTGGTGGGCGGCGATGAGGAAGTCGAAGTCGTCGCCGGCGGCCGCGAGCTCGGGCTCGAGCGCCTGGCGAACGAGGCGGTAGGTGGTCGAGTAGCTCTTCTGCTCCGACGCGAAGCCGAGCCGCACGAGGACGCGCAGACCGTTCGAGTCGAGCGCGAGGAGCGGCATAGCGCGGCCGAAGAGGAGGATCTTCTCGGCGCCGGGCTCGCCGATGCCGGGGAACTGGGAAAGCGCCTTCTTCGCCTTGGCGACCGGCCACTTCAGCACCGGCTTCAGGTCGCCGTGCGATTCGCCGAACTTCTCGACCGCGATGCGGGCGCAGCGGCGCAGCTTCTCCATGAACGTCTCGGCGAGGATGCCGTGGCTCGCGACGGCGTGGAGCGCGTCGTCGGAGGCGGCGAGGATCTCGTCGGGCTTGGTGCCGACGCTCGTGCGCAGCAGATTGAAGGCAGCCTCGCGCCGCGCGTCGTCGGCGAGGTAGGCGACGTTCTCGCGCAGGATCAGCAGCCAGGGGTCTTTCGAGGGCGGCGGCTTCGGCTTGCCGTAGAGCTTCTCGAGGCGCAGGACGATCTTGCGCAGCTTCAGGCGTTCCATCGCACGGCGCACGATAGAGTGCCCGCCCCGCTCGCGGGAAACCGCGCGACGAGCGCGGCGTACTGAAGCGTCTGCACGGTCTTGAAGCCCCTTCCCGCTCGTTCGGAGCCGACGCGATGAACCCGCTCTTCTCCCTGCTGCTCTCCGTCCTTTCTTTCACTCCATGCGTCGCCCCGCCCGTCGACGAAGGGATGTGGACCTTCGACAACCCGCCGCTGAAGCAGCTCTCGGAGAAGTACGGCTTCAAGCCCGACCAGGCGTGGCTCGACCACCTGCGGCTCAGCTCGGTGCGCTTCCCCGGCGGCTCGGGCTCCTTCGTGTCGCGCGACGGCCTGGTGATGACGAACCACCACGTCGCGCTCGACACGCTCCACAAGAACTCGTCCGCCGAGAAGGACTACGTGAAGAACGGCTTCTACGCCGCCACGCGCGAGCAGGAGCTCCCGTCGCTCGACCTCGAGCTGAACGTCCTCGACTCTCTGCAGGACGTCACGGCGCGCGTCGCCGGCGCGGTCAAGCCCGGCAGCTCCGACGCCGACGCGAACGCGGCGCGCAAGGCCGAGATCTCGAAGATCGAGAAGGAGGAGGGCGAGAAGACCAAGCTCAAGTGCGAGGTCGTCCCGCTCTACCGCGGCGGGGAGTACTGGCTCCATCGCTACCAGAAGTTCACCGACGTGCGGCTCGTCTTCGCGCCCGAGCAGCAGGCCGCCTTCTTCGGCGGCGATCCCGACAACTTCTGCTTCCCGCGCTTCGACCTCGACGTCTCCTTCTTCCGCGTCTACGCCGAGGGCAAGGAGTGGCATCCCGCCCACTGGCTCGCGTGGGACCCGATCGGGCCCAAGGAGAACGACCTCGTCTTCGTCTCCGGCCATCCCGGCTCGACCGACCGGCTGCGCACCTACGCGCAGATGGACTTCATGCGCGCGATCCACTACCCGCGGCAGATCCGCCGTCTCACGACGCTGGTCGCCGCGCTCCGCGAGTACTCCGGGCGCGCGGCCGAGAACGAGCGGCGTGCGAAGGACGTCGTCTTCGGCATGGAGAACGCGCTCAAGGCCTGGGCCGGCGAGCTCGCCGGCCTCGAGGACCCGCGCATCCTCGGACGCAAGAAGGACGAGGAGAAGCTGCTGCGCGAGCGGCTCACCGGCGACACGGCGGCGCTCGCCGAGTTCGACCAGGCGCAGAAGACGATCGCCGACGCCTACGGGAGGCTCGGAAGCTACACGCAACGCCACTACTGGGCGCGCCTGACGGGCGACGTGCTCGGCAAGGCGCTCGCGCTCGTCCGGCTCGCCACGGAGTTGCCGAAGCCCAACGGCGAGCGGCTCCCCGAATACGCCGACGCCAAGCTCGACTCGCTGAAGCGCAGCCTCTTCTCGAAGGCGCCGATCTACCTCGACATGGAGGAGGTGCTGCTCACGAAGGCGTTCGAGCTCGCGCTCGCCTCGCTCGGACCCGACGATCCGTTCGTGAAGGCGGCGCTCGGCGGCAAGGCGCCGGCGCAGGCGGCGAGCGCGCTGCTCGCGGGGACGAAGCTCGCCGATCCGGAGGAGCGCAAGAAGCTTTTTGACGATGGCAAGGGGGGCGGCAAGGCCGCGATCGACGCCTCGACTGACCCGGCGATCGTGCTCGCGCGCACCGTCGATCCGATCCTGCGCGAGCTGCGCAAGAAGTACGAAGACGACGTCGAGAGCGTCGAGGCGCGCTGCGGCGAGGCGATCGCGCGCGCCCGCTTCAAGGCGTTCGCCAAGTCGCAGCCGCCCGACGCGACCTTCACGCTGCGACTCTCGTACGGCACGGTGAAGAGCTACGAGGTGAACACCTCGACCGTCCCGTGGAAGACCACCTACTTCGGCCTCTTCGATCGCAACGCGTCGTTCGAGAACGCCGAGCCCTTCGACCTGCCGGCGCGCTACCTCGAGCGCATGAAGGACCTCGACCTCTCGACGCCGCTCGACTTCGTCTGCACCTGCGACATCATCGGCGGGAACTCCGGCAGCCCGGTCGTCGGCCGCGACGGCCGCCTGATCGGGATCATCTTCGACGGCAACATCCAGAGCCTCTCGGGCCGCTTCGTCTACGACGACGTCCAGGCGCGCGCCGTCTCCGTCCACTCCGCCGGCATCCTGATGGCGCTGCGCCAGCTCTACGACGCGCGCGCGCTCACCGACGAGCTGCTCGGCGGGGCGAAGGGGCCGTGATTCCGGCTTCCATCACGCAGCCGCGCGGCGAAGATGCCGCGCTCCATGGACCTGCTGCGTGAGCTCTACCACGACTACCTGAGCCCCGAGGGGATCCAGCAGCTCGTCCGATCGGGCGGGACGTGGGCGACGGCGACGATCGTCTTCGTCGAGACGGGGCTGCTCGTCGGCTTCTTCCTGCCGGGCGACTCGCTGCTCGTGACGGCCGGGATCGTGGTCGCCTCGACGGCGCAGGCGCCCGACCCGGCGCAACGGATCGACGTCTGGACGATGCTCGCGGTGACGTCGGTCGCGGCCGTCGTCGGCGACGCCGTCGGCTTCTTCATCGGAAGCAAGCTCGGGCCCGCGCTCTTCAAGAAGGACGACTCGCTCCTCTTCAAGAAACGCCACATCGAGCGGGCGCACGCCTTCTACGAGCGGTACGGCGGCAAGACGATCGTCATCGCGCGCTTCGTGCCGATCGTGCGGACCTTCGCGCCCACCGTCGCCGGCGCTGCCGGCATGAACTACCGCCGCTTCCTAGCCTTCAACGTCTTCGGCGGCGTGGGCTGGGTCGCCTCGATGCTGCTCGGGGGGTACTACGCGGGCGGGGCGATCAACGCCAGGTACGGCGCGGGCACGGTGGAGAAGTACCTCCACCCGATCATCTTCGTCGTGATCTTCCTCTCGTTCGTGCCGGGCGTCGTCGAGGTGGTGCGTGAGCGGCGCCGGATCGCGCGCGCGCGGGCGGCGGCTCGCTCCAGGACGTCGGAGACGGCGGGCAAGCCGTGAGCGGGACGGGGCGCGCGGCCGTCCGCCAGCTCGGCCTCTTCACCGTGCTCTGCATCGGCGTCAACAACATCGTCGGCTCGGGCATCTACCGCAAGCCGAGCGAGCTCGCCGCGCTGCTGGGCGGGGCGTCGTGGTGCGCCTTTGCGGTCGACGCGCTGCTGCTCGTGACCGTCGCGCTCTGCTTCGCCGCGATGGCGTCGCGCCACGACGAGGCGGGCGGCCCCTACGTCTACGCGAGGCGGGCGTTCGGGAGGCCGGTCGCCTTCGTCGTCGCCTGGACCGCGTGGATCTCGATGTGGGCGGCGATGGCGGCGGTGGCGACGGCGGTGCCGGGCTACCTCGCCGTCTTCCTGCCGGGCGTCGACGCGAAGGGAGCGGCCGCGGCGATCGCGCTCCTGATCATCGTCGGCTTCGGCGTCCTCAACTGCATCGGCGTCAAGCCGGCGGCGGGGACGGCGACGACGCTCACGGTCGTGAAGCTCCTGCCGCTGCTCGTCTTCGTCGTGGTCGGGCTCGCCTTCGTCGACTGGGACCGCGTGGCGCCGCGGCCGGCGTCGCTCGACGGCGCGGGACGCGCCGCGTTCCAGAGCGCGCTCTTCGCCGCCTTCTATCCGCTGCAGGGCTTCGAGGTCGTGCCGGTGCCGGCGGGCGAGCTCAAGAACCCGCGGCGCGACGTCCCCCTCTCGGTGACGCTCTCGCTGCTCTTGAGCGCCGCGCTCTACAGCCTGATCCAGGTCGTCGCGGTCGGAACCTGTCCCGACCTGGCGACGATCGAGGCGAGCAGCACGCGGCCGCTCGCCGCCGCCGCGACCACCTTCCTCGGCGGCGCGGGCGAGAAGCTCATGGCCGCCGGCGCCTGCGTCTCGATGCTCGGCTTCGCGGCCGTCACGATCCTCTGTGCGCCGCGCTTCCTCGTCGCGCTCGGCAGCGACCGGCTGCTCCCCGCAGCCTTCGAGCGCCACTCGCCGCGCTTCGGGACGCCCGTCCTCGCCGTCGTCGTCACGACGGTCGCCGCCCTCTTCGGCGCGCTCTTCTCCGTCGTCGAGGCGCTCGGCGGCGCGCGCGCCTTCGAGCGCCTCACGAACCTGAGCAACCTCGCCGTGCTCGTGCAGTACGCGGCCACCTGCCTCGCCGTGATCGCGCTGCGCGCCCACGCCCCCGCGACGACGCACGGCTTCCGCCTTCCCGGCGGCCGCTTCACGATCCCGCTGCTCGGCCTCCTCGCCTGCGCGCTCCTGCTCTACTTCTTCTTCCTCGACGCCACCTGGCCCGAGCAGTGCGCCGTCTTCCTCGCGTGGGTCGCGGGCGGGGCGCTGCTCGCGCTTTTCAGCGCCCGAGCCGCTCGAGCAGGTGGTGGCGCATCTCGGCGAGCTTGATCTCGGCGGCGATGCGCGCGGCGTGGATCTTCTCGTAACGCGTCATGAGCTCGGCTCCCGCCTCCTTCTCGCCGAGGCGGAGCAGGACGCGCGCGAGGTTGTAGTGGGCGCCTTCATGGTCGGGGTCGAGGTTCACGGCCTGCTCGAGCAGCGGCCGCGCGGCCGCGGGCGCGTGGCGGCGCACGTGGAAGAGCGCGAACTCGTAGGCTCCATTCACGTCGTCGGGAGCGACCTCGCGCTGCTTCTCGAAGGCGGCGAGCGCGGCTGACTCGTCACCCTTCGAGTCGAGGATCTGGGCGCGCGCGAGCCACGCCTTCGCACGGCCCGTCTTGTCCAGGCTCTCGAGATCGATCCCGTCGAGCACGCGCAGCGCGTCGTCGGGCCGCAGGAAGCGCTGGTGGACGTTGGCGAGGTTGAGCTCGAACTCGACCAGGTCGAGCGTCGCCGCGCCCGGCGGCTGCGCGGCGTTGAAGGCCTGCGCCTCGGCGATCGCCCGCTTCGCGCGCGCCTCCGACTCGTCGGCTTTCTGCAGCCCGATCAGCACCATCGAGAGGTACTCGTGCACGTAGGGGTGCGGGCCGGGCGGCAGGAGCTTCTCGGCGGCGAGCAGCTGCTCCTGCGCCTCGGCGTAGTGGTATTGCGCGACGTGCGCGTTGCCGAGCTGCTGCGCGACGATCCCGTCCTGGGGCCGGCGCGCGCGCGCGATCTCGAGGAAGCCCTGCGCCGCCTCGAAGAGCTTCTCGCCGAGCAGCAGCACGCCGACGTCGCGCGCGAAGGCGCCGGGGTCGCCCACCTGGTCGACCGCCGCCCGCAGGAGCGCGACGTTCTTGTCGACGTCCTTGCCGCGGCGAAGCTGCCCCACCGCCTTCTTCACGGCGGCTTCGTCGAACTTCGGCGGCGGGCGCCCCGGGTCCTGGGCTCGCGCCGCAGGAGCCGCGGCAAACGCGACCGCAAGCCCGGCGACGAGTGCCGCGCAGAACGCGGCGATTCGCGGCGCACGCTTCATCGCAGCGGCTCCCAGCGCGGCTCCCGGCCGCGGCGCTCGACGCGCAGCAGGCCGTCGGCCGCCACGTCCTTCACGACCTGCTTCTCGCCGTCGGGCCAGGTGATCTCGAGCCGATCGACCTTTGTCGCCGCGCCGAGCCCGAAATGGAGCCGCGGGTCGCTCGACGAGGCGTACGACCCGCCGCGGTTCATCCGGCGCAGCAGCGTCTTCCCGCCGACCTGCGCGCGCACGAACGAGTGGTCGACGGCGCGATGGTCCGGGCCGGGAAGAAGCTCGACCCGGAGGCGGTGGACCGAAGGCTGCGGCCGCGCGCGCAGGATCGAGGGCGGCTCGTTGCGCTCGGAGACGACGACGTCGATCCAGCCGTCGCCGTTCAGGTCGCCGAAGGCGGCGCCGCGGCTCGGCTTCACGAGCTGCATCCCGGGGCCGGATTCGTTCGAGACCAGCCGGAAGCGGCCGCCCTCGTTGCGATAGAGGTGGTTCAGCTCGGCGTAGGTCATCGAGCTGCGCCCGTCGATCGTCGGGTAGACGTGGCCGTTGGCGACGAAGAGGTCGAGGTCGCCGTCGCAGTCGGCGTCGAGGAAGCGGGTTCCCCATCCGAGCGTCCACCACGCGACGTCGGCGAGCCCGACCGACTGCGTCACGTCGTCGAAGTAGCCGTCGCCCGCGCTCTGGTAGATCGTGTTGTAGTCGGCCGAGAAGTTGGTGACGACGAAGTCCTCGCGGCCGTCGCCGTCGAAGTCGGCCACGTCGATCCCCATGCTCGCCTGCTCGCGGCCGTTGATGCTGGCCGACAGGCCCGACGCCGCGCCGATCTCCTCGAACGTCCCGTCGCCGCGGTTGCGGAAGACGAAGTTGGGCAGGCTGTCGTTGCCGACGTAGACGTCGAGCTTCAAGTCGGCGTCGACGTCGCAGAAGGTGACGCCGAGCCCGTAGCTCGGACGCACGTCCTGCATGCCCGCCTGCTTCGAGACCTCGCTGAACGTGCCGTCGCCGTTGTTGCGGTAGTAGAGGTCGCGCTCGGGCGGCAGCCACTGTGGCCCGCACGGCACGAGCAGGTCGAGGAAGGGGCACGGCTTCCCGTCGTTGGGCGGCCGCGCGGCGTCGTGGCGGAAGTAGCGGCAGACGTAGAGGTCGAGGTCGCCGTCGCCGTCGCCGTCGCCGAAGGCGGCGCTCGTGCTCCAGCCGTCGTCGGCGACGCCCGCCTTCGCCGTCGCGTCCTCGAACGTCCCGTCGCCCTGGTTCCGCAGCATCCGGTCGGGGCCCCAGTTGGCGACGAAGAGATCGTCCCACCCGTCCTGGTCGTAGTCGCCGACCGCCACGCCGAAGCCGAACGCCGAGTCGCGCACGTGCGCCGCGTCGGTCACGTCCTCGAACGTCCCGTCGCCCTTGTTCCGCAGGAGGCGGTCGGTCGCGTCGTCCTTCGGATCACCCGGCCGCCGACCCACCACGAAGTAGAGATCGAGATCGCCGTCCCGGTCGTAGTCGATCATCGCCACGCCCGAGCCCATGAGCTCGAGCATCCACTGCGCCTGCGCGCCGTCGCGGCCGTTCACGATCGGGAAGCTCGGGTCGTCCGGGCGCGGCGCCTCGAACCAGGCGGCCTGGACGGCGAGCATCGCGGCCAGCAGCGTCATCTCGTCACGCCCCGCCGAGCTTGCTCAGCCCCGCGTCGCACTCGCGCGCGAGCGCCGCCTCGGCCGGCCACGCCGCGCGAATCGACTGGAGGAGCGCGCGGCCGCGCGGATCGGCGAGCGTCTCGAGCGCCGCGCGCAGCCGCTTCACGAGCTTGAGCCGCGCGGCTCCGGGGATCTCGTCGAACCGCTCGTCGGTCTCGATCCGGTAGGGCGACTTCGGCGTGAAGACGCGCGCGACGAGCTCGCTCTCGATCAGCGGGAGCGCGGCGCCCGCGTCGCCGAGCGCCGCGTAGGCCGCGCAGAGGAGCCCGAAGCTCTCGAGCCGGACCTGGTACTCGGTGAAGATCATCTGGCCGCCGCGGATCGAGCCGTCGAAGAGCGCGCCCATCCGCCGCGCCGCGCGCGACAGCGGCTCGACCGCCTCTTTCGATCGAGTCCTGCCGAGCGCCTCGGTGACGGCGTCGACCACGCGGAAGTCGTCGTCCTCGGCGGCGGCGGCAAGCGGCTTCACGCACTCGGGCAGCGCGAGCTCGCCGAGCGTCCGCGCCGCGAGCGCGCGCGCGTCGCCGCTAGGCTTCTTCGAGTGCAGCACCCGGGCGACGGCCTTCACCGTGGCGGCGTCGCGGCTGCCGGCGAGCTCCTTCGCCGCCTCCTCGCCGCCGCCGCCGCCCTTCTCGAGTCGGGCGACGAGGTCGGCGAGGCGGCTCTCGTTCTCCGAGCCGGCGGCGGAGGCGGCGGGATCGCCGAAGCAGCGGATCTCCTCCTTGCTCGGCTTGCGCAGGAACGACGAGTCGGGCTCGACCGCGTGCTTGCGGCCGCGCTCCTTCCAGCGACCGAGGAAGAATTGGAAGAGGTCATGGCGCACCCAGTCGGGGAAGCCGTGGCCGATCTGATCGACCTCGGTGTAGACGAAATCGGGCTTCTTCTTGTCGGCGACCAGGACCCGCGCGGCCGCGCGATCGTCGCCGGGCGGCACGACGGCGTCGTCGGAGCCGTGATAGATGTAGACGGGCAGCCCCTTCGTCACGGGCCCGCCCCACCCGGCGCAGGGGGCGAAGGCGGCCCAGAGCTCGGGCCGGTGCGGTCCCCAGTACCACGTCCCGCCGCCGCCCATCGAGTGGCCGGTGAGGTAGATGCGGTTCTCGTCGACGTTGTAGAGCGCGAGCATCTCGTCGACGACGGCGTCGACCAGCGGCTCGTTCTTCGAGGCGCTCCAGCCGGGCGCGAGCGCCGTCGGGCAGACGACGATCAGGCCGCACTCCTCGGCGACGTCGGAGTAGAAGGGCATCGCCTCCTCGCCGCTGCCGGTGACGATCGTCGAGTCGAAGCCGCCGGGACCTCCGCCGTGCAGCCCGACGACGAGGCCGCAGGGCTCGAGCGGGTCGTAGCTCTTCGGCACGAAGATGCAGTAGGTCGCGCCGGGCGCCTCGGCGCTGCGCATCGTGAGCCTTACCTTCTCGCGCCGCCCCTTCTGAAACGCCGCCGAGCGGCGCGCCCGCTCGAGCCAGCAGAGCGGCCGCGTCGAGCCGAGCTCCTTCATTTCCTTGAGCTTCGCGGCGCGCTCCTCGGGAGTGGCCGCCGCGACGTAGGCGCGCTCGAGCTCGCGCAGCTTCGGGTCGACGTCGGGATTGCCCTTGGCGAACTGCTCCCACGCGGTGCGTCCGCCGGCGAGCGGCAGCGCCTCGGCGCACTGCGGGTCGAGCGCAAGGCAGCGCCGCGCCTCGCGCAGCTGCTCGTCTTTCAAGCCGAGCTCGGCGCAGCGCTTCGCGAGCGCGAGGTGGTCGGCCGCCACAAGCTTCGGCCGCGACGCGGCGCGCCGGAACTCGACGAGCGGCGGATCGCTCACGATCACCTGCTCGACCTTCTCGCGCGGGATCCGGTTCTTCTCCGGGATCTCGAAGCTCATCCCGGCGAAGCGCGAGTTCCACGGATTGACGACGACGAACTGATCGTCCTGCCGCGAGACGACGACGTTCTCGATCCTCTTCCCGCCCTTCAGCACCACCGTGTCGCGCGGCGCCGGCGCGACCGCCGCGAACGCGAGCGCGACGACGACGTCGAGCCGGACGGCGGGAAGCGCCATGGTCCGGCAGAGACTACCGCCCGCGTCAGATGAACAGCGGCGCGAGCACGAGGGTCACGGTGCTCAAGAGCTTGATGAGCACGTGGAGCGACGGGCCGGCGGTGTCCTTGAAGGGGTCACCGACCGTGTCGCCGACGACGGCCGCTTTGTGGGGTTCGGACCGCTTGCCGACCACCTTGCCGTCGACGGTGAACTCGCCGCTCTCGATGTACTTCTTGGCGTTGTCCCACGCGCCGCCGGCGTTGTTGAGGAAGGTGGCCATGAGGATGCCGGCGATCGTGCCGACGATCAGGAACGCCGCGACCGCCTGCGCCCCCTCGGCCTCGCCCTCGGCGCCGAGCGCCTTGAAGACGAGCCCGACGGCGATCGGCATGCCGACGGCCCACAGGCCGGGCCGGACCATCTCGCGCAGCGCGCTCTTGGTCACGATGTCGACGCACTCGCGGTAGTCGGGCTTCTCGGTGCCCTTCAGGATCCCGGGCTTCTCGCGGAACTGCTTGCGCACCGCCTCGATGACCGCGTACGCGGAGCGACCGACCGCCTTGATGGCGAGCGAGCTGAAGTAGAAGACGAGGGTGGCGCCGAGCAGCCCCGCGACGAAGAACTTGGGCTGAGAGATGTTCACCCCCTCGAGCGCGCGACCGCCGCGGAAGTTCTTCACCTCGTCGAGGTAGGCCGTGAAGAGCAGGAAGGCGGCGAGCGCGGCGGAGCCGATCGCGTAGCCCTTGGTGAGCGCCTTGGTCGTGTTGCCCACCGCGTCGAGCCGGTCGGTGCGCTTGCGGATCTCCTCCGGCTGCTCGCTCATCTCGACGATGCCGCCGGCGTTGTCGGTGATCGGGCCGAAGGTGTCCATCGCCAGGATGTAGGCGGCCGTCGCCAGCATCCCCATCGTGGCGACGCCGGTGCCGAAGAGGCCGCCGCCCGCGGTCCAGTCGCCGGCGGGAGCCGGCACGGCCCAGTTCCCGACCAGGTAGGACGAGACCAGCGAGACCGAGATGGCGAGCGCCGAGAGCAGCGTGCACTCGAAGCCGACCGCGACGCCCGCGATGATGTTGGTCGCCGGGCCGGTCCGGCTCTGCTCGGCGATGAAGCGCACGGGCCGGTACTTGTACTCGGTGTAGTACTGCGTGATGTAGACGAACGCGATCGAGTTCAGGATGCCGATCCCGCCGCAGCAGAGGTACTTCCACCACGCGTCGGGGTTCGTGTCGGAGGCGAGCAGCCACTTCGTCGCCGCGGCGAACCCGACCATCGCGAGAGCCGCGGCGAGGTAGTAGCCGCGGTTCAGCGCCTTCATCGGGTCCTCGGTCTCGCTCTTCATGCGCACCGAGAGGATCCCGATCATCGATGCGACGATCCCGAACGCGCGCGCGACCAGCGGGAAGAGCATCACGCCGACGATGCCGGTGGCGAAGCCGAGGCTCGCCTTCTCGGCGTGCGTGGCGAGCGCCGCGCCGAGGATCATCGCCCCGATGTTTTCGGCGGCGGTCGATTCGAAGAGGTCGGCGCCGCGGCCGGCGCAGTCGCCGACGTTGTCGCCCACGAGGTCGGCGATCACGGCGGGATTGCGCGGGTCGTCCTCGGGGATGCCGGCCTCGACCTTGCCGACCAGGTCGGCACCAACGTCGGCCGCCTTGGTGTAGATCCCGCCGCCGAGCTGGGCGAATAGCGCGACGAACGACGCGCCGAAGCCGTAGCCGACGATCATCAGCGGGATGTGCTCGAGGTGCTCGGGCGGCGCGAACGCCTTGATGATCGCGAAGAGGCCGGAGACTCCGAGCAGGCTCATCGCCACGACGATCATTCCGGAGACGGCCCCGCCGCGCAGCGCCACCTGCAGCGCCATGTTGAGCGACGAGCGCGCGGCCGACGCCGTGCGGATGTTCGAGCGGATCGAGACCCACATCCCGACGTAGCCGGCGATCACCGAGCAGAGCGCGCCGAGCACGAACGAGAGCGTGGTCCAGCCCGCGAGTGCCAGCGCCGTCTCGGTCGGATCGAAGGCGTGGTGCGACCGGACGAAGCCGTAGAGCACGAAGATCACTGCGGCCAGCACGACGGCGAGCGCCCCGATCGTCCGGTTCTGCCGCCGCAGGAACGCCTCGGCGCCGTCCTTGATGGCGTTGCTGATCGCCTGCATCTTGTCGGTGCCGACGTCCTGCTTCAGGATCCAGCCCTTCAGCCACCAGGCGAAGGCCAGTCCGGCGACGCTGCATCCGAGGATGATCCCGAGCAGCAGGCTCGGCTCCGCGCTCGACGACGCCATGAGCGGCATGGGTTTCCTTTCTTCCGGAAAAACGGGCGCGACAGTTTCCAGACCCCCGCCCCGCGCTGCAAGGGCCCGTCGGACGCGGAGTTCCGACTTCGGAGACCAGCTCCGCAGGGCCCGGTCACTCCGAGGCGATCGCGCCCTTCAGGATCTCGCGCGCGCCCGCGACGAAGCGGCTCGTCGACCCCTCGGGGAGCGCGTTCAACGCCTGCTCGGCCAGCGCGTTGCGGCGCGGATCGCCCTTCAGGCGGTTCAGCACGTTGGGCAGCCACTCGTCGAGGCAGTTCTGAGCGATCTGGTCGCCGTCCTCGTCGCCGACCAAGCCGGCGAGCTTCACCACCTCGACCGTCTCCTGCAGGACCGCCGCGTAGTTCTTCTGCGCGCCGTGCACCGCCCGCCGCTGCGTCCACGCCTCGAGGTGGACCGGGGAGAGCTCGATCGCCTTGTCGAGGAACCTGAGCGCGAGGTCGAACTGCCCCGACTCGCGCATCAACTGGCCGAGGAGGAAGTTCGACGTGACGAGGTCGGGGTCGATCTCGAGCGCCGAGGCGAAGACGCGGGTCGCCTCGGCCTTCCGGTTGGCCCGCACCATCACCTTGCCGAGATCCTCGCGGAAGAGCGCGCACCCGGGATAGGCGCGGGCGAGCATGTCGAGCACGCGGATCGCCTCGACGAAGTCGCCCTCTTCCGCCTTGCGGAGCGCCCACCTCGCATCGACGCTGCTCTTGTAGTGGACGCGCGGATCGAGCGTCCCGTTCTTGGTCGGGTCGTCGTCGCCGATCATCCGCGCCACGTAGCCGAGCTCCTGCAGGCGCGCGACCTCCTCGGGCGGAAGCGTCGGCACCGCCGACTCGAGGTGGTGGACGGGCTCCTGCGGCAGCGACGCGTAGCGCAGCTTGAGCGCGCGCAGGACGTCGGGACGGCTCGCTGCGAGGTTCGTCGTCTCGAGCTCGGGAGCCGTCGGGTCGGTGACGTCGAAGAGCTCGTCGGCGACGCTGCGCACGTACTTGAAGCGCCCGACGAGCACCCCTTCGAGGCGCGCCCACTTGTAGATGTGCCAGCCGGCCCACGACTCGAACCACACCGCCCGCTCCGCGAGCAGGTCGGCCTCGGCGCCGCCGCGCCGCTCCAACTCGAACGCGGCAACCAGATCGCGGCCGTGGATCGCGTAGGGCGGCGCGAGCCCCGCGATCGAGAGCAGCGTCGGGTAGACGTCGGCCGTCGTCGTCGGGGCGGCGAGCCGGCCGCGCAGCGCCCCGTCGGGGCGCCGCACGAAGAGCGGGACGCGCAGCGTCCCCTCCTCGGCGAGGTAGGCGTGCGACATCTCCTGCTGCAGGCCGAGCCCCTCGCCGTGGTCGCCGCAGACGACGACCCAGGCGTGCGCCAGCGCGCCGCTCTCGCGCAGCTGCTTCAGCGCCCGTCCGAGCTCCGCGTCGAGGAAGCGCGCCTCGGCCTCGTACTGCTCCTTGAGCGTCGCCGTCTCGGGGGGGCCGCCGGGAGCCCGGTAGGAGACGTGGGTGTCGAAGTAGTGCACCCAGAAGAACCACGGCCTCGCGTCCTGCACGGCGAGTCGTTCGAGCAGGAGGTTGCTCACCTCGTCGGCGGTTCGCTCCTCGTTGAGGACCGAGTTGCGCGAGCGTCGGAAGGGGAGGTCGGAGTAGACCTCGAAGCCGTTCGACATGCCGGTCGAGGCGCGCAGCACGCTCGCCGCGATGATCGCCTCGGTGCGATAGCCGGCCTCCGCGAGCATGCGGGCCGCCGTGCGCGCGGAGGGGTCGAGCCGGTAGAGGTCGTTGTCTCGCACGCCGTGAGCGAAGGGATAGAGCCCCGTCATCATCGAGCTGTGCGAAGGGAACGTGAGCGGCGCCGGCGCGTGGGCGTCCATCGCCACGATGCTCTCCGCGGCGAGCGCGTCGAGGTTTGGCGTCACGCCGCCGGCTCCCCACGGCGCGATCGCGTCGGCGCGCATCGTGTCGAGCGTGATCAGAAGGACGTTGGGCCGCGCCTCTTGCGGCGCGACGGCGGGCTCCTGCGCGAGGGCGGCCGACGCGAGCAGGTGGAGCGGGAGGAAGATCCTCGCGATGCGGGGACGCATCCGATCGATGTTAGCTTGCGACGCAATGCTCCGCCGCGCGGTCGCGCTCCCGCTGCTGCTCTACCTCGGCATGGGATGCCTCCTCCTCGCCGGCGCGTTTCGTCGCTTCGACCATCTCGGCCGGAACGACTGGAACGCTTTCATGGGCGAGGCGCAGGCGGAGCTCACCTCTCTCCTCGACTACGGCGAGTGGCCGCAGTGGAACCCCTGGCGCAAGGGGGGACAGGTCGCGCTTGCGCAGCCCGAGTCGATGCTCTTCTCGCCGGTGACGCCGGTCGCGCTCTTCACCGGCGCGGTGGCGGCCTTCAAGCTCTGGCTGCTGCCGCTCTTCGTCGTCGGCGCGCTCGGGATGCACGCGCTCGCCGGTCTGCTCGGGATGCGCGGCGTCGCGCGTGTCGTGCCCGGCGCGGTCTTCTTCGGCGCGAGCGTCTTCCCGCTCTACGTGACCGGCGGGCTGCCGAACTGGCTGTTCGGGATGGCGCTCCTGCCGTGGCTCCTACTTGCGCACCGGCGCGCGATCGAGGACTTCCGCTTCGTCGCGCTCGCGGCGCTGCTCTACGCCGGGACTCTCCTGTGCGGCAGCATCCATCACTTCGTCTTCTTCCCGATCGCGCTGGCGCTCGACGCGCTCTGCCTCGCGGCGGCGCGGCGGACGGTTCGGCCGCTGTTGACGGCGGGTGCCGCGCTGCTCGTCGGCGCGCTCCTCGCCGGCGTGCGGCTGGTCCCCCTGCTCGAGCTCTACTCCCAGTTCCCGCGCGAGGTCGCGGGACGTTCGCGCTCGCTGCCTCTCGACCTCGTGGCGAACGTGCTGCTCGACCCGCGGATCCCCGATCTCGCGTCGCCGGGAGGCGGACTGCTCCGTCACGGAGGCTCGGTCGTCTACTGGATCAACTGCGGCGCCTTCGTCGGGCCGATCCCGCTGCTGCTCGCGGCGGTCGGCGCGATCGCCTCGTGGCGGCGCGCGGCGGCGCCCTTCGTGGTCGGCGCCGCCTTCCTCTGGATGGCGCTCGGCTCCGGGGTGACCTTCTCGCTCTGGAACCTGCTCCACGAGCTCCCGGTGCTCGGCTCGATGAAGGCGCCCGAGCGGATGATCCTGCTCGCGCTCTTCGGCCTCGCGCTGCTCGCCGGCCTGGGGTTCGAGGCGGCGCAGCGACTGGCGACGAGGCTTCGTCGCGGGCAGCGGCTGGCGGTCGGCCTCCTGCTCGCCGCGATCGTCGCACCGCTCTTGTGGGTGAACGCGCCGATCACCCGCGACGCCTTTCCGATCGCGCCGCCGGAGGGGCTCGAGCCGACGACGCTCCTTCGCCCGGGCTCGCCGCGGCCGCCCTTCCAGCACGCCTTCCTGCCCGCTCATCCCGAGCAATGGGGCGGCCCGCTCTACGAGGCGGTGCTCGCCAACGTCGGCAGCGTCGACGCGACCTCCGACGTTCCCTCCGCGGCGTCGGTCCGGGTGGCGGGCGATCTCGGCGACCGCGGCGCAGCCTGGCTCGAGCAGGGCCGCGGCACGATCACGGCCGAGGTCGGCGCGAGCTCGATCCGCGTGCGCGGCCGACTGACCGGCGACGACTTGCTGATCGTGAACCAGACCTACTTCCCCGGCTGGAGCTCGAGCGGCAGCGTGACGGCTCCCTGCTCCCGCCACGAGGATCTGATCGCGCTTGCGCTGCCGGCGGGCGAGCACGACCTCGTCCTCCGCTATGCGCCGGCGTCGACGGCGCTCGGCGTCGCCGCGAGCGCGCTCGCCGCCGCGATCCTCCTCTTCTGGTGGCGAGCGCGGCGGCCGGCCGCGGCCCTTCGCCCGAACAATCTCGCACGCGGCGACGTCCTCGCGCTCGCGGCGGTGGCCGCGGGGCTTGCCGCGATCGGCGCGTGGTACGCCGCGCGCGCTCCCGGCATGGCCGCGGGCGCGCCGGGCTTCTGGCCGCCGCGCGCCTCGCGGTCGGCCGATCGTCCGCTGCAGTCGCGAATCGACGAGGCGCGAGCCGGCGACGTCCTCGGCGCGCGCGGCTCCGTGGATGAGGTGGGCGACCTCGTGCTGCGCCGCGGAATCGTGCTCTGCGCCGACCGGCCCGGATTGCTCGCGGCGCGGACGCTGCGGATCGAGGGACTCCCGTCCGGCGAGAAGCTCGTCGTCCTCGGCGTGCGCGTCGGCGGCGAGTCTTCCGGCGCAGCGACGATCCGCGGCTGCGCCGGCACCGTGATCGTGCAGGACCTCGGCGATCGGGTCGACCTCGAGGTGGTCGACTCCCGCGAGGTCGTCGTCGTGGGCGCGTGGCTCCGTTCGCTGCGAGCGACGCGCTCCGTCGTCGCGCTCGTCGACGCGCGGATCGAGGGCGACGGCTCGGGGCCGGCGTCCGAGGTGACCGAGTCGACGCTGCTCCTCACCGACACGACGATCGGCGCCGGGCCGGGCGGTGCGGCCGTGAGGCTCTCGCGCTCGCGGCTCGTCGCCTCGGCGCGGCCAACGCAGGCTGGCAAACCTGACCTCGTGCTGCGCGACGGCTCGCTCGCGCGACTGAGCGGCATCGAGCTCTCGCCGCAGGCGACGGAGGTCGACGCGGGTTCGACGCTCGAGCGCTGCGATCCGCCGCTCCCACGCATCGAGCTCGTGGGCGAGCTGACGCCGGGAGCGCGCGTGAAGCTGCACCTCTTCGGGCCACCCGGCGCGACTGGAGTGCTGCGCCTCTCGCGACGGCCGAGGCTGGCCGCCATCTCGGAGATCGGAGCGCCGGCCGCGATCGACCCTGACGATCTCGTCGAGCTCGTCGTCGCCGAGCCGGTGAAGTTCCCGGAGAGCGGCGAGCTCGTGCGCGAGGCGAGCGCCAGCCTGATCCCGCCGCTCGCGGGCAGCGGGTGGTACGTGCAGCTCGTGGTCGTCGAGGCCGGCGGACGCGAGCGCGCGAGCACGCCCTTCGCGCGGCTCGTCGTCCCGCCGCGCGCGCGCCGGAAGGAGTGAGGCGGTGGTGCACCCGGCGGCGCTCCCGCTCGCGGAGTTGCTGCGCGACGTCGAGTTCCGCACGACGCGCGGCCCCGGTCCGGGCGGCCAGCACCGGAACAAGTCGGACACGATGGTGCGCGTGACCCATCGGCCGACGGGAATCGCGGTGCAGGCGGGCGAGCGCCGCAGCCTCGAGCTCAACCGGTCGATCGCGCTCTTCCGGCTGCGCGTGAGCCTGGCGCTGCGCCATCGGGTTCCGCTCGACGAGCCAGCGCCCGGCGCCTGGATGCCGAGCGCGCGCTGGCGATCGCGCGCGCGCTGCGGGCGGCTCGTCGTGAGCCCGCGGCACGACGACTTCCCGGCGCTGCTCGCCGAGGCGCTCGACGCCCTTCAGCGTTTCAGGGACGACGTGCCGCGGACGTCGCGCGCGCTCGACGTGAGCGGGACGCAGCTCGTGCGGTTCCTCGGTCTCGAGCCGGCGGCGCTCGCCGCGCTGAACGACCGCCGCCGCACGGCCGCCAAGCCCCCGCTGCGCTGACGCCGCTACGCGGGGACCGGCTGCGAGCGATCGGCGTAGACGGCGATCTTGCTCGCGTCGTGGAAGACGAGGATGGGCGCGGCGGGATCCTCGGCGAGCCAGCGGTCGAGCACCGCCTGCGGCCGTTCTTCCTTCTGAAGGTGGACGGCGGAGAGCGTCGCCTCGTCGAGCTCGCCCACGACGCGGATCGCGGCGACCTCCTTCAGCATGCGCGCGAACTTGTAGGTCTTGTGCGAGTACATCTCGTACTCGCCCTCGAACGAGTGGAGCACCAGGTCGAGGTCAAGCTTGAGGCGGTCGTAGAAGCCTCGCCGGGCCTCCTGCGGTCCGATGCCGTTCCTGCAGGCGGCGAAGAAGAGGATCTCGCCGCCGGGCGCGATGGCGTTCTTCGTGAGCTCGAGCGCGCGCTGAGCGGCGTAGAGGCTCTCGTCGAGCGGATGGCCGCCGGCGGTCACGATCACTCGGCGCGCGGGGCGGACCGTGACGCTCGTGGCGGCGTCGACGAAGGTCATGCCGCGCGCGGCGACGGCGCTCATCGGGCCGGAGTCGGCCCAGAGCACCTCGCGGCGGCTGCGCGTGAAGAGGCAGAGCGCGAACACCGGGCGCGCGCGCAGGACGAGCCCGGCCGCCTCGACCATGTCGGCGGCGAGCGGATTGTGGCGGCGCGTCGGGTCGGAGTGCCACGGATGGAAGCCGAAGGTCGAGCGTGGATCGAGCGCGAGCGCGTGGTTGCCGCGCGCCGTCTCGAAGCCGCTGATCCCGGGGACGAGCCCCTTCACCGGATTGCTGTACCCGGCGAAGTAGTGGTTCTTCATGTCGGAGACGGCAAGGAAGAGGTCGGCCTCTTCGCTCCGCGCGTTCACGAGCACGCGCGTGCCGCGCGCGGTCCGGCCGCGCTCGATGGTCGGCCCGCGGCAGTCGTGGACCACGATGCGCGCCGCTTTGAACCGCGACGCCGCGACCGTGTCCGCCAGCTCGCGCGCGAGGGCGAGGTTTTCCGGGAGGGCGCCGTCGTGCGTTCCGGTGCAGACGAAGACGGTCACGCGCGAGGGCGCCACGTCGGCGACGAGCTCGAGGCAGGCGGCGAGCTCGAGCGCGTGCGGTTCGCTCCGGGTCGCGTCGTCGATGAGGAGGGCGAGATGGCGGCCGCCCGCGAGCCGCGGGAAGTCGCCAGTCCGCAGCGGATCGAGGCCGCGGCGCAGAGCGAGCTCCAGATCGGCGGCGGCGGGCAGATCGCGGCGGATTCCGTGCTCGACGAGGTTGGCGCCGTCGGGAACCGCGAGGCTCAGCGCCCCCGACCCGTGCTCGATCTCGAGCGTCCGCGCCATCGCGGCTCTCCCGGCGGTTCCCCCGCGCGAGCCCGCTCGCGCGCCGCCCCGACCCGTTCGTCGATGCCTGGCGTCAGGTCAGGAGCGTTCGGCTTCCTCGACCTTCTCGATCTTCTGGAGCGTGAACTCGAACTTCGTGTTGTTCGCGCTGAAGCGGAGGAAGCCCGTCTTGCACTCGGGGCAGGGCCAGTCCAGCAGGGCCGACATGTTCGGGTTGTAGTGCGTGAGCAGGTTGTTGTTCTGGTTCACGTAGCACTCGAAGAGACACTCGCGGTTGTCGCACGAGAACTTCAGCAGGGGCAGATTGGTGTTCTTCATTTCATGCGTCCCCCGAGCCCAAGGAGCCAGGATGGCGCGGGACCGACTTCGCCCGTCCTTCCCCTCTCTTCGTCACGCCTGCTCCCGGCCGGACGATTCCCACACTCCAAGGAGGTTCCCGTGAGTGCGGATCCGGCTCTAATCGGGCCCTGAGCTTGCGCGTTCGAACGCGGGAACCCTACGGGCACCCCCGAGGGCTGTCAATGCGCCGGGGGCGTGCGTCGATCGGAGATCGCACCGCGGCCCGGAAGCGTCGATTCGAGGCGCACCCTTTTCCGGACCAGGCCGCGATCGACGAGGTCTACCTCAGCGGCGCGTCGCGACGGCGCCGCTTCGCGCCCGTCACGAGTCCTTGCTGTGGGCGAGGAGACGCTCGCCTTCGATCCGATCGAGCACGTCCTGCGTCACGTCGCGCGTCGGATAGCGGCCCGAGAAGCAGGCATTGCAGAACTGCGTGAGCTCGGGATTGCCTTCGCGCACCGCGACCTCGAGGTCGCCGAGCTCCTGGTAGAGCACGCGGTCGGCGCCGATCTCCTGCGCGATCTGCTCGTCGGTGCGCCCGCGCGCGATGAACTCGGTCTTGGTCGACATGTCGATGCCGTAGACGCAGGGGTGGCGCAGCGGCGGCGAGCAGCTGGCGAAGTAGACCTTCCTCGCGCCCGCCTCGCGCGCCATCTGGACGATCTCCCGGCTCGTGTTGCCGCGCACGATCGAGTCGTCGACGAGCAGGACGTCCTTGTCCTTGAACTCGAGCTGGATGGCGTTGAGCTTGTGCCGGATCGACCGCTTGCGCTGCTCGTTGTCCGGCATGATGAAGGTGCGGCCGATGTAGCGGTTCTTGACGAACCCTTCGCGGTACTTCACGACGAGCTTCTGCGCCATCGCCAGCGCCGCGTCGCGCGCCGACTCGGGGACCGGCATGACGACGTCGACGGCGATCCCCGTCTCCCGCCACTTCTCCGCCAGCGCCTCGCCCATCCGGAGCCGCGACTTGTAGACGCTCACCTTGTCGAGGAACGAGTCGGGCCGCGCGAAGTAGACCCACTCGAAGAGGCAGGGATGGTGCGGCTCGTGGCGGATCTGCCGGCGCGTCACCGTCCCGTCGAGCCGGATGGCGACCGCCTCGCCCGCGCGCAGGTTCGACGTGTGGTGGTAGTCGAGGAGGTCGAGGAGCACCGACTCGGAGGCGACGCAGTAGCTCTTGCGGCCGTCGGACTCGACCCGCTCGCCCAGCATGATCGGCTTGATGCCGTAGGGATCGCGGAACGCGACCAGCCCGAAGCCGGCGATCATCCCGACCACCGAGTAGGCGCCCTTGCAGCGTTCGAAGACGCGGCTGACTGCCTTGAAGACGGCCTCTTCATTCGGCCGCGAGACGTTGGTCTGCGAGAGCGCATGGGCGAAGCACTGCAGGATCGCCTCGAGGTCGCAGTTGCTGTCGACCATGAAGCGGTCGCGCTCGGTCAGCTCCTTCTTCAGGTCGTAGAAGTTGGTCAGGTTGCCGTTGTGCGCCATCGAGATGCCGAACGGCGCCTTGACCAGGAAGGGCTGCGCGTCGTCGGTGCTGCCGCCCCCCACCGTCGGGTAGCGCACGTGACCGATGCCGAGGTTGCCGCGCAGCCGATCGAGGGTGTCGTCGCGGAAGACCTCGCGCACCAGCCCCATCCCGCGCTTGAGATGGAACCGACCGTTGTGCGTGCACGCGCCGGCGGCGTCCTGGCCGCGATGCTGGATCGAGACCAGTCCGTCGTAGATCTCGTGGATGACGTCCCGGCCGCGCGGGCCGAGAATCCCGATGAATCCGCACATGCTCACCCACCTCGCGAGCCGGCGCACGATGTTCCGTCAGGCCGGCAGGGTTCCGTCAGCCCGGCCCGCCATCCTAGCCGCCCGCCGCGACGCGCGCATGAACCGTCATCGTCGCGCCGCGGCCTCGCAGCGACTCGATCGTGCTCACGACGAGCGCCGACGCCGCGAGCGCGTACAGCAGCAGCAGATCGGTCACCCTCGTCGCCAGCGGCTCGCGGCTCACGCCTTTCAGGAGCGAGTAGAGGCGGTCGCGCGGATGGCCACGAGCGTTCAACCAGCTCTGCACGAACCCGAACGGGTTCTGCTCGAGCGAGAAGGTCCCGACCGAGACGACCTCGAAGCCCGTCTGCCGGAGGAGATCTCCCAGCGAGCGCGGCCCGAAGCCGAAGAGATGGCGCGGCGGATCGTGATGGAACCACGCCGTGCCGAATCGGGCGGCCTGAATGCTCTCGGCATTGGGGAGCGAGAGGAGCAGGCTCGCCCCGGGCTTCAGCAGCCGGGCGATCCGCTGAAGCGTCGCGTCGGGCCGGCGCAGGTGCTCGAAGACGTGCCAGAGCGTGACGAGGTCGAAGGCGCGCTCGGGCAGGTCGAGCGTGAGGAGATCGCCGACGTGGACGGGGACGCCCGCCTCCGCGGGCACGCGGGTGGCGCTCGCGGCGGTCCACTCGGTCCCCTCGACGCGGAAGCCGCGGCGCTTCATCCGCAGCAGGAAGCCGCCGTTGCCGCAGCCGACGTCGAGCACGCGGCCGCCCGCCGGCGTGGAGCGCGCCGCGAGCCGCGCCCGCTCGCCCTGGAACCAGGCGACGAGCGCCGCACCGACGCCGACGAACTTGCGCCGCGACGAGCCGTAGTACTCGGCCGAGTAGTGGCGCAGGAGCTCGGCGTCGTCCGGCTGCGGATCGAGGGCGAGGACGCCGCACCGCTCGCAGCGGACCAGTCCGAAGGTCCGGCCCTCGTACGGCCCGAACACGCCGATCTCCTCCGCGGTCGCGCTGCCGCACCAGCAGCTCCGCGTCAGAAGCCTCACGTCCTCCACGTCCTTCACGACGCTGCCGTCGCGCTCCGCGCCGTCGCCCGCTCGACCGGAGCGAAGCGACTCGCCGAGACGAGCCCCATGCGCGCGAGCCGGAACCGGATCGCCGTCGCCACGCAGCCGAGCCCGTAGCGGACGCTCCTCCCCCATCCGATCGAGGAGGCTTCCGCGAAGTACTTCGTCGGGCAGGTGATCTCGGCGATCGTCTGGCCCTGCCAGAGAATCTGCGCCAGGATCTGGTTGTCGAAGACGAAGTCGTCGGAGTTCTTCTCGAGCGGCAGGCTCTCGAGCAGCGGCCGAGCGAAGGCGCGGTAGCCGGTGTGGTACTCGGAGAGCTTCGCGCCGATCAGCAGATTGCTGAACGCCGTGAGGAAGCGGTTGGCGACGTACTTCCACCACGGCATGCCGCCGCCGATCGCGCGGCCGCCGAGGATGCGCGAGCCGAGCACGCACGAGTAGAGGCCGTTCCCGAGCACCGCCACCATCGCCGGGATCAGCCGCGGCGTGTACTGGTAGTCGGGGTGGACCATCACGACGAGGTCGGCTCCGTGCTCGAGCGCGAGCCGGTAGCAGGTCTTCTGGTTGCCGCCGTAGCCGCGGTTGTGGTCGTGGACGTGGAGGATCGTCCGCGGCAGCCGCGCGGCGATCGCGGCCGTTTCGTCGCGGCTGCGATCGTCGACGACGATCACGAGATCGACGACGCCCTGCGTCATCACCTCGCGGTGCGTCTCCTCCAACGTCTTCGCGGCGTTGTAGGCCGGCATCACGACGACGACCTTCTGGTCGCGGTACATGGCGGGTCAGCGTGCCCTCGGCAGCGCGCGACGCAGCCCCTCTTTCGCCTCCTCGTGGCGGGGATCGAGCGACAGCGCCTGCCGGAACGACTCGACCGCCTCGTTGAACCGGCCGAGCGTGCCAAGCGCCGCTCCGCGCACGAAGTGGGCGTCGGCGAGCCGCGGCTGCCGCCTTATGGCCTCGTCTGCCTGCGCGAGGGCCTCTCGCGCCTTCCCTTCCGCGAGCAGCTCGCGCGCGAGCAGGCCGTGGCCCTTCGCGTACTCGGGATGAGCGAGCACGAGCTCCTCGGCCGCCTTGCGCGCGCCCGCGACGTCGCCGTCGAGGCGGAGCGTCGCCGCGAGGCTCTCGTAGACGTTCTCGACGCCGCGCGCATCGCCCGCCTCGAGCGCGAGGCGGTACTCCGCCGCCGCCTCCTTCCAGCGGCGCTGAAGCTGGAGCGCCACGCCAAGGTGCTGATGGCCGCGCGGCGTCTTCGGGTCGAGCTTCAGCGCCTCGCGCAGCACCGCTTCCGCGTCGATGGGCTTCCCTGAAAGCGCGAGCGCCTTCCCGAGGAAGCTGCGCGCCGGGCTGAACGTCGGGTCGATCCGGATCGCCTCCTCGAAGTGGGCGCGCGCCTCGTCCACCCGCCCCTGCGAGGCGACGATCACGCCGAGCTCGGTGTGCGCCACCGCGTTGTCGGTCGTCACCGCGAGCGCGTGCTCGAACAGCGGCTCGGTCGACCTCCAGACGTCGATCTGCGCCCGCGTCATCGGCGCGAGCAGCAGCACGCCGGCCGACGCGAGCAACGCCGCGGCGGCGGCGCGCGCCTTCGAGCCCGCCACGAGCGGCGCGACGAAGAACGCGACCGCGAGCTCGATCCCCACGATCGGCACGTAGGTGTAGCGGTCCGCGTGCGCCTGCTCGCCCACCTGAACGATCCCGATGACCGGAAGGAGCGCGAACAGATACCAGAGCCACCCGACGACCAGGCAGGGCTGCCGTCTCGCCCGCGCGACGCCGACGCTGACCGCCGCCAGCGCGACGAGGGCCGCGATCCCTTTCCAGAGCGGCAGGCTCCGGCCGGGATGGGGATAGAGCACCGCGAGATCGACCGGATGGACCGTCTGCGCGAGGTACTCCACGTACGCGACCGCGGCGTTCATGACGCGCAGCGCGAGCGGAACTTCTTCGAGCGATCGCAGCGGTCCTTCGCTCTGCGCCTTCAGCGTGACGAGCGAGATGGCGCCGGCCATGGCGAAGAGCGGCATTTTCTCGAGGATCAACCGCCGCCAACGCGTCCGCTCGCTGCGGCGCAGCGGCCAGTGATCAAGGAGCAGCAACACGAGCGGCAGGCTCACGAGCATCGGCTTCGAGAGCAGGCTCGCCGCGAAGAGCAGGAGCACGGCGAGGTAGCGCAGCGCCCCGCCGCGCGCCGCGAAGCTCGCGTAGGCCCACAGCGCCGCGAAGCCGAAGCAGGCGCAGAGCACGTCCTTGCGCTCCGAGATCCAGGCGACCGACTCGACGCGCAGCGGATGAACGGCGAAGAGCGCAGCGACGAAGAAGGCCGGCCACGGCGCCCTCGTCATCGCGCTCACCGCGCCGAAGAGCAGCACCGCATTGAGCGCGTGCAGGAGCACGCTCGTCAGGTGATGGCCCCACGCGCTCCGCCCGAAGAGCTCGACGTCGAGGAGGTGCGACAGCCACGTGAGCGGGTGCCAGTTGACCGCGTGCAACGTCGTGAAGGCCCACCGCACCGACTCGCGCGTGAACCCCTGCTGGACGATCGGGTTCTCGGTGACGTAGACGTCGTCGTCGTAGTGCAAGAACTCGCCCTGCAGCGCGGGCCAGAACAGCCACATCGTCCCGGCGAACAGGAGCCCGCCGAGCAGGCAGCACAATGCGAGTCGGCCTCTCGTCATGGGCTCGATCCGGGGAGGCGGCGGACGACGCACCGCACCGCGAGCTTACGGGCTCCCCGGGCGATCGGCTGCGAGAGATCTGGTCACCACCCGAGGTGACCTGCCCCCATTCCTTGTACCAAGTCTTACGTGGTGGCTCCCGGGCTCGAGGTCAGCGTAGGGGGCGGGAGGAGCGGAGCGACGACGGCCCCCGATATCCCGCGCGCAACGGGAGCAGGTGGCTGGCAGCCGAGCGCGCTGTAGGGATGGACTTCAATGTTCTGCCGGCGTTAGCGCTCAATGAGGTTCTGTGCCACCTTCCGCCTCGATGTAGAGCGTCTTCACCCCGACACGCCCCTGTCAGCGACGGCATGTTTCACCCTCCAGAAACGGACCACGGTACCACCCTGACACTGGTTCAGTTATCTGGGGGTAGGTCAGCACAGCTTCCTGCGACTTCGCGTCTGCTTCGATCGTTGCGCCGACATCCGCGAGAGATTCCCGATCTCGGGCTACGCGATGGTTAGCTGGAGGAACTTCTCCCTTGCGTTGTGCCAGGCGCTCTAAGAATCGAACTGAACAACGATCCTCCGCGACTCACCGCCTCGGAGTTTCAGCTCGATCCGCTTGCTGTCGTGTTCCGACGCGACACTGACATGGTCAACGCAAGTCGGAACGCCGTGCACGACGAGTTCAGCTCCACCGACGCCACGCGCCTCAAAGTTAGGGCACACGAGTTCGACTCTGTCCATGGCCAAGTGGAACTCGGCAACAATCCGCTCCGATGCACCGACATTCTCGCACGAGATCATCACCTCGGCGCAAGACGCCTCAAACCACTTCTCCTCTCCCGCGGCGCCAATCGCGATCGGCAATTCGTAACCGTTGTCATGAATCCGCCCCACGAGCACTCGCGATGGGAGACCTGCAAGCCCCACCATCTCGTAGGTCCCATCTGGATTCACGCGGAATCGTTTATGATACCGTCCACCACCGATCGGTAGGTCTGGCTCGCCATAGACGGGCGCAACGAACACCTCATTGAACCCGATTCCGACCAGGCTCACATGTCCACGCACACTCGTCGCGCTCCACGATGGTTCCCACTGAACAACCGTGGTTTTGCCAGGCTCAACAACTACAGGGAATGACGCCAGACCTCTTGCGTGACGCATCGGAAGCGTCGCGACTTCATCCACGGGCCCGACCTCGTAACCCCCCGCTGGTAGGCAAACGAAGCTCAACCTTCCTTCTACGAGTGAGCCTTTCCATCGCCCACCTCGCGCTCCCACGCAGAGTATCGTCGCCGCATTGGCTTCAACGGGAACGTCCATCTCAATAGCACCGCATTCCTCCATCATGACGATTGGTCGCGTCTCAGCCGTAAGGACGTCGCTCGAAACCGTAGTTGAGACGGAGCCCGACGTCACGATGATGTCGCCTCCGCTCCAACCAAAAGGTCCGACCTCTCCGCGAATCGAGCGGCCGACAAACAGCGGCAGACGGAGTGGTTGCTCGCAGACAACGCACTCGCCCTGGTACTCCCCAACGTTCGTTACGAGCACAAGCGACCTGCTCTCCGCCTTCTGAAGTCGGACTACGAGTGGCTCCGTACGAACGAGTGTTGCAGCAGGATCTCGAATCCGATACGGCGAAAAGCCGCGCGCCCAAACGATTGTTTCAACATCCGACGACGCGGGAACGCCAACCGAGAGCCTTCCCTGGTCGGTCTCGTGCCACTTTACCTCTCCACTATACAAATATGTGCCCCTATCCGCTCGATAGAGGCCCATGCTGATCGCAACGTTTTCAAGTGGTTCTTCATCTGCTCCTAGGACTATCAGGTCACAACTCGGCCGCTCGGAGACGTAGATCCACTGGGTCTCGCCTTCGCTGCTCACGTCGAATACTTCCTCTTCCGCGTCGCCTGTGTTTCCGAATGGTGTTATCTCCTTCTCGACATCAATCCAACTAGAATCGATCCTGAGAGCATACCGCCCATCCGGTATGGCCGTTGTCGAACGCCCATCCGAACCGGTGCGGGCGACGAATACCCTAGTTGGCTCGATACTTAGCGCGCTGAGAAGCACCGTTGCGTCAGCAACTCCTCGATTCGAAGTACGCGACCACAGTCCGAACGGAATTACTCGGCGTCCGGCAAGGATGAGCGTGATCTGCGCCTCGCCAGCTTGGTACGTGACCAGATCAGACACTGCTGCATTCATGTGCGCAAAGAGACACTCGTCGCCTGCAAGTTGCAGTTTAACGCTACCATCGTCGCCAGTGGATCGCGAGAGGCCCTCGTACCGGACGGCTCTGTCAGAACATTCAGTCGCAAGAACCTCAACGGTGGCACCCGGTACCGGAACTCCCAATTCACTGACCACGAGGATGCGCGCTTCGTTGGACGGCACAAGCCGAATATCGCCCACATCAACGCGGCCACTTGGCTCGACGAGAGTCTCGATGTAGCCTGGAGAGGCGACATTCAGGGTCTTTGAGGCTCCGATATCGATGACGAACCTACCGGTGTCCGAATCAGTCCATGACCGCCGATCACCCGAAGCAATCGAGGCTATCAGCGGCAAGCCTGTTGTTGATGAAACGACTCTACCTGCCACCGCGACGACTACATGACTGACGTAATCGCTCGTCGACTCTGAGCGGACGGGCCGCACGTCAATTGATGTGTTTGCCTCACCAGGTTTCTGCTCGATGCCGCGGGCTGGGGCGGGAGATACATCGTTTCGAGAGGCGTGCACACGCTCCGATCCAGACCGGAAGAGCAAGAGCAATGCAACGAACGCCAGCCCGGCACCGATCGACTGTGCGATCGCGCGGCGTCTTTTCGTTTCCAAGGCTTCTGCTTTCTGGAAAGTCAGCAGGCGTGCCCCTACAAGACAGTGAGGGCACGCCCGCGAACGTCAGGTGTATTCTCGGGCGACAAGGGCCCTAGCATGGCACCTTGATGTAGCCTGAATCAACTACCTGACCCGTGGCGCGGCTCTTTTTCTCCCACTTGTGCGTCTTCTTCCAGCCATCAACGCAGCTTGGCGTTGGCGAGATCGGCGTGAATACGACATCGTACTCGAATGGTGGGCTTCCGTCCGTTGTATCGGTATACGGATCACCGACCTCTGGGACGTCGTACGTCAACGACGCGTCCGTATTCGGCGGATGGTTTTGACTTGGGTCGTCGTCGTAGTCGAAGTACTGCCCACTACCCTGCGTCGTGAAGGTCCCGATCGTCGTGCCGGACGAATCCGTGACCTGTCCGCTCGGAGCCGTGATCTTGTCGGCCAGGGCAAGTGACCCGACCAAGGCCAGAATCAGAGGAACCAACACTGAGTGCCGGATAACCTTCATGCGATCTTCCTCCTTGCGTGAGGGACATCCTCATGTAACGCGTTAGGCCTGATGCGAGCGTGGCTCTCCAAGGCCGTGACCGCCCGTCGAAGTAGGCAAGCGCGGCTGGTCAGGCGTTCCTGACGAGTGCGCGACACGCCACCCGATCCGCCTGCTGGTGCTCGGTGGCCGTCGGCTGGCTTTGAGAAAGTGGGCTCCGCCCGAAAGAGTGCGGCAACTCCGCGTCGGGCGTTGAGCCTTTGCGTTGAAGCAAGCCAGGGCCAGTCGCCGGCACGTCTGCTTCGGCGCTACGCGAAGTTCACGCACCGACGATGTGCCCCTTGCGCGATCGTCATGATTGGACAAGACTGGAGCGAACTTCAGGTACTGGCACTGAGGATTCCGGGCCGTCGCCCGCCGGAGGCTTCGATGCGCCGGAGGAGAGACGATCGCGGCGAACGGGGTACCCGTGATCCCCACTCCCAGGCCGCTTTCACGGCGTCGTTCGAATCCTGGGCCCGCGCAGCGCGCAAACTCATGGGTCCTGAGCTGGTCGCTTGGTGCACGCCTGAAGAGGTGGTCGAGGAGGCGATCGAAAGGCTCGTAAACACGCCCGACGATCGGAAGCGCGTCTCGGCGGCCGCCGTGCGGTGGCACCTGCCCTTGGTCGTCGTGAGCATTGCCCGGCGCATGCGCTCGGCGAGAGCTGCGGAAGTGAGAGCTGCCGATGAAGTTGGGCTTGCACACGTTACCGAGCCGGATCTGCGGCGTGCAGAGCATGTATTGCTCGAAGAGCTGCGCCCGAGGCGCGACCATCTCGGCATCGTGATCTTTCGGCTGCTTTCGCGGGGGTACAAGCCCCGGGAGATCATCGAAAAGCTCGGCCTTTCGGTGACTCTCGTCTGGCAGCGCATCTCGCGGCTGAAGAAATGGACGTCGGTCTGGCTTCGCCGGCGATCAGGATGAAGCGAGTTCTCCCAGCATCCGATCGAACGTCGCGAAGAAGTGGTCGATCTCCCGCGTGATCACGTCGGCGAGGAAGAGCAGGCGCAGCCGCGACTCCTCGCCGGAGGGGCCGCAGCCAAGCAGCTTGAGCCCGCGGCGCCACGCGAGCTTCACGAGCTCGTCGCGGCGGCGCACGGTGATCCCCCACATCGAGCCGAGCCCGGTGAAATCGAGGACGAGGTCTTGGTGCTCCTCCTTGAGCCAGGCGATCTGCGCGCGCACGTACTCGCCCTTCACGCGCTGGTTCTCGGCGTAGGTGCGCCCCTGGAAGAGCGGGTCGGCGTAGTGGAGGTAGGTGTCGATCGTCGTGAAGGCGTAGTGATTGTCGAAGACCTTGCCGCCGCCGAAGGTGTTGGCGTGCCAGCCGGTCGGCAGGAAGCGCGCGTACTCGGCGCGCGCGAGCGTGATCCCGACGATCGCGCACTTCGCCAGCGCGACGACGTCGGGCTCGACGCCGAGATGCTCGAAGAGGAACGCGCGGCCCGAGCGGGCGAAGGTCTGCACCTCGTCGGCGACGAGCAGGATCCCGTGGCGGCGGCAGATCGCGGCGACGCCGCGCAGCCACGCCACGTCGGCGAGGCGATAGCCCCCCTCGCCCTGGAACCCCTCGACGACGAAGGCGGCCGCGAGCTCGCGCGGCACCCGGCCCTCCGCGAGCACGCGGGCGACGCCGCCGTCGGCCGCGAGGATCTCCGGCAGCGGCCTTGGATCGATGAGCCGCTCGAACTCCTCCGTCGTCCCGTTGAAGGTCACGTGGCGCGTGCGCCGCCAGTTCGGGAAGCCGCGCTTGTGCACCGCCTTGCTGAACGTGAGGTTGAGCGCGCCGAGCGTGCGGCCGTGGAAGGCCATCTCGCAGCCGAAGAAGAAGAAGGGGTAGTCGGCGTACAGCGGCTGCGGGTCGCGCGCCGCGAATGCGGTCACCGGCGCGATCCCGAGCTGGCGCATCAGCTCCGCCTCGACGGCGGCGCCGTGCTTCTCGAGCAGGCGCACGTGGGCGACTCGGCAGGCGATCTTGAGGGCCGCCTCGATCGCCTCCGTCCCGCTGTTCGAGAAGAAGACGCGCCATGGCGCGACCGCCGGGAAGGCGCGCGCCGCCTCGCTCGCGACGAGCCGCGCGAGCTCCTGCGGCGTGACGATCCCCTGCGCCCCCGGCCGCGCGGAGAGGAAGTCGTCGGTGTTGATCTCGCGGCGCAGCAGCAGGTCGTTCTCGAGCAGCTTCTCGACCATCCTGCGGAAGCTCGGATGGTGCTCGTCGAAGAGCTTCTGCGCGACGGCGAGGTAGCCGTCGAAGTAGGTCCCCGCCTCGCAGCGCACGTAGTGGCCGGCCTGCGGCCAGCCGAGCTCGACGACGGGCGAGTCGGGCGAGACGGTATTCGGGAAGATCGCCGACTCGTGGACGCGCTTTTCCGTCTGCAGGCGCGGCGCGTCCATGTCGCCCGTGACTTCGATCGTCGCGCGGCCGCGGTTGAGCGACACGCCCCCCACCGTCACGTCCTCGAACCGGTAGCGCTCGCGCTCGGCGGCGAGGTCGTAGCCGTCGACGACGAGCCGGACGTGCTTCTCGAGCAGCGGCATCAGAGGAACTCGATCTCGTCCTCGTGCAGCGACCGCTCGCAGTAGTAGCAGCGCAGCTGCAGCGGCTCCTTGCGCACGGTGAGCAGGCGGCCCTTCACGCGCGGATCCTGCGTGATGCAGGACGGGTTGACGCAGCGGATCAGCCCTTCGACGACGGAAGGGATCTCGGGCCGGATCTTCTTCACCACCTCGAAGTCGCGAATGATGCTGAACGTCGCCTGCGGCGAGAGGAGCGCGATCTTGTCGATCTCCGCCGGCGTCAGCTCGCGCCCCTCGATCTTGATCAAGTCCTTGCGGCCGAGCTTCTTGCTGTCGAGGTTGACGCCGACCAGCACGGTCGCCTCGTCGCCGAGCCCGAGGATGCGCAGCGCCTTGAGCGCGGTGCGCGGGCCGAGGTGGTCGATCACCGTGCCCGAGCGCAGCGCGCTCACCTGCAGCTTGACGTCCTTCTTCACCTCGTCGACTCCGACGTACGCGCCTTCCGCGTGGACGTTTCCGGCGGGCGCCCTGTCGCCGCTCGCCCGTACCTGTTTCGGCGCGCCGGAGCGTCCCATTTCAGTCCGATCCCCTCACGCGGCCCCGAGCACGAGCGCGAGCAGCGTCTGTCGCACGACGACCCCGTTGCGCGCCTGGTCGAACCACGCCGCTCCCGGGTGTGAATCGAGCGCGGCGTGCAGCTCGTTCACGCGCGGCAGCGGGTGCATCAGCGTGAGCTTCCCGCCGAAGCGCTGCACCGTCGCCGGCGTGACCTGGTAGTCGGCGCGCACGCGCTCGTACTCGACGGGGTCGGCGAAGCGCTCCTTCTGGATGCGCGTCACGTAGAGCACGTCGACGTCGGCCGGCACCGCGGAGAGGTCCTCGACCTCGACGTGCGACGTCTCCGCCTCCGCAAGGTCCTCCTTGAAGTCGTCGGGGAGCCTGAGCGACGGCGGCGAGACGAGCCAGAGCTTCGCGCCGAAGAGCGAGAGGCTGCGGATCAACGAGTGCACCGTCCGGCCGTACTTGAGGTCGCCGACGAAGGCGACCGTGAGGCCCGCGATGCGGCCGGTGCGCTTTTGCAGGGTGTAGAGGTCGAGCAGCGTCTGCGTCGGGTGCTGGTTGCTGCCGTCGCCGCCGTTGATGACGGGCAGGCTCGTCGCCTCGGCCGCGAGCCGCGCCGAGCCCTCGGCCGGATGGCGGATCACGATGACGTCGCAGTAGCCCTCGGCCACGCGGATCGTGTCCCACAGCGACTCGCCCTTGCTGATCGAGGTCGAGATCGAGTCGGCGAAGCCGATCGTCTGGCCGCCGAGCCGCTTCATCGCGGCGTCGAAGGAGAGGCGCGTGCGGGTCGACGGCTCGAAGAAGAGGTTGGCGAGGACCTTGCCTTTGAGGACCGGCCGTGGGTTGCGCTCGAACTCGTCGCAGCGCGCGAGCACCGTCTTGATCTCCTCCCTCCCGAAATCGCGCATCGAGATGACGTCGCGTCCGAGGAGGGGGTTCTTCTTCATGCGGACGGGGAGTCTATCCGGCGGAAGCGCGAGGCGAGGAAGCCGACGAGCAGCACGACGAGGAAGCCGATCAGGTTGTACCAGAGGAACTCGATGTTGACCGGCCACTCGACGCCGGCGACGCGCAGCACGAGCCGATGGTTCACGCCGTAGTGGAGCGCGAGCACGCTGCCGACGCCGGCGGCGAGGCTCACCCACCCCACTGCGCCGCGCGCGCGCGGCACGAGCCAGCCGAGCAGGAAGACGGCGAACATGCTGCCGTAGACCATCGAGCCGATGCGGTTCACCTGCTCGATGACCGGGATCGAGCCCATGTAGAAGGCGGCGACCGTGGCGAAGACGCCCCAGAAGAGCGTGGCGATCCGCGTCGCTCGCACCACCTGCTCCTGCGGCGGCGGCCGCGCGCGCGTCGCCGCCCAGAGGTCCCACACCGCCGACGTGGCGAGCGAGTTGAGCGGCGAGACGAGGCTCGAGATCGCGGCCGCGAAGATGGCGGCGAGCACGAGGCCGGCGACGCCGATCGGCACCTCGGTGGTCAGGAAGCGGGTGAAGACGAAGTCGGCGTCGTTCTTCTCGTCCGGCTTGGCGAGGCCGGCGTCGCGGAGGAGCTGCATCCCGTCCTGGCGCACCTGCGCGATCGCGGCGTCCGCGCGGCGGAGATCTGCGATGGTCGGCGCCGTCGTTGCGCCACCCGCCGCGCCCCCTGCTCCCGGCGCACCCTGCGCGAGGAAGGCGCGCGCCGCCGTCTCGCGCTGAGAGGACGCGGCGGCGCGGCGGCTCTCGAGCTCGTCGAGCCGCGCGCGCAGCGGCGCCGCGGCGACGGCGCTCCCGCCGGCGAGCACCTTCTCGAGTTCTGGCGCGCGGAAGAAGGCCGGCGCCGGCGCGAAGACGTAGTGGGCGTAGATCAGCACGCCGACCAGCAGGATCACGAACTGCATCGGCACCTTGGCGAACGCGGAGACGAGCAGGCTCTTGCGGCTCTGGTCGACGGAGGCGCCGGCGAGGTAGCGCTGCACCTGCTCCTGGTCGGCGCCGAAGTAGCCGAGAAACAGGAAGAGCCCGCCGATCAGGCCGGAGAAGAGGTTGTACTTGTCGGCGAGCACCGCGCGCCAGTCGGGCAGCAGGCGGAACGTGTCGAGCCGCTGCGTCGCGCCGGCGATCTTGAGCGCGCCGACAAGCCCGACGTCGTCGGGCAACCGCACCCACGCGACGATCAGGCAGGCGAAGATGCCGGCGACCATCACGACCATCTGCTTGGCGTCGGTGATGATGACGGCGGTGTTGCCGCCGATCGCGGTGTAGATCGTCGAGAGCGTCCCCATCGCCACGATCGTGACCCACTTCGGGATGCCGACGCTCGTGAGGACGACGCTCGGCGCGTAGATCACCGTCCCGACGGCGAGCGCACGCGTCACGAGGAAGAGCACGCTGGCGAGCAGGCGGGTCGGGCGGTCGAAGCGGCGCTCGAGGTACTCGTAGGCGGTGAAGACGCGCGAGCGATGGAACCACGGGACGACCGTCGCGCACAGGATCACCATGGCAAAGGGGATCGCCAGGTAGAAGTGCAGGAAGCGCATGCCGTCGGCGAAGCCCTGGCCGGTCGTCGAGATCAACGTGATGGCGCTCGCCTGCGTCGCCATCACGGAAAGGCCCATCGTCCACCAGCGCATCTTCCGGCCGGCGAGCAGGTAGCCCTCGGCGTCCTTGACGCCGCGCCCGCGCCGCGCTCCGTCCCACACGATGTAGGCGAGGAACGCGACGAGCATGGCGAGGTCGAGCGCGCGCATGCCTGGCCCTCAGACCGCAAACGCCTTGGCAAAGAGCCACAGCAGCAGGAGCGTCACCACGCCCCACGCGAGGACGAGCACGTAGAGGCGGCGCGTGCTCATGCGATGAGCTCCTCGGCGGCGCGCTCCGCCTCCCCCATCCGCCGGTCGACCTCGAGGCACAGGGTCGCCAGCTGCTCGGACGAGGCGTCGGGCGGGACCGTGAGCGGCTCGCCCGCGACGAGCGCGACGCGCGCGAAGGGCCACGGGACGATGAAGCGATCCCATGACGCGAGCTCGCGGCGCGGGCGCGCGGTCGCCGCGACCGGCACGACGGGCCAGCCGAGCCGCGCGGCGAGGAAGAGGGCGCCGGGCTTGGTCTGCTGCGCGGGACCCTTGGGTCCGTCGGGGGTGACGGCGATGTCTCCCGACTCGCGACTGGCGAAGTCGATCAGCCCGCGCAGGAGCTGCGTCGCGCCGCGCGTGCTCGAGCCGCGGGCCGCCTTGAATCCGAGGCGGGCGGCGATGCGCGCGCCGATCTCGCCGTCGCGGTGCTCCGACACGGCGACGCAGATGCCAGTGCGGCGGTACGCGTGGCAGCAGAGCAGGAGCGTGCGATGCCACACCAGGTAGATGCAGCGCGTCGCGCGGTCGGGGCGACGTGGATGAACGGCCGCCGCGAACCGCTCGCGGACCCGCCACGTCGCGCCCCACGCGCGCAGCAAGATGGCGGCGGCAGGAGGTAGCCAGCCTGGGACGGGTCGCGGCGCGCGCGGGTCGAGCGACGTCAACTGCGCTGGATGATGTCGTCGCCTGCGCCGGAGTCGTCGATCCCGTTGGGACCGAACGACCAGACCGTGTAGCTCTCCTTGCCGTCGGTCTTGTAGGCGTAGCCGTGGCCCCACGGATCGGTGGGCAGCGGCGCGCCGTTCAGCAGGCCCTTGGGGTACTCGGGCTTCGGGTCGACGAGCTCGGCGAGCTGCGCGGGCGGCTTGCCGTACTCGATCATGTAGACGGTGATCGCGGTGTTGACCTCGGCAAGGTCCCTGCGCGCCTGATCGGAGGGGTCGGAAGGAACCGGGCGCACCTCCGCGCCCGTCATCTCGCCACGGACGCGCCGCCCCGTCAGCATCGCGGCGCCTCCGGCGACCGCGGCGATGCCGGACGCGACCGCGACCGCCGTTTCGGGCCCGAACGGACCGCGGCTGATCGTCACGTGGCCGCTCTTTCCGACGCGATAGGAGACGTCGACCGTGCCGAAGAGGTGCTTCGAGATCACTTCCGCCGTCGGTAGGAGCGACATGTCGATCGGGAGCTCCTCGGCGCCGCCCTGCATCATCATCATCGTGTTGAGCGCCCCGAGGATCATCTGGTACGCGCTCTCGAAGTTCGCGGCGGTGTCGCCGTAGGAGATGCCGGTGATGACGGCGTCCTTCGGCGGCTCGATGAAGTGCGTGGCGAAGTCGGGCTTCGCGGTGATGTTCTCCGCCGGCGGCGCGTCGAGCGCGTCGAGCGCCTTCTTCATCGCCTTCGGCGACGTCGCAAACCAGAAGCGGCCGCGGTGGATCGCGTAGGTGATCTGGAACGAGCTCGCCACCATGGCGGCCGGACCGAGCGACATCGGGTCGATCACCTGGAGCTTCACGTCGCCGTGCATCTGCTCCTTGAAGTTGATCGGGTTGTTGATGGCCTTTCCGATCAATGCGAAGACGTTCTTCAGGCTCTTGTCGAGCCCCTCGGGCTTGGGCGTCTCGATCGAAAGGACGTAGTCGCCGGTCGGGCCGAGCATCGAGCCGGCGCCCTTCGTGGTGATCGAGGTCATCCGCCCGGCGAGCGCGCCGACGAGATCGCGACGGATGTCCCAGTTCGGATTGCCGGCCTGATCGGCGCCGGCCACCTGGATCTCGAGCTCGCGGATCTGCGCCATCGCTTGCCCATGGACCTCGGGCGCGACCTGTTCCAGGCCGGCCATGACCGTGTCCCACAGCGGCGCGAGCTCGAAGTGCGAGAGCGAGAAGCTGAGCGCGTCCTTGGGCACGTAGCGCAGCGCGTCGCGGTCGATCGGCGCGGAGTTGGCGAGCGCGCACAGGCCGCCGGCGGCCGGGTCGATCTCGACGTAGGAGACGGCGACGGCGACGCCGTCACGCCAGGCCGAGGTCGCGTAGGTGGGGCCGATCGCGGCGAGCTTGGAGACGTCGAAGATCTTGTCGGCGATCGCGCGTCCCTCGTTCTCGCCATTCATGGTGAGGGCGAGCGAAACGACCTGATGGATCACGTCGACCACGCGGCCGACCTGGCAAAAGACGACGACGTCGCCGGCCGAGGGTCCTCCCGCCACCGCGACGCAGCGCGAATACTCGGGCGCGGTGGCGAGCGAAGCGCCGCCCCCCTTCGTTCGCGTCGCAAGCTCGGCGAGCGCGCGCTCCGAGAGCGAGAAGACGCTCAGTCCGCCGAAACGGGCGAAGCAGAGCGGCGGCGCGCCGTCGGGAGCCCGGATCCGATCGAAGGCGAAGCCGTCTCCCTGCACGGTTTCCACCTTCACGTTGCCGCCCCCCTCGGTCTCTGCGAGCGCGCCGATCACCTGCCGAATCAGCGCGAGCACATCGACGGCGCCGTCCCGAGGCTCGAGACCAATCACCAGTCCGACGTCGATCGCCGCCGGGTCGAACGCCTCGGGCGGAGGCAGCTGAACGTGTGTGACGGCGACGAACGCGCGACCGTACGGGCCATTGAGGAGCTTGGCCGGATCGAGGTCGATCTGCGCGAGCGCGGGATGCTGCTTCGCCTGCGCGAGACCCTGGTCGATCGCCTTTTTGAGCTCGGCGAGCGGCTTCTCCAGGAACTCCTTCACTTCCTGCTCGGCGAGGATCTTCCCGACGGGGGCCGCCTTGCACCGCGCCGCCATCGCATCGAGGTCGTCGGTGCCGACGTAGAAGATCGTGCTTTCCGGGAGCAGTGACTCAGGGCGCGGCGCGGACGATTGCGACTGGCCGAAGGCGACGCCGGAGAAGCAGAGCGCTCCGACGAGGGTGCAGGTGCTGCGGAACATGGACACCTCCTGGCTGCGAACGCAGGCGATCAATGTCGTTCGCGCTGATCGAAGTGCGGAAACCCGATTCGGGCGCAAGTGTGGTGCCGGCACATCACGCGGGCGAGACGCTGGAATCAGGCGCGACCCGGTGCCGTTCTGGCACGAGCAGGCTCTCGCGCCCGGCTCGACGAGAATCAGCCGCGGACCGAGTTGGCGTACGCGTCGAGCTCTTTCTCTCCGTCCTTCTGGAGCTGCTGCTCGAGCCGAACGAAGTCCTTCTCGAGTCCCTTCTGCTTGGCCGCCTTGAACGCCTCCTGGCACTTCTTCCAGCTCTCCTGGACTTTCGGACCGAGCGTTCCGTTCTGGAGGTACGAGAGGACGAGGCCGCTCTGAAGCACGGACTGTCTCGTCACCGCGAACGAATCGAAGAAGCTCTTGAGCTGAAGCGTGCCGCCTTCCTTGGTGAGGCTGTCGAGCGACCAGGCCGCGAGCTTCTTGATGCCGTCGGACGAGAAGGGATGCCAGTAGCGTTCGAGATAGCTGGCGATCCCGACCGTGAACCAAACCGGCGGCGTCTCGCCGAACGTCATGTTGCGCAGCACCGCGGACGCCGCCGCGAAGCGCACGTGGCCGAGCGAGAAGACGTCGTTGCCCTTCGGATTCCTCTCGTCGAGAACCTCGTACAGCGACACGCCCACCTGCCGGCCCGTGTTCTGGTCGGAGAGAATGAACGTGCTCCAGGTGGACGAGAGCGCGGCGTCGTTCGAATCCTGCACGGCCTGACCGAGCTGCTGATAGTCGCTCAGGTCCTTGACCATGATGAGGTTGATCTTCACGGCGTCCTTCGGGAGCGGGACGTCGAGCATCTTGTAGACCTGCTTCACCGATGCGTCGGCGTGCCGCAGCGCCTCTTGCCCGAACGCGTAGTTGCAGGTGGTCGTGAGCGTGCAGAGGTCGCCTTCCAGCTCCCATGCGCTTGCGTAGTCTGCGTGAGCCTTGTCGGCTTCGCTCTGGCTCAACCACTTCTCACCGACCTTGAACTCGCCCTTCTTGAGATGCTCGAGCTCCTCGGCCGTCACCCACTGGCCGTTGTAGAGCGACATCCCCTTGTCGATCCGCTCCTTCTCGACCGGCGTGACCCACTTCGTCTGGCCGTCGACCTCGATCTTCACGAGGCCCTTCTCGAGCTTTTCATAGTCCTCGGCCGGGACCCACTCACCCTTCCACTTCTTGAGGCCCAGCTTCGCACGCTCGGCCTCTTCGGCCTTGGCCTTCTCCCGCTCGATCTCGCGCTTCGTGTACCACTTGCCCTGGTACTTCTCGTATCCGAGCAGCGCACGCGACTCGGCATGATCCGGATCGATCTTGATCACCTGACGCAGCAGCCGCTTCGAGTCGGTTTTCAGGTTGTTCTGATCGGCCCAGAGCGCGACCTGGAACAACGCTCCCGCGTCCTTGCAGTCTGCTCCGCCGACGGCTGCGTACTTCTTCTCGAGCTCCGCCTTGGCATCTTGCGATGCCGTCATCGGTCCAGGCGCCGCGATCGCGTTCTCGCTACCTGCGAAGAGCGCCGCGGTCCACGCGGCGGCCGACAACCTCATCACCAGAACCAGCGCGAGCTTCATGGCGCCTGACCCTTTCTGTACGGAAGCGGCCCGTCAGCTCAATTCCGAGGAAACCGTTCCAGCTTGGCTCGAGCGGCAGCTCGGCTCAAGGTCGAGCCTAGCGCTTCGTTCGCCGGGCCGGTGATTCTGGTCGATACGCGTCGACTCGCACCGCGTTCCCGGCGCTCTTCAACCGACGGCAACCGCGCGCCGGCTGCTGAGCCACCGGAGCGCGGCTTCAGGAACCCTCGCACCCTCGTGGCGCGAGACGACCGACCAATCGGGCCTTCGAGGGGTTGAGAGTAGTTTCATCCCTGCTTCGACCGGCGTACGCCCCCCTTTCCGTCGGTTACATGGACCGCATGCGAGGACGCAATTGGACCAGTCGGTCTTGCCACCGAGCGAACGCGGAACGATGTGGTCGATGGTGAAGATTTCGTGAGCCTCGCGGCGGCCGCAGTACTGGCAACAAGAGCGATCACGGCGCGAGAGGTTTCTGCGACTAAATGGAACCA
>Ga0247727_10001292_pt1 | contig 60110 bp, 43 predicted proteins | sample WisWelCaveWW1625_FD_202498 | JGI IMG/M metagenome (GOLD analysis project Ga0247727, IMG submission 202498) | Biofilm microbial communities from Wishing Well Cave, Virginia, United States - WW16-25 | ecosystem: Environmental > Aquatic > Deep subsurface > Groundwater > Cave microbial mat | place...
TCGCCGGCGCGCTCTTCACCAGCGCCGTCGCAAGCTCGGATGTCGGCCCCTACGCCATCACCGAGGGCAGCGTCACCAACGCCAACAATTTGAATTATCTGATCAGCTTCACCGAAGGCACGCTGACGGTTCAACAACGCCCGATTACGATAACTGCTGACGATCTGGCTAAGATTTATGGCGGGCTCGATCCCGCGCTCACGGCGCAGGTGACCAGCGGCAATTTGGTCGCGGGCGATAGCCTAGCTGGCGCGCTTGCCCGTGCGGCAGGCGAGAACGCAGGCGCGTACGCAATCGGCCAAGGCACGCTCAGTGCCGGCGGCAATTACGACCTCACCTTTGTCAATGGCGTGTTCACGATCACGCCGCGGGCGATCACGGTGACGGCGGACGATCTTGCGAAAGTCTACGGCAATAGCGATCCCGCGCTCACCGCCCAGGTGACCAGTGGAAGCCTAGTGTCGGGCGATAGCCTAGCTGGCGCGTTTGCCCGTGCGGCAGGCGAGAACGCAGGCGCGTACGCAATCGGCCAAGGCACGCTCAGCGCCGGCGGCAATTACGACCTCACCTTTGTCAACGGCGTGTTCACGATCCAGCAACGACCGATCACGATCACCGCCGACAGTCTCGCGAAAATCTACGGCAACGCCGACCCTGCGCTTACAACCCAGGTGACAAATGGAAACTTGGTGGCGGGCGATGGCCTCGCTGGCGCGCTTGCCCGTGCGAGCGGGGAAAACGTAGGCGCCTACACGATAAGCCAAGGCACGCTCAGTGCGGGCGCCAATTACGATGTGACTTTCGTTAACGGTGTATTCACGATCACGCCGCGTCCGATCACGGTGACGGCGGACGATTTGTCGAAGTTCTTCGGGCTCCCCGATCCGACGCTTACCTACGCGATCACAGCGGGCAATCTGGTCGGCTCGGACGGGTTCGTCGGGGCGCCGGCGCGGGCGCCGGGCGAGCTGCCCGGCGATTATGACGTCAGCGTCGGCGGGCTGAGTGCCGGGACCAATTACATTCTGAGCTTCGTCGATGGCGTGTTCACCATTCGGCCGTCCGACAGCGAGGCGCCGGCCCTAACCACGCCGCAAAACGCTGGCGAGGGCGGCGCGGATGCTAACGGCGAATTTACCGGTCCGAGCGGCATAGTCAGCCCGGGGACTGGCGCGGGGACGATTGCCAGTTCAGATAGCGACGACGACCTCGAACAATGCCTCGAATCCGAGCAAGGTGTGTGCGTCGTCGGGCCTTGAGGGGAATTCAATGATGCGAGCGACTCAATCGGCCATGGCGCGGAAGCCCAAGCTGGGCGCACTGGGGTTGGGGGTGGCGGTCTTGGCGGGCGCCTTGCCGCTGAGCCCAGCCATGGCCCAGGACACTTCGCCGAGCCAAACCCAGCCCGGCGCCACCGCGGTCGAGCCATCGCCGGCGTCGCGGTTCTCGTTTCCACCAGCCCAGGGGTTGACCGCGCCGGCCGGCGCCGAGGCGATCCGATTTCAGCTGAGCGATATCGCCGTCGAAGGACAATTCCCCGAACTGGAAGCGACTTCGCGCGACCTCGAAGCCGCGCACGCCGGACGTGAAGTGTCGGTGAGCTCTATCTACGCTTTCGCGTCGGACTTGCAGCAGGCCTATATCGGCGCCGGTTTTCCATTGGCGCGCGTGGTGGTGCCGCCGCAGGAATTGGGCGACAATGGCGTGGTGCGCATAGTGGTTGTAGATGGCTTCGTGGAAGCGGTCGATGCCTCGCAATTGGCCGAAGAAGTGCGCGCGCAGGTCATGAAAGTGCTCCAGCCGTTGATCGGCGAGCGCAGGCCGACACGAGCGGCGCTGGAACGGCGCTTGTTGATTGCCGGCGACAGCGCCGGCCTGGCGCTCAGTTCGACTTTAACGCCTGGGCGCCAGACCGGCGCCACCGTGCTCGTGCTCACCGGCGACTATGATTCTAAGTCGGCGGTTCTAGCAGCTGACAACCGGGTCAGCAGCCAATTGGGGCGCTCTCAGATCACCGCGTCGGTAGCATTCAATTCTGCGCTTGGGCATGGCGAAAGAATTTACGTCACCTTCGCCGCTCACCCTGACGGGGGCATGTTCTCCGAGGATTCGAGGCGGCGCTATTTTGCCCTGGGCGCTTCGCTGCCGGTTGGCGACGATGGCTGGACTGTCGGCCTGACGGCTGATTATTCGACCACGCATCCCGGCGATGACGTCGCGCCGCAAATGCTGGAGAGTTCGTACTCACGCATTGGCGCCTCGGCGAGCTATCCGATCCTGCGTTCGCGCACCGCCAATTTAGTTGGACGTGTGGGTTTCGACGCCGCCTCGGATACCCAAGCGACCAAGCTCGGCGGGCCGACAACCACGCTTTCCGCCGACCGCATCCGCGCTCTACGGTTCAGTCTCGACGGCGACGCCCGCCTCAGCGACGATCGCACTGTTACTTATGGGGTGGGGCTTTCGCACGGGCTCGATATCCTGGGCGCGCGCATGGCGAGCGAAGCTAGTGTGTTAAAACCGCTTTCACGCGCCGGCGCCGATGCCGAGTTCACCGCCATCGATGGAAATTTAAGCCTCTCCTCGCCGGCGTTTTTTGGCACAAATTCAACCTTCAGCGCGCGCGGGCGTTTTGGTTTCAATGAGCCCTTGCTGCGTTCCGAGCAATTTTCGCCGGTGGGCTGGGATGAAATGTCGGGTCCGCCGCCGGGCCTGCTGATCGGGGATAGTGGAGCTGTCGCGCGTATCGAGTTGGAGCGGCCATATTCTTTGAATGACGGTGCGATTGCGCCTTACGCCTTCGCATCGGCAACGACAGTCAAGCTCGAACAGCCTTCGATCTTGGAACGCGCGCGTACGGAGGCAACCGGAATAGGCGTCGGCGTGCGCCTAGGCGCCGGGCGGCGCGCGGGCGGGGGCTTTGACTTCGCCGGCACGCTTGAGCTGTCGCAAGTCTCGTCCGACCAGCACGACGTCGATCGCTCATGGATCAGCGCCGCGTTCGCGATGCGATTTTGAGCTTCGGAGCGTTGCGGACAGCCGATCGAGAATCAACGGCCGTTTTTGGCGATTTTCTCAGCTGTGCGTCGCGCCGGAATTGTTGCGCCGCACCCACATCGCAAGTCAGTTCTCCGGAGGGGGGAATTCCGGTCGTGGCTTGACCTCAAACGCATGCATCACCTAGGCGCCTGCCCGCCTCCGGCTGCGAGCAGGGTTTTCCAGCAATATTGCGGTTTTTGTGCAACATTGACGCAATTCCCTTGCCTGGAAGCGCTCGAGAAAGTGCTCCCCCCACGGGTGAATTCGGTTCCGTAATGTTGGTTTTAGTCCCGTTGTACTGGCGGAAGCGCTCGCCAGCTCATTGCTGCGCCGGGCGCATTCCGGCGTTGGCGGGGACCGCTTGATTGGCTGCCCGCCCATCGGGGGGAAGTCATGGTAAAGCTCATTCGCTCGGATCTGGATTTCATTCTTCAGCAAATCATGATTGCGGAGCAGCACGCGGCGATGCCCTACGGGTCGAGCCCCGCGTCGCTGCTGCCCAATTCGGTGGTGCCGTTTGGGCTGCGCACCGTGGATGGCTCGTTCAACAATTTGTTTTCGGGTCAGAGCCATTTTGGCGCGGCAGACACGCTTTTCCCGCGCATGCTGACACCGGCGTTCCGCAACGACGCTGACGGCGATTCGATCGACTTCGACGGCCCCGGCCCCGCTCCGCCATTCGTGCAGGGCGATTACGGTTCGACCGGCTCGGTTGTCGATGCCGACCCCCGCACGATTTCCAATCTGATCGTCGATCAATCCGTTATTGTTGGCACGGGCGACACCAACAACCTCGCCGCCTACGCCACCGCCTATGATCCAGGCCTGAATAACGTTCTCGACTTTAACGGCAACGCTGGCGATGACGTTCTGAAGGATGGCGTCCAGATTATCGATGGCCTGCGTGCGGATGGCATCACGCCGTTCCAGACCTTTCAATTCCTCAACACCACGCCCGACGAGGGCCTGTCGGCGCCGTTCAACGCGTGGTTCACGTTCTTCGGCCAATTCTTCGACCATGGCCTCGACCTGGTGACCAAGGGCGACAACGGCAAAATCTACATCCCGCTGCAAGAGGACGATCCGCTCTACGTGCCGGGCGGCTTCAGCAATTTCATGGTGGTGACGCGGGCCAAGCAATTCAACGGCCCCGGCGCGGACGGCATTCTGGGCGATGACATTTCGACTGTGGGTGTCGATGAAAGCCTCGACGACACCACCCACGAGGCGGAAAACACCACCTCGCCGTTCGTCGATCAGAACCAAACCTATACCTCGCATCCCTCGCACCAAGTGTTCCTGCGCGCCTACGAGATGCGCGACGTGGATCCGGGTCTGGGCGTAATCTTGCAACCGTTCGCTACCGGCAAGCTGATCGAAGGCGCCGCCGGCGGCATGGCTAACTGGGCCGAGGTGAAGGCCCAAGCGCTCGCCATGCTCGGCATCCTACTCACCGATGCCGACATCGCCACCAGCGTGCCGCTGCTGGCGACCGACGCCTATGGCAAATTCATTCCTGGCGCCAACGGGTATGCGCAAGTCGTGGTGCGCCTCGTCGATGACAGCACTATCCTCGTGTCGGGAACCGCCGGCGGGCTCGACCTGAACGACCCGTTGGGTGACGGCAGCGGAACGGTGGTCCGCACCGGTCACGCTTTCTTGAACGACATCGCCCACAACGCCAATCCGGTCTTCAGTGCGCCTGGCGTGCTGGCGCCGGATGCAGATGACATCGCTGGAAATCCCGTCGCGAACGATGGGATGGGCCACAATCTCGAGTACGACGACGAATTGCTCAACGCACACTTCATGGCCGGTGACGGTCGCGTCAACGAAAACATCGGCCTCACCGCCGTGCACGCCATCTTCCACGCCGAGCACAACCGGCTGGTCGAGCACACCAAGGACGTGGCCCTTGCCGACGCGCAAGAAATCCTTGCGCAGCAGCTTGCAAGCGGAGCGACCGCGGAGGTCGCTCAGGCGCAGGCCGTCTTATTTTTGAATGAGTGGCTCGCCGTCTCCATCACCGATCTGACCGGCGTGACCACAGGCGACTTGACCTGGAACGGCGAGCGTCTGTTCCAGGTGGCGAAATTCGGCACCGAGATGCAGTACCAGCACCTCGTGTTCGAAGAATTCGCGCGCAAAGTCCAACCCATGGTCGATGTGTTCCTGGCCCCGGAAGGCTTCGACACCACCATCAACCCAGCGATCGTCGCCGAGTTCGCGCACACGGTCTATCGCTTCGGCCACTCGCTGCTAACCGAAACCGTCGATCGTTTCGACCCCGACTTCAACCTAGTCGGCTCGGATCCTAGTGGGCAGATCGGCCTGATCCAGGCCTTCCTCAATCCGCTCGAATTCGTCGCCAGCGGCAACAGCCCCGAGCAGTCGGTTGGCAACCTTGTGCGCGGCCTCACGCGCACGCAAGGCAACGAGATCGACGAATTCGTTACCGAGGCGTTGCGTAACAACCTCGTGGGCCTGCCGCTCGATTTGCCGGCGATCAATTTGGCGCGGGGCCGGGACACCGGCATTCCCTCGTTGAACGCGGCGCGCCGCGAATTCTACGCCATGACCGCCGACGGTCAGCTGAAGCCCTACACCAGCTGGGCTGACCTCTCGCAGCATCTGAAGCATCCCGCGTCGCTGATGAACTTCATCGCCGCCTACGGCACGCACGCAACGATCTTGGCCGCAACGACAATGGCCGACAAGCGCGCGGCCGCCTACGCCCTGGTTTACGGCGAAGGCGGAATGGACGGAGTAGTGGGCAACGGCGACGACGCGGACGTGCTTTTCCCCGGCGTGGTGATCCCGGACGATCGCCTCGCCTTCCTGAACAGCACCGCCCATCCAGGCGGCATAGATTACTCCAACCTCGCCACTGGCGTGACCACTACCGGCGTCGATGACATCGATTTGTGGATCGGCGGCCTGGCCGAAAAGCAAATGCCGTTCGGCGGCCTGCTCGGCTCGACCTTCAACTTCGTGTTCGAAACGCAGATGGAAAATCTGCAAAACAGCGACCGCTTCTATTATTTGGCGCGCCTGGCTGGGCTCAATCTGCTCACCCAGATGGAGAACAATTCGTTCGCCAAGCTGATCATGCGCAACACCGACGTGGTTCACCTTCCGGCCGAAGTCTTCACCACGCCGACCTGGACGCTTGAAGTCGATCAATCGCGGCAATTCACCGGCCTCGGCTTGCTTGGGCGCGACGACCCGACCGAAGGCGGCACCGCGCTCATCCCGCTGGTCATTCGCGACAACCCGGCCAACGGGATAGGCATCGACGGCGATTACCTCCGCTACACTGGCCTGGATCACGTCGTGCTCGGCGGCACCGCCGGCAACGATATCCTGATCGCCAGCATTGGCGACGACACGATCTGGGGCGATGGCGGCAACGACATCATCGAAGGCGGCGACGGCGTCGATAACGTCGAAGCTGGCGAGGGCGACGACATCATCACCGACAAGGGCGGCGACGATGTTCTCAAGGGCAACGAAGGCAACGACGTCATTTCCGCCGGCAACGGCTTCAATCTGATCCTCGGCGGCGACGGCAGCGACTTCATCATCACCGGCGAAGACGTGTCCGAAACCTTCGCCGGCGGCGGCAACGACTTTATCCTCGGCGCGCAGATGAACCTGCCGACCTTCGGCAATGAAGGCGACGACTGGATCGAAATCGGCACCTCGGACGGCGCCGGCGGCGACAATTTCGACCCGCAAGAGGCGAGCACCATCATCGGCCACGACGTGTTCATCACTGGCGGCGGCTTCGACGAGGCCGACGGCGAAGGCGGCGACGACATCATGGTGTTCTCCGACGGCGAAGACCATTTCGGCGGCGGCGGCGGCTTCGACTGGGCCAGCTACGCCAACGATACGCTCGGGGTCACCGCCGACCTGCTCACCAACGACTTGTTCGAGCCGCCGGTGGCGCCCTCGAACCAGGGCATCCTCGATCGATTCGCCGAAGTGGAAGGCCTGTCGGGATCGGACTTCGCTGACGTGTTGCGCGGCGATGACGCCGGCTTGACCGATATCGCCACCGCCGATGCGCTGAACGGAGAACTCACTAGAATTGGCCTCATCGCCGGTCTGCAAGAGCTGCTCGGCGCTGGCGTAACCTCATTCAGCACCGGCAACATCATCCTTGGCGGCGATGGCAGCGACATCATCGAAGGCCGCGGCGGCGACGATTTGATCGACGGCGACCGCTCGCTCAACGTGCGCATCGGCGTGTACGCGGCAACAGACCCGAACCATACCGGCCCGCAGATCGCCTCGTTCGACACCATGTCGGATACGACCCTGCTGGCGAATATGCTCAATGGGACGTGGAATCCCGGCCAGTTGCAAATTGTCCGCGAAATCCTCACCGCGGCCGGCCCCGACTTTGACACCGCCATGTTCTCCGACGTGCTGGCCAATTACGACATCGTGACCGCCGCGGGCGTCACCACCGTCACGCATCTGGTGCGAGACGCCGCGGGCGACATCGTTCTCGGCGCCGTCGGCATCGACGGCATCGACCGGCTGACGAATATCGAACGCTTGCAATTCTCGCCAAATCCGACCGGCCTCACGCCGGAGGACCTGACGGGCAGAGTTATCCTGACGCTCGGGCTCAACAATGAGCCGGTCGGCTCGCTGACCATCGACACTGGCGTCGATGGCATCCCGTCGGTAAACGAGGTGCTGACGGCATCGGCGTTGGGCATCACCGATGCCGACAATCCGGGCGGGACGATCACCGGAAATCCGATCAGCTTCGTCTGGCAGGTCGAACGCGACCCGGTGAACGATCCGGGCATCTTTACCGACATCGTGGCGCTCGGAGGCGGCAATCCCGCGACCGCGCACGGCGCCAGCTTCACCGTGACCGCGGATCTCAACGGGCTCGCGCTGCGCGTTCGGGCGATCTACCAGGACGCCAACGGCGTCCTGGAGAGCGTGTTCTCCGCGCCAACCGCTCCGGTCTCCGGAATCATCGCTGTCGCTCCCGTAGCGCCGATGCCGGTCGAAACCATTGTCGCCAGCCCCGGGGGCGGCCTGCATCTGATCCGCGCCGACCTTCAGTTCATCCTCGACCAGATCAAGACCGCGGAAGGCAGCCCGGACGGTGATATCCGCGGCGATATCTCGAACTCACGCCTGCCGTTCGGCCTGCGCACCGTCGATGGCACGTTCAACAATCTGGTCCAGGACCAGACGAATTTCGGCGCTTCGGATCAGAACTTCCCGCTGTTGCTGGATCAAGTGTTCCGCAATGAAGGGGACGACACGTTCGATCCGGACGGCCCGCTCGGCCCAGCGCCCAATCTTACCAATAACAATTATGCGGCTCTGAATGCCCTCGGCTTCGGCAGAAGTGTCATCGACGCCGATCCGCGCATCATCTCCAACCTGATCGTCGATCAGACCATCACCAATCCGGTCGCCGTGCAGGCCTTCGTCGATCGCGGCTTCGGCATCCTGGTGGGCGGAGTTCTGCATTACCTGAACGATGACGGCAGCACCGGGCTGCCAGTACCGGCAGGCACCACCCTGACTCTCCCGAACGTGACGCCGGACGAAGGTCTGTCAGCGGGCTTCAACTCCTGGTTCACGTTCTTCGGCCAATTCTTCGATCACGGCCTCGACCTGGTCGATAAGGGCGGCAACGGCACGGTGTTCATGCCGCTGATGGAAGATGACCCGCTGTTCGTGGTCGGCGGCTCGACCAACTTCATGGTGCTGACGCGCGCCACCAATACCGCCGTAAACGCCGGGGCCGATCTAATCCTCGGCACCTCCGACGACATCCATTTCCACAACAACGAGACGACTCCGTTCGTCGATCAGAACCAGACCTATACCTCGAACGCCTCGCACCAAGTGTTCCTGCGCGAATATGAGATGCGCGACATTCCGGGCGATGGATTGGGCCCAGTGCCCGTCAACACCGGCCGGCTGATCGACGGCATGGTTGGCGGCGGCATCGGCAATTGGGCCGAGGTCAAGGCCCAGGCCGCGACTATGCTCGGCATCCAGCTGACCGATTTCAACATCCATAACGCGCCGCTGCTGGCGACCGACGCGTACGGCAAGTTCATCCCCGGTCCGAACGGCTTTGCTCAATTCGTGACCACCACCGGTCTTGTCGAAGCGAACCCGGCGGACAATGGCGGCCTGGGCACGCTTGTGCCTGCGAACGGGCTCCTCACCGGCCACGCCTTCCTGAATGACATCGCCCACCACGCGGCGCCCGGAACTTTCGATAACGACGGCAATCCTGGCACGCCGGGGATCCTTCAGGTCGCCGATTCCGATGCCGGCCCGGAAGGCCTGTTCGGCGACGACCTCGATCCCGCAACCTACGACAACGAACTGCTCGAAGCCCACAAGATCACCGGCGATGGCCGTGGCAACGAAAACATCGGCCTGACCGCGGTCCACTTCATCTTCCACGCCGAGCACAACCGCATGGTTGTCCACCTCAAGGATGTGGCGATTGCATCGAACGATGTCGCGTTCCTGAATGAATGGCTGGCTACGCCGGTCCTCACTCTGCCCACGACGCCGGAGGAAATCGCGGCCCTGCAATGGAACGGCGAGCGGATCTTCCAAGCCGCGCGCTTCGCCACCGAGATGCAGTATCAGCACCTCGTGTTCGAGGAATTCGCGCGCAAGGTGCAACCGCAAGTCGATGTGTTCTTGATGGAAGGCCAAGGCTACGATTCGACCATCAACCCGGCCATCGTCGCCGAGTTCGCGCACGTCGTCTATCGCTTCGGCCACTCGTTGCTGCCCGACACGATCCTTCGCCTCGACGCCGACTTCGTGTCGAGCGAGGTCGGCCTGATCGAGGCCTTCCTCAATCCGCTGCTTTTTACCGCCAGCGGCGCCACGGACGCGCAAGCCGCCGGCGCTATCATCCGCGGCGTGACGCGGCAAGCGGGCAATGAGATCGACGAATTCGTCACCGAGGCGGTGCGCAATAATCTGCTGGGCTTGCCGCTCGATCTGCCGGCCATCAACATCGCGCGCGGCCGCGACACCGGCGTGCCGACGCTCAACCAAGCGCGCGCCGAGTTCTATTCGTGGACCGGCGACAGCCAGCTCAAACCGTACACGAGCTGGATCGATTTCGCAGCGAACCTGAAGCACGAGGCGTCGCTGGTCAATTTCGTCGCCGCTTACGGCACGCACGTGTCGATCACCGGGGCGACACTTACCGCGGATAAGCGCGCGGCGGCGTATGCGCTTGTTTACGGCGAAAACGGCATGGACGGCCTCCCGTTGTCCGGTGACGAACCGACCGTTGCAGTCCCGCTCGACCGGCTCGACTTCCTGTTCGCAACCGGCGCCTACGCGCCCGATGGTATTGGCCCGAATGACGACAGCCGCGGCGGCTTGAACAATGTCGATCTGTGGATCGGCGGCCTAGCCGAAAAGCAGATGCCGTTCGGCGGCCTGCTCGGCTCGACCTTCAACTACGTGTTCGAAAACCAGATGGAGAAGCTGCAGAACGGCGACCGCTTCTACTACCTTGAGCGCACCGCCGGCCTAAACTTCCTCACCGAGCTCGAGAACAATTCGTTCGCCAAGCTGATCATGGCCAACACCGACACCACCCACCTTCCCGGTGACGTGTTCTCGACGCCGGCCTGGACCCTCGAAGTCGATCAGACGCTGCAGTTCACGGGGCTCGGCCTCGATGGGCGTGAAGACCCCACCGAGGGCGGCAGCGCGCTCACGCCGCTGGTGATTCGCGACAACCCGGCCACGCCTGGCGTCCTCGATACCGATTACCTCCAGTACACCGGCGTGGACCATGTCGTGCTCGGCGGAACTTCCGGTGACGACACCATTATCTCCAGCATCGGCGACGACACGCTTTATGGCGACGGCGGCAATGACCGGTTAGAGGGCGGCGACGGTGTCGACATGATCCTCGGCGGCGCCGGCGATGACATCATCACCGACCGCGGCGGCGACGATAATTTGCAGGGCCAGGACGGCAACGACGCCATCCATGGCGGCAACGGCGTCAATTTGATCCTCGGCGGCTTCGGCAACGACTTCATCGTCACCGGCGAGGACGAGTCGGAAGCCTTCGGCGGCCCGGGCAACGATTTCATCTTCGGCATCAAGCCGGTCGAAATGCTGTTCGGCAACGAAGGCGACGACTGGATCGAGCACGGCATGGCCGACGGCAGCTCCGGGGAAAATTTCGACACCCGCGGGCTCGATTCGATCATCGGCCACGACGTCTTCATGGGCGATTCTGGCGTGTCCGACAGAATGCTCGGCGAAGGCGGCGACGACATCATGCTCGGCAATGGCGGCAGGGGCGACCGCTATATGGGCGCCTCCGGCTTCGATTGGGCCAGCTTCGACCACCCGACGCTTTCGGGTATTGCCGATCTGAATCTGCGCGCCTTCAACGAGGCTCCAGTGCCATTGGGGCCGTCTTCGGTTCTGGCGCGGTTTGAATCGGTCGAGGGCATGTCCGGTTCGGCCTTCGCCGACATCTTGCGCGGCGACGATTTCGACGCGGCTGGCATCGCCGCCTCCGGTTTCACCGGCAGCGTGCTCAACGCGGCCGGCATCGACTTGATCGACGGCATGCAGACTCTGCTCGATGACTTGCTCGGCCTCGGCCAGACTTCATTCGGCGCCGGCAACATCATCCTCGGCGGCGCCGGCAGCGACATTCTCGAAGGCCGCGGCGGCAACGATTTGATCGACGGCGACGCCGCGCTCAACGTTGATATCGGCGTCTATGGCGACCCTGAACACACTATCCTTCAATCTCGCCACGACAGCATGACCGAGCTGAGCGCTCAAGTTTTCGCGGGCACGATCAACCCCGGCCAGCTGGGCATCATCCGCGAGATCGTGACCTCGCCCACTGAAAACTTCGACACGGCTGTGTTCTCGAACACGCTGTTCGACGCCGCTACTGGCCTGGCCAACTACACGATCGCCGTCAACGGCGTCGTGCAAGACCTTGGCGCGGGACCTGTGGGAGCAACATTCACGCTGCTCAACCCCAACGACGTTGTCACCGTAACCGACATTTCAGTGCGGACCCTCGACGGCACAGACACGTTGCGGCACATCGAGCGGCTGCAATTCGCCGATCAGTCGTTGGTGATCAACGGCACGAACGCCGAACCGACCGGCTTGGCGGCGATCGACGACACCACGCCGACCGAGAACCAGCTGCTCACCGCCTCGCTCGGCACCCTTGCCGATGCCGACAATCCCGGCGGAATCATCACTGGACCGGTCACCTTCTTCTGGCAGTTCGAAAAACGCCTCGACAGCGGCGTCTTCGAGGACATTCTCACTGGCACCGGCGTGGGCGATGAGCAGGCTACCGGCACAACCTTCACCCCGGGCGACGCCGAAGTCGGCCTGCGGCTGCGGGTGCGGGTGGTGTACCAAGACGCCAATGGCGTCATCGAGCAAGGGTTCTCCGCGCCGACGGCAGCCGTGGAAAACGTCAACGACGCGCCGGTCGGAACGGTCGCGATCTCCGACACCACGCCGACGGAAACACTGCCACTGACAGCGATCACCACGGGCATCACCGACGCCGATGGTCTGAGCGCGCCTGGCTTCACGTTCGAATGGCAGCAGGCCAACGACACCGGCGTCGGCGGCGGCGCTAGTGGCGGCTTCACCTCGATTTTCGCGGGGCAGGACTTCACGCCGGGCGCGGCCCAGGTCGACCGCGAGCTGCGTGTGATCACCACCTACACGGACGACAACGGCACGCTCGAAACCGTGACTTCGGCGACCACCACCGTGGTCGGCGATTTCATCCCGGCCGACATCGCGGCGCAGATTCTCGCCGGCAACGAAGGTCAGGACATCATCTTCGGCGGCGCCGGCGGCGATAACATCAGTGGCAACGGCGAGAACGATTTGCTCGACGGCGGGGCCGATGCGGACCTTATCCTTGGCGGCGCCGGCAACGATACGATTATAGGCGGAACGGGCGCCGACGGACTCTTCGGCAATGCCGGCAACGACATCTTCAACTACGTGTTCGGCGACGGCGCGGATGGGGTTGAAGGCGGCGCCGATCTCGACACGCTAAACATCCTCGGCACGGCCGCCGCCAACACGCTCGATGTGGTCTTCGACGGCGCGGCGCTCACCAACTTCGAAGGCGGGACGATCACCGGCGTCGAGGTGGTCACGGCCGATCTGCTCGGCGGCGCCGATTTGCTCAACTACGCGGGCACGACGGCGGGGGTGACAGTGAACTTGGCCACACTTGTGGCCTCGGGCTTCACCTCGATTGCGGGCATCGAGAACGTCACCGGTGGATCGGGCGGCGACACGCTGACCGGAAACGACGGCGCGAACGTGCTCAGCGGCGGCGCCGCGGGCGTCGATACTCTGACCGGTCGCGGCGGGGCCGACACCCTCCAAGGCTTCGCCGGGAATGACCGGTTCGTCGCCACGGGCAACGATGGGGACGATTCCTATCAGGGCGGCGCCAATATCGATACTTACGATCTCTCCGCCACCACGGCCGGCGCGACCGTCACCACCACGACATCGACCAGCGCCCAGACGGGAGCCGATCTTCTCAACTCCGTCGAGAACATCATCGGCAGCCAAGGCGGCGACAGCATCATCGTTAACGGCGCCGTCAATGTCATCGATGGTCAAGGCGGCGATGACCTCATCAATGCCGGCGGGGCCGCCGATACCATCCTTGGCGGCGCGGGCAATGACATCCTCACCGGCGGCACCGGTGCGGACATCGTCAGCGGCGGCGCCGACAACGACACCATCAACTACCTCTTTGGTGATGGCGCCGACACGGTTGATGGCGGCGCGGGCAGCGACACGCTCAACATCACAGTCGTGGCGGCGGTGGCGGCCCAAACGTTGGATGTGATTTACAACGGCTCGTCGCTGACTAATTTTGAAGGCGGCACTGTCGTCAACGTGGAATCCGTTACCGCCAATCTTAACGGCGGGACCGATACCCTCACCTACGCGGGCACTATTGTCGGCGTCAGCGTCGATCTCGGCGCGGGAACGGCGTCCGGATTCACCTCGGTCGCCAACATCGAGAACGTCACCGGCGGCACTGGAAACGATGCGCTGACCGGCGACGGCGGGGTCAACACGCTTAACGGCGGCGCGGGGACCGGGATCGACACGCTCGACGGCGGGCTCGGCAACGATAGCCTCCTGGGCGGCGGCGGCAACGACATCCTGATTGGCGGCGGCGACAATGACGGCATGAACGGCGGCGCCGGCAACGACACGTTCGTGTTGAGCGCGGGCTTCGGCGCCGACATCGTCACCGGCTTCGACGCCAACGCCACCGGCGGTCAGGATCTGATCGACATCTCCGCCTACGGGTTCACCGCCGCCGATGTTGGCGCTACCGCGGCGTTCGCGGTGTTCGTCGAGATTGTTGGAACCAACACCGTGGTCCACATCGGCGCCGACACTATCACCTTGACTGGAGTAACCGGCGTCGGCGCCAACTCGATCGCCGCCGCCGACTTCATCTTCGGTCCGTGACGGTTCAGGCAAGCCCGGCCCGCCGTGCAAAACACGGCGGGCCGTTTTTCTCTAGCGCATCAGTCGAACAAGAGAATCGTCCTTCTCATTTTGGGGACGTGTTGCATACGCCCGCCCATTCCCAGGCGCGGCGAAGCCGCGAGCCCCGGATTGCGCGTACCGCGCATCCGGGGAAGGTTTGTAGCCGCAGGCCGCGCGGAATAAAACCTAAGCGCCAAAAATGTACTCCCCAAATACGCGAGCTGTTGCGCCGCGTACATCCTGCCGCGGTCGAGCGATTGAGCCCGCGCAAACCAAGGCATAGGCAAATGAGTACGAATTGTTCGTGGCTAGCCTTGGGGGCGAACATCACACAGACCGAATTCATGGTCAGCGCGTGATGGTTAGGGCGGACCCGATGTCGGCGCCGTGCGCCGGGCGTCGGGCGCCCTCAAACCAATCCAGGGCACAGTCTGGGCGGGTCAAAGTGGAACAGAAGAAGCGCGGCGCGGGGCTTGCTGTTTTCGCATTTATGCAACGGAGAAAGCCCTGTTTTGGCGCACGCGGTTCGGCTCATGCTTGCTTGCAACGGGGTTTTCTAAAAAGCTTAATGAATGCTGGGCGACAATATGAATTTGCCGCATATCGCGCTGCTTGACCGTTTACGCGGGCCTCGGCCGAAGCGTGACGCGGCCGCAGGCGCCGACGCGTCGGCCCTTAACCGTTTGAGCGCGCTCGCCGCCGAAACTTGGAATTCGCCGGTCATGCAAAACGTGCGCGCGCGGGTGGCTAAGCCGCTGCAGTTCGCCGAACGCATCGTCGGCTCGCTGCAGGCGTCCGAGGTATTGAAAGCAGGGTGGGCCGGTCTGCGCAGCCATTTCGGCCTCATTCTCGGCTTCAGCGCCGCCATTAATTTACTCTACTTGGCCCCTTCGCTCTACATGCTCCAAGTCTATGACCGGGTGCTCCCGACCAGCGGAATCTTGACTCTCGTGCTGCTGAGCGTCGTGCTGGTGGTCAGCCTCGGCGCGCTGAGCGTGCTCGATGCGGCCCGCGCGCGGCTGTTGGCGCGCACAGCAATTGGCATCGAACGCTTCGCCGCCGACGCGGTCATCGAGGAAAACATGAAGGCCCGCCGCGCCGGCGCGGCCCCTCTCGCCAGCGCCCGCGATCTGGACAATCTGCGTCAAGGCGTGACCAGCCCGGCGGCGATCGGTTTGCTCGATATTCCGTGGACGCCGCTTTTCATTGGCGTGTGTTTTGTGATCCACCTTTGGATCGGCGTGCTGGCGCTGTTTGGCGCGGTGCTGATTTTTGGTCTGGCCCTCATCAATGAGCGCGCATCGCGCGGCTCGATCACCAAGCTGTCGGCCAAGGCCGCAGGCTTTTATGTCGCCCACGAAAGCGATCTGGCCGCTTCCGAAACCATCCACGCCCTGGGCGCGGAACGCCGCTTCCGCCGCCGCCGCGCCCACGCGCGCGAGGAATATGTCGCCGCCCAGACCGAAACCGCTTTCACCGGCGCGGGCTATGCGGCGGCCACCAAGGCCATGCGCATGCTGCTGCAATCGGCGGCGTTGGGGCTCGGCGCCTATTTGGCGATCCAGCGCGAAATCTCGCCGGGGGCGATCATCGCCGCCACCATCCTAACAGCCCGGGCGTTTTCACCGGTGGAGCAAATCGTCGGCGGCTGGCGCCAGATCGGCATGGCGTTTGCCGCCTACGGTTCGTTGCAAAAACTCTTCGCCAACGCCAAACGGAACCAGCAGCACACACCGCTGCCGGCGCCGGCCGGCCGCATTCAAGTGGAACAACTCACTGCTACGGCCCCGGACGGGCGCACCATTGCGCTGCAGGGCGCGACGTTTTCGGTGTCGCCGGGCGAGGTCATTGGCATTATCGGCGCCAGCGGCGCGGGCAAGACCACGCTCGCTCGGGCTTTGGCAAACGCCGCAATGCCCAAAGCTGGCGCGGTGCGCATCGACGGCGCACGCTACGCCGATTGGGACGATGAGGCGCTGTCGCGGCACATCGGCTATTTGCCGCAGCGGATCGAATTGTTCGACGGCACGGTGGCTGACAACATTTCCGCGTTCGCACCGGCGCTCGACGAAAGCGGCGCGCCCACCGGTCCGAAAGTAGTCGAAGCCGCGATTGCAGCGGGTGCTCACGAACTCATTTTGCGCTTGTCGAACGGGTACGAGACCGAACTGGGGAACAGTGGCGCGGGTGTCTCGCCGGGCCAAGGTCAACGGATTGCGTTGGCGCGCGCGTTCTTTGGCAATCCGCGCGTCATTGTTCTGGACGAACCAAATTCACATCTCGATCTCGAAGGGGAGGCGGCGCTCGTGGGCGCCATCGAGAATGTGCGCGCGCGCAACGGCGTCGTGTTCGTGATCGCCCACCGCGCCGGCGTCGTGAACATTGTCGATAAGCTGGTGGTTTTACGGGAAGGACGGGTGGTGGAGTTTGGACCTCGCGCCGCGGTGCTGGCCAAGATGGCCGCGGCGCAAAAGGCCGACGCTCCCGCGCTTGCAAGTGTGCGCACATGATGCTCCAGCCGCCTCCCGTCGCCGCGGCCGAGCTGCTGGACGACAACCCCTGGCATGAAGGCCGCGTTGGCCTGCTCGTCATCGCTTTGTTCTTTGGCGTCTTCGGCATGTGGGCCGCGTTCGCGCCGCTAGATTCCGGCGTGGTTGCCACTGGCGAAGTCAAAGTGGCGGGCAATCGCCAAGTGGTGCAGCACCGCGATGGCGGCGTGATTTCCCGCATCGCGGTGCGTGAGGGCGATCATGTCAGCGCCAATCAGGTGCTGCTGGAACTCTCCGCCGTCGAGCTCGCGGCGCAGGAGCGCGCGCTGGCTGGTCAGGCGATCGAGCTGGAGGCCTCGCGCGAGCGCCTGCTTGCGGAGGGCGCGCGCCGGCAAACCGTGGCGCGCCCGGCAAGCTGGGCTGCGCTGCCGCCGGAATATGTGGATTTGGCCGACGCCGTGTTGGCGCGTCAGCAAGACGAATTGGGCGCCCGGCGCTCGGCGGTATCGGCGCAAACCGGCGTGCAGGGCCAACGCCAGTCGCAACTTTCCGCGCGCATCGGCGGTTATTACGAGCAGATCGCCTCGGTTGAGGAGCAGGCCCGGCTGGTGAACGAGGAATTGCAGGGGTTGCGGGCCTTGTCCGAGGAAGGCTTTGCTTCGGAGACCCGGGTCAGGGCGGCGGAACGCACGGCGGCTGAACTGACCGGCCGCCGCGCCGAACTCCTGGGCATGATCGAGCAATCACGCGAGGGCATTGGTGAAGCGCGCATGCAATCGCTTTCCATTCGGGAGGATCGCTCGCAGCTGATCGCCCAGGAATTGCGCCAGACCGAAACCCAGATCGCGGAAACCATGCCGCGGCTGCAGGCAGTGCGCGTACAACTGGAAGGCGCCCGCGTACGCGCGCCGGCAGCTGGAGTTGTTGTCGGCCTATCCTTCTTCAATGAGGGCGCGGTGGTCGCGCCCGGCGAGCGCATCCTTGAGATCGTGCCCGACGAGCAGGACATGATCATGCAGGTCAATGTCCGCCCGATGGACGCAGATAACGTCTATGTGGGCCAGCGGACCAATGTTCGCCTGGCGGCGTTCGAGGGCCGGCAGATGCCCTACGCGCACGGGGTGGTGCAACGGGTATCGGCGGATCGTTTCGAGGATCCCCGCAACGGGGTGCTCTATTTCACAGCCGAGGTGAAGGTGACCCGCGAAGAGATGGCGCGTGTCGCTGGCGCGGTGGGTGCGGCGGAATTGTCACTGTCGCCGGGCTTACCTGTCGAAGTAGTCATCCCGCTTCGCAAAAGGACAGCACTGCAGTACCTGTTGGAGCCTCTGGGTCAAACGGTATGGCGGTCCTTCCGTGAAAACTGATCGAAGCCTCCCTTTACGTCTCGGGATAAGCGCGCTGTTGACCGGGGGGATGTTCGTCTCGCCCGCCCTGGCTGACACGCTGCAAGAAGAGCTGGAGGCGGTGGTGCTGACGAGCCCCGCTCTCGCAAGTGAACGCGCCCGGCTGGAGGCGGTGCGTGAGTCTTTGCCCAGCGCCTGGTCGGAGCTGATGCCCCAGGTCTCGATTGACGGCAATGGCGCAGACACCAACCGCAGCGAACCGAACATTGGGCCGTTGGCAACCCAGCGCGTGCGTGAGCAGCCGGAATATTGGATCGCCTCGGCGCGCGTTTCCACCATGATTTTTGGCTCGGGGCGGGTGTGGGCATCGACCCGTCAGGCACGCGCGCAAATCGCTTCGGCGGTCGCGCTCTATCAAGAGGCGGTGCAAGAACTGGCGGTCGAACTGTCACGGGCCTATGGCGATGTACGCTTCGCCCGCGAGTCGTTGGCAGCCCAAGAGGAATCGCTCGTCAACCTTGAAGAACAAGCGCGCTTCGCGCGGGCCAATTTGCGCGAAGGGTTCTTGACCAGAACCGATGTGGCGCAAGCCGAAGCGCGGGTCGCGCAGGCTCGCGCCGACTTGGCGCGCGCCCGATCGCGGGTTGTGCAAGCGAGCGAATTCTACATGCGCTTAACCGGCCACCCGCCGGGTTCGTTGACGGCGCCAGAAAATATCGAGGATTTGCCCGAAGGGTTGGCTGCGGCCTTGGATAAGGCCGAGGAGCACCCGGGGCTGGTCGCGGCGGCCGCGAACATCCGCGCCGCCGACGCTGGCGTGGATTTAGCGGCATCAAGCGGTCGCATGCGGGTCTTCCTGGAATCGAACAATTCCCGTTTCGACGTCAGGGGCAGCACCAATGTCTTTGATGAAGAATCCGAGGACACTGTCGGCGTACGGGTGTCGATCCCATTGTTCACCGGCGGCGCGGTGAGTTCGCGCACGCGCCAGCAACGCCATCTGCGGGATGCCGCGCGCTACGACCTCGCCGAGGCGCAGCGTCAGATTCGCGAACGCGTTACGGTGGCCTGGTCCGACCTGGATGCGTCGCGCGCGCGGTTGGAAGCCTCGCGGACTCGATTGGAGGCCGCCGAGCTGGCCAGCAGGGGCGTGCGCCGCGAACAGCAATTCGGGCAGCGCTCAATGATCGATGTCTTGAACCAGGAGCAAGAGCGGCTGGGCGCCAAGGTGGCGCTGGCGGAGGCCGAGCGCGACGCGATGGTTGCGGAACGCGTGTTTGCCGCATCGATAGGTCAGATCCTGTCGCTGCTTGGAATCGAAGAAGAGCGGAGTCGGCGTCTGGGCATTGTCGAAACCATCATGCGGCCGTTGGAAAACTCGGTCGAAACCATCATGCGCCCGCTCGGAACGATCATGCGACCGCCCGAATTGGAAATTGAGGTTACCGATGGCGGCCCAATTATAGCGGAGCCTGAATTTTTCGACGAGCCTGTGCAGCAAGTTGTCGCAACACTGGAACCGCCGCCGCCGCAGGCCGCGGAGATCATCGAACCAGTCGCGCGCGCTGAACAAGCGCGCGAACCGCGCAGGGGCATCATCGCCAGCATCCTGCGGGTGTTTGGACTGGGCAAGCGCGATGACGATGGCGGCGGAGCCGCCTGACCGGCACGATGACGACAAATCCCAATCGACGAAATCTGCTGTTGCTTGGCGCTGCCGGAACTGTGATCGCCGGCGCGGCCGGCCTGCTGGCTTGGCGCGCGGCGCGCACGCCAAGAGTGAGCGACGAGTTTTCTGGACTCGGCGCCGGTCTCGACGCCGTGGCGCTAATTAGCAACACTGGCGAGCAGGTGCGCTGGGGCGAACTAAAAGGCAAACCACGCGCGGTGTTTTTCGGTTTCACACATTGCCCGGTGATTTGTCCGGTCACGGTGTGGGAGCTGAACGATGCGATGGACAAGATCGGGGCGGCGGCCGCGGCCATCTCCATTGAATTCGTCACCATCGACCCCGAGCGCGACACCCCGGAAAGATTACAAGCGTATTTCAGTGGTTTCGGAGGGCGTGTGCACGGTTATTCGGGAACCCCCGAGGCGATCGCGCAAATCGCCGGCGGTTTTGAGATTGTCTATCGCCGCACCGCGCTTGACGGCGAGGATTATTCCATGGATCACACTGCGACGGTGTTCCTTATCGACCGCGCGGGCCGCGTTGTCGATGCGATAGCTTATGGCTCGCCGCCGGAAGTGATCGAAACCCGCCTGCGCGCGCTCGTCGGCGCGCCTCAGCCACCGGCTGCTCGCCAGCCTACCTGATCGACGGAAAACGTCTGGGGCGGCGAGCCAGCCCGGTCGATCGAAATCGCTACCCGGTACAGCATCACCTCGAACTCACCATCGCCAGCACCCTGGCGGGTGCTACGCGCCAGGCGCGAGCGAGACGTGGCGGTCCAGCTCATTACGGTGTCGGGGTCAAGTTGGCGCACCCCGCTCGGGGTCTCCATAATGTTGAGGTCGCGGAGTATGGCGAGGCCGTTGCGCTGGGCGACGATTTGCGCGCGCAACTCGCGCTGGTGGATGAAGTCGCGCGAAATTTGGGTCTGCAGCGACACTAGCGGCACGAGCGCGATGGCGACGATGGCCAGCGCGGCCAGCGCCTCGATGGCGCTGAAGCCCGATTGCGTGCGCCGATTCATTCCATCTCCCAAAGGCGCGCCGCCGCAGTGACGGCGAGCGCGGCGGCGAGCCCGACGCCGAAGGGCGCGCCGAGGCCGACCAACCTTTCCGGGGCGGTGACGCGCAAAGACATGACAGCCATCACAGCCATTGTGGCTGCGCCCGCGCCGGCAACGGCGATCAAGCCATAGGACGGCCCGAGGAAAGCGCCCATCGCCGCGGCGAGTTTGACATCGCCCAGGCCGAGCGCATCGGGCTGCTTGGCCGCCGCGAACGCGCACCGGACCCCGTAGAACACGGCGCCCAGCAGCCCCGCGCCCAGCGCTTGGGTTGGCAGGCCGTCGCCGAACGGCGCCGCCAGGGCGAGCAATCCGACCGCGAGCGCGAGGGGGTCGGGGATAAGCTGAAGGCGGCGGTCGATCTCCGCGATCAATGCGCATGCTGCCAGGAGCGTGGCCAGCGCCAGCGCCGCCGGCCACTCCCCGCCAAGCGCAATGAGCAAGCCAGCCAGCGCGCCGATCGAGACCGCCAGAACCGGCAGACCTAGGCCAAGCGGCACACCCAGATCGCGCCGCGCCGCCAACGCCGCGAGCAGCGTCGCCGCGCCTGCAAGGGTTGGGACGAGGGCAAGCATGGCGCGGCTATCCTATCGAATCGTAGATGCCGGCCAGCGCCGAGACCAAACCCAGCACGATGGCGCCGATCATCGAGGCGACAAGCGCGATGGCGACCGGCTCAAGGATCAAGGTGAAACGTTTGAGCGCGTCGCGCATTTCCTCGTCATTGCGGTCGGCGACGGCGCGGAACATCTCGCCCATCGCGCCCGATCTCTGGCCGGCGCGGATTAAGCTTGCATCCACCACCGAAAGCGTCTGCGATTTGAGGAAGGCTTCATCGACCGGCCGGCCCGCGCGCAGCGCCACGATCGAGGCTTGCGCGCCGAGTTTGAGTTTGCCTTCAGGCAGCGCTCCGGCAGCTAAAGTGGTGGCTTCCAGCACGTCAACGCCGGCCGCCAGCGCAATCGCCATGATCCGCGACCAGCTGGCGCGCTGGCGTGTTTGCAGCAGCGTGCGCACGCCGGGGGTGGCGTGCGCCAGCGCGCTCACCGCCCGTTTGCCTTCGGCGGTGCTGGCGAACGCCGTCATGCCGATTGTCACGAGCGCCAGGCTTCCCAGGATGAGCAGGGCGTGATCATGAAAGATCACACCGGCATTGATGACGAAAGCCGACAGCCCGTTCAAATCGGCACGTGCGTTGGCCAGCATGTCGGCGAAGCGCGGCACCACGACGTAAAACAGGAACGCGACGCTCGCCGCACCGCTAGCGACCAAAAACGCGGGATAAATCAGCGCGTTCTGGATATCGCGCCGCACCCTCTGTTCAAACGCCATCTGGCGCGCGGCCTCTTCCAAAACCAGCGGCAGGCGCCCGCTCGCCTCGCCAGCGCGCACGAGCGCATAAACGTAGGCCGGGTAAAATGGCGCCGCGTGGTGAAGCGCCTTAGCGAGGCGGTCGCCCTGGCGCAGCGCAACTATGGTTGCGCGCAAGGCGTCCGCGATGGGGCGGCCTGACAGGGACGAGGCGATGATGTCGAGCGCCTCAAGCAATTCGACGCCCGCGCGCATCATGACGGCAAGTTGGCGAAGCGCGAGATTGGCTTCCTCGTGCGAGACCCGTCGGTTTCTAGGGTTCGGGACGCCGGCGGCGCTGTGCTCGCTCAGGTCAAGCACGGTTTTGCGTTCGCGCCCGAGCCGGCGCAGCGCATCAGCGCGCGAGTCCGCCAACACCGAATCCGAGACCGGCGCGCCGTCCGGTCCTAGGGCTCGGTAATGAAAGCGCCGCGCCGTCATGAGCTGGACGCGCCCAGCACACGCAAGGCTTCAAGGAAGGCGGTTTGTCCCGCGCGCGCCGCGACCAGCCCGTTTTGCAGCAAATCGGTGAAACCACGCGCACGCGCCAGCACCGCGAGTTCGGATTCCGATGCGCCGGCGCGGATGGCCTGCTGCATCGCCGTATCGATGCGCGCAGCCTCGAACACGCCGATGCGCCCTTGGAATCCGGATCCGCCGCAAGCCTTGCACCCCGCCCCGCGCCGCCAAGCGGGATTGGTTTGATGCATCGCCGGCGGCAACAGTCTCCGTGCCTGCTGCTCGCAATTGGGGTCGCGGTCGGGCTGCGCGCACGAATTGCACACTTGGCGTACGAGCCGCTGGCCGACGACAGCGCGCAGCACATCGGCCAGCAAGAATTTCTCCACGCCCAAATCAACCAGGCGCGGGATCGCGGCCAAGGCCGAATTGGTATGCACTGTGGAAATGACGAGGTGGCCGGTCAACGCCGCCTGCACCGCCGTGCGCGCGGTTTCGGTATCGCGAATTTCGCCGACGAAGATGACGTCGGGATCCTGGCGCAGAATCGAGCGCAGGCCGGTGGCGAAGTCAAGCTCGATATCTGCGCGCACCGTCATTTGCAGCACGCCGGGAAGGTCGAACTCGACCGGGTCCTCGATGGTGACGATTTTGCGGACGCCGTCGTTTAATTGGGAAATCAGCCGGTAAACACTGGTGGTCTTGCCCGATCCGGTGGGACCGGTGACCAGCACCAGGCCATTGGGAATGGCGATGGTCTCGGTTACGATGGCGCGCTGTTCGGGGCTGAGCCCGAGCGCGTCGAGTTCCGGGATGCGGCGGGTGTTGCCGAGCAAACGCACCACAATGGACTCGCCCCACGTGGTCGGCAGTGTGGAGACGCGCACGTCGAGTTCACGGCCGGCGACGCGAATGCTCTGGCGGCCGTCCTGCGGCAGGCGGCGTTCGGCGATGTCCATGCCCGACAGCAGTTTGATGCGCGAGGCGATCGCGTCGAACATGTCGCGCGAGGCCGTGCGCCGCTGCAACAGCACGCCGTCCACGCGCAGCCGCACAAGGATGGTGTCTTCAAACGGTTCGACATGGATATCGCTGGCGCGGAGCGCGATAGCCTCGGCGAGCACTGAATTGACGAAGTCGATGACCGGCGCCTCCTCGGCCAATTCCATCAGCCGGGTCGGGTCCGTCGAGCCCTGTGCGAAGTCACCGCGCCCACGCAGCGCCGCCAACAACGGTTCCAGCACTAGCGAACTGGCCAGAAAAAGCCGCGTGCCGGGCGCGCGCCATTGCTCCACCGCTTCCTGCACGGCAGGGTCGTGCATGCGCGGCCCGGCGACAATGAGCGCGTTCTGCGTTCGCCAAGCGATGACTTCATTGTCGATGAACCAGGCCAAAGGCGATCCGAGTTCATGCACGGCTTGGCGCACCGCTTCGACCGGAGGCGCCGATGCCGGGTCGAGAATAGGCAGGCCGACTTGCTCCGACAAAACGCCAAGCAGCACATCCTCAGAGAGCGCGCCGATGCGCACCAAAGTCGGTCCGATGCCTCCGCCGACTTCGCGCTGTAGCGCCTCGGCTTCAGCGAAGTCCTGGTCGGAGACAAGGCCCCGTTCGAGCAAAAGGTCGCCGAGGCGGCGCATGGCGGTGCCTGTATGGTTGCGGGAGCAGGCAAGCTATTATAGAAACGCCGCGCGCGCTAGTTTCGGCAACGCGCGGGCGATGTTTTCGCGCTCCAGGCCGATTGGCGGGTACGCACGCCCTCGCGGTGAGATTGGTTGGCGCCGCTTCAATCTGGCGCGATAGAAAAGGTGTGAGATTGCTCAGCGCCTTCACGCATTTACGTGCGCCATCGGGGCATCGCGGCGGGCGGCGCGGCGAGCGCGGTTACAGTTTGCTCGAAGTGCTCATCGTCTTAACCATCATTGCACTGGTGGCGGCGCTGGTAGGGCCACGCCTGATTGCACAGCTCGATCGTTCAAAAGTGACGGCCGCCCGCGTGCAGATCCGCTCGCTTGCGTCCGCGCTAGAGACGATGCGGATCGATATCGGGCGGTACCCAAGCGCGCAGGAGGGTCTCGCCTTGCTGGTGGCGCCGACAGCAGCCGGGCGCGAAGTCGGCGGCTGGCAGGGATCTTATCTCGACGCCGACGGCGTGCCCGCCGACCCGTGGGGCGGCGCCTATTTATATGAAGCGCCGCGCGAAGATTTCGCGCGGCCGCGGATCGTGAGTCTGGGCGCCGACGGCGAGGAGGGTGGAAGCGGCCTCGCGGCGGATATCGTCCATGGCGATGCGCCCTGACCCCCAACGCGCGGGCGCCAAACGCGCAAGAGAGTTGGGCTTAAGCATCATCGAGGCGCTGGTTATCGTTACCGTGACAGCGATGTTGGCGTTGCTGTTGTTGCCGCTGGCCTCACGCGCGGCAGAGCGCAATTTCACGCTCGCCGAGCGTTCACTCGACGCTGCCGACGCGGCAATCGCCGAAGGCCAATTTCGAGCTCTCTTGCGCGGCGCGGGCCAAACCCGGAGCGAGGGCTCACGCTTCACCGGCCACGCTGACAGCGTCACGTTTTTTCCAGCCCTAGCGGCGCGGACTGCGTGTGCCGGCGAAGGCGATTCGTCCTGGGTGCGGCTGCGTGTCGTTGGGCGTGCGGGCGGCGGCGTGTTGCAATGTGAGAGTGAGGGGCGGCGTGTCGAGCTGCTGGCCTGGAGCGGGGGCGAGGCGCGTTTTTTGTACTCCAGCGACGCCGCCGCGTGGGCTGGCGCGTGGACCGAGGGGCCCGCGCCGCTGGGCGATACCTCGGCGCTGGCGCGCAGCGCGCCGCTGGTGAAGCTGGAAATCACCATTAACAACGGGCCGCGCCTGACCTGGGTCGAGCGCGCGGGTTGGACCGAACCGCTGGAGTCACTCACGCCGTGAGCTCTGAACGTTACAATTCAAGCGGTTACGCACTCATCCTCGCGGCGGTGGTTGTGGCCATGCTGGCGCTGGTGCTGTTGACGGTCGCGCGCGTGCAGGGTGACGTGTCACCTGGCTTGCGCGCCATGCGGCTTGAAGCCGCGCATGAAGCCGCCGCGCAAAGCGCCGCCGCACGAATAGCCTTTCTGCTGTTGACCGAGGCGATCGGACCGCGTTCGGTGGTCATTGGCGGCCCGCGTGAACCGGGCGCGGCGGCTGGCCCAATGCGTGGGCGCGGCGGACGCGAGCTGCGTTTGGACGGCCGCTTCTATGCTGTCGGCGACACGCCTAATGTGTTCGCCTCGGTGCAAGATGAAAACGGCTTGCTGAGCCTGAACGCTGGCGATGATGCCGCGCTGGCCAGATTGCTGGAACAGCTTGGCCTAGCAAACGCCCAAAGCCTCGCGGGCGCGCTCGGCGATTATGTCGATGAAGACGACCTCACCCGTCTCTATGGGGCGGAGGAAGACGTTTATCGCCGCGCCCGGCTGGCGACGCCGCCTAATCAGGCGTTGGCCAACCGCTGGAGCGCGCTGGGCGCTCTCAATTGGCGCACGGCGCTGAGCGAGGAGCAAAAACGGCAATTGTGGCGAAACGTGAGCGTGTCGCCGCGCGGGGCCGGGTTAAACGTTAACACCGCGCCTCTCACTGTGCTTACCGCCGTTATCGGCAATGCGCGCAGCGCGCGCGCCATCGTCGCCCGGCGTGAGCAAGCCGAGCTGCGCTCGCTTGACGACATCGAAGGGTTAACCGGTATTAATACCCGCGCCGATGGCGTGGTTCTTGCTACCCGACCCGCAGCGGCGTTCCGCCTTGTGATTGTTGTCGGCAGGGGTGGCCGGGGCTACGAAAGTCAATTGGTGCTGGCCGATCCTAACGCCGTACGTCCGATGTACTGGCGGGGCGGACGGTTAGCGGCGGCAATGCATGGGCGGGACGATTTTGAGTCAGCCGAAAGCCTCCCCGAACAGGCGTTTGCTCCTTGAAGACGGCGCGTTCGCTAGAGGTGACGGGGCCGTTCGGGGCGCTGCGCCACACGGCGCCGTGACGCTGAGCCGTGCGCTTTGCCGGTTTAAACTCTTTCGAGCGGCCCCTGGCTTGTCGCGGACGCAAATCGCGCGCGCGGCGCGCACCTTTGTCGAGGCGCACGCGCCATTCGCCGACACCGGCGTGTTCTTGCTGTGGTCGCCGCATGGCGCCGAGATTTGGTATTGGGACAAAGCCCAAATCGCCGCAGCCGCCGGGGCCGCGCCTTTAAAGGTGTCCGGCCCGGAAAGCCTGTTTCGCGAGCCCGGTGAAGGGTGGCGCATCCTCGCCTGTGTCGAGGGCTATGAGGCTCAATATTGGGAGCATGGCGGCCTCGTCGCCTCGACTTGGCGCCGGCAAGCGTTTGCGCCGCAGCAATGGGCCGCTTTCGTGCTCGGCGTAGAAGGCTCGGTGTACGAGCCGCCGGAGGCGCCGCCCACCGCCACGCACCTGCGGTTATTGACGCAGGCGCGCTGGCGCCGGCGCCAAATCAAGCCACCGCCGACCTGGCAAGGCGCCGAGACCATAGCAGTGTCTGTCGCGCTCTGCGCGGCGGGGCTGGCTTCGTTTTTCATGGGTCAAGCGTTGCACTATGAAAACAATGCGCGCGCTCATGCTCGCGAAGCCGCGGTAATTGAGGCGAGCATCGCATCGGACCCGGCGCTGCGGCGCGCGCGCGAACGCACCCAGCTGTTGGCCGATTTCAGCAATGCCAGCGCCGACGGCGATGTGATCGCCGCGGCAGCCGATGCGCTGACGGTGTTAAAGACCTTCGGCGTGGCAGCCGAAAGCTGGCGCGCCGACCAAGCCGGCTTCCGCGCAACCCTGAACGTATCGATGACAGACATACCCTTGCGCGAAGTGGTCGCCGCCTTGGAGGCTACGCCGCTCTTGTGCGGGGTGGAGCCGAATCTTTCCAGCCGTGAGAGCGCGCTCGAACTCACCGCGTCGCTTGAGCGCGCGGGCGGGCAATGTCATGGCGAGAGGGGCGGATGATGACCCTCTGGCGTGAGCTGTTGCTAAGCTTGCGAGCAATGACGGCGCGTGAGCGCGCCGGTCTGGCTATGTTGGCGGCGCTGCTGGTGACGGCGCTGGCGGCGGGATCGCTGGATTGGGCCCTCGGCGCGGGCCTTGCGGCGCACGAGGCCCAGGCACGTCACGCGCAGGCGGCCGCGACGCTCGCCCGCGACAGCGATCCCGCGTTCCAAGAGAGCCTTGCGGTGGAGACCAACAAGGTGTGGCGCTGGTCGATTGTCGAGGCGTCCGAGGGGGTGGCGCAAGCGCAGGCGATTGCAGCGCTCGAGGGCGTGGCTCTCCAGGCGGGGCTCGCCAATGTCGCGGTCACGGCAGGCGAACTCGCGCCGCGGGAGAATTCCAGCGCCGTGCGTCCGCTTTCGCTTACGTTGAGCGCGGATTTTGACTGGGCGAGCTTCTTGGCGCTGCTCGAGGCGATGCAAGCGACAGATCTCAGCTTGACGCTGGAGGCCGTTGAGGTGGCCGCCGACCAGGACCAGGCGCCGACGCTGACCATGCGGTTGCGCGCGCCGTTTATGCAGGAGGCGCAATAGCCGTGAAACGCGCTGTCATCTTCGCGGCGGCAATCGCGGGCGCGCTCGCCGCCGGATGGTTGACGGCCGCGCGCGCGCCGGCGCTGGCGGCCGATGAGCGTGCGGCCGAATGGGCCCCGCCTCAGCACGGCGGCGAAGTTCTCGGCGCCGTGCGCGAGCGCTTGGCCGCCTTGGGCTACGCGGCGCCATTGGCGCCGGTGAGCGATGCGGCACTTGCAGAGCCGCCGCCGCCGCCCGACATCGCCATTATGTTTCGGCGAGATCTGACTGCCATTGAGCGCCGTCCTGAAGGGTTGCTGGTGTGGATCATCGACTTCACGCAACCGGCTGGACGGCGCAGTTTGAAGCCGGGGGACGTTTACCAAGATGGTTGGCGTGTCTCGGCGGTGAGCGATCAAACGATCGAACTGCGCCGCCGCCGGGAAACGCGGAGCATTGCGGTGTTTGAAGCGCCGGAAGAGCCGTGACGTGAATCTTGCAAGGCAGCGGGGGCAATCCCGCCTGGGGGCCAAAGCGATGGAATGGTTAGCAATACCGAAGCATCGGCGCCGCGATATACAAGGCCGCGGCGGATTCGCTCATTTTGCCCGAACCGGGGCGAGTGTGATCGTGCTCGGCGCGGTTTCAGGCTGCGCTTCGCTTCCGCAATTGCAGGCGCGCACCGCGCCGCCCGAACCCAGGCCCTATGCCACGGCAGGGGTTGAAGTGGGCCCGAGCGCATCCGAACGGACCTCGAATATTGAAATCCTAAACACCCTACCCGGCGATGGCGCGGCCTCGCCGGCGGTTATGCACGCGGCGGCGACCTTGGCCGAAATCGAGGCGTTGCTAGCGCCGCGCGACGTCGATGTGGCGCTGCCCCCGCAGCCGTTGCCACAATTCATCGACACCGTGTTCGGCGAAGTTTTGCGGGTGCCTTATTCCACTGGGCCCGGCGTGGCGCAGCGGCGCGACATCATTTCGCTGCGTGGGCCGACGGTGCTGCCGAACCGCCGCTATTTCTCCATGGCGCAGGCGGCGCTGCAGCAATATGGCTTAGCAGTGGTGATTGAAAACGGCCACGTCCGCATCGTTCAAGACAGCGTTCTGAGCGGTCAAACGCCAGCCTTCATCCGGACGCGAACCGCGCCGGACACGCCCGCCTCCTCGCGGCCGGTGATGCAGTTCTTTCCGGTGTCGGCGCTGACGGTGGAATCCTTGGTTGCAATGCTCGATCAAGCCTACCCCAATCGCGGTTCGGTGCGCTTCACCGCGCAACCGGAAACCAACACGCTGCTGATCAGCGGCGGCGCGCGCGACGTGGCCTCCGCTGCCTCCGTGGTGGCGCAACTCGATCGACCTAATTTCGCCGGTGGGCAGCTTGCGCGGGTCGAGCCGATTTTCATGTCGGCTGAGCAATTGGCGGAAGCATTGACCAGAACGCTCGCGGCCGAAGGGTATCGGATGAGCAATCCGGTCGAGGCGCAGCGAGGAGCATTGAGCATCCTGCCGCTGCAGCATGCCAACCAGCTGCTGGTGTTCGCCAACGACCCGGTCTTGTTTGACAGGGTCTTGTACTGGGTCGGCCAAATCGACCGCGTCGCCGCGCTGGGCGACGCTGAAGGGATGTTTGTCTACACCGCGCGTAACACGAGCGCGGAGGAATTGGGCGCGCTGGCCGCGCAGGCCGGCGCTGGCGGCGCCAATGGAGCGCCAGCGCCGGTGCCGCCCGAACTGGCGGTGCGGCGCACCAATGGCGTCCGTGCCGGCGGCGGCCAAGCTAACGCCACCCCGTCGGCGCCCACGAGCCTCGGCGCGTTGACCATTGACCCGGGCGGCAATCGCATCTTGTTTCGCGGCACGCCCAGTGCGTACGCGCATTTGCATGCTTTGCTAGAGCAATTGGACACGCCCCCGCAACAGGTGCTGATCGAACTCACCATCGCGGAAGTGACGCTGACCGATGAAACCCGCTTCGGCATTGAATGGTTCCTCAACCAGACCATCACCGACGGCACGCTCACGGCCTCGACGCGGGGCGGGTCTACCCGTCAACCGGGCGGGCTTGGCGTGGTGGCGACCAATGTCTTCTCGCGCGGCAGCGTGGAGGCGGCGCTGAACGCCTTCGCCTCGAATTTCAATCTTAATATTCTCTCGACTCCGCGCCTAGTTACACGCTCGGGCAGCGCGGCGGAAATTCTCATCGGCACCGACGTGCCCATCATCACCTCGCAGCGTGCGTCCGACAACCAGACCGGGGGCGACACCGACGTGTTGCAAACCGTGCAATATCGTCAGACCGGCGTCATCTTGAACGTGCGTCCGGTTGTTTACGGCGACAACCGCATCGACATTGAACTTTATCAAGAAGTGTCGAGCCAGCAGCCGAACACCGAGGCCGCCATCGCCAGCCCGCTCATTCTCAATCGCAGCGTGGCGACGCAATTGTCGCTGCAAGAAGGGATGACAGCGGTCATCGGCGGCCTCATCCAAGACACCTATTCGCGCGATCAGCGCGGCATTCCCGGATTAAAGGATTTACCGTTTATTGGCGCTGCTTTCCGCAGCGAAGAGGTGACCGGCGATAAGGTCGAACTGGTGATTCTGGTCACCCCCTACATTATTCGCGATTCCGAGGACATGAGCGCTTTCGCCGGCGCCATGTCCAATTCGGTGAACCGCTCGCTGCGCCGGCGCGGCCCGCAGGTCTACACGCTCTATCCGTGGCGCGTGCCGTTCTCGCCCGCGCGCGATCATGCGCTGCCCGATCCGCGGCCGCCGCGCACCGAAGCGCCCGCCGCGCCGGTGGAGCGCGCGCCGGAAAACCCGCCTGCAAGCGCGCCCGCGCCGCGAAACGGTCCGAATTTATGATCGGCGCGAGCCGCCTAACAAGCAAGCCCGCCGTCATACTGGACGCGCGGAGCGCGAACCCGGAATGACGGGCTGCCGCAATTAATCGCGCAGCGCGCCCCAGCCGAAGATCGGATCGCGGCCCGGCGCGCCGAGGTCGATGGCCTGGTCTTGTAGCGATTCGAGCACGAGGCGCGCGTTGGCTAGTGAAGGCCGATGCAAACGCTCGGCGATTGTGGCAGCCACCAGCGGCGCCGCGAACGACGTTCCCGAAACAACAACATCATTGCCGCCGCTTCTAACGTTTAGATCCACACCCGGCGCCGCGAACGCGATATAGGCGCCTCGGTTGGCGCGCATGTAGGGGCGGTCGTTTGCATCGATTGCGGTGACTGCGACCGAGCCGTCAAAAGCAGCGGGGAAAGCCGGACCTGCGAATGGTCCGCCATTGCCGGCCGCGGCGACAATGACGTGGCCGCGCTGGGCGGCGCTCTCCACTAGCGCCGCGAGAACCGGATTGTTCGGGCCTTCGATGCTGACATTGATCACCGGCACGTTGTTGACGATCATCCAATCGAGCGCCGCGGCGATGCTTTCGGCGGAGGCGGCCAAGCCACCATCGGCGCCGCGGCCGAAGACGTCGGCGACGTGCACGCGCATGCCTGCGTCGATGGCCAGCGCTGCAACCAAGGCGCCATGCTCGCGCGCCACGGGGGCGTTGCCGGCGAATGCACGCTGACTGAGCAATCCCGCCGGCGCGCTGAGCGCGCTCGCGTTCACGCCGGTATCGATGATGCCAAGCACGCCAATGAAATCCGGCGCGCCAGCGCGCCTAGCGGCGCCTGGACGCGCCGGCGCGACACTGGCATCCGAGCTGCGGTAAATGCTATTCGCGGTGATGAGGGCGTTTGGCGCTAGCGTATGCAAGGCGTTCATCGCCTTATCAAGGCCCATGCGGTCCGGCATGCGCAGGCGCGCGATCGCGCTGCCAATCGAGGCGAGCGGGCGTTGGGAAATGACATCGAATCCAGCGCTTCTCACCGCGGCGAGTTCGATCTTGGCGCCGGTAAACAAGGCCTCGCCGGCGACGCGCTCGCCGCCATCTCCGTCGTGCTCGATGTGAATCAAATGTTCTGAGCCGGCGTCGGAACGCTCCGACCATTCCGACGCGCCGGCCCCTGACGCGTGCGACGAGCCGGAAGAATTCGAAGGGCTGCCGGAAGTGTTGTCGTCGTCATCGTCGTCGTCGCCGCCGCCGGAACCACTGCCGGAAACGCCACCGCCGGAATTGTCGTCGTCATCGTCGTCGTCGCCAGAACTGCCGCCGGAATTGTCGTCGTCGTCGCCGCCTGAATCGCTGCTGGAATCGTCATCGTCGTCGTCGTCGCCGCTGTCGTCATCACCGCCGTCGCCAGAGCTGGCGTCATCATCATCACCGCCGGCGCTGTCGTCGTCGTCATCGCCGCCGGAGCTGTCGTCATCATCATCATCAGCGCCGCCGCCGGAGCTTTCGACATCGTCATCACCGCCGGAACCGCCGCCGGAGCTCTCATCGTCATCGCCGCCGGAACTGTCGCCGCCGTCGCCGACGCTATCACTTTCTGTATCGCCGCCGGACCCGCTCCGATCATCATCGCTTAAATTATCGCGATCGCTGTCATCGCGGCCGCTATGGTCGTCGCTTGAGGCATCGTCGTCGGTGGTGTCGATTGTATCGACTTCGTCGTCGTGATCGGAGCCCCCCGACGCGTAAGCCAAACCCGCGCCAAGCGCGGTCGCGATCATCGCGCCCCGAAAAAGAGAAACCCAGGGTCGAAAATCCCTGTTCATGCTTTACCATAGCATGTCGAAAAGCGACCTGGAACCGGGAAATGCTTGGAATAATTCTTGGTCCCATACGTAGTGCTGTTTAGGGGCGATGCCGGACCAATTAGCCTTTCGCCGAGAACTGGTGTCGCTTTTGCCGCGGCTGCGGCGCTTTGCCTTGGCGCTGGCCGGGAATCGGGACGCCGCCGAGGATCTGCTGCAGTCGGCGGTTGAGCGTGCGCTTGGCAAATGGGATTCTTACGAAAAGGAAAAGCGGCTCGCATCCTGGATGTTCAAGCTGATGCAGAATTTGTGGTTCGACATGAGACGCGCGGCTGCAAATGGCCCCATCTACAGCGGCGAGCCGCCGGACATGGTGGGCGAGGACGGCCGTGAGCTGGCCGAGGCACGCGAGGAATTACGCCTGGTGCGCGAAGCGTTCGCGGCATTGCCAGAGGATCAGCGCGCGGTGCTGGCGCTCGTGGTGCTGGAGGGCTTCTCCTACGCCGAGGCGTCCGAAGCGCTTGGCGTGCCGATCGGCACAGTGATGAGCCGGCTTTCGCGGGGGCGGGCGAGCCTTGCCGCGAGCGCGCGGGGAAGTGTGATAATTGCGCCAATACGGAAAGAACATTGAATGCTGAACGACGAACTCATTTGCGCCTATTTGGACGGCGAACTCGACCAGGAAAAACGCGCGCTGGTGGAGCATCGGCTGGCCAGCGACAAGGGCGCTGCGGCTCGGCTTGAACGCATGCGCGGCGCCGACGCGCTGATCCGCCGGGCGCTGCCGCGCTTTGCTTCGGACGCGCACGACCCGATCGCGGCGCTGATCATGGAGCGGCCGTTGAATGTAGTGAAACTAGTCGAACGAACCTGGGTGCGCCGCGCCGCGGCGATCGCGGCGGCTTGCGTGATTGGCGTCTTGGTGGGGCGGTTGAGCGGTTCCGAACAAGTGTCCGACATCGATCCGCAGATGCGCCTTGGCGCGGAAATCGAGCGGGTGTTGGAAAACACGCCAAGCGGTCAAAGCGCGCCGATCATGGGCGGTGAAGTGCACATGGCGCTCAGCGTGCAAACCGAAACCGGTGTGTTCTGCAGGCAATTTCGTGCGGTCTCGGGGCTGCACGCAGCCGATGGCTTGGCTTGCCGCGACGGTGGGCAATGGCGCTTGGTGGTGCAGTCGGCGGCGGCTCGCGAAGCGGCCGCATATAATACCGCAGCCGCCGAGGTTTCACCGATGGACGCCGCGATCAACGAATTGGGTGGGGCGACTGTGCTCGACGAAAGCGAAGAGCGCGCGCTGATCGCGGCGGATTGGCGCAGGTAAGTTCGCGAAAGCCGTGACACGGCTAGCGGCGGCGTGCTGCTAAATTTGCAACACCCGAAATGCAGCTAAAATTGCGGCTTTGGCGCGCATCGACATCGCTTGTTCGCGCGAGCGGGGAATGTCGTATCCGCCTCTCAAAAATATTCCCTAATGAGCGTGGGCCAGATTGAGACTGGCCGGCGCTGGGGAGACGGTTATGGGGGGTTCACGGCACAGATGGTTTGCGCGGCGCCGGCTAGGTGCAATGGCGGTGATCGCCGCGGTGCTGCTGGCTTCACCCGCGTCCGCCGACGTTTTCGACATCCCCACCGGGGCCCCGCGTAGTCCGTTGTTCCTGGCGCGCCCGTTCACCCAGCCGGTGATGCTATTCGAGGAATTCGGCACCTTTCCGACGGCGGGGGTAAGCGCAAGCTGCCCGACTTGCGCGCCGCTGCCGCCGGTGGCCTCTTGCTCGGCTGGGCCGAGCGGCGCTGCGCTTGATAATTTCCTGCGCCAGCAACTCTATCCCGCCCCGACAATCGCGGCCAACACCAGCCAGCCAAATTATTGGGCCTCGACGATTGGCACCTGCGTGCGGCCGTTGGCGACCAGCGCGGTCGAAGGCCGCCCGCCCGGCGAGTTCTTCTCCCACCAACGCTGGAATGAGTTTAGCGGCGCCGCCGCCAGCGCTGGCAGACTAGGGATGATGTATTTCCAATCCGCGACTGCTGGCGCTCGTGTCAATGGCGGGCTGCGCGATCCATGGCAGCGGCACCAATGGTTGCTCGGCGAATTCAGGCCTGCCTCCACTGGCGCCCTCTACGGGGCCCGTAACATCAACCGGCAGGTGCGGTTCCACCCGAACTTCCCGGTGCAGCAACCGAACTCGGTGTGGACCTTTGACGGCACCATGCCGCCAAAACTGCTGATGGCGCGCTACGGCGAGCCGATCCTGTTCCGCCACTACAATGCGCTTCCCATAAGCGCCGCCGCCAATAACGGCTTCGGCGCCCACACGCTCTCCACCCACGAGCATAACGGCCACAACCCGGCCGAGAGCGACGGCTTCACCGCCGCGTTCTTCTTCCCGGGTCAATTCTACGATTATCATTGGCCAATGGTATTGGCGGGCCATGATACGATCAACACCAATAGGTCCGATGTTCGCGCTGCCACGCCGACCTCCGGCGTCGCCGGCACGACCAGGATTCGTGGTGATTATCGCGAGACCATGAGCACGCATTGGTTCCACGACCACATGCTCGATTTCACCGCCCAAAACGTCTACAAGGGCAGCGCCGCAATGATGAATATGTACAGCGCGGTCGATCGCGGCAACGAAACCGCCACCGGGGCGGAGTGCAATTACACCAATTCCGCCAACCCCAATCTGTGCCTGCCGAGCGGCAGCGCGCTGCCTTGGGGCAACCGCGATTATGACGTGAACCTGTTGATCAAGGACGCGGCCTGGAACGCCAGCGGGCAATTGTTCTTCAACATCTTCAACCCCGAGGGTTTCCTCGGCGACCAAGTTCTGGTGAACTGGACTTGGCGGCCGTACATGAATGTGCGCGCGCGCCGCTATCGCTTTCGCATCTTGAACGGAGCGGTGTCGCGCTATTTCCAACTAGCCCTGGTCACCGCATCGGGCGTGCGGGTGCCGTTCTACATGGTGGCCAACGACGGCAACATCATGGAACACGCAGTCCGATTCCCGAATGTGGAATCGCAGGATCTGCCAGTGCAAGGGATCGCCGAGCGCTACGACATCGTCGTCGATTTCAGCCAGGTCCTGCCAGGATCGAGACTCTATCTGGTGAATTTGCTGGAGCACAAAGACGGGCGCGGACCGGAGCAAACAATCCCGCTCGCCGATGTGATGGCGGGCCGCTATACTGGCGATCCCGCGGTGGGCAGGATCATGGAATTCCGCGTCGCGGCCTATAGCGGAATCGACCGCAGCATGAACCCGGCCGACTACGAAGTGGGCGGCCGCGTCATGATCCCGCGTCCGACTGTTACAGCCGCCGAAATAGCCGGCGCCCGCCACCGCAGCTTCGATTTCGGCCGCAGCAGCGGTACCGACGAAAACCCCTGGACCATCAAGACCGATGGCGGCCAGGGATTTGGCATGGATCCCCATCGCGTTTCGGCGGCGCCTGTCGTTGGCCAATGGGAGATTTGGCACCTCAATAGCGGCGACGGCTGGGACCACCCGGTGCACATCCACTTCGAGGAAGGGCGCATCCTGAGCCGAGACGGCGCTCCGCCGCGGCTCTGGGAAGCCGGCGCGCGCAAAGATATCTATCGCATCGGCGGCGGACCCGGTGGCGTACCCGACACCACGGGTGACATGGTACTGCTGATCCGCTTCCGCGAATTCCTCGGCACCTTCATGGAGCATTGCCACAACACCCAGCACGAGGATCACTCGATGTTGTTGCGCTGGGATGTCCGCAATCCGGGGCAAGCCGTGGCCATTCCAACCCCGATCGCTGACTGGGAAGGCGTCTATTACGAACCTTCAGTGGGCCTGAACTAAGTGCCGGCATGAATCTTGAGGGCTGAGCGGACAATGCACACCCACCCATCCCCGGGGCGCCGCGCAGCGGCGAGCCCGGGGCCCATAAACACAGGCGATTGCGTTTATGGGCCCCGGACTTCGCGTTCCGCGAATCCGAGGATGGGTGGTTTTGGAACAGAAGCAGAGACCACATGAAGCGCGGCATCGCCTTGGCAATCGCAGCGCTTTTTCTCGCTGCCGCGCCGATCGCCGACGCACAGCAAGCGCGTCCGCCCGCGCAGCAAACCCAGTGGCACGGCGATTATTTCCCCAACATCGTCTTGACCGATCAGGACGGACGCAGGGTCCGCTTCTATGACGACATGATCCGCGGCAAGGTCGTCGCCATCAATTTTATCTACACCACCTGCACCGATCTCTGCCCGCTCGACACCGCCCAATTGCGCCGCGTGCAGCACATGCTGGGCGAGCGGCTTGGGCGCGACATTTTCATGTATTCGATCTCGATCAACAGCGACACGCCCGAGGCGCTGCGCCGTTTTATGCGCACTTACGACGTCGGGCCCAATTGGCGCTTCCTGACCGGCTCGCAAGCCGATGTCACCCGGCTGCAGAATCTCCTCGGCCTGCGGGTCGCCGATCCCAACGATTTGCGCAGCCACAATCCCAGCATCGTCATCGGCAACGAGCGCACGGCGCAATGGATTCGGCGTTCCTCGTACGAGGCGCCGCAAAACCTGGTGGAATTGCTTACCGTCGCCATGCAAAACCACGCGCCGAACGTGTCGCGCGCCAGCCAGAGTTATTCCGCCGCCGGAGAAGTGACGGATAATTCGCGCGGGGCCTATCTGTTCCGCACTCGCTGCCAATCCTGCCATAGTATCGGCGAAGGCGACCGCCTGGGGCCGGATTTGGCCGGCGTCGCCGCGTCGCGGCCGGGGCCGTGGCTGTCGCGCTGGATCCGCGAGCCTAACCTCATGATCGCCGAACGCGATCCGCTTGCGCTCGCTATGCTGGCCCGCTACCGCAATCTGCCGATGCCAAATCTGAGCCTGGGCGAAGTAGAGGCCGACGCCTTGATCGAGTACATGCGCAATCAAGACGCCCGCCGCGCGGCGGGCACCCGGCCCGGACACTGAGCCGCGGACTGGATGTCGTTGCGGTGATCGCGCATGTGCGCCGCCCAACGGTCCGAAGTGCTGACACTTGAGGATCATGCCCCTTTCGTCATTCCGGGTTCGCATTGAGTGCGCCCCCGAATGACGTGACGTGTCATTGTTTGGGGTCGTTGGTAATAGAACCAATCAGGCGTGCACCGCTTCAGCGGTTGATCGGATCGGAGCGCAAGGTGAAGCGGACGCCGACGCTGTAGTCGGGGCTCGCATCCGACAGCCCGCCGCTGGCGTTGAGCGAAACCCGCAGCGCGTCGTTCACCCGGTGGGATACGTAGGCGCCTATTTCGCTGGGGTCTTCGTTGCCGTCGATCGATGCCTCGCGCCACGAAAAGAAGGCCCCCACCCGGGTTTTCTCGCCAGCGCGCAGCCAACCGCCTGCGCCAGCCTGCCAGCCGTCCTGCCGGTCGCTGCCAGTTCGATCACCTAGGAAACGGCGGCCCGCAGAGACATAGGCCCCGCCGGCGCTTCCAGAATTGCCTAACTCGCCGACTAACCCGTAATCGGTCGTGCCGACACCGAGCCCCTTTTCATCGTCGCCGCTGGGCAGGCGCACGCGACCCGTCACATCGATGTAGAGGTTCGAATCCGCGCCCCCAAGGTGGCGAAAAGATCGCGTGGCGGCGATGGTGGTATCGCCGAAACCGCGTTCGGTGCCGGTGCGGACGATGGTGCCGCCGGCGCCAGTGCCGTCGCCGCCATCGCCGCCGCCTTCAACGGTGTCGGCGACATCGGCCGGACCGGTGATGGACAGGTAGGGAATGGAGAGGCGGAACGACCAATTGTCGGCGGTGACCCGCGCGCTCAGCGGGACCGAGACAACCTCGGTGTCGGTGGGATCGCCATAATCGCCGGACGAGTAATCCACGCCGCTGGCGAAACTCACCCGCGTGTCAGCGCTGGCCGCGCCCGCCAGCATCAAACACGGCGCCGCCAAAATGGCGCCCAGGACCAAGCCGGTCTTCCTCATAACGCTCCCCTCGAAAAACGCGGGCCCAAGATGATCCTCTTGGGCCCGCAGATCACGCACATTCACTCCACGAGCGATCAGCCGGGGCCGGGCCCGCCATGGTCGTCGTCGTCATCGTCGTCATCGGGACCATCGTCGTCCGGTTCATCCGGTTCATCGACGTCATCGTCGTCCGGTTCATCGGGTTCATCGACGTCATCGTCGTCCGGCTCATCCGGTTCATCCGGCTCATCGACGTCATCGTCGTCCGGCTCATCCGGCTCATCCGGTTCATCCGGCTCATCCGGTTCATCCGGCTCATCGTCGTCATCGTCATCATCGTCGTCATCGTCATCATCATCATCATCGTCGTCATCGTCATCGTCATCGTCATCGTCATCATCATCATCATCATCATCATCATCGTCGTCATCGTCATTGTCGTCATCATCATCGTCGTCATCGTCATCGTCATCGTCATCATCATCATCATCGTCATCATCGTCATCGTCATCGTCGTCATCGTCATCGTCATCGTCATCATCATCATCATCGTCATCGTCATCGTCGTCATCGTCGTCATCGTCGTCATCGTCATCGTCGTCATCATCATCATCATCGTGGCCGGAGCTTGCGCTGGGGCCTGAGTTGGCGCTGGGGCCTGAGTTGGCGCTGGCGCCAGAATTAGCGCTGTTCGTATCGGCGCTGGCGTCGGCGACCAGCTGGAACGGGGCAAACTTGCCGACCCCGCCAACCGCCAAAATGCTCGCCAACACGGCGAGTACGAAATTTTTGTCTATTTTCACGGGATTTCTCCTACCGCTTAGGACCAAACCTTGCGCGCATTCCTGCGTCCTCTACTACGGCGTAGCGGCGCGATTATTCCAAGGCGATGCCGAGTTTTCTTCGCAAGTGTGTCAAATCGACAATCTTAGGCAAACATATGGGATTATTAGCATGGAGCGCCACGTCCTTAATCCTGCCAATGTTGCAAATTGGCGACGGAGTTTGCAGCTGCTGGCCGTGGTTAGCTTAATTGGCTGCGGACCTGATCCAGCCGCGGACAACCACGCCAAGGCGATAGCGGTATTGGAGCGCGCCGGCGAAGGCGCGCCTTTTGCGGACGCCAGCACTGCCGAGCGCGCGGCGATCCGGCATGAGCCGAGCGGTATGGTTTGCGTGCTGCCCAGAGACGGCCCCTTCGACCTCGCCGCCTTCCCCGCGACGGCCGCTAATCCAGGCGCCTATTGCTCGACCGTTACGGGCGGGGTCGCGGCTGCGGTCGTGGCGGTGCGTTTCGTAGCGACGAACCTTGACCGCGCCTTCGCGGAGGCCTTGGCCGAAAGCGCTGGGCGAGCCTCACCGCAGCCTTGGACAGGCGAACCCAGCGACGCCGACAAATCCTCGCCGGAGGGTTTGCCGCATTTCCGCATCGCGCGCTTTGAAGCCACGATTGATGGTTCGCCCCATTACCTGCGGGTCGCCATGAGCGAGACGCGCGGCTGGTATCTGCAGCAGATCGTCTCGGCGCCGCTGGATCGGGGCGAAGCGGCGGAGGCGGAGGCCGGAACCGCGTGGCGGGGGCTGCTGGCCGAATTCGCAGCGCAGCCGCCCGCCGCCGAATAGGGCCCTCTGTGACGTTACGGCAACGATGGCGGAATATGACCGCCTCCGGCGCCATCCGGCCTCGGCTGGGCAAAGTGACCAGCGTACAGTGCGCGCATGACTTCGTAGGGGACGCCCTTGATTCAACCCAAGGATGCGCACAGGGGCGATGCGGGGGCGGGGCCGCGCCGAGTGGGCGCGGCCCCAACCTGTTTTGCAGAAAATCAACGCCCCCCAAGAAAATGCAGACAAGCACGCCGCCGTGGTGGACTCCGCCGCGGGACGGCGCCAGAATTTGCCCATCGTCCTAGGCGGGGAACCGATTAGGGGGGTATGTGCGTAATGGGCCCTTGGGTCCGCTATGAATGTATCCGCTTTAAGTTCCGAGTCTTGGTCGTGAGCGCGTTTGGCGCGAAGGCTGCGTTGCGACGACCGTGCGCAGGGGAATCACTTGAGAGGGGTGAACATGAAATCGCGCATTACACAAACCGTAGCGCTCGCGGCGCTGATGGCTGGCGGCGCAAGCGCCGCAAACGCCACTGAAGGCTGGTATGGCCGGGCCGATGTTGGTTATTCGGTAGGCGGCCAAGTCGATGCCGAGGGTACGCCGGAAACGATCGAGCTTGAGAGCAACTGGACGCAGGGCGTTGGGCTTGGCTACTCGTACGACAACGGATTCCGCTTTGAGGGCGAACTTTCGCATCGCTTTAATCAGCTTCGGCCAGAGGCGGGCGTAATTGTCGATGGCGACGTTCATGCCTGGGCGGGCATGCTAAACGGCTATCTTGATTTTAACCGTGGTGGGGCCGTAGTGCCCTATCTAGGCGTAGGCGTTGGCGTGGCGCGGCTCAATGGTACCGCCAATGGGCCCGTTTCTTTCAATGATACGGATACGGTGCCTGCGTATCAGGGAATGATCGGCCTTGCGCTTGGCGTGTCAGATCAACTCGAACTTGACGTTGGCTACCGGTATTTCGTGGCGTCGGGCGCGGAATTAGGAACAACGGATGTCGATTACGAACATCAAGCGGTCACGGTGGGTCTGCGTTATCAATTCGACGAGCCATACGTAGCGCCTCCGCCGCCTCCGCCAGCGCCGCCGCCGCCGCCGCCGCCCGTTGTGGTCGCGCCAGCGTGCCCGACTTCGGAGTTCGTGGTGTATTTCGAGTGGGATCGCTCGAACCTCAACCAAGCGGCGCTTGAAACCATTGATGCGGCTGTCGCGCGTGCACGCCAGTGCAACGTCAGCGGCGCGGTGGTTGTCGGCCACACCGATACTTCGGGCTCGACGGCCTACAATGCCGGCCTTTCCGAACGCAGGGCCTCGGTGGTGCGCGACGCGCTGGTGGCGCGTGGCATGGGCGCGGGAACGGTCCGCTCGGAAGCGCGCGGCGAAACCGCTCTCGCCCGCGCGACCCGCGACGGTGTGCGCGAGCCGCTGAACCGGCGCACCGCGGTGACGATCAGCTTCCGCTAATCGCCGCTTGAACTTGAAACAGGACGGGCCTGGCCAAAAGCCGGGCCCGTTTTGTTTGTGTTCACGGGGCGCGACGGCTGGACACCGAGCCTTAGGCTCGGTTAGGTCAGCCTCATGTCAGCCCAGATATCCGGGACCCCGGCGCACACCGAGTGGGGCGCTGGCATTGAGCATTTATTGCAGCGGCTCGACGGCGAGGGCGATGCGCTGGCGGCGCGCGCGGAAGCCTGGTCGGCGGTGAATTCAGGGTCCTACGAGTTGGGGGGATTGCAGCACATGCGCGCGCTGCTGGCCGACGCCTTCGCGGCGCTGCCAGGCGAGCTTGCCCTAATTCCGCTCGCGCCTTCGCAGCGTGTACGTGCCGATGGCGAATTGGCCGAGGTCGAACACGCCGCGGCGATCCGCGTGCGCGTGCGTCCCGCGGCGCCCATCCAGATCGCGCTCACCGGCCATTACGACACGGTTTTCCCAGCCGCGCACCCGTTTCAGCAACCGTGGCGCGAGGATGCCGCCACCCTGCGCGGCCCTGGCGTCGCCGATATGAAAGGCGGTCTGTCGCTGATGCTAGCGGCTCTGCAAGCGTTCGAGGCGTTGCCGGGCGAAAAGCGCGTCGGCTACGAGGTGCTGCTGAGTCCGGATGAGGAAATCGGTTCGCCCGCCAGCGCGCCGCTGCTGGCGGAATTGGGCGCGCGTGCGCGATTGGGGTTGACCTACGAGCCAGCGCTCGCCGATGGCGCTTTGGTGGACGTACGCAAGGGTTCTGGAAATTTCAGCCTCGCGTTCAAGGGCCGCGCCGCGCATGTGGGGCGCGCTTTCGCCGATGGGCGCAGCGCCGTGCTCGCTGCCGCCGAAGCAGTGCTTGCGCTCAATGCGCTCAACGGCAAGCGCGAGGGCGTGACCTTCAATGTCGGCGCCATCGACGGCGGTAGCGCCTCCAATGTCGTGCCGGAGCGCGCGGTGCTGCGCTTCAATGTGCGCGCGCCGGACATGGAAAGCGCTGCTTGGGCGCAAGCGCAAGCGCGCCGGATCGCGGAATGCGAGCGCGACGGCGTCGTCGCTGTCTTGCATGGTGCTCTGACGCGCCCACCCAAGCCGCTCAACCCCGCGCAAGCCACAATGTTCGGCTGGGCGCGTCAAGCCGGCGGCGCGCTTGGCCTGGAGCTGAAATTCCAGCCGTCGGGGGGCGTGTGCGAGGGCAACAATCTTGCGGCGGCGGGTTGTCCGAACGTCGACACGCTGGGCCCCTGCGGCGGCGGCCTGCATTCCGATCAAGAATTCGCGCTGATCCCCAGTTTTGCCGAGCGCGCCAAACTTTCGTTTCTACTGCTGGCGGGCGTCGAGCGGGGGTTGTTTGACGTACGGCGCCTCAATTCATGAGCGCGCCGAAATACGTCATGCGCGCGGCGGGCCCCGCTGACCTCGAAGGCTTCAAACGCCTGCGTGAGATCGCGGGGCCGGGTTTCACCAGCCTGATGCTCAAGGACGCGGCGATGGCCAAGAAACTCGAACTTTCCGAGGTCAGTTTCGCATCGGGCGCGCCTTCCGTCGGCGCCGAGCGCTACTTCATTGCGCTCGAACACATCGAAACAGGCTCACTCGCGGGCTGCTGCGGCGTGAAGGCGACCATAGGCGAGACGCCGCCTTTCTTCAATTTTCGCTTGATCCATGAGGCGCAATCTTCAGCCGCGGTCGGGCGGCGGTTCGATATGGCCGTGCTGATCGGCGTGAACGATTTCACCGGATGCACTGAAGTGGGCTCATTGTTTGTCCGCCCCGAGCACCGCGCCGCTGGAATCGGACGGGGGCTTGCGCAAAGCCGCTACATGCTGATGGCGACGCAACCGAACCGCTTCCGCGAGCGTGTGGTCTCCGAGCTGCGCGGCCTTGTATCGCCGGAAGGCGTCTCGCCATTCTGGGAGGCGGTGGGGCGGCACTTTTTTCATATGGACTTTGGCGAGGCCGACAAGCTGAGCGCCATCACCGACAACCAATTCATACTCGACCTCTTGCCGCAACACCCGATCTACGTGGACTTGTTGCCGGCGCCGGCACGCGCGGCAATTGGCCAATGTCACAGCGACGGGCAAGGCGCGCGTAGTCTGTTGGAGTGGGAGGGCTTTGCCTTCTCGAACGTGATCGATATCTTCGACGCCGGGCCGCTCATGAGCGCGTCACGAGATTCGATCAGAACGTTGCGTGAATCGCGGCGCGTGCGGCTGCGGGCGTCGGACCAGGAGGGTGGCGCGCGCGCTATGATCGCCACGCCAAGCGTGGAGAATTTTCGCTGCGTGTCCACGCGCGTGGCGCTCACAAACGGTGTGGCGAGTGTGACGCCGGCGGCACTCGCGGCGCTCAAGCTTGACGCCGGCGCGGAAGCCTTGCTGTGGATGGGCGATGCGGACTGACCTTTACATAGACGGCGCCTGGCGCGCTGGCGGCGGCGAGCTGTTTTCCGCGCACGACCCAGCGTCCGGTGACAAAGTGTGGGAGGGCCGCGCCGCTGACAGCGACGATGTGGCCGAGGCGATGGCGGCCGCCCACCTTGCGTTTCCGGTTTGGTCACGCGCTTCGCTTAGGGAGCGCATTGCCGTCGCGAGAGCGTTCGCCAAGGTGATCGAGGCGCGCGCCGATGAGATAGCCCATACGATTAGCCGTGAAATGGGCAAGGTGTTGTGGGATTCGCGCGCTGAAGCGCAGGCGATGCTGGGAAAAATCGAGCTTTCGATCAAAGCTCAAGCCGAGCGCGCGGGCGCCAGGGACGAGAAGACGGCGTTCGGGACAATGGCCCTCTCACATCGCGCGCACGGTGTGCTCGGCGTGCTCGGGCCGTTCAATTTCCCCGGCCATTTGCCCAATGGTCACATTGCGCCGGCGCTGCTTGCGGGCAATTGCGTGCTGTTCAAGCCAAGCGAATTTACCCCGGGTGTCGGCGCGCTGATGGTGGAAGCGTGGGAGCAAGCGGGCTTGCCGGCGGGCGTTCTGGGTTTGCTGCAAGGCGCGCGCGAGACCGGCGCGGCGCTGCTTGATGCGCCTGGGTTGAGCGGCGTGCTGTTCACTGGCGCGGCCCATACCGGCGTGCTGATCCACAAAAAATTCGCTGGCCGGCCCGATGTGCTTTTGGCGCTCGAACTTGGCGGCAACAATCCACTCATCGTGTGGCCGGCGGTAGATGTGATGGCGGCGGCGAATTTAATCGTCCATTCCGCTTTCGCGACCAGCGGACAGCGCTGTTCATGCGCGCGCCGTTTGATTTTGCCCAAGGGCGCGGCGGGCGACGAAATCGTCGCTGCGCTTGCGGCGCTCGCCGCCCAGGTCGGCGTCGGCCCAGCGACGCAACAGCCGGAACCGTTCATGGGGCCGTTGGTGAATGCGATGGCGGCGGAGCGGACGGTGAAGTTCGAAGCCGGGCTTACAGCGCTCGGAGGAAAAACGATCCTGCCGCTACGGCGCGACGGCGCGTTTGTGCGTCCGGGCATGATCGAAGTCACCGGACTGACCCCCCCGGACGAGGAAGTGTTCGGGCCGTTGTTGCAAGTCTATCGGGTCGATGATTTCGAACACGCGCTTGATGTCGCCAACGCCACGCGTTTCGGGCTGGCGGGCGGACTTATCAGCGACGACGCGGCCTTGTGGGCGCGGGTCAAGAACGAGATGCGCGTCGGCGTGCTCAACTGGAACCGCCCCACCACGGGCGCCTCCGGCGCCTTGCCGTTCGGCGGGCCGGGGCTTTCCGGCTCGCTACGGCCAAGCGCCTATTACGCCGCCGATTATGTGGCCTATCCGGTGGCGACACAGGCGGCCGAGAAGGCTGTGGCGATTGCCGCGCCGGGCATCCCTCCATGAGCGGCGCCGAGGAAATCAATTTCGACGGCCTGGTGGGTCCGACCCACAATTATGCCGGCCTCTCCGAAGGCAATCTTGCCTCCGCGCGCAACCGAGACACAATTGCGCGTCCGCGCGACGCCGCACTGCAAGGGATAGCCAAGATGCGCCGTTTGGGCGCGCTAGGCCTTGCTCAAGGCGTGCTGCCGCCGCACGACCGGCCGAATGTCGTTTGGCTGCGTTCACTGGGGTTTGCGGGCTCCGACCGCGATGTGTGGGCGCGCGCGTGGGAGAGCGAACCGACCCTCGCGCGCGCCGCGCTCGCTGCCTCGGCGATGTGGGCGGCGAACGCAGCTACGATTTCGCCAAGCGCCGATTGCGCCGATGGGCGCGTGCACGCCTCGGTCGCCAATCTGCAGACCATGTTGCACCGTGGTCAGGAAGCAGAGCAGACCGAACGCACGTTGCGCGCGCTGATGCCTGACGATGCATGTTTTGTTATACATCCGGCGCTTTCGCCGAATGCCGCGCTCTCGGATGAGGGCGCGGCGAACCACATGCGCATGGCCGCAGCACCGGGCGCGCGGGGCGTGGAGATTTTCATTTACGGCCGCCGCGCCGCCGAAGCGCGCGCGGGTTTTCCCGCACGGCAGACGCTGGAGGCTAGCCAAGCGATCGCGCGCCGGCACGGCCTCGTGCGGAGCGTGTTCGCGCGTCAAGCGCCGGGCGCCATCGACGCGGGCGCATTCCACAACGATGTCGTCGCCGTTGCGCATGACAATGTGTTGTTCCATCATGAGGATGGGTTTGCCGACAAGGCCGCGTTTTTTGCCGAGTTGGGGGAAAAATCAACGGGTCTGTTCGAGCCGGAATTCGTTGAGGTTCCGCGCGCGCGTGTGGGCCTCGACGACGCGGTTTCGTCCTATTTGTTCAACGCGCAGCTCGTGCGCCTGCCCGGCGCGAAAACTCTAACGTTGATTGCGCCAAACGAAGTGCGCGAGAACAACATGACCGCGTCCTTTGTCCAAGAGATGATGGCGGCGCCTCGCGCCGCAATCGCGCACGTGGAATTCGTCGAAGTGCGGGAAAGTATGCGCAATGGCGGGGGGCCGGCCTGCTTGCGTTTGCGCATAGTCATGACGCCGCGGGAGCGCCAATCGGCCGCGCCGGGATTTTTTCTCGACGATGCGTTGGCCTTCAAGCTGGAAGCCTGGGTGCGCAAGCACTACCGTGAAGAGCTCGCGCCTGCCGACCTCGCCGATCCACTGCTGGTGGACGAAACCCGCGCCGCGCTCGACGAGCTCACGCGCATTCTGCCGTTGGGCGCGGATTTCTATCCGTTTCAACGCGGTTGACGCGTGAGCGCGATTTATTAGTTCAAGCTTTCCGGTCGCAATTTATAACCTGCATCGGTCGCGTCGAACATGAGTTCGATCTGCGGGTGCTCGACGGGTTCGCCGGTCTCGTCGGCGAGCAGGTTCTGTTCCGATACATAGGCCACATAATGACTGTCCGAATTTTCGGCGAACAAGTGGTAGAAAGGCTGGTCGCGGCGCGGGCGGATCGGCTCGGGGATGGCGGTCAGCCATTCCTCGGTGTTGGCGAAGTGTGGATCGACGTCGAATACCACGCCCCGGAACGGGAAATGTCTGTGACGCACAATTTGTCCAATGGAGAATTTCGCTTCGTGCATTTTCCTGCCTCGACACCCGCCAAATCTCTCGCCCCACTAACCTAGGCGCCGCGGGGGCCTACAACAAGCGCCTGAGCGCGGCGCACGAACACTGCAAGCGCCTGAGCGCGGCGCACGAACACTGCCAGGCCCGTTTTGCCCGGTTCCGGCGAAACCACGGCAAAAAGAGGGCCGGGCGCCGGTTTGATCGGGCGATTTTGTACAGTTTGCGGCTGGGACCGGCTGCACACTTGTTCCGAAAAAGGGTTAGCATCCGCGCCGAACCGACAATTTCGCGGGGCTGCGCTCCGCCGGAACGATAGATATGGCAAAAAACGTGCGGGCGCAGCCGCGGCGCGGCGGGAGCCCCCGAGTGCGCGCGCCGCTGTTTGCCGCGCTCGATCTCGGCACCAATAATTGCCGCATGCTGGTGGCGGCGGCCGATGGCGGCGGCGGGATGCGCGTGATCGAGGCGTTCTCACGCATCGTGCGCTTGGGCGAGGGCTTGTCTGCGACCGGCCGTTTGGGCGAAACGGGAATGGCGCGCGCCTACCAGGCGCTCAGCGCCTGCGCTCAGCGCATTGAGGCGCATGCTCCCGTCGCCGTCGGGTGCGTGGCGACACAAGCGTGCCGCGCGGCCTCGAACGGGCCGATGTTCCTCAATCGCGTGCGCCAGGATTTGGGGCTGTCGTTCGAAATCATCAGCCCCGAGGAGGAGGCGCGGCTTTCGGTGCTCGGCTGCGCGAGCCTACTCGACGTTGAAGCCGAGGCCGCGATGATTGTCGATATTGGCGGAGGATCGACTGAACTCTCGTGGGTGTCGCCGAAGCAGGCGCTCAGCGCCGGCCTCGATCCGCCGCTGATTTCGTGGAGCACGTCGCCGCTTGGCGTGGTGGCGCTGGCGGAGGACGATGTAGAGCCCGAGCACGGCAAGCAAGCTTGGTACGAGGCGCTGGTCGCGCGCTTGGCGCAAACGCTGTCGAATGCCGGGGATGCCCACCATCTGAAACCCGCCTTCGCGGCGGGCTGCGCCCAAATCATTGGCACCTCCGGCACGGTGACCAGCTTGGCCGGCGTGCATCTCAATCTTCCCCGTTACAATCGCGCCCAGGTGGACGGCATGTGGTTCGACGTCGCCGATTGCCGCGCCACGATCGCGCGCCTGCTAGCGCAAAGCTGGGAGGAGCGCGCCGCCAATGGCTGCATCGGCAAGGACCGTGCCGATCTGGTGGTGGTGGGCGGGGCGATCCTGGATGCGGTGCTGCTGGTGTGGCCGGCAACGCGCATCCGCGTGGCCGATCGTGGTCTACGCGAAGGGGTATTGATGCGGCAGATCGCGCAGCACGCACGGGCGCGCCCATGAGCGATGATCAAAAGCGCCGCTGGACCGGCAAACCCAGCGGCGGCGGCGGACGCAAACTCACCGAGCACGTCAAGAAAAAGCAGGCCAAGCAAAGCTCGCGCAATTGGCTGGACCGGCATTTGAACGATCCTTACGTGGCCCGCGCCGCCGCCGAGGGTCTGCGCGCGCGCTCGGCGTTCAAATTGATCGAACTCGACGACAAATTTCGGGTGCTGAAGCGCGGGGCCTGGGCCATCGATCTCGGCGCGGCGCCCGGTTCTTGGGCGCAAGTGCTTGTCCACCGCGGCGCTGGCAAGGTCGTGGGCATCGACCTGCTGCCGATTGAGCCGCTGGCGGGCGCAACATTTTTGCGGATGGATTTGCTGGCCCCGGAAGCGCCGGCGGCGCTGATCGCGGCGCTGGGCGGGACGCCCGATCTGGTTGTCTCCGACATGGCCGCCAACACCACTGGCCACGCCCGCACCGACCAGATTCGCACCGGCGCATTGGCTGGCGCCGCCGCCGATTTCGCCATCGCCCACCTCGGCCCCGGCGGCGCTTTCGTGACCAAGGCGTTTCAGGGCGGGCTTGACAGCGGATTGCTGGCGCGTCTCAAGCAAAATTTCGCGATTGTCCGCCACGCCAAACCACCGGCCAGCCGTGCTGAAAGTTCGGAAGTGTATGTGGTGGCGATGGGACGGAGGAAGCTTTAGCAACCGCCGCGCAATTTTTGCACCAGCTCATCGATTGTTTTTGCCATGTCTGCCTCGGCCGAAACGAAAGGCGATTATGTAGTTGACAGACCCACCTAGACGCCCTATCTTAGGGTCATGTCCATGCTGTCCAAGCCCTACTTCCACGATGAGCAGAAAGCCTACGCCTTCCTTGAGAGTGTGATCTGGGCCAATGGGCGCGCGTGTCCGCATTGCGGCGTGCTGGACAAGAGCGGCCCGCTCAAAGGCGCGACAACCCGTATCGGCCTTTACAAATGTTACGCTTGCCGCAAGACGTTCACCGTCACGGTCGGCACTGTTTTCGAGCGCTCTAAGGTGCCGCTGAATCGATGGCTGCAAGCGGCCTACCTGCTTTGCGCCAGCAAGAAGGGTTTCAGCGCCCACCAGCTCCATCGCGTGCTGGACGTTCAATACAAGACGGCCTGGTTTATGTTCCACCGCCTGCGTGAAGCGATGCGCTCTGGCGATCTGAGCATCTTTGGCGGCAGCGGCGGAGCGGTGGAGGCGGATGAAACCTTCATCGGCAACGACCGCACAGTAAAGCCAAAGGGTGTAAAGCGCGGGCGCGGCTATGCGCACAAGCACAAAGTGTTGGCGCTGATCGACCGCGGACCACCAGACGGTGAGTCACGGCCAAGGCGAGTATGTTCGGGGTGACGCCCACACGAACACCGCAGAGGGGTATTTCAGCATTTTCAAGCGCGGAATGAAGGGCGTCTACCAGCATTGCGGCAAGCAGCATCTTCATCGCTACGTGGCTGAATTTGAGTTTCGCTACAATCAGCGTTCCAGGCTAGGATTTAGTGATGGCGAGCGCGCTATCGCGGCGCTTCGTGGTATAGTCGGCAAACGGCTGATGTATCGGGACTCGTCCGCGGCTTAAAGCCGAAGGAAAAGACGATGGTTGCCACCCCTGAAATGGTTCCGACCGATATGGTTTTGGAGCTTGGGGATGACTTGTCCCCGGGCGCGTTCATGGACGCGGCGCGAGCATTCTTCGGGCTTGTGGCCGAAATCAGCAAGACAGTTACTGGCGACACTGAGCACCCTGTAGATTGGGTTGTGAAGGTGCGCGAAAGCAGCGCTCTCCTTGGCGTTGAGCCTGCTGTAGGGGCATCTCAGCCAGTTGTTCGGCGCGTTTATCAGAAGTTCGCCGCGAGTTGGGAGCGCCTTGAGCAAGGCGATCTTGATAACGCCGGCCTTAGCGAAACTGGCGTGAGACACGCGCGTGCCCTTTCCGATCTTGTCGTGGGCCGGCAACACAGCCCTACACCGGTTCGGCTCTGGATCGAAAAGAGGCCAATCCAAGTAACTGCGGCGCCTAGCAACAAGATTCGCGAGTTTTTACAGATCGATTATCACGACTACGGAACCGTCGAAGGCGTTCTTGACGCGATACGTGACGCGCGGGGCAAGCTGGAAATCACCGTTTTTGATGCTGCAATGCGCCAGCGCGTCAAATGCTATGTCCCCGAAGACCTTCTTGAAGAGGCGTTTGAGCATTTCCGTAACCGCGTGGACGTGCATGGCCTCATTCACTACCGGAAAGACGGAACACCAATAAGTATAGAGGTCGATCGCTTCGAGCGGTTCCCAAATCCGGACGACTTGCCGACCGCGAACGATGTTCGGGGCATCATGCGAGCGACTGCATGACAGCCGAACTTACTTACTGGGATAGCGACTGCTTCTTGGCATGGTTTCAGGAAGAGGCGGGGAAAGTGGACGCTTGCCGTGGGCCTATAGAGCGGGCTGAAGCTGGCGACGTTTTTATTCTGTCCTCGACGCTTACCGTGGCAGAAGTGCTGTGGATGCGTGGCGCTCCCCGGCTGCCCGAGGACAAGGCGAGCCTAGTCCGCGCATTTTTCCGACGACCCTACATTCGGCTTCGTAACGTCACGCGCCACGTCGCTGAAGCAGCCCAGGACTTGGTTTGGAACCACGGCATCAAGCCAAAAGACGCGATCCATGTCGCCACCGCCCTAGATGCGAAGGCAGTTGCGCTTGAAACATTCGACGAAAAACTGATCAAGAAATCCGGAAGCGTGGGCGGCGGGAACCTGATCATTCGGCAACCGCAGCCGCCTAAGCAGGGTAAGCTCCTATGACCTCAAAGAGCGACCAGCAAAAGCGCTTTGAGCAAGCCGCCCGCGAGGCCGGCTGCGACGACAGCGAAAAGCGCTTTGAGCGCGCGATAAAAGAGATCGCCAAGGCGCCGCCGCAGCACATCGAGAAACCGAAGAAAAAGAACCGTTGAGTCGGCTATTAGCGGTCAAACCGCGCCTTTGGATAGCAGCTCCTCTACGGTCAACAGGATGATTTCAATGCTTTCCCGCTTTTTGACGGCAGCGGCCTCTTCGTAGGCGCCTTTGCCAAAGCTGAACGCCACGATGTAGCCGCGTTTCTTCTTCGCGCGCAGCACGGCGGCGTGGAAGTTGTCCACTACATTGCGGCCAATCCCCTCCGATTGCTTCACCTGGATTGGCTCATGCAGCATGAAGCTCAGCCCATCAATGCCCTTGTCGCCTCCCTTGGGGCCGACCGCGCCGTTGAACTTTTCGCGTATCACCCAGTTCTGAAACTCGAACGGCGCAAGCGCGTGGAGCGCGGCAATTGTCGTCGGCAGACCGACCATTTCTGGCGCCTGGTATTTGAGCGTTGCAAATCGATCCTTGATGACCTTGACGGAGGTGGGGGAGATATCGATGCCAATCCACTCGCGGCCCAGTTTTTCTGCCGCTACGACGGTAGTTCCGCAGCCGCAGAATGGATCAAGGACGCTCTGCCCTGGGTTGGATGACACGGCAACAATCCGCTCCAGCAACGGCAACGGCTTCTCGGTGGGATACAATTGCTTGACGGGCGGGACGCGCCCGATGTCCCAAACATCGTCAAGCGCGACGCCTTGTGACTCTTCCTCCGCCATTTGCGACGGCACGCGATTTCCCTCTTCGTCAAAACCGGAAATGATTCTCTTCGTGCCAAACCGTTTTGTTGTTGACACGGCGCGGGCCATGAATTGGCGATTAAACACCCGCTGCTTGGAATCCGATTTTCGGTAAAAATAGATGTTGTCGTGGTTGCGCTGGTATAAACCCGAGCCAGCCGACCACTTGCGATAGTGCCAGATGATTTCGTTAATAAAATTCTGCGGCCCAAAAACGTCGTCCAATCGCGCCCGCAAGTGATGCGCGGCATGCCAATCGCAATGCAGATAGAGTGAGCCGGAAGGCTTTAGGACGCGATGACACGCGCGCAAGCGCTCTTCCATCCAAGCTGCGTAAACTTCGACGCCGCCCTCCCAGCGATCGTCGAAACTGCGGACCTCGGCTTCGTCGCCCCAAATGACCTCGTAATTGCGATTTGAGAAGAACGGCGGATCAAGATAGATGAGATCGACGGATTCTGGCTCGATCCGTTTTTCTAGGACTTCCAAACAATCGCCGCAAAAGAGCTTGCCCACCATGGACGGCACGATATCCGCCCTCGGATGGGTCTGTCAACTACATAATCGCGAAACGAAAACCCTAACCCCTGTGGATAAATCCGCAACCGGGGCGGGAAAACGGGGCCGACCTTGGACCGCCGGCGTCTCGCCGGCGGTACGATTTGACGCTTCCGCCAAGCTAGTTCATCTCGGCCCATGGCCCAGCACGAGCGCGTCCTCATTATCGATTTCGGCTCCCAGGTGACGCAGCTGATCGCGCGGCGAGTGCGCGAGAGCGGGGTATATTGCGAAATCCATCCGTACAACAAAGTTGATGCGGCGTTTCTGAACACCTATGCGCCGCGGGCGATTATTTTCTCCGGCGGGCCGGCCAGCGTCATCGAGGGGCAAAGCCCGCGCGCGCCGGAGGAAGCGTTCACGCTCGGCGTGCCGATCCTCGCTATCTGTTACGGCCAGCAAACCATGAGCGTGCAGCTGGGCGGATTGGTTGAAGCCGGCCACGCGCGCGAGTTCGGCCGAGCCAATGTCGAGATCAAAAAGGCGAGCCCGTTGTTCGACGGCGTGTGGCAAGTCGGCGGCAAATATCCGGTGTGGATGAGCCACGGCGACCGCGTCACCAAACTCGCGCCTGGCTTTGAAGCGATCGCGACCAGCGACAACGCGCCGTTCGCTGTCGCCGTCGATGAGAAGCGCCGCTTCTACACCGCCATGTTCCATCCCGAAGTCGCGCACACGCCAGATGGCGACAAACTCTTGCGCAATTTCACCCATAAAATAGCCGCCCTTCGCGGCGATTGGACCATGGCCGCGTTCAAGGGCGAAGCGATCGCCCGCATCCGCGCGCAAATCGGCGACGGCACTGTGATCTGCGGGCTTTCCGGCGGTGTTGATTCAAGCGTGGCCGCGGTGCTGATTCACGAAGCAATCGGCGACAAGCTGCATTGCGTGTTCGTCGATCACGGTCTGATGCGGATGGATGAGGCGAGCCAAGTGGTGAGCTTGTTCCGCGATCATTACAACATTCCGCTGATCCATGCCGATGAGAGCGAGCGTTTCATCTCCGCGCTGGAAGGCGTCGATGACCCTGAAATCAAGCGCAAAACCATCGGCAAATTGTTCATCGATGTGTTCGAGGAAAAGGCCAAAGCCATCGGCGGCGCGCAATTTTTGGCGCAGGGCACGCTCTATCCCGACGTGATCGAAAGCGTCTCGGCGATCGGTGGCCCAAGCGTCACCATCAAATCGCACCACAATGTCGGCGGCTTGCCAGAACGGATGAACATGAAACTGGTCGAGCCGCTGCGCGATCTGTTCAAGGATGAAGTGCGCGCGCTCGGGCGCGAGCTTGGCTTGCCGGAGAGCTTTGTCGGACGCCATCCTTTCCCGGGTCCGGGCCTCGCCATCCGCGTACCTGGCGCGATCAGCCGCGAAAAACTGGAGATCTTGCGCCAGGCCGACGCGATCTATCTCGACGAAATCCGCAAGGTCGGCCTGTACGATGCGATTTGGCAAGCCTTCACGGTGCTGCTGCCGGTTCGCACGGTGGGGGTGATGGGCGATGGGCGCACTTACGAATTCGTCTGCGCACTGCGCGCGGTGACCTCGTCCGACGGCATGACCGCCGACTTTTTCCCCTTCCCGATGGATTTCCTCGCCCGCGCCGCCACCCGCATCATCAACGAAGTCCGCGGCATCAACCGCGTCGTCTACGACATCACCAGCAAACCACCAGGCACGATCGAGTGGGAATAGCGCGGAGGCCCAACCGGGCTAGGCCTCGAGCACTTTCGCAATTCCGGCGCACAAGGCATCGACATCAGCGTGACCGGCGGTCGCCTTCTCATCCAGCAAGGCGCGCGGCTTATGGGCACATACGATTCCGCCACCGCCTACGGCGATCAACGGCTTCTGTTGGTGTGGAACCGTCTCATCATGCCGAATGGCTGGTCGATCGCCCTGCAGGGCATGCTCTTCCTTGTTTTGGGAGGAAAGTGCGGCGATTCTTGGCTCGGGAGGTTCATAGTACTCGAGAGTGCTTTGCATGATTGCTTGGTAGCGCGCGAGCGCCCGACCGCAATCCTCGTGTGCCCCCATGAGCAGCGTCATAAATATCCGAAGCTGCGTGTGAGCCAAAAGCAACGGCAGACAACGAATGCCAGAGCGGCACTCGTTGCGAATGAACGCCTCCGAAGCCGCTGACAGGCTCCTTAGCCTTCTGACATGTTCTTCGGGGAGTGACGGCGCGAATCGAAAATCGCACCAGTGCTCGCGTTTCCCGGGTGGCAGCTTCGACCTGCTGGCCACTATCCTCTGCTTATGATGATCTAGTTCCGACGAGAACGCGTCTGGTGTTGTGACGAAAAACCTTGAAGTGAGTTCCTTACGGAAAGCACTGGCGGTCATACTCTTCTGCGCTGGGCGTTTCGTCCAAAGGGCCTCGTGCTCATGTTGCAAGCTCGCCTGTAAATGAAGCTGACCTTCCTTTTTCTCAATCGCCGATTCATCAAAGACAATAGTTACTCGATTCCGGCGGGAGCGAGTGTCGAGTTGAGAAATCTCCCACAGAATGCTTTCCGTAATCGACGAGACATACACCACGTAGTGGTCCATCCGATCCAAGAGACATTTCACGCCGGCCTTCCAATCCGAAGCGTTGAAGAAGAATGCGCGCGGCTGAATGGACACCGCGCTCCGAACCAATCGGTCTAAGTCGTAGAAGTAGTTCTGAGTGGAGCTTGTCTCCCAATAGATGTCGCGCGGACTCATGACCATGAAGGTGGAGGCGTCGTCGGCAAAGTCCAGCTCGCTGGTGAAGAGCTGTGTGTCGAGTGTTGAGGTCGACATTGCAGCTCTGCCAGCTACGCGCACAGCTGAGTCAAAGTCGTATCCACGAAGATAGAGGACACGCCGACGATCGGACCGCCGCATCAGCTCGCGATTGGCCATCTTGTGTCTAGTTAGAATGTGAACATAGATGCCAATCAGATAGGCAAGTCGCTCGAGGTGTCGCACCTGAGGACTCGGGTCGTGAATACAGAGAAAGTCGAAAAGAACGCGACGTCCATGCTGCGTCGGGGAGAAAAGATCCGTTATCATGCGCCGCTCCACAAAGCGGGCAAGATTATCTTTGACGATCTCAAGGTACTTTCCGAACCAGGTATGCACGAAGTATCCGAGCAGATTCTTCGTGGCGTACTCTAACTCGTGATAGTCAAAGACAGCTCGCATCGCTGTGACCTTGGTCCGGCATGTTGTGGGACAAATGACCCAGACGTTTGATTTGGTACCAGACTGGAGCGACCGAGTCACTTTGCCAAGCGGCGCCCGTTGGCTTTGATGTCTGGTTTCGGGTCGACTGCGTGAGAGTCCGTTGTTGGGATGAATAAGAGCTTGGGTCGCGTCGGACTGGTGTGTCCGGATCTGAGACTCAAATCGGACGCTCCTGGCTGAGGTTCGACAGGCAGCCTTCGGCGAATTCCGGCCCGATAGGGCCGAGGCGCGAAGGGACTCAGGCGGCGCGGATTCCGGACGTTCGCCGAAGGTCTAACAACCCGTTTCGGCGACCTCTTGCGTCGGGTATGTGCTCGCGAAAAATGGGTGGCGATCTCGCGAGGATAGGGTAGAAATCGGGGCTGCTTCGCTCGATAGTCAAGCAGGTCACACGAAAGCGCGCCGAATTATCCGCGCTACATCCTGCACGTCGCTATACGATTCCGAATGGCGGTATTGTTGACGGTAGGATCGAGATGGACGCTTCAAAAAGCCCTATTACAATGACGTTTCGTGTCTCGTTGATAATCGAGTGGGAATAGCGCGGAGGCCCGACCGGGCTAGGCCTCGAGCACTTTCGCAATTCCGGCGCACAAGGCATCGACATCTGCATTATCGTGATACAAGCCCAATCCAATCCGCAGCACATCATCGCGTGCGTCGGTGATGATGTCGTGCTCGAACAGCTTGGCTTTCCAGCCTGTCGCATGGGGATGGCGGAGCGAGAGGAAGCGAGCCCGCGGGCCGCTTGAATTGGGGAGGAGCAGCTCTGCCTCACTCAGCACGCCGGCTTTTCTCGCGGCGATGGCGGCTTCGATCCTTGTGCGCAGCGTATCGACGCGCGCGCTGATGGCCGCGGTGTCGAGCCCCTCGCGAGCGAGCATGGCGCGCACGGCGTTGAAGCGGTAGATTCCGGTTGCATCGAAGGTCGCGCCCAGGAAGCGGCCGCCATCGGGTGAATACGCGATCTCGCCTTGTTTGGCTTCGATGGCGCCGAAATCGGCGAACCAGCCAGTGTTTTGCGGGCGCGGGCCAAAGCCGGGCGGGGCATGCAGATAGCCCGCGCCTTCCCCGGCCATGGAATATTTATAGCCCCCGCCAAGCAAGAATGCGCGCTCGGCGATCGCGCTGAAATCACAAGCCATCGCCATAAACGAATGGTAGAGGTCGAGCACCACCCAAGGCCCATCCGGCCGCGCATGCGAGGCGAGTTCCTCCACGCCGTCGAAACGCAGCCCGCTTTTGAACATCACATGGCTCAGGAAGGCGATGTCCGGCGTTTGCTCGCGCATCGCCGCGAGATAACGATCGGTGAAGCTCGCGAACGGCTCGCACGCGACAATGCGGCGGCGGATACGCCCGTCCTCCTCCCACCGCCGGCCCTGGCGGCGAAAGGAATGGAACTCGCCATCGGTGGTCAGCACGTCGAGCGGGCCGCCGCCCTTCGCGGAAAAAACCCGCACCAGCAATTCATGCGTGTTTGGCGCGAAGGCGATGGTGTTGGGGTCGGGTAGTTTCAGTTCGGCGGCGACGTGGGTCTGGGCGCTCGGAATCACTTCGCCGAAAATCTTCTCCCATTTGCGGTCGGCGAGCAGCGCCGCATCGTCCCACGCTTGCAAATGGCCTGCGTAGGAAGCATCCGGCCAAAGGTGATGCGAGTGCGCGGCGAAGTGGAGGCGCCCCGGCGCGGCGGCGAGCGCGCGCGAGAAGAGATGCCTGTACGATTTCACAGCTTGGTCCTTAGCGACCAGAGTTCCGGAAAGGCGCGGCGCGCCAGCGTGGATTGCAGATAGCCGACGCCCTCGGTGCCGCCGGTGCCGCGCTTGCCGCCGATGACGCGCTCGACCGTTAGCGCATGTTTGTGCCGCCAGGTTAGCATTGCGTCGTCGAGGTCGAGCAGCTTCTCCGCGAGCTGGTATAGCGGCCAATGTTTCGAGGTATCACGGTATACCGCGAGCCACGCCATTTCGACCGCTTGGTTCGGCTCATAGGCCCCCTGGCGCGGCCGTTCCAATACAATCTTGGGCAGAGCAAATCCCGCCTTGGCGAGCTGGGCGAGCACGTCGTCATAGAGGCTGGGCGCGTGCAACGCTCGTTCAAGCATCTCCCGCTCGGCCGAGCCGTCCTCCTGGTATTTGAGGAACGAGGCGTCCTTGAGGCCCAAGGCGTATTCCAATGCTCGAAATTGCGCCGATTGAAATCCAGAGCTGGTTCCGAGCACGGCGCGGAAGTTGAGGTAATCGGCGGGCGTCATGGTCGCCAGGATATCCCAGGCTTGGGTCATCAAAGCCTGGATGCGCGAGACCCGCGCCAGATGCTTGTAGGCCGGTACAAGATTGCCGCCGCGGATTTCGCGTTGCGCCGCAGCGACCTCGTGGATCAGCTGCTTCATCCACAATTCCATGGTCTGGTGCAGGATGATGAACAAGAGCTCGTCGTGTTCGCCGCTTTGGGGCTGCTGGCAGGCCAAAAGCGGCGTCAGGCGCAAATAGCCGCCATAGGTGACATCTTGGCCCATCGCTCGTGTTCCTCCGTTGAATCGCCAGTTTAGTGGATGCCGAGCCCGCCTGGGAGGGTGCGCCCGCCTTTATGCGTGCTCGCGTTCGATTTTAGGGTTTGGCCGCTCGGCCCGATTTGCTAGGAAAGCAGCGTCTGAGGGCAGAAGCCAGGGAGAATTGGGCGATGAAGAACGTGGGACGCATTATTCTGATTGTTGTCGTGCTGGTGTTGGTCGCGGCGGGCGCGGGGTATTTCCTAGTTGGATCGGTGGCCCGCGGCGAGGGAAGTTTCGCGGTGGAGCGGGCGCCCCAAACCGTGGTCACCTGGCTGGCCTCCGCGCCGGAGGGCGCGCCGGTTGCCGAAGGCGTTACTGTAACCGAAGTGGTGTCGCACGACGGCAATGTCGTGGTGGCCAACGTCGCCTATGCCGACGGCGCCGCTGGCCGGGTGACTTACACTGTTACGCCGGATCCGGCCAATGCGGAGCACGCGCTCGTGGACTTGAAATTGGAGCGTGACCTTGGCTTTAACCCGCTCAACCGCGTGCAAGCTGTGACCGGCGGGCAAACCCCCGCGCTGGCGAGCGCGGCGGCGGCAAGCGCGGCGACGGCGATCGGAGCGCTGCAGGCCGATGTCACGGCTCTGCCTTATACAATTGAGCAGGCCGAGCCGCGGCCATTCTTCTTCGTGCGCAATTGTTCTCCGACCGATCCCGAGTCTATCACCTCGGTCGTGCGCCAAGCGCTGAACGCCGCGCGCTCGGTCATGCGCGACACCAATTTGAGCGTGGCCGGCGAGCCGATCGCGGTCGAACCGCGGGTCGAGAATAACCAATATTGCTACGAGGTCGGCTATCCCTATAGCGGCGCGCAGCCTGGGCCGCTCGCGGTGGGCGCTGTCGGGCTGACGCCGAGCGGGACGGTGCTGCGAGTGGATTATGCGGGTACTGAAGAAAATGTCCTGGCCGAGGTCTACGACCGTCTCGATGCGCTGCTCGCCGCCGCGCGGCTGGACGATCCATCGACCCAGGAAGACGATTGGGCGACCATGGAAGTTTATCACGACGATCCAACGCGAGCGGGCGGGTCGCAAAATCGCACGGTGTACTA